>Ga0153928_1000001_pt1 | contig 212976 bp, 193 predicted proteins | sample TSNJ012MetaG_FD_106656 | JGI IMG/M metagenome (GOLD analysis project Ga0153928, IMG submission 106656) | Attine ant fungus gardens microbial communities from New Jersey, USA - TSNJ012 MetaG | ecosystem: Host-associated > Fungi > Mycelium > Unclassified | place: USA: New Jersey, Wharton State...
AATTAATCAGACTAACAATGAAATTACTAATATTAACCAACAAATTGCAACATTATTAGGAAATAAAAACCAATTACTAACGACCAAAATTAATGCTCAAAATCAAACTATCTTAATAAGTAATCTATTATCTTCAACTAATTTATGAGAGTTAACTCTTAGTTTATTATATACTTCAATCATGGTAGCATCTGCTATTCAATTAAGCATGGAATGATTTCCACCAATATCATGAATCCTAGCTGGAATAACATTGGGTCTGGGTCTAAAATACACAGCCGTTGAAAATCAAGCAAATAAAGATTTAGATTTAAAAATTAGTGCTCTTAAAAATTGATTTAATGAAAAAGCTGAAATAAATCAATGACTAGGAACAGCACTTTATATTTTAAAAGAAGTATTTAAAAAATCTCTTTCTAATGCAATATTGGTTAAAGCAAATTTAGCAGGGGAAATAATGGCATTTATTGGAATGACACTTTTAACAGTGGATTTTGGAATTCAAACAAATATGTTTGTTAATACAAAATCAAAAATTGCTAATACTGATAGTGAAGCATCAAAAGTAATTAATAATTATATCAATAATCTTGATAAGCAAATGAACGATATTTCAATCACAATTAAGAATTTAAATATTAAAGAAAATGATTATATGAATCAAAAAATTAAATTTAACAGCAAATTAAATGAGATAGCAAATCAAAATCAATTTTTCAAAGAATTTGATACTATGAATACTCAAACTTTTACTGAAACAAACCTTTTCATGACAAATCAGACTGAAAATTGAGAAAAAGCAGTTCAAGAAAAATATGGCTATCTGACAGCAAATTCAACTACTACTGATGACTTTATTACGGCATTTACTAATGAAAAAAATAATTTTAATAACAAATATTTTAATGCTCAAAATCAAGAACAACAATTTATTGATAATTATAATAATAATGATAAAGAATACTTCATCAAAAATTTATTATCATATGTTGATAGTCCATTAAAAAATAATTCAATATACTTTAATGATTTAAATTTAACATGAAATAACTATGATGATATTTTAAAAAGGTAAGGAATTAATAATGAATAGTAATATAAAAAATGAACTTGAAGTTAAACAAATAAGTCCTAAACTTAGATTATTCTTATTAATTTTTTGCAATTGATTTTGATTTTTACTACTAATTTTTATTGGTGGAGGTTGAGCTTCTTGAAGTCTTAAAATTTCTTTTTTTCAAAATCATATGTACATAATTTGAATTTCACTAGGTTGTTTTATTCTTTTAACATTTTTTAATTTATATATAAGTAGACGAATTGGCATTAAATACTTATCAAAAGATTTGTATCAATATTATTTCAAAAAAAATAATAATCAATTAGAAAAAATAAATAATCTTAAAATTACTAATATTACCGAACTATTTAATGTAATGCCAATTTGTCAGGAAATTTATTCAAAAGATCCAAAAATTAATATAGAAAAATTTATTGAATTATCTTGAATTGAAAAAAGTAATAATCGTTTAGTTGTTAATGGGAAAATTAATGATTTAGATTTTTCTTGAGGTATAGTCACTAAAATGAAAAAAAACAATTTTAAAGGTTTCTTACTTGCTATTTTATATTTTGGTCCAATTATCGGAATTTTTGCTGGAATGTTGATGTCAACTACTCTTAATGCAGTAAATCTTTCTGAAATGAATCAAAAAGATGAATATACTAAATATAAAAAACTAGGAGCTTTTGATTTAGTTGCTAAAAATATTGGTGAAATAAATTCTGAAAACTATTTAATTTTTGCAGCTAAGCTCAAAAAATCAATTGATTCAATCATTTTGATTCCTACTAATAATCAATATGATTGACCGGCAAATCTTTCTGAAGCACAAAAACAAGAACTACAAGATTTAATTAAAGAAATGTCATATTTACCAAGTATTTATATTAATCAAGACAATATTTCAATTATGATGAAAAAATATCATTATAATGCCAAAGATAATAATGAATTGCAAACATGAGAACTTTTAAAACAAGAAGATTCTAATAATGAAATTCAATTTAATTACCTAAATAATGCTATTAAAATCTATCATATTTTTAATAAAAGCAATTTTGAAGTTGAAAAGACTTTGTTTAATATCAATAAAAATTAACATTTTAATTAATGATTTGAAAAATAATATGAAATAACTATGAAGATATTTTGAAAAAGTAAAGAGGGTAAGATGGGTAATAATGATGGAAAAAATGAAATTAAAGTTAAACAAGTAAACCCAAAACTACGATTATTTTTATTAATTTTTTCTTATTGACTATGAACTTTTTTACTAATTTTTGTTGTATCAAGATTTAAACCTTTAATTCTTGAAATTCCTTTTTTCCAAAAACATATGTATCTGGCTTGAATTTTATTAGGTCTTTTTTTTCTTTTAACATTTTTTAATTTATATATAAGTATTAAAATTGGAGTTAAATATTTACCAAAAGATTTACAAGAATATTATCTTCAAAAAAATAATCAAGACATTCAAAAAATAAAAAGTCTTGAAATTACTAATGTCACACAATTATTTAATGTTAAGCCAATGTGTCAGGAAATTTATTCAAAAGATCCAAAAACTAGTATAAAAAAATTTATTGAATTATCATGAATTGAAAAAAGTAATAATCGTTTAGTTGTTAACGGAAAAATTAATGATTTAGATTTTTCTTGAGGTATAGTGACTAAAATGAAAAAAAAGAATTTTAAAGGCTTATTTCTTACTATTTTATATTTTGGTCCAATCCTAGGACTAGTTTTTATATTGCAAATAAGAATCCTTCTTAACTCAGTAGATTTGTTTAAAATAAGTAAAAAAGAAAAAAGATATACTAATTATAAAAAACTAGGTTGCTTTGATTTAGTTGCTAAAAATATTGGTGAAATAAATTCTGAAAACTATTTAATTTTTGCAGCTAAGTTCAAAAAATCAATTGATTCAATCATCTTGATTCCTACTAATAATCAATATGACTGACCGGCAAATCTTTCTGAAGCACAAAAACAAGAACTACAAGATTTAATTAAAGAAATGTCATATTTACCAACTATTTATATTAATCAAGATAATATCTCAATTATTATGAAAAAATATTATTACAATTCCAAAGATAATAATGAATTACAAACATGAGAACTTTTAAAACAAGAAAACTCTAATAATGAAATTCAATTTAATTACCTAAATAATGCTATTAAAATCTATCATATTTTTAATGAAACTATTTAATTAAATTTTAAGATTAAAGTAATTAGTGCTAAAATTTATCTAATAAGTTGAGGGAAAAATTAAAAATGAAAAAACGAGGATATTATTGAGTAATCATTGGTGGATCATTACTTTTGTCAGGAACAATTGTTGGAACTTTAACTGCAACCATATTAACTTCTGATAAAGATCATTATTGATAATTCATTAAAAAATAATTCAACATACTTTAATGATTTAAATTTAACCTGAAATAATTATGATGATATTTTTAAAAATAAGGAGTTTAATAATGCGTAATAATAATTTAAAAAGTGAGATTAAAGTCAAGCAAATAAATCCTAATTTTAGATTATTTTTATTCATTATTTTTAACTGATATATTACCATAATACCTTTTGTTCTTCCTATTTGTATGATAATCTTGATCTCAAAAGAAAAAAACTATAATTTAATTTGAGCAATGATATTTCTCTTTGTTTCACTTTCGCCTATTTTATTTCATAGACTTTTTATTATGGGTATAGGAATTAAATACTTACAAGAAAATTAGTTTTCATATTATGTTCAAAAAAATAATGAGCAACTTCAAAAAATAAAAAATCTTGAAATTATTGATATTACCCAGTTATTTAATGTACTACCAATTTGTGATGAAATATATCAAAAAAATAAAAGATTTGAATATAGAACAAAACGAGAATTTAAAAAACTATCACAAATTGAAGTTAGTGCTAATCGTTTAGTTGTTAATGGAAGAATTAATGATTTAGATTTTTCTTGAGGAATAGTTACAGAAATGAAAAAGACTAATTTTAAAGTTTTCTTACTTGCTATTTTATACTTTGGTCCAATTTTAGGAATTTTTCTTGGATTATTCCCACAAATGTTTGTCAATGCTATTTATGCTCAACCAAGATGAGTTCGATATAGACTTGATCATCATAGAAAATTAGGAGGAATTGACTTATTTCCTTATAATGTTGGTAGAGTAAACTCTGAAAATTATTTAATTTTTGCTGCTAAACTTCAAAAACGAAATAATTCAATGACTTTAATTCCTAACGATAATAAATATCAATGACCAATAAATGTTTCTGAAAATCAAAAACAAGAACTTGAAACTTTAATTCAAGCAATGCCATTTTTACCAAGCATTTATATTTATCAAGATACAATATCAATCATGATGAAAAAATATCATTATAATGCCAAAGATAATAATGAATTACAAACATGAGAACTTTTAAAACAAGAAAACTCTAATAATGAAATTCAATTTAATTACCTAAATAATGCTATTAAAATCTATCATATTTTTAATGAAACTATTCTTGGCACAGAATAATTGATTAATATTTAAAATAAAAAGTAGTAAGTATTTTTTTAAACTCTTACTACTTTATGATTAGATTATAATTTTAAAATAATTTGTACTTTTCATTTTTTATAATATTTACTTTTTTAGGTGATGATATTAATGGTGCTGGTGTTGGTAATAATTCTTGTTTGTTAGTTTTTAAAAGATTTAATTTTTTAGCAAATAGTTTATTCATAACAAAGTTAACAATAATAGCAATGATGCTTGTAAGAATAATTGTAAATGCAGTATCAGACATTCAATGCATTCTTTCCATAACTAAAGCAAAATTCATTGAAAGAAAATGAATTATTCAAATGATAAAGAAAGTCTTAATTCATCAGTTAGCCTTACCTTTATTATTTTTTTTATAAAAAATATATAGTAATGATCCAACACCACAAGTTGCATTCATATGACCACTTGGGAAAGCTAGTTGTCAAGGATTTTTATAATGTGGCATATTAGGATCATATCTTAATGGTAAGGAAGATTTTCATCATGGATATTGTAGTTCTGGAGGAATGTTGTTATTAAAACCACCCACTAGTTTACCAGGAGGCGGAGCACCGTAACCTAAACCAATTCCAGAATGAGGATGAGTCTCGTAATAATTTTTTAATTTGTCAGGAGCTTTTTCAAATAAATCACCAAAGATGGTATTAAAATAATAAACTCGATTCATTGTTCCTTTTAAAATTAGGACAATAATATAACCAAAGACAAAAAATGTTAATACTTTCGCTGATTTAAATCATAAATGTTCTGTTAGTAGGCGATTAGTTTTAGCTAATTTATAACGAACATAATAGAAACCAAAACCTAAAATTATTGTTTGATAAATGACTGCAATAATTCCACCTGTTACCCGATATTTAATACTATCTAGTAAAGCGGTATCAATTCCTGGTCCAAAAGTACCATTTCTAAGTGCAATTCAAGTTACTCTTGAAATACTAAAAGCAAGAAAACCAATGATTGCAGCAAGATAATATATATTAACAATTCAATAATTTTCTTTTCATCATAATTTTTTTTGGGCAATTTTTTTTAAAAATATTGATTCAAATAAAAGTGCAATATAAATCATCATCACGGCAATTAATTCAGTATTTCCTGAATAACCATAACCGCGACTTCAATATTTACCAAATTCAGTAGATAATCCTTTTGAAATTACTTCAGCAATTTTAAAATCAATTGAATATCAACTAGTAGCAATTAAAAGACCAATATTAGCAAGAACAATAATTAATATTGGAATAAAAAAGAATCAAAAACTTGTTTTCTTTTTAGTGAAAAAATCTTTTTGTTTTTTTAAATTTGCTTCTTGATTGTTAATTATTTTTATTTTATTTTTTATTTTATTAGTAATTTTAAATTTGATAGTGTTCACTTGTAGCCTCAATAGTTTAAAGTTTACTTTAAATTAATACTAACATAAATTTTTTAAAAAAGATTAAAATCATTTTAACTTGAACAAGAATTTGAAAAAAACCTTTTTTGGTAATAATTTTTAATGTATAATATATTAGGTTTTAAAAATGGCGGTTGTGGCGTAGCGGTCTATCGCATCGGTTTGTGGAACCGACATTCGTGGGTTCAAATCCCATCAGCCGCCCCATTAATTTAATAACTTTTTATTTAAGGTTTTAATTTTTATTAAAATCTTTTTTTTATTTTCTTTTAAAATAGGTATCACTTTAATTTCGTTAATTTATACAAATATTAGATAATAATTTATTGCTTTTTTATTTTAGTTTAATAATAAATTTGATATTTTTTTAAAATTAATTGAGAAAGGGGTTTGATAGTGGCCATTGAAACTGAAATTAGAAAGAAGCGGTTAAGACTTGGATGAACGCAAGTGCGTTTAGGCGAAATTGTTGGTGTAAGGCAAGCAACAATTAGTAGAATTGAAAGTAATGCTAAAAGAACTTCATGGGGACTATTAGAAAAGATTTTGATTGCTTTAAATGTTGATATTAAAGATATTAATACGATTACTAATAATTTTATTTTAAAAGAAAGTGATATTGATTTATTTTTAAAATTATTATTAGCTCATTCAGAAATTAAAACAAATATTTTATATAATCCAATTCATTCGGCACGAGTTATTATTGATGCTTATAGTAAGGGTCAGTTGAATTTTACTAATAGATAGAAGAAAACTTATTGTTTTAAAAAGTTATAATAATTATGTATACTTTATATCAATTTTATAATAAGATAAAGTAATTATTATAATAGGTGTTGAAAATGAAAAAATTATTAAAACTTTTTGGTATTAGTTTATTTTTTTTAAATAGTGCAATTGTTATTGTTGCTTGTCGACCTGCTAGTTTGGGTGAAGTTTGAATCCTTACTGATGGTGGTGATTTATTTGATAAAGCATTTAATCAGCAAGTACTTGAAGGTAGCAAAGATTTTGTTGCCGAATTTAATGAAAATCGTGAATTAATTAGTCAATTGTCTGGTTTTGAAAATTGAGCCAATCAAAAAATGCGTTTAAAATCAATTGCTTCTAAAGATGGTGACTTAACAACATTACAAAATAATTATAATATTGCGAGTTATGCTGGTGCTAAAACAATCATTTGTATTGGTTTTCATCATATTAGTGCTTTAACACCAAAATTGCAGCAAGTTTATCAAAAATTAGGTGTCCGATTTATTTTAGTTGACGCAGAACTTAGTAGTCCAATTAATGTTGCTGGTTTAACTTATGCATCAGATCAATCAGGTTTTTTATCTGGTCTTGCTGGAGCAATTTGATTAGTTGCTAATTATGAAAAATATGAAACTAATGGTGGTTTAAAAATGTCAACTTTTGGTGGTTTGCCATCTGATGTGATTGTTAGAACAATGATGGGTTATTATTGAGGTGTTGAATATTTTAATCAATATAAAGATACTGATAGTAATATTTTATTAATGGTTAATGCGATTCGTACTAATCTTGGAAAATCATTATTAAACCAAACAGATTTGACAAATCAAAATATTATTTTTGATAAATTACAAAATAGTTTTTCTAATGGTTTTAATTCAGGCTCATTAGATGCTAAAAATATTACTAATCAATTGATTAATGAAAATAAAAATGATATAGTTCTACCGGTTGCTGGATCACAAACAACTGATTTAATTTCAGCAATTGAAAATTCACAAAATAATAGTTCAGCTAAAATTATTGGCGTTGATGTTGATCAAAGTTTGCAATATGATTATGCTAAAAATTATTTTGTTACTTCAGCTTTAAAAAAAATTCGCTCTTCAATTAATTGAATGTTGTGAAATTCTTTTAACTTAACAAAAGATGAAACAAATAATGAAATTAGTAGTCAGTCTGGTGATGAGTATTTTAATGGTACAGGAGAATACTTGCCACTTAGTGGTGAAAAATCTACTGGGATTTCTAATAATGAACCAATTGAAGAAATTTATCAAACATTAGTTGATAATAAGTACTGAGATTTAGCAACAAAAGTTTCTGCTGCATATGTTGATCTTAATAATGATTTAGCAAGTAGCACTGATGCAAAGAAATGAAATAATGCTTGACAAAATTTGATTGATAAAGATAATCTTAAATATCGTCCTAAGTTTGAAGATGGTGAATAAATTAACTTTATTAGTTAAGTTTAGGAGTAAGAATGAAAACAATAAAATTAATTTTAAATAAATATTAAAAAAGGGAAAGTTTTTTGCTTTCTCTTTTTTATTTTTGTATTAAAATGTATTAAATTATGACATGAAAGGATGCAATTAATGAAAAAAATAATTAAAGTTTTAATAGCCATTGCTTTTTCTAGCGTAACGACTAGTTCAATTATTGCTTGTACTAATCCGTTTATTAATGGTAATGTTATTAGAATTTCAATTGTTACTGATGGTCATCCAGTTAAAGATAAATCTTTTAATGAATCATCTTATCTTGGTGTAATAAAATTTCAGAAAGAATTTCAACAATGAACTAATCGTCCTGATGAGTTAAAAAATAAACAAGTAATTATTACTCCAATTGTTCCGTTAACGATTGATGAAAATACTTTTATCCAAAGTTATGGACAAGCAGTAGTATTAAATAGTGCGGTAACAATTGCTTCTGGTTTTGTCCAAAATTCTGCTTTAGTTCGTGCCCAAAATTCGACTTTAAAAAATCTTATGCGTTACATTTATGTTGATGGTGATACACCTGAAGTAGAATCTGCTAATAAAAACTTAGCAGGATTATTATATAATGCAGAGCAATCTGGTTTAATGGCAGCAATTGCTGGCGCTGTTTGATTAATTGCACATACTGATGAATATGGTGGTTTTGATGATTTAAAAATGGCAACTTATGGTGGACTTAATATTCCGACAGTAACAAGTTATATGTATGGTTTTTATTGAGGATTAGATTTAGTTAATAATAGTACCGGAGATTTTAATCAAACTTTAAAAAATTGAGTTCAGAAATTAAATCCTAATTATGATGTTAGTGCTGCATTACCAAAAATTAATTTTCTTGCTTTAAAAAATCAATTTAGTGGTAATTTTAATCAGGCTTCTCCGGCATCGAAAGCAATTAATAGTTCTTTAGTTAATAATGGTGCTGATATTATTTTTCCAGTTGCAGGTCCGCAAATTTCTGATACTTTGGCTGCTTTGGCAAATAAAGGTAATGGTAAAGTGATTGGTGTTGATACTGATCAACAATTACAATATCATGAAGCAGCTGATCGTTTTATTACTTCAGCTTTAAAAAATGTTGCAACATCAGTTGATTATATGTTATGACGAGCAATTGGTTATGATGAAACGACAGAACATAATCCAATTAGTTCAGAAGAAATTGAGACAACTTTTAAAGAACCAGCAGAATATCGTGGTGGCTCAGATTTTGTTGGAATTGCAAAAAATCAAGCAATTGAATTAATATATGATGATATTATTAATAGTAATAATTTAATTGCTCCTGATGGTTTTTTAGATCAAATTTCGCAAGGATGACAAAAAGTTTTAACTGAAAATACTAATGATTTATGAAGTTCCGGTCAAAAGATAAATCCATTTACTTTAAATTAATCTTAATTGCTTAAGATAAAAAAGAAAGAAAGGGTTAGCAAAATGGTAAATAAAGTTGAAAAAAATCAAGAATATGCAGTAGAAATGCAAGAAATTACTAAAGTATTTTTAAATACGATTATTGCTAATGATAATATTTCTTTAAAAGTTAAAAAAGGTGAAATTCATGCTTTAGTTGGTGAAAATGGTGCTGGCAAGTCAACTTTAATGTCAATTTTATTTGGTTTATATCAGCCAACTAAAGGTTTAATTAAAATTAATGGTAAAGAAGTAATCATTGCTAATTCAATTAAAGCAGGACAATTGGGAATTGGTATGGTTCATCAACATTTTAAATTAGTTGATAATTTTACAATGTTGCAAAATATTATTTTGGGTCATGAAGCAGTTATTAAATGACAATGATTGAATTTTAAAAAAGCTAAAAAGGTAATTAGTGATCTTTCTGAGAAATATAAATTAAATGTTGACCTTAATTTAAAAGTTGAAAATGCTAGCGTTGGTATGCAACAAAGAGTAGAAATTTTAAAAGTATTATATCGTGGAGCAGATATTATTGTTTTAGATGAGCCAACAGCAGTTTTAACACCGCAAGAAATTACTAGTTTATTAACCATTATTAAAGAATTAAAAGCAGCTGGGAAAACGATTATTTTTATTAGTCATAAATTAGATGAAGTAAAAGCAATTGCTGATAGTATTACTGTAATTAGAAATGGTAAAGTAATTGATAGTTTTCCAACAAAAAAACAAAGTGCTAAAGCAATTGCTGCTTTAATGGTTGGTCATGAAATTGTACCAATCAAAAATCAAGGCAAAGTTAGTTTGGGACCAGTTGTTTTGAAAATTGAAAATTTACATGTTAGAAAAATGAATAGTATTAATCAGTTACCAGCGTTAAATTTTTGAAATAAATTTAAGTTTATCCTTAAAAAAGGATTTCAAAGTGTTAAAGATGTTTCTGATGATATTAGAGAGCAAGTTTTAGGTTTAGAAAATTTCAATCTTGAAATTAAAGCAGGAGAAATTGTAGCAATTGCTGGTGTTGAAGGTAATGGTCAAAGTGAATTAATTTATAGTTTAACTGGTTTAATGAAAGTAGCAAAAGGTAAAGTTTTCTTTAATAATAATGAAGTAACTAATTTTAATGCGAAAAAATTATATCAGCGTGGTTTAAGTCATGTTCCTGAAGATCGACATAAATATGGTTTAGTTTTAGACTATACAGTTATTGATAATATGGTTTTACAAAATATTGATCAATATCCCTTTTCAAAAGTTGGGTTATTAAGAAGAAAAGCAATTCAATATTATGCGCAAAAGATTCTTAAAAATTATGATGTTCGTGGTAGCAAAAGTGGTTTTGCTTTAGCACGAGGGCTTTCTGGTGGTAATCAACAAAAAGCTGTTGTTGGTCGGGAATTAATCCGGCAACATCAAATTTTAATTATTGCTCAACCAACTCGTGGTTTAGATATTGGAGCAATTGAGTATATTCATAAACGAATTTTAGAAGAAAAAACTAAAGGTAATGCTGTGCTATTAATTTCTTATGAATTATCGGAAGTGATGACATTAGCAGATCGGATTGTTGTTTTACATTCAGGTCAAGTTACTGGTGATGTATTAGCAAAAAGTGTCAAAAAAGCAGAAATAGGTTCAATGATGGCTGGTCAAGTTTGAAATAAAATTGATAAAGAAACACAAAATGTTAAAAAAACAAAGTAGGAGAAGATAATGAAAGAAAAATTTCAACAAAAAACTTGATTTTGAAAACGCCGAACTAGACTTTATTTAGAATCAGAAGACTTAAAAGGTGGTCTTAATAAGATTAAAGGTTCAGTTTTTGCTGTTATTTTAGGTTTGTTAATTGGTGTAATTGTTATTTTAGCAACTGGTAATAACCCTATAACTTATTTTCATTACTTATTATTTTTTGCTTTTAGTAGTTATGGTTATAATAACTGAGATACAACATTAGTGTGATGAACAATTTTTATTGTTGCTGGTTTAGCATTATTAGTATCTTTTAAATCAGGGATGTTTAACATTGGAGTTACTGGCCAAATGTTAGCTGCTGGTGCTGTAGTTATTGCCATTGGTGTTAGATATGATTTAAAACAACCACTTGCAATTTTTGTTGCTTTTATTGCTGGAATTTTAGCAGCAATGTTAGTTGCAATTGTGACAATTGCTTTAAAAGTTTTGTTTAATATTCATGAAGTAGTGACATCAATCTTGTTAAATTGAACAATTTGATATTTAATTAAATGAATTTTTACAACAAGTGGTGATTTATATAATGATAGCAGTGGTACTTCTGCTCCAATTCATGAAAGTATGAATTTGGCAATTGGTGGTTATAAATTTATTTTGCCACTTATTATTGCCTTGCTTTTAGTTATTTTTGTTTGATTTATTTTTAAGAAGACAACTTTAGGGTATAAAGTAAAAACAGTTGGATTAAATCCTTTTGCTGCTGATTATGCTGGAATTTCTCGTAAAAAATATGCTTTTACTGCTTTTGTTATTTCCGGTGCTTTAGCAGGAGTAATGGCTGTTATTTATTATGTTGGTATGAATCCTTCTTTAAATTTTGCTAGTGATGATTTGCCAACAATTGGGTTTGATGGAATTTCGGTTGCTTTGGTTGGACAAATTAATGCTTTTGGAATTGTTGGTGCTGCTTTACTTTGAGGTGTAATTAAAAGTGGTGGTCCAATTGGTAGTGTTGGATTGAACATACCCGCTTCACTTAGTGATGTTATTTTTGGAGTAATTATTTATTCTGCTGCTTGTGCTGTTTTGTTAGCAAAATTTGAACCATTTAAAGCCTCAATTCGCTTTTTAAATATTAATTTTACTAAAGCAAGAACGCAATATTATCAACATTTAAGTAATATTTTTCAAGGATGAAGAAATATTTTTCAAGTAAGAAGAAAAAATAATAAAGCAGTTCGAGATTTGAAAAAAAGAATTAGAAATACAACAGATAAACAAACAAAAGCAATTAAAAAACAAGAATTATATGATTTACTAATTACTAAAAAAGAAAATGTTCAAGTTGCTAAAGTACAAGTTCAACAAGAACGAAAAGCTTTAAAGAATTTTTATCGTCAAGAATATCAAAAAATTTGAACAACTGGGACAATTGGTATTAATCATCAAGCGATAAATGCAAAAAAAATTTTATATGGTCAAAGCTTAGATAATTATATTACGGCAAAAATGATTTATGAGGAAAATATTCATAAAATAAAGGCAAGTTATCGTAGTAATTGAATTGAATTAAAGCAACACCGTGAAACAGAAACTAATATTTTTAATCAACAATTTCTTGCTCTAATTAATAATGAGAATCAACAATTAGCAACAATTGAAAAAACAAGAAAAGAACAATTATTAAATTATAAACAAACAAAAAAAGCTAAAAATTCTAATGATCCTAATGGTTTTATTGGAACTAATATTAACGAAAATCAAACATCACAAGTAACTAAAGCAAATAAGAAAGATGAGGAAAATAATTAAATGGATGTTTTAAAAATAATTTTAGAAAATTCTAGTTTAATATTCGTTGTCTTAATTTTTGGTGCTTTATCAGGTTTAGTTTCAGAAAGATCAGGAGTCATTAATATTGGTATTGAAGGAATGATGATTATTGGTGCGTTAGTTTTTGCTAACTTTGCTAAATGAGTTGGTGGTAGTTTAGGAAATTGATCACAAATTCTTGCTTTACTATGTGCGGGATTGGTTGGTGTTTTATTTGCTAGTCTTCATGCTTTTGCTTCAATTACCTTGAAAGCAGATCAAATTATTTCTGGTGTTGCAATTAATGTTTTAGCAGCAGCAATTGCAATATTTGTTGTACAATTACCAGTTAATAATGGTTTGATTGCCTTTAATACAATTTATCATTTACCAAAAGTTGGTAAAAGTGAATTTTTTAATCTTTACTTATTATTAGCAGTTTTAGCAATTGTTATTATTGGTTTAGCGCTTAAATTTACTAAATGAGGATTACGACATATTGCAACAGGTGAAAATCCTAATGCTGCTGATGCAGCTGGAATTAATGTTATTAAAAGAAGATATTCTGCTGTATTATTATCAGGTTTTTTAGCAGCAATTGCTGGTGGTGTTTTTACAATTTATGCTAGTGGCACTTTCCGTGGCAATGTTAGTGGTAATGGTTTTCTTGCTTTAGCAATATTAATTTTTGGTCAATGACGAGTTTCATTAGTAACAATTGGTGCGGCATTATTTGCTATTCTTGAAACAACAGCAGGAAGAATTAGTTATCAAAATGGTGTTTCAAATTGGGTTGTGACAAATAAAGAATTGTTTAATACTTTACCTTTTGTTGTTTCTTTATTAGTATTAATATTTACTTCAAAATGAAGCAAAGCACCAAAAGCATTGGGAGTTGCTTTTAATAAGGCAAAAAGGTAAAATTAATTTTATTTTAAAGATGATAAAGGAGCAATAAAATATGGAAAAAGGAAATTTTACTCCAACCGTTCATATTAAAGCTAATAAAAATCAAGTTGCACCAATTGTTCTTATGCCTGGTGATCCATTACGAGCAAAATTTATTGCTGAAAACTTTTTACAAAATGTTGTTGAAATTAATCATGTTCGTAATATGTTAATGTTTACTGGTACTTATAAAGGTAAACGAATTACAATTGCTGGTAGTGGTATGGGAATGCCATCAATTGGCATTTATTCTTATGAACTATTTAAATTTTATGATGTTGCTTGTATTGTTCGTATTGGTTCAATGGGTGCTTATCAAGAACATGTTAAAGTTTATGACATTATTAATGTTAATAAGGCTTATAGTGAATCAACTTATGCTAAATTTGCTGCTGATATTAATGATGATACAATTGCTAGTTCAAAAGATATTACTGAAGTTATTACTCAAGTAGCAAAAAAGTTAGATCAAACTGAAAAATTTCAACATGATAAAATTAATTTGAAAACTGGATTGATTCATTCTAGTGATGTTTTTTATCGTGCTAATGGTGATGAATGAAAAACCAATCAAAGAATTAGAGAAACTTTAGGTGTTGAAATGGAATCTTTTGCTTTATTTGCTAATGCTAAGTATTTGAAAAAAAGTGCTGGTTGCATTTTAACTGTTTCTGATTCTTTTACAACAAGTGAATCAATTGATGCCAATATGAGAGAAACAAACTTTAAAAAAATGATGATTTTAGCTTTAGAATCAGCAATTAGTTATTATCAAGAAAGAAAAATTAATGACAATTTTAGCAATAGAAACTAGTTGTGATGAAACTAGTGTTGCTGTGATTCAAAATCAAAAAGTTTTAAGCAATATTGTTTCTTCTCAAATTAGTCTTCATAAAAAATATGGTGGTGTTGTTCCAGAATTAGCTGCCAGAGCTCATAGTGAAAATATTGATTATGTTTTAAGTTTAGCGATTAAAGAAGCCAAAATTAAACTTGAAGTAATTGATTATGTTGCTTATACTAGTACTCCAGGTTTAATTAGTTGTTTACATGTTGGTAAAGTAGTAGCACAAACAATTGCCAGTTATTTAAAAAAGCCTTTAGTTCCTTGTAATCATTTATTTGGTCATATTTATGCTAGTTTAATTGAAAACCAATGACAATTTCCAGTTTTAGGTTTATTAGTTAGTGGTGGTCATACACAACTACTTTATTTGCCAACGGAACATTTACAATTTCAAATTTTAGGTCAAACGCTTGATGATGCTGTTGGTGAGTGTTTTGATAAAGTAGCACGAATGTTAGGATTGTCTTATCCTGGTGGACCTGAAATTGATCAATTAGCAAAAAAAGGTCAAGATACTTATTCTTTGCCTTTACCAAAAAATGATCAAACATTAGATTTTAGTTTTAGTGGTTTAAAGTCAGCGGCAGCAAAAGTTATTGCTCAAGAAGGTAAAAAGTTAAATATTGCTAACTTTAGTTGTTCGTTAGAAAAAACTATTGTTAAAATTTTAATTATTAAATTAGAATTAGCAATTAAACAATATCATCCAAAAACTGTTGTCTTAGCAGGAGGAGTTAGTGCTAATAGTGGTTTACGAAATAATTTTTTTGCTTTAAAGGAAAAATATCCTAAAATTAATTTTATTGCTCCAAGTTTGGAATATTGCACTGATAATGCAGCAATGATTGGTATGTTAGCAAGTTATCAAATTAAAGAAAAAAAAGAGGATTAAAATATGGTTATTGGAATTATTGGAGAATCGGGTGCTGGTAAATCAACAGCAACAAGTTTTTTTCAAACTAAGGGTGCATTTGTTATTTCTGCTGATTTAATTGTTAAATATGTTTATAATTTACCAGAAACAAAAGAAAAAATTGTCAAAAAATTTGGTGAAAATTTTTTAAATCAAAATGATGATACTGTTAATCTTTTAGCGTTAAGAAAATATGCTTTTGAAAATTATGAATTTTTAGTTAAATTAGAAGAAATAATTTGACCAGAAATGAAAAAAATTATTGTTCGAGAAGTAAATCAACATAAAAAAGAACGATTAGTTATTCTTGATTGTGCTGTTTTATTTAATGCTAATTTAGATTATTTAGTTGATAAAGTATTATTGCTTAAATCTAATCATGAGTTACAAATTAAAAGAATTAAAGATCGTGATCATGTTAGTGATAGTGATGCTGATAGCTTGTTAAATTTACAAAAAAATCATTTAATTTTAGATAAAAAAGTTGATTATATTGTTAACAATAATAATTCATTAGAAAATTTTATTGATGATTTAAAAAAAATATATCAAGAATTAATTAATAAGTAAAATTATTTCAAAAAAAATTTACTTAACTTACTTTTATCGTTATAATATTATTTGTTAATATAAATAATATTGGAGTAGTACTCAAGTGGTTAAGAGGCTTGTTTGCTAAACAAGTAGGACATTGAAAAATGTTGCAAGAGTTCGAATCTCTTCTGCTCCGCCAGTTTAAAAAAAGCCATTTGGCTTTTTATTTTTTTTATTTTAGGGAAATTTGCTAGTATAATTTAGGTAAATACTTGAATTAAAAGATAATACCAAAAAAGTTTTAAGAAGTTTTTGGATATCAAGGAGTAAGAATGCAAAAGAAAATTAACCTTTTTTTATCAATCACGTTATATTTACTTTTAATTGGAGCACTTATTTATTTATTAATTGATCAACTTATGCCTTATTCTTGAATAATATTTCTAATTATTCTTATTTCAACAATTTTAACAACAATAATTATTTATATTACTAATCGTTTATTTGAAGTTAAATTAGCTTGAATTATGGTTGTAGTCTGTTTTCCATTATTAGGAATTTTTTTATATTGAGTTTTTGGCCGACCATATCGTTATCGTAAAAGACAAAAAACGCACTTAAAATTATTTAAATATTTTTATAAGCAAGAAGATTGAAGTTTTACTAATAAAATTATTAATAAAGAAGATCGTGATATTAGACCAGAAGATTTACCACTTTTAATTTATACTACTAAAATTGCTTCTCGACCATTTTATCAAAATACTAATGTTGAAGTTTTATTTAATGGTCCTAAAAAATATCAGCATTTAATTGCTGACTTAAAAACTGCTAAAAAATATATTTTTATGAATTACTATATTATTAGTGATGGTGAATTATTAGAAATTATTTTAACAATTTTTGAAGAAAAAATTAAAGAGGGCGTTAAAATTTATTTACTTTATGATCATGTTGGTTCATACTTTACTTTATCTACGAATATGATTCAACAAATTAAAAAAATTGGTGTTAATTTTCGTCAATTTGCTCCGATTCGTTTACCTTTTTTAACTGGAAGTTATAATTTTCGTAATCATCGTAAAGATGTTGTTATTGATGGAAAAATTGGTTATGCAGGGGGGATTAATTTAGCAGATAGTTATATTCACTTATCTAACAAAGGTTTTTGACGTGATACTCAAGTTCGTTTAGTTGGTGATGCTGTTAAGTCTCTAGAATTAATTTTTCGTCAAGATTGACAATTTGCTACAGGATTAATCTTAGATGTGCCACCTAATAAGGTTAAAACAACAATTAAAAGTAATGCGATTGTTCAAATTGTTGATGATGGACCATTAACAAAAGAAACAATTCAAAAAGATTTATTTATTAAATATATTAGTATGGCAAAAACTCGTGTTTGAATTAGCACACCTTATTTAATTCCAACAGGTGATTTAATTACTGCTTTAAAAAATAGTGCTTATTCTGGAGTTGATGTTCGTTTATCTTTACCAGGAATTTTAGATCGTTATTTATTATTAGATATTTGTCGTACTTATTATGATGAGTTATTAGAAGCTGGTGTTAAAATTTATGAATATTCACATGTTTTAAGTCATTCAAAAATGGGAATCTTTGATGATAATTTTACTATCGTTGGTTCAACTAATTTAGATTATCGTAGTCTTTACTCTGATCATCAAACTTTAGTTTCAATTTATGATCAAAAAACTAATAATATTTTAGCAGAACAATTTCTTAATGATTTTAAATTTTCTACTGCAATTAAAACTAATCCTTTAAATAAGAGAAGTAAAACTTATCATTATTTGTTTTTATCATTATTAAAGTTTTTAACACCATTATTTTAGTATAATTATACTAGGTGAAAATTATGAAAAACAAATTTAAAAAAATTAAAGAAAAATTAAAAAAAGAAAAAAAAGAAGATATTAATTTTTTTATTTCCGAAGAAGAAAAAGCAAAAAAACCAGAACAAGAAACCAAAAAACCACAATATACAAAATTAGAAAAGAAATATCGTAAAAGTCGTAATATTTTATTTAATTTTCGTAGAAGAAATACAATTCAAATTATTAAATATTTAGAAAATAAAAATATTTTTAATGGTTTTTTTTATACTGATGTTCATAATATTACTTTAATTTTAGAACAAGGTATTAAACCAACAAGTGAAATTAAATTATTACCAAAACAACAGTATGTTGTTTGAACATATTTGGAGCATGCTACTTATTTAGAATTGGAATTAGGTAATACTACAAGACATTATTTTTGAAAATGATGTAGTGAACAAAATGTTCAATTAAATAATATTGCAATTATTTCAATTAATCTTAATAAATTATTTGAAACAACTTATGATGAATGAGGATTAAATTTGGAAACTAATCGGATTCAAATTTATGAAAAAATTCCAATTGAAGCGATTGATTGAATTTTAATTAAAGATCGTCGCATTTTTCGTTTAGCAAAAACTCATATTACGGGGAAAAATTTAAAAGTTAAAATTTTTCAAGGTAATGCTGGAGAAATTGTTACTTAAGTAAAAAGAAACTAAAGAAAGGTTAAGAAAGCAGGCTAATGGTTAATAATTGAACAATTTTTTTATTTATTATTTTTTCAATTCTTTTATTTGTTATGATTTATTTATTTGTACGAATCAATAATCGTAATATTGATTATTATAATGTGATTCATAGCGACATATTAAGTTTAGTGCCATTAAAAATTGATTTAAAAAAAGAAACTGTTATTTTAGCAGAAGGCTTAGAAGTGTTAAATAATAAAAAATATCTTTCACTTTTTGTCTTTAAATCAATGATTAGTCGCAAAGCTAAATTTGATTTAGAAATTCTTTTCCAAGATTTATTAGTTAATGAATTACCTTTTTTATCAAGTAATCATTTAATTTATTTTCAATTAGCTGATCGAACAATTGCTTATGATTTAACTTTAAATTATTATGATGCAAAGAATAAAATTTTATATGGTCAAATTCAAGGTAATACTCGTTATAATCGTTCGGCAGTTCCTGAACAAATTGCTAATAATCCAAGTCAATTAACAGTACCAAAGAATGATTTTGTTGCGACAATTTTAAATTTTTTCTATAGTAATCAAAAAAGAATTGATAAAATAAATAACTTGTATGAATATATTTTTTTAATTAAACTTAAAAATTATCTTAATTTGGAATCAATTTTAACAATTAGTAATGTTGAAGTAATGGAATTGTTATTAACTTATTATATTAAAAATTTATTAGGTAATAGTAATACTTTAATTTGTAAATATTATGATGGTCAATTTTTAGTTTATTCAAAAAATCGTAAAATTAATTTAACTCGTTTTCAAAAGAAACTTGATTATAGTATTAAAAATAATTTGGTTGATAAAAGTAGTTATTTACAAATTCAAACAGAAATGATTGTTGTTTATGCACCAATTAAATCAAAAGAATCTAATATTGCTACTTTATATAATAAAATTATTGATGTTAATATTTTAACTTCTAATTTTGGTAATGCTTTAATTCCAATTAAATTAAGAGTTAATGAGAATAAAGAAAAAGGTCGACTTGATCATTATCAATTATTACACTCAAAAGAAATTCAAAAACTTTTAAAAGTTAATCTTAGTTCTGTTTTTAAAACTAATGATGCAACGGAGCCAAAATATTATTATACTCGTTTAGGTTTAATTTCTAATAGTTATTATGATGACTATTTTAATTTAATTCGTAATATTCAAGATGCTGGTTTATGATGAAAAGTTTATGAACCATTATTCTTACAAGCATTAGAAGATTTTGAAAAATTAAAAATTAAGAAAGATTTAATTATTCCATTATTTTTATTGGAATTAGAAAATAAAACAGTATTAACACAAATTCTTAGTATTTTTAATAAAAAAAAGCATTTATTTGAAGATTGTAGTTTAATATTTGATTTTCAAGATAACTGTACAATAACAATTAATAATTGACCGAAATATGAAAATATTATTAGAATTTTACGGGAAAATAATATTAAAATTGCTATTAGTCATGATTTAAAAAATATTAATAATTTTAAATTAATTAGTCATTTTAAACCTGATTTAGTAATTTTAACGGCAAAATTATTACAAAATGTTAGTTTTAATTTTCAAAAATATATTAAAGTTATTACATGTTTAAATTACTTAAACATTTTGGGAATAACAGAAATTATGGCATTAGGTGTTAATACTGTACCAGAAGTTATTTTATTAAAATCATTAAATATTAAATATGTATCTGGTGATTTATTTGAAGGTGGTCAAGTTGATAAGGTAATTGATTCATTAAATTATTCAAGTTATTGAAGTTGAAAACGAAGTCATAATAAGAAAGGAACCATCTAATGGCCAAAAATTTTAATCAAAATATCACTTTAAGAAGTGTTGATTTTGCAAAATGATATACTAATGTCATTAAAGAAGCAGATTTGTGTGATTATGGTGATGATAATGGTTCAACGAAAGGAACAATTGTTTTTCGCCCTTATGGTTATGCAATATGAGAAGCAATACAAAAAATATTAGATCAACAATTTAAAAATCATAGTGTTGAAAATGTTATGTTTCCATTATTAATTACTGAAAAAACTTTTGCTTTAGAAAAAGATCATATTAAAGGTTTTGCACCAGAATGTGCAATTGTTACTCAAGTTGGTAATAAAAAATTGACCGAACCTTTTATTATTCGTCCAACTTCTGAGGTTTTATTTTGTAAACATTTTCAAAGAATTGTTAAAAGTTATAAGAATTTACCAATTTTATATAATCAATGATGTAATGTGATTCGCTGAGAAAAAACAACTCGGCCATTTTTAAGAAATAGCGAATTTTTATGACAAGAAGGCCATACTGTTCATGCTACAAGTCAAAAAGCTTTAGCTTTCACTGAAAGAATGATTAAATTATATGCTGAATTTGTTGAGCAATTTTTAGCAATTAAAGTAATTTTAGGTAAGAAAACAGTTCATGAACGCTTTGCTGGAGCTTTAGAAACTTATACAATTGAAACAATGATGCAGGATGGTCAGGCATTACAAGCAGGCACAAGTCATTATTTTGGTTCAAAATTTGCTGAAATTTTTAATATTAAGTTTACTAATGAACTTAATCAACAAGAATATATTCATCAAACATCATTTGGTGCTTCAACAAGGTTAATTGGTGCTTTAATTATGGCTCATAGTGATGATTTAGGTTTAGTTTTGCCAGCCTCAATTGCTCCAGTTAAAATAATAATATTAAATTTGTTTCCAAAAGATGAAAAAGTAACTAATTTAGTTAATAAATTGCACAAAGTTTTCATTAAACAATATCACGTTCAAGTCGATGATAGTGAAAAAAGCGCTAGTTATAAAAAATCTGCTGCAACAATTAAAGGAATTCCTTTAATTATTGAAGTTGGACAAAATGAAGTTATAAAATCAACAATTAAAGTTACTTTACGACATAATTTAAAAGAAAATTTTCTTAAAATTAATAGTGAAAAACAAATATTAAAAGCAGTTTCTGACTTATTAACAACTAGTAATACTGATTTATTACAAAATTCAGCAAATAATTTTGCAAAAAATTTACAAGAAGTTACTGATTTTAAGAAATATCAAAATTTAGTTAAAACTCATAAAGGTTATTTTATTGCTCCTTTTTGTGGTGATTATCAATGTGAAGCAGAAATTAAAGCATTAACCAGTACAACATCTCGTTGTGTACCATTAACACCTTATAAAAAAAATGGCATTTGCTTTAAATGTCATAAGCCTAATTCACCTTGAACATATTTTGCTCGAGCATATTAAATAAATAAAAAAGGATTTTTTCCCTCAGATATTTAATTATTTATGAGGTGAAAAGATGTCAAACGCTTTAACAATTGATGAAAAGTTTTTAATTAATATCTTTAAAAGATATTTACAAGCAAAATTACTTTTACATCAAGAATCAACAACTGATTTTAACCAATTACAAGAAAAGAAATTTGAATATGGTGAAATTGATCGTCATTTTAATCAACTTGTAAATTATCATCATCATTTACAAGTTGTAGAAACAATTTTGGCATTAATGCCAAAGAAAGAATATGTTTGTTTAGTAAAAGATTTTTTAACTAATGATAATCAAGATTGATGGAAACAATATTATTCAGAAAATTATTATCAAAAATTACGACAAAATGCGATTAAACGCTTTTTATATTTGTTTTTAGTTTAATTTTTTAGTATAATAATACTTACTTTAAGTGTAATTTATATTTATATTTATTACTTTTAGTAGTTAATTTTAGGCAAATTAAAGTGCTAAGTTGTTATACTCATTTTAATTTTATATAATATCTTTGGAGTGAAAATAATGGATATTTTTAAAACAATTCAGAAAATTATTAAAACAAATTACCCACAAATTAAAGAAAATATTACTTTAGATACTGTTTTAGGAGATATTGAATATTTAGATTCTTTAGAGTTAGCAACAATTGCTGTTGAATTAGAAGATAAATATCAAATTAGATTTCCTGATGAAGACTTAGAAGAACTTAAAAATAAAACTGTTAAAGAAATTGTCAAAGAAATTGAAAAATTAATTGCCAATAAAAAAAATTAGGATTTTTCCAATGACTGAAAATAAAAAACAATACCAACAAATTATTGAAAAGTTACAAGCAAAAGATTATCGTTTAACAGATATTCGTAAAGCAGTAATAGAAATTTTAGTTACAAAAAAACATATTAGTATTAATGATATTATTTCTGAATTAAAAAAAATTAATAGTGCCGTAAATATTATGAGTATTTACAATACAATTGATTTGTTAATGGAAGAACATATTATTCATGCTAATGTTTTTGATAATAAACAAATTTTTTATGAATTATCAGATAATATTATTCATGTTGTGTGCAATATTTGTTATCAAATTATTCATTTTGATAATCAAACAATTATTAATGCTAATTTTTTAGATGAAAAAAAGTTAAATTCTTTTTTACTAAATGAACGAAACTTTCTTTTTTCTCATTATAAATTAGAAGTTCACGGGATTTGTGATAATTGTCAATCACAAATGAAAAAAAGTTAAATAATATTGTAATCTAAATTAGATTTCAGTAAAATTAAACAGTAAAAATTTAATTACCTTTAAATAAAAGGGGGGGTTTAGTTTTAATGGCTAGAACGTCGGCCTTCAGATCCGAAAGTGTGGGTTCGAGTCCTACAACCCCCGCCATAAAAAAAATCACAAAATGTGATTTTTTTTGTTTTATAAATCTTTAGTTTCATCAAGAGCAAATATTACTAAAGCAAAAGCATTCAATCCTGTATGAGCAGCAATAACATTTGCTAATTTGACATTTTTAGTTTTTTTAAACGAATAACTTTTAATATATTTCATTGTTTCATCAACCAATTCTTTATCAGCATAACCATCAATAACATAAAGTGTTGTATCAGTTTTATGAAGTTTTTGAAATTTAATAATTTCATTAAGCGCTTTATATACAGCTTTCTTTCAAGTTCTTGTTGTATCAAACTTATCAATTGTTCCATCAAAAGTAAGAATTGGTTTTATTTTCAACATTTTAGCTAAACCAGCAGCTGATTTACTAACTCTGCCACCTCGCGCTAAATAAGTAATGTCATTAGGTAAAATAAAAGCTTGATAGTTTTCACTAATTTTTTTTAATGCTGTTAAAATTGTTGTTACATCAGCATCTTTTTCTTGTGCCATATTGTAAGCTTTTTTAACTATTGCTCAATTAATTATTGAAACACCATTTGAATCAAAAACATGAACTTTATCTTTAAACTTTGGTTCTTTGGCCAAAACACAAGCTGTATTATATTGTCCTGATAAACCTTTTGATAATGGGATAAAAATAATCTTTTCAAATTTTTTTAGCATTGCTTCTCAAACCATCGTCATTTTACCTAACGGTGTTTGCGATGTTTTTGCTAATTGCTTTTTTGTTGTAATTCTTTCAACAAAATCTTGTTCATTAAAAGTTCGTGGATCATCTTCAACTGTTTCTTCATCATCAAAAGTAATTAGTAATGGACAAAAGCCTAAATCTTTCATTTCTGTAAAATCTTTTTTTGTTAAACCTGATGATGAATCAGCAACAATTCCAATTTTCTTTTTCATTAATTTTTTTATCCTTCCATGATTTTCCTTAAGAAAGAAGTTATTTTTTTAAACTTTAATAAATATTATTTTACATTATAACATATTAACTTAATTAAAATTTTGATTTATTTGTCTTAATTAGTGTTAAAATAAGACAAGATTAGTTAAGAAAATTTTCTTTTTAAGAATTCAAAATAAAATTCTTTTGAAATCAAATGAGTGGATGTGAATTATGAATCAAGATATTATTTTTGCTTTAGAAATTATTTTATTTGTTATCGGAACAATATTAGTTATTGTTGGTTTATTGCAAGGAAAAAAGAATCATAATGGTTTAGGTGCTTTAAGTGGTGGTAATCAAGAATTATTTGCTAGTACTAAAGAGCGAGGTTGATCACGACTATTTTCAATTATGACTTTAGTTTTAGGAATATTGTTATTTATTATCGCAATTATTATTAGAATTTTACTTAATACATTATTATAATTAATATTAGTATCTTAATTATTTTTAATAAGATGCTATTACTTTTGAGATAATTTATGAACTCAAAATCAATGATTGATTTAAAAAATAGAAAAGAGGCAAAAGCAATGGCAAGTAGTGAAAAAAGAATTTCAAAATTATTTTTTGAAAGTGAACAACAATTACAAAGTTATAAAAATAGTAACAATAAGGATGGGGGAGTTGATGTTTTTATTACTCCTGAAAGAATTCTTATTAATAAAAAAGTTCATAATTCAGTTAATACAATTGAATTAAGTCAAATATTATTTGATGAAATTATTAAGTTTTATTATGAACAAAAAAAATTAGCTTAAAATAAGAAACAAAAAATTAGAAGTTCAAAGCAATTATAATTATTCAATTTAATTATTTACTTAATTACTATTTTAGTTTATATTTTTAATTTAACAATAAAAAACATTACAATTTAAGTAAAATGCACTCGAAAAGTAGTGACAGAAATAAAAGATATCTGAAACTATTGATTGCGGTGCATTTGGAATTTAAGGTGCTAATTTTATATTTTTTATTTTAAACTAAAATTTTTATTATAATTTATTAAAAGAAAAGATTTGGAGTTGTTAATAAAATATGAAACAGCAAATCCTTGATGTTTTAAAGAATTCTTTAAAACCTTTATCAGTTGTTGAATTAACTAGTAAATTAAAAATTAGTAATCACAATCAACAAGAAGAAATGTTATCTGATTTAGAAGATTTAAAAAATAGCGATATTATTCTTGAAAACGATCAAAAACAATATTACCTTGAAAAAAATTATCATAATTTTTTAATTGGAACAATTCAAATTACTATGCGTGGTAGTGGCTTTATTAAACCTTTAAATAGTGAAAAAGAATATCGTGTTAGTCCAAATCATACTAATTCTGCTTTAAATGAAGATGAAGTGTTATTTACGATTCTTACTGGTGATGAAGCAGTAGTTAGTCATGTTTTAAAACGCAATACCACGACTTTAGTTGGCACTGTAATTGTTGATCAAATAACAAAAGAAAAAACTTTGAGTATTCAAAATAGTAAAATGCATCGTTATAAAGTTAAAATTCTTAATGAAGAACAAGCAATTGAAAATAATATTGTTGTAGTTAAAATTAATAATTTTCAAGATAATGCTTTTACAGTTACAATTGAAAAAATTCTTGGAAATTTAAATGATCCGGGAGTTGATATTTTATCAGTAATTTATGAAATAGGCATAAAAGCACAATTTGATCCTGAAACATTAATGGCTGCTAATGAAATTAGTCAAACAGTTTTAGAATCAGAGAAAGCAAATCGAGTAGATTTAAGAAAAGAACTTTTAGTAACAATTGATGGTAAAGATGCCAAAGATTTTGATGATGCAATTTGTGTTTATCGATTAAAAAATGGTAATTATCGTTTAATTGTTGCTATTGCTGATGTTAGTCATTATGTTCAACCAAAAAATGCTTTAGATGATGAAGCTTTTATTCGTGGTACATCTGTTTATTTAGCTGATCGAGTAATTCCAATGTTACCAACACAATTATCAAATGGAATTTGTTCTTTGAATGAACAAGTAGAACGATTAGCGATGGTTTGTGATATGGAAATTAATCATCAAGGCGATACTGTTAAAAGTGAAATTTATCAAGCATTAATAAAATCAGTTCGCAGAATGAATTATGATGAAGTTAATGAGGCATATCATAATCAAGCACCAGAATTTACTAAAACTCATCCAAAAGTATGAAAAATGTTACAAGATGCAAAAGAGTTATATCAAATTTTAGCAAATTATAAGATTAATACAGGAGTAATTGATTTTAATATTGATGAAGCAAAAGTTGTTGTTAATGAACAAGGTGAAGTAACTGATATTAAAGTTAGAACTCGTGATATTTCTGAAAAATTAATTGAAAGTTTTATGATTCGTGCCAATGAAGTTGTAGCTAAAACAATTTATGATAAAAATTTACCTTTTATTTATCGGATTCATGAATCACCAAGAAAGAAAAAGTTGTCACAAATGACAACAATTTTAAAGTTAATGGGTGTTCAAGGCAATTATCATTGAGAAAAGTTGCACTCAAAAGATTTACAAAATTTATTAAATTCAATTAAAGACTTACCAAATTTCCAAATTTTATCAACTTTATTATTAAGAAGTATGGAAAAAGCACGATATAGTAATGATAATATTGGTCACTTTGGTTTAGCTAGTGATTGTTATACTCATTTCACTTCGCCAATTCGTCGTTATCCTGATTTAGTTGTTCACCGTTTATTAAGACAATATTTGATTACAAAAGAAATTAATGGTAAAGTTATTGCTAGAAATCAAAATTTTACTGCTTTAGCAGCAGAACAATCAAGTAACATGGAAGTTAAAGCAATGGAATGTGAACGAACTGTTGAACAAATGAAAAAAGCAGAATATATGACAAAATTTATTAATCAGAAATTTACTGGCATTATTTCATCAATTACTGGTTTTGGTCTTTTTATTGAATTACCAAATACAATTGAAGGATTAATTAAATTATCAGATATGAATGATGATTTTTATATTTTTAATGAAAAAGCAATGATTTTATTTGGTGAAAGAAAACGAAAGCAATATCGTTTAGGTCAAGAAGTTAATATTATTGTTAAAAATGCTAATAAAGAAACAAGAACAATTGATTTTCTTTTAGCTGATAGTAAGAAAGAAAATAATAAAGTATTGCAAAATAAAAAACGTGATCGTAAAGTGAAATTTTATTATAGTAAACGAGCAAGAAAATAGAAAATTATCAGAGGATAAAAATGAACCTTAATAAGGAAAATAATTTTCGGATTATCAAACAATCATCGGTTACAATTCCATGTTATTTTTTTGGTTTTTTTAAGTCACCAGGATTAGAAAAATATCCTAATTTACCATGAGTTAATGATGATTATCAATTAATTAAAACTAAAAATTTAAATGATGCTGATTGTCTTAAAATTGCTAATAATTTATTTTTAGTTGGTCAAAAATTCAATTTATTTAATGATATTGATTATTTTATTATGATGCCATTAAAAACTACTTCAGTTAGTAGTTTAGAAAAAATTGTTTTACAATTAATAAAATTAATTGCTGAAAAATTAGAATTAAAAATTCAATTAATTAATGATGCATTTCTTGTTAAAGATTATTTAAAATTTTGAGAAAATCATTTAAATTTAAAACAAAGAAAAACAGAAATTAATAATAAAATTCAGTTTAAAAAAAGTTATCAACACTTTTTTAATCATAAGAAAATTATTATGATTGATGATGTTGTTTCAACTGGGATTTCACTAGCAGAAATTGCGATTAATTTACAAAAGTTTAATCAAAATTTAACAATTACTGCTTTAGCTTATGGTTCGGTTTATCAATGAGAAAAAATTTATCGCTAATTAATAATCGGTTATACTTAAATTATTACAGCATAATAATTTTATTTTTTGGAGCATAAAATGAAAGTTATTAGTAAAAATCGTAAAGCATTTTTTAATTACGAAGTTTTAGATCGTTATGAAGCAGGGATTGTTTTAACTGGTGCTGAAATTAAAGCAATTAGAAATGCTGATGTTAATATTCAAGATAGTTATGTTAGTTTTGTCAAAAATCAAGCATATATTATTAATATGAATATTACGAATTATCAATTTAGTAATTCATATCAAGATGATCCATTAAGGAAAAGAAAATTGTTATTACATAAAAACGAAATTTTAAGATTACAACATGAACAAAAAACAAAAAGTGTTGTAATTATCGTTTTAAATTTGTATTTAAACCAAAAACAAAAGGCAAAATTAGAGATTGCTACTGCTCGACCAAAGAAATTATATGATAAAAGACAAACACTTAAGGCTCGACAATTAAAAAGAGAAATTAAAGATAAATATTAATAAAAACTAACTTAAAAATTAAGTTAGTTTTTTTGATTCAGATAAAGATTTATTATAAAAATTTAAAATGTCTTGATAAACTTCAGTTTTAATTGGTTCATTTAAAATTTCATGTCTAGCGCTGGGATAAAGTTTAATATTGACATTGGTGTGATGTTTTTTAAAAAGTTTATAAACTTTTTTTACACCTTTACCAAAATTACCAACTGGGTCATCTTGACCTGAAATAAGTAAAATTGGTAAGTCTTTTGGTGCTTTTTGAATATTTTTTTTATTATTAATAAATAATAAGCCAGTAAACATATCTTTAAAAGCACTGGTTGAAAAAACTTGACCAGATAATGGATCATCTTGAAATGCTTTTTGTACTTTTTTATCGGTGCTTAATCATTCAGTTCCAGTTTTACCTTCATCTTTAAATCGTTTACCAAATTTAGCATATGATAAATTATAAATTTTTTGATCTTTTGCTTTTGATCCAAGTTTCTTTTGATTATGTTTTGCGATTTTAATTGAAAGTTTTAATAGTAATTTTTTATGAAATGCTGTACCGCAAATTACTGCTGCTTCAATATTGGCACCATATTTAATAAGATAATGTCGCACCATAAAAGAACCCATTGAATGGCCAAAGATAACGATTGGTTGATTAGGATAAGCTTTTTTAATATAAGATGTTACTTCATATAAATCATCAATAATTTTTTCTCAACCATCTTCTTCTGCAAAAAAACCTAAATCTTCCTTACTTTGTGCTGTTTTACCATGACCACGATGATCATCAGCAATAACTATATAATCATTTTCTACTAAATAGTTAGCAAAATCATCATATCTTTTTGCATGTTCAGCGCTACCATGAACTAATTGAACAACTCCTTTAACATTTTTTAAATTTTTTGGTTTTCATTGATACATATGTAATTTAATGCCATCTCGTAAAGTTTGGTCTCATTCTTGAACTGTCATAACTATTCCTTTAATTGCGTTTATTTATAATTGTTAATATCATTGTAGCACTATATTTTTTATTTATGTTTAGCCAAGTTCGTTACATAATTTTAAAAAATAATTGTATTATTAAATTAAGGCTATTTCGTTTTATAGTCTCATTTCACTCCTTACGGGTAAAGGTTTGCCGATTTTTTGACTGATACAGCGTCTATAAGGCTGTATTTTTTATGATTTAATTGATAAACTTTCTGAAGATAAAGTAGAAATAAAAAATATTAAATCTTTTAAGAAGAGTGTAAATATGCAAAAAGAAACATTATAAATTTTTATGATTTTTTCTTATTAATTATTTACTAATCTTGCTAAAATCAAGCAAATATAGTATAATAATTGTGGGGATGTTTTGGTTTCGACAGAAGAAAACGGTAAGTAATGGCAGTGGTCTTGTAAACCATAAGACTTCGGGGTTCAAATAACCGGAAACAAAAACAAAACTGTAGTTCCTGCAGACATTAAAGCTAAATTAGGTTCATTCAACTTTGGTTTCATGAATTCTAATAACTTAGTTACTTTATCTGCTTAAAGATATATTCAAACTACCATTAATTAAATAATTGTTTGTTGTTATTAATTAATGAAACATAAAACAAACTAGAAAAAACTGATGTTAATAAAGTTTTTTTAAAAACCTAATTAACTAGTTAATATTGCTTTCGTGTAATTAGACAATATTAATGAGACAGATAATTATACTAAACTGTAGAAGTTATTTGTTAGTTCTCTTTTGGACACGGGTTCAATTCCCGTCATCTCCACCATTTTTAGCACTTATTATTGTGCTTTTTTATTTTCTGTATTGTATTTATTGCATATCATTGATATTATAAAAATGCTTAATTAAAGATGATAAAAAAATTTGGAGTTGTCGCCAAGTTGGTTTAAGGCCCTAGTCTGCAAAACTAGTATTCGTCGGTTCAAATCCGTCCAACTCCTCCATTATTAAATATGATGAATTCTTAGAAATTAACTTGTAAAATTTTCTTTAAATAAGTATAATTTACTAGGTTTGTTATTTTATTATTAGTAAGTTGTGCGCCTATAGTTTAATGGATAGATCATTTGACTACGGATCAAAAGGTGTGGGTTCGACTCCTGCTAGGCGCGCCAAACCTCGGGAAGTAGTCTAGCTTGGTAGGGCGCTCGGTTTGGGACCGAGAGATCGCAGGTTCAAATCCTGTCTTCCCGACCATATTTAATAATTTACATGGGTTCGTAGTTCACCTGGGAGAACACCTGACTTGCACTCAGGAGGTAGTCGGTTCGAGTCCGATCGAATCCACCATTTAAATTAAATAACAAATTTCTATTTGGCGGGGTAGTTCAGTTGGTTTAGAACATTCGGTTCATACCCGAAAGGTCATGGGTTCAAGTCCCTTCTCCGCTACCATTGATTATGGACCCTTAGTTTAGTTGGTTAAAGCCCCCGGCTCATAACCGGGTGATCATTGGTTCGAATCCAATAGGGTCCACCAATTATTAAATGGGAACTTACCCAAGTGGCTGAAGGGACCAGTCTTGAAAACTGGGAGGCGTTTTGCGACGCGCGGGGGTTCGAATCCCTCAGTTCCCGCCATTTAAATAAATTTCATATTATATTTCGGAGTGGAGAAATGGTATCTCGTCGGGCTCATAACCCGAAGATTGTTAGTTCGAATCTAGCCTCCGAAACCATGCATGGTCTTGTGGTGCAGTTTGGTTAGCACACCCGCCTGTCACGCGGGAGGTCGCGGGTTCAAGTCCCGTCAAGACCGCCATTTTTTTAAATAAATAAAAAAGTTAATTAATAAATAATTTAATTAACTTTTTTATTTTTATTAAGAGAATTTTTTAAATAATTTCTTTTAGTAATTGCTAAGAGTTTACAATCATAAATTTGATTATCTTTAATGAAATTATCATGTAAAATACCTTCAAAAATCATCTTGCAACTAATCATAGTTTTTTCTGAAGCAATATTTTCAGTAACACAAACCCCCTGAATTCGGATAATATCTAAATTATTAAAAATATAATTAATTATTGTTTGTAATGATTCTTTCATATAACCTTTATTTTGGAATTTTGGATTAAGTGCATAGCCAATTTCAATTGTTTTATTTTCTTGATAATATCGCATAACTCCACAAGTACCAATCATTATATTTTGGTCTTTTAATTCAATTGCTCACATAAATTTATTTGGTTGTTGATATTGTTTAATTGTATCTTTGATAAATCTTTTACTATCACGAATTGATTGATGTGGTTGTCAAAAAACATATTTACTCAATGCTTGATCTTGAGCATAGTCAAAAACATTTTTAGCATCTTTGCGTTTAATGGTTCTTAGAATTAATCGTGATGTTTCTAGTTGTGGAATTTTTGTTTTACTCATAAATATTCCTTTATTTTGAGATATTAAATTTAGATAATAATTTAATTGTATTACAATTTCTTATTTATTAATTTTCAGTTTCGATTGTTTTTGTTTTTGATTCTAAATTTATTTTAATTTTTTGTTTAAGAGTTTGTAATTCTTTAGTAAGTTCAATGATTTTTTTATCTTTATCAATATTTGATGTGTGTTTAATAGATTCAAGTTCTTTTCTAAGTTCATAAATTTGAATGTCATTAAATTGTTTGTATTGGTTTGTTTTGTAAAATTTCACACCATTAAGGTAAAATCTAACCATTAAACCAAATAAAATAATATTAGTTATTGCATTTAAAATCATAAATACTAAATATACAATATACATTGGGTTATCCATTAAATTGCTCATTTTCTTTCCTTTCTTTCTTTTATTAGAATAATATTTTTTTGATATTTTGTTAATTTTTTCCTTAAAAGAATTAACCACCAAATGTGTGATATCCTAATTTATCTTCTAATAAATCAATATGATTATTGATGTTATTAATTTCTAATTGCATATTGTCAATAACTTTATAATCAATACTATCTAAAGTTTTTTCTAACATATAAGAATCTAAAATATCTTTTTTTTGTTTTAATATGGCATATAATTCATTTAATTTAGTTTTCATACATAATTGTTTTTTTTCTCATTCTTCATCTTTGAAAAAAACAATAATTTTTTTAAATATATTCTTCATAATTCAACCCCGCTGTCTTTCTATAACATTTTATTATAAGTAAATTCCCATTATATTTTTCTTACTTTTATAGTATATTACTTTTATGAAGATTTGTTTTTTATAATAAAAATTTATTTTGTCATTTTAATAATTTATGTTATTATTTTATCGTCAAGGTTGAGTAGCTCAGTAGGTAGAGCATACGACTGAAGATCGTAGTGTCGGCGGTTCGATTCCGCCCTTAACCACCATTATTAAAAATATATTTTAAGGCATTTAGATGCCTTTTTCTTTTGAAATTACTCTTTTTTAAATCTGGAAGTCTTATTTTTCTTAGATAAATATGTTATAAAGTAAATGGTTATTTATTTAAATTAATTAAAACTTAAGATAAATAAAGAAAAAACGGATTTCATCAATATAGAAAAGAAGGTTTACTAATGCGTCAAAAAATTATTATTGGAAATTGAAAAATGCATAAGACAATGAAAGAAACAACTGACTTTTTAACTGAATTTGAGAAAAAGATAAATAATAAAACTTTTAATTGTCAATTTGGTATTGCTTCAAGTTTCACTAATTTAATTGCTTTAAAAAATAAGCAAGTAAAAAATTTAATTGTTGCGGCTCAAAATTGTCATGATCAATTGCAAGGTGCGTTTACTGGTGAAGTTTCAATTAACATGTTGGAAGAATTAAATGTTAGTCATGTTATTATTGGTCATTCAGAACGTCGTCAATATTTCAATGAAACAAATGAAAGTATTAATCGTAAATTAAAAACAATTTTTAATAACTCTAAAATGATTCCAATTTTATGTTGTGGTGAAACTTTAGTTCAATATGAAAGAAAAACTACTGATCAAGTAATAGAAACACAAATTAAATTAGCATTAAGAGATATTTCTGGTGAAAATGTAGCTAAATTAATTATTGCTTATGAACCAATTTGAGCAATTGGAACAGGTAAAACTGCTTCTGTTGCTGAAGCACAAAATATTTGTGCTTTGATTAGAACAATAATTGCTAAGTTATATCAAAAAGAAATTGCTAATAAAGTAAGAATTCAATATGGTGGGTCAGTAAAACCTGAAAATGTTAAAACATTTTTAGCACAACCTGATATTGATGGTGCTTTAGTTGGTAGCGCTTCATTACAAGTAACTGACTTTATTAATTTATTGCATTAATTTTTTTATTTTTGATAAAAATTTATTTATTCTAAAAGTAGAAAGAGGGACAATAAAATGCCTCAATTAGAAGAAAAAAATTGATGGAAATATTTAAAAACAAAAGCTAATAGTTATCTTTTTCCTAAAACAAAAATTATTAAAACGAAAAAGAGAATTAATAGTAAGATTTTGGCTTTATTAGATGAAAAAGCTGAAATTGTTAATCAATTATCAAATCATGGCTTAATTGTTTTAGATAGAACAATTTTAAATAGTTGTGATAATAAAATTATTTCTGAACAAGGTATCATTAGTAGTGACTTTTTTAAAGCCAAAATTATTGATGTTAATAATAAAATTATTAAAGGTGTTTATTTTCATTTAGTAAAAATAATTTCAGGTATTATTGTTATTAATCCTGAGCATCAAATAACTTTAGAAGCTGATGAAGAGTTCAATAAAAGATTATCTATTAATAAATTAGCTGCGAAATTATTTAATTTGTTTTTTAATCATTATGATAAATTACAAACAAATCTTATTTCAAAAATTAAAATTATTATTAATGAATCTCAATTTCAACTAAGATTTAAAAAAATTAATGTTACAAAGGATTTAATTTTTCAAGTTCGTAATTCAATTAATAATTTTTTAAGTAATAAGAAACTTGATTATCAAAATTATCAATTTCTAGAAAATAATTTAACTAAAGTAGAAATTAAAAATATTTTTAAACTTGAAAAACTTGAAATTACAAGTTTTGAAATTAATGGTTCTAATTTTATTGTTACTTTCTTGGTTGGTAAAGCAAACATTGATCAGTTTTTTTTGAATGCTAAAAAAGAATTATTAACATCAATTAAAGTAATTAATAAAAAAATTAAAGTCATTAATAATGATGAATTAATTTCACAATTTTATTTGAATGATGAAATAAATACTTATGAAGATTTAGGAAAATTAAATCAAGATTATTTGCAGTTAAAAAGCAATTTTACTAAATTTAAAAATCAAAATTTGCAAATAGTAAAAAATCTTGTTGATCAGTCTGCTGGAACTCATTATTCAGAAAGAGTTGCTGATTATGATATTGTTCATATCAGCTTTAATAATTTTTTAATTGACAAAGAATTATTAGAATTAAAAGCAAAAGAACAATTGACAGAAGGTAAGAATAAAATTTTATTTTTATCAAATAATAATCTTGATGATTCTTTACTTGTTTGAAAAATTAGTACTGATTTAATTAATAAAATTAATTTAAAGTCATTAATTGAACAATTTTCATCTTCATCATTTATTAAAATTAATAATCATAATGATGATACTGTTTTTATTGAAGCTAATAATTATCAAGTGATTAATGATTTTATTCAAAATATTATTAAATACTTAAAAGATAATACTAATAATCAAACAATTTAAATAACTTAATTGAAAGGTTCGTATTAAACAATGAAAAAACAACCAATTTTATTAGCAATTTTAGATGGTTTTGGAATTGCAAAACCTAGTTCAACTAATGCAATTAGTCAAGCTAAAACTCCAAATTTGGACTATTTTATCAAAAATTACCCTCATACAGAATTAAAAGCTTCTGGTTTAGCAGTTGGTTTACCAGAAGGACAAATGGGCAATTCTGAAGTAGGTCACTTACATATTGGAGCAGGTAGAACAATTTATCAATCTTTAACGTTAATTAATCGGGCAATTGCCGACAAAACATTTTTTAAAAATCAAGTAATTACTAAAGCAATTGCTGCTGCTAAAGCAAAAAATAGTAAACTTCATATTATTGGACTATTAAGTGATGGTGGTGTTCATGCTCATATTAATCACATTTTGGCATTATTAGATTTTTGTGCGCAAGAAAAATTTTCTAATGTTTATTTTCATGTAATTTTAGATGGTCGAGATACTAAAAGTAATGTTGCCAAAATTTATTTACAACAATTAATTAATAAAATCAATCAGTTAAAAATTGGTCAAATTGCTTCAATTTCTGGTCGTTATTATGCTATGGATCGTGATAAACGATGAGATCGCTTACAATTAGCCTATGATGCAATCGTTTTTCACCAAGGAGCAACTTTTTCTGATCCGTTAACTTATATTGATCAAGAATATAAAAATAATCATAGTGATGAATTCATTATCCCTGCATATAATAAAGATTTATCTAATAGTAAAATTAGTGATAATGATAGTATAATTTTTGCTAACTTTCGTCCTGATCGAGCAATTCAATTAGCATCAGCTTTATCTAATAGTCATTATCAATTTTGAGACAATAATAAAGCAGTACCATTAAAGAATATTTATTTTGTTTCAATGATGCATTATGCTAATAGTGTTAAAACAGAGGGAATTATTTTTCCACCTAATGATGTTAATAATGGTTTGGGAGAATGATTGAGTAAAAATCATTATACACAATTAAGAATTGCTGAAACTGAAAAAATTGCCCATGTTACTTTCTTTTTTGATGGAGGTAAAGATTATTTTAAAAATGGTTTAGCAACGCAAGCAGAAATTACTTTACCAGGTGCTAGTATTGATTTAATTCCTTCACAAAAAGTAGACACTTATGATTTAAAACCAGAAATGAGTGCACCACTAATTACTAATAAATTAATTAGTGAAATTGCAAAAGATAAATATGATGTAATTATTTTAAACTTTGCTAATGCTGATATGGTTGGTCATACTGGTAATTTAAAAGCAGCAATTAAAGCAATTGATACTATTGATGAATGTTTAGGAAAAATTTATCAATCATTAAAAAAAGTTGATGGCATTTTGATTATTACTGCCGATCATGGTAATGCTGAAGTAATGATTGATGAACAGGGTGAAATTAACAAAAAACATACATCACAACTTGTACCATTAATTATTTGTAAAAAAGGATTAAAGTTAAAATCAGAAGGTAGTTTAGCTAATATTACTCCAACAATTTTAGACCTTTTAAAATTAAAACCAGCAAAAGAAATCACAGCGGAATCTTTATTGCAATAATAATAAAATAATTTAAAGGTGTTATTGTTATTAATTACAAATTTTGTATAATATTATTTATAAATTTGGAAAAAAATTATTAAAAATAAAGGAAGGTAATAAAATACAATGTCAAAAATTATTAATGTTCGAGCTTTGCAAGTGATTGATTCTCGCGGTAATCCAACAATTCAAACAGAAATTTGAACTGAATTTGGTGGTTATGGAATCGCGCTTGTTCCTTCTGGTGCTTCAACTGGTTCAAGAGAAGCAATTGAATTACGAGATAAAAATGCAAAGATTTATCAAGGAAAGAGTGTTTTAAAAGCTGTTGAACATGTTAATACAACAATTGCTAAATCAATTATTGGTCAAGAAGTTTCAGAACAAAAATATTTAGATCAATTAATGATTAAATTAGATGGAACTGAAAATAAATCAAAATTAGGAGCTAATGCAATTTTAAGTGCTTCTTTAGCAATTGCTAAAGCAGCAGCAGATGAACTTGATTTACCGTTATATCGTTATTTAGGTGGTGCTAATGCATGTCAATTGCCAGTACCAATGTTTAATGTTATTAATGGTGGTGCTCATGCTGATAATAATATTGATTTTCAAGAATTTTTAATTATGCCAGTTGGAGCAAAAGATTTTAATCATGCAATTCAAATGGCAGCTGAAACATTTCATAATTTAAAAGATATTTTAAAAGCGAAAGGTTTAGTAACTGCTGTTGGTGATGAAGGTGGATTTGCCCCTGATTTAAATAGTACTGAAGCAGCTTTAGACTTAATTATTGAAGCGATTAAAAAAGCTGGTTATCAACCAAAAACTGATATAATGATTGCTATGGATTGTGCTGCTAGTGAAATTTATCATAATGGTAAATATATTTTAGGAGCTAAAAGAGATAAAGATGCTAAAACTAAAAAAGTATGATCATCAGAAGAAATGGTTGATTATTTAGTTTCTTTAACAAAGAAATATCCAATTATTTCAATTGAAGACGGTTTAGCAGAAGGTGACAAAAAAGGATTTAAATTATTAGTTGAAAAAATTAATAATAAAATTCAAATTGTTGGTGATGATTTATTTGTTACAAATCCAAAAATTATTGCTGAAGGTATTAAAGAAGGACTTGCTAATTCTGTTTTAATTAAATTAAACCAAATTGGAACTTTAACTGAAACTATTGAAGCAATTCAAATGTGTCAAAAAGCTGGATGAACTGCTGTTGTTTCTCATCGTTCAGGTGAAACTGAAGATACTACAATTGCTGATTTAACTGTTGCGTTTAATACAGGTCAAATTAAAACTGGTTCAATGTCAAGAACTGATCGAATTGCTAAATATAATCGTTTATTAACAATTAATGCTGATTTAGCAAATCAAGCAGAATTTTTAGGGCCTAAAGTTTTTTATAACTTAAAAAATATTTAAAACACAAAATGGGGTTTGTTATGAGCGAAATAAGTAAAAAAAGAAAAATTGCAATTTTAACTTCTGGTGGTGATGCTCCAGGAATGAATAATGTTATTCATGCTGTTTATAAAACAGTGAAAGCAATGAATTCAGAAAAACAAACAAATAAAAATCTTAGTCCGGAAGAGAAAAAACCATGAGAATTATTGTTAATTAAAGGTGGTTATCAAGGAATTTTAAAAAAAGAAATTTTTGAAATTGATGATCATTGAAAACAATTAATTACTAATAGTACTAAAATTGGTGGAACAATCCTTGGTAGTGCTCGTTTTAAAGCTTTTGAAGAAGAAGAAACAAGAAAAAAAGCCAAAAGGATTTTAGATGAATTTGGAGTTGGTGTTTTAATTGCTGTTGGTGGCGATGGTACTTTTGCTGGTTTACAAAAATTAAGTGAATTGGGAATTCAATGTATTGGGATTCCAGGAACGATTGATAATGATGTTGTTTCAACTGATGTGACAATTGGTTTTGATACAGCATTAAATACAGTTGTTGAGGCAATTGACCGAATTCGTGATACATCAAATTCTCATTCAAGAATTTCAATTGTTGAAGTTATGGGTCGTCATTGTGGTGATTTAGCAATTCATGCAGCAGTTAATGCTGATTTAGTTGCAACACCGGGCAATCCAAAAATTCCAGAACATGAATTAATTAATATTGTTAAAGATTTACATCATAAACAAAGTTTAAGTTCAATTGTTGTTTTAGTAACAGAGAATTTATATGATGTTAAAAAATTAGCAAAAAATATTGAACAAGAATTAAAAGTAGAAACAAGAGCAACAGTATTAGGACAAATTCAACGAGGCGGCGCACCAAGTGCATCTGATCGTTATCTTGCAACTATGATGGGAATCTTTGCTGTTGAACAAGCTGATAAAAAAGGAGATTCTAGTGTTATTATTGCTTTACAAGGCAATAAGTTAACTGTTCTACCAATTCATGTTGCTTTAAGTATGCAAAGAAGTGATCGTTCTGCTGCTGTTAGTAAGATTTTACGATTATCAGGAATTTTTTATAAAAAATAATTATTAAAAAATTGAACATCTGTTCTACAATTCATAGAACATACTGTTCAATTTTTATTTTTTTTAAATATAGTTTATAATTTTATTACATAAATAATTTTAAAGATAGGGGTATTTAAAATGAAAAAAATTTTATCATTAACAGGTTTATTAACAACAGCCGTAGTATTACCAAATTTTGGAGTTTATTCTCATAATCAAGTTAAAACAAAAGAACAAATTACTGATATTTTAGATCAAAGTAATGACTATAGTTATATTGAAAAAACACTTTTAGCAAGCGAAAATCGCTCTTTTCAACATTCATTTTTTACACCAACTGGTTATTTTTTAGAAAAAGACAAAGAATATCAGATTAAAATTAATAAAGATGCAAAAGCAAATGATTTATTATATTTAACAATTGGTCAATATCGTAGTTATCAAGGTTTAAATGATGGTAAGGATGTTGGATTTGAAACTGTTAAAATTGTTGGTGATAATATAACTATTACACCTAAAAATTCGGGAATGTTATATTTGAAGGATTATCGTTTTACTAATAAAGTTAAAATTTTAACTATTACTAATGATCCGATAAAAGTTCCAATATTTATTGTTAATGAAACTAATCAAGCAGATTTTTTTAATGAAATTATGAACACAAAATCTTTTTTTGTTGAAGTTATCTCAAAACATGTTTTTGGAACATTCCAAACTCAAATGTTTAAAAATCAAGTGATACCTGCTGTAGGAGTTAATATTAATGAAAATATTTTAGCTTGAGATCAAATTTGAAAATATACAAATGAAGCTTATGGCTTAAATGAAAAATATTCAGGTGTAGCAAAAAAATATCCGCAATTTATTCATATTGCTAATCCTGATGATAGTGGTAGTAGTTATGCTTATACAAATAATTATTATCTTGCTTTTCATAATCATTTTAATGCTGGAAGAGATCTTTTTACTAGAAAATCTAATAATCAATGAGGATTATGACATGAAATTGGTCATACTTATCAAACACCACAATATAAATGAAGTGGTGATTTAACAGAAGTTACAGTTAATATTAGTGCTTTGTATGCGCAAGAAAAAATGTTTGGTGCAATTGGTGGCAATGTTGATGGAACAAGTAATATCACAAAGGTAAAAGCATTTTTAAATTCTAATGATACGAATAAAGATTATAATAAGCAATCAGATTTATTTGTTAAATTAACAATGTTTTGACAGTTAAAAATGGCTTTTGGTGATAATTTTTATCCAACATTATCACAACTATATCGTACTGATTATTTAAGTGTTTCAAATATGCAGCAAGATTTTGTTAAAATCACATCAAAAGTTACTAATCGTAATTTAATTCCATTTTTTCAAAAATGAGGTTTTAACATAACAGATGATACTAGAAAGGCAGTTGAACAATTGCCAACATTAAAAAATAATATTTGAGAAAATGTTATTAATGGAACTCATCAACCTATTATTGAATGACAATTACCAAAATATCAAGTATCAACTATTAAATCTGAAATTAAAGCAAAACAGGTAGTTGCTTTTGGAACGACAATTAATGAAAATAATTTTACTAATTTTTTTGATATTTCAGAAAATAAAAATATAATGTGAAATGATATCCGTTTTAATTGAATGAATTATTTCATGCAAGATGGTAAATATTATGTTCAAATCAAATTTGTTGTTAAAGACGAAGGTTTATTAAGCAATAATTATTTATATTTTGCTCAAGTTTCTTTTGACGACACAATTAGTTTAATTGGTTATGCTTATTATCAACGAGGAATCATTGGTCTAGATAAAGAAAATCACAAGTTTTATTTTGCTGGATCAGGAACTGGACTTGATGTAACACAAAAACCAAATGTTTATTATACAATAACTATTAGAAATCAAACTGGTGAAGTTATTAAATCAGTATCTTTAACAGGTGCTGATAATGTTGCTAACATTATTGGAAAAAATGATTTGCTAAAGATTGCATATCAAGAAGGTTATACACTTGAAATTAAAACTTTAATTGTAAATAAAAATCGCTTGTTTGACTCAATAAGTAATACTTGAGTAACTAATAATACATATTATACAAAGTATCAGATTTCTAATAATCATTTAATTAAAATTTAATAAATATTCTTTGCATAAAAATGTACCTCCATAAGTAGTTTCAGATAACTTTTTATTTTCGTGTCTACTTTTTGAGGTGCATTCTAGTATCTTTCTAAGTTTTTATTTTTTAAATTTTTTCATTTATTATTAATAATGTTAAAATGATATTAAATTATAATAATTAACAAAAAGAAAGATTTGAAGTTATGGAAGTAAAAATTTTAGATGAAAAAAATAAAATTAATAATATTAAACTTAATCAAGCAATTACTGGTTATGATTTACTGCAGAAATATTATCCAAGTAAAGACAAGAATCAAATTGTTGCTTTTTTCTTAAATGATAAAGTTCATGATTTATTCGCTAAAATTAATAATGATGCAACAGTTCAATTTATTTTTCAAAAAGATTTAGAAGGCTGAAAAGCATTAAATTATGGTTGCGCTTTAGTTTTAGCTTATGTAATGAAAAAATTGTATCCAGAAGCAATACTTGCCATTGCTAATAATTATGAAGATGGCTTTTATTTAGACTTTGATTATCAACAACAATTAAAACAAGAAGATTTTTTAAAATTAAGTGAGGAAATGACTAAAGTTTTAAATACAAATTTTCCAATTTCACTTTTTTGTCAAGATTTAAAAACGACATTAGAAACTTATCAAGATAATCCTTATGTTCAAGAATATGCAAAACTTAATCAAATTAATGATCAAATATGTTCTTATTTAGTTAATAATAAAGTAAAAATGATTGCTTCAGGTGTTGCTGTTGGCACTAGTCAATTGATTAAACATTTTAAATTAACAAGTATTACAGGTGCTTATTGATTGGGTAGTGATAAAAATAAACAATTACAAAGAGTTACTGGAATTGCTGATTGAACAAAAGAAGCATTGGAAACGAAAATAAACCAAATTGTTGCAAGAAAAAACAGAGATCATCGTTTTTTGGGTAAAAAATTAGGCATTTTTATGTTTAATGATGAAGTTGGTAAAGGCTTACCTTTATTTTTACCAAATGGAATGATAATTAAAAAAACAATTCAAGAATATTTACGTCAACAAGAATTTAAATGAGATTATCAAGAAGTTGCTACTCCTGTTTTAGGTTCAGTTGATTTATATAAAAAAAGTGGTCATTGAGATCATTATCGTGAAAATATGTTTAGTCCAATTGCAAAAGATAATGAGATGTTAGTTTTACGACCAATGACTTGTCCTCATCATTGTATGATTTATCAAGCTACTGCTCGTTCTTATCGTGATTTACCAATTCGTTTAAGTGAACATGCTTTATTATATCGTTATGAAGCTAGTGGTGCTTTGACAGGTTTAGAACGAGTAAGATCAATGGAATTAACTGATTCTCATATTTTTGCACGACCTGATCAAATGAAAGAAGAATTTAAACGATGCTTTCATTTAATTGCTGAAGTATTAAGAACATTCAAAATTAAATATGATTATTTATCTTTATCATTAAGAGATTCAAAAGATACTGAAAAATATTATCAAGATGATGAAATGTGAAATACATCAGAAAATGCTTTACGAGAAGTTTTGAATGAATTAAAGTTAAAGTATAAAGAAATAATTGGTGAAGCAGCATTTTATGGTCCAAAATTTGATGTGCAAATTAAAACAGCACTAGGTCATGAAGTAACAATTTCAACAATTCAATTTGATTTCTTATTACCAAAGCGTTTTAATTTAACTTATATTGATAATCAAAATCAAGAACGACATCCTGTTATTATTCATCGTGGAATTATTGGAACTTATGAACGATTTATTGCAACTTTATTAGAACAAACACAAGGTGTTTTTCCATTATGATTAGCACCAAAACAATTAGTAATTTTACCAATTAATAATAGTGAAGAAATTATGGCATATAGTACTGTTGTTTGTGATGCTTTTAAAGCAAAAAATATTCGGGCAATAATTAGTAGTACTGAAACGTTAGGTAAAAGAATTAAGCTTGCGCATGAAGAAAAAATTCCTTATATTGTTGTCATTGGTAATAAAGAATTAAAAACTAAAAAAATTACCTATCATACTTATCAAGACCAAAAACATGATCTTAGTGTGACGAAAGAAGTTTTAGTAAGAAAATTATTAAAAGAAATTAATAATAAAAGTTAGTATTAAATTAATAAGACTGATTTAGATCAGTCTATTTTTTTAATAAATTTTGAAAAAATATTAAAATGCTATTTATATAATAGAATAATTTTTGTACAATTATATTAATTACAGGGATTAGTGTTTAAAGTTGTTAAATAATTAATAAGAAATGTAGGAGTTTAGATGTCTTATTATGAAGCAATGACAATATTAATTAGTATCTGCTCATTTGGAACAACGACTTTCTTTGCATATTTAGTTTATAAATTAACTAAACAGGCAAATGAAATTGCTGTAGAGTCTCTTAAGTTACAAGAAAAGATTTTAGTTTCACAAGTTGATAATGTACATAAAAGTATTACAAAAGAATATTCTCCTGAAAATCATGATATTACTAATGAGTTTGATCAATCTAATGAAAAAAATGAATCAAATTTAAACTCATATAATAATAGTATGAATAAAATAAAAGCAAGCGAGTATAAAAATTGAAAAATAAATAATAATAAATTAAAGAAAAATTTTTTAATTCAAAAATAATAATATTATTTAGAGTCAAAACCTGAATTTTAGTATAATATTAATAATAAAACATTTTAAGGAGATTAAATATGATGGTAACAAAAAAGCAAGATTTGCTTAATGAATTTAAAAAATCATATATTCTTAAAAAAGCAAATAAAATGGCACAAGATTATCAATTTATAAAAGGTTTTATCTTAAAACAAATGACACATTATAATTATTTATTATTTGAATTTTTAAGTAAAAATAAAGAAAAAATTGATAATTTTATTGAAAAGATAAAAATTAATAAGAAAATGGATAAAGATAATTCTTTTTTAAAGGATTTAAGTTTTATTATTGCAATTCCAAATTTAATAAGAAAATATAATAATGAAATTGAAGTTGATTTTGTTTTTTTGGAAAATAATTTTTTTAAAATTGAAACAAATAAAGAAAAAAGTCAGTTACAAGCTAGTTTAAAAGAATTGGAAAAAGAACTTAGTACAATTGATATATCTGACTTATATAAATTTGGTAATTTTATTTTGAATTTTTTAACTAATTATGAATTAAGAGAAAAAATATGTATCAAATTATTAAACTTAGAATTAGAAGATAATAGTAATAAGTTTGAAGAAGCAATTAATCAACAATTTGTTCAAAATCAAAAAAGGATTAATACTTGAAATAGTATTCAAAGTATTTGAGTTTAATTTTTGGAAATTGATACTTTAGGAAACATAGTGCAGATAAATGTATTATGTTTTTTATTAATTCTAAATAATTTTTAAAATTTAAAGTTAAAGCAGTTTTATATTTTATACTAAATAGTATATAATTTATTTTAGAATATTTTTATATTATGTATAAAGAAAATGGAGAAAATATATGTCTAAAAATAATGTAGAAAAACCCGATGTTACAAAATATAATAAAAGAACAAAAATAATTACAACAATTGGTCCAGCAACCAATTCGGCTGCTGCAATTCAACAGTTATTTATTAATGGTATGACAACAGTTCGTTTGAACTTTTCTCATGGTGATCATGAAGAACAAGGCGCAAGAATTGTTTGAGCAAAACAAGTAATGGAAAAAATTGGTAAACCAATCTCAGTTATGTTGGATACTAAAGGTCCAGAAATTAGAGTTGGGAAAATGCTTGATGATAAACAGTTAATTGTTAAAGATAGTGTTGTTACTGTTTATACTAAAATTACTGATTATCAAAAGAAAATTTGTGGCCCTAGTGAAATGACTGTATCTTATGATATGTCAAAAGATTTAAAGCCAGGGAATGTTATTTTAGTTGATGATGGTAAATTACAATTAGATGTTATTTCAGTTAAACCTGGAGTAGTTGAAACTAAGGCTTTTAATCAACATTTATTGAAAACTAATAAAAGAATTAATTTACCTGGAATTAAATTTTCTTTACCATTTTTATCAGAAAAAGATATTAATGATATTACTTTTGGTGTTAAACAAGGAATTGATTATATTGCAGCTTCATTTGTTAATACTGCTGCTGATGTTAAACAAATTCGTAATTTATTGAAAAAATTAAAAGCAGAGAATATTGAAATTATTTCAAAAATTGAATCACAAGTTGGTATTGATAATATTGATGAAATCATTGCTGCTTCTGATGGAATTATGGTTGCTCGTGGTGATTTAGGTTTAGAAATTCCTTATTATGATGTACCATACTGAGAAAAAATTTTAATTAGAAAATGCCGTAAAGCTGGTAAGTTAGTAATTGTTGCAACGCAAATGTTAGAATCAATGACAGATAATCCATCACCAACAAGAGCAGAAGTTACTGATGTTTATTTTGCTACTGAATTAGGTGCTGATGCAACAATGCTATCAGGTGAATCTGCTAATGGTACTTACCCACTTATTGCTACTTCTACTATGGCAACAATTAATCGTCGTGCTGAAATGGAATTTTATTCAAAATTATATTACGAAAAACAATTTCAAGATGCTATGAATTCAACAACTGGGCCAAGAGCAGCAATTGTTAAAAAATTAGCACAAAAGTGTAAAACAGGTGATTATGAATATGCTGTTGTTTTATCAAAAACTGGTGAATTGTTAAAAGCACTTTCAAAGTTTCGTCCTAATACAGTAATTCTTGGTGTTTCAAGTAATGAAAAATTATATACAGCGTTTGGTTGTTATCATTCAATCTTTATGACTAAGGTTGATGATTATGAAAAATTTATTAAATCAGATGAAGAAATTTCTTATATTGCTCAGTCATACGGAGCAAAAATTGGTAGCAAGATTCTTTTCATGCGAAGTGAAGAAATTAGAGAAATTACAATTAAGTAAATGCGATAAAATTAGGGCTAATTCTAGTAATTAGTCCTTGTTTTTTTAAATAAAAGTTGCTATAATGCTTATTAGCATAAAGAAAGTAGTTTTCACTCACCTGATAGTTAAGTTACTATAGGTTAAATGCTTTAAAGTTATTTTTAAGTAACTAAAGAAGATTTAATGGTGAGTGTGCATTTATGCACACTTTTATTAATGCTTATTAATTGGAGGTTATATGGCAAATAAAAAGCAAGATGATTTATGAAATGAAAAAATTCCTTTTCAAGAATTTTTAGTAATTTCAAATGATGGTAAAAATTTAGGTGTAATGAAAAAGTCAGATGCCTTGGCAAAAGCACAAAGTATGAATCTTGATCTTGTATGTATTTCACCCAATTCAAAACCACCCGTTTGCAAAATTGTTAATTTTGACCATTACCGTTATCAACAAGAGCAAAAAGAAAAGATACAACGCAAAACGCAAAGAGCTAATATTATTAAAGAAAAAGAAGTTCGCTTAACAGTTAATATCGGTGATCATGATTTAAAAGTTAAAGCTAAAAAAGCAAGAGATTTTTTATTAAAAGGTGACAAAGTAAAAGTATCTTTAAAATATCGTGGTCGCGAAAATGAATATCGTGAACTTGGTTTTGAAAAATTACAAATGTTTTATAATGAAGTAAGTGATATTGCTATTAGCGATAAAGATTTAAATAATTTATCAAAATATAAAACAGAAGGAAATTTCTTTAATATTTATTTAACATTAAAAACAAAAGAAGATTAATGCTGGAGGTAAAACAGATGCCAAAAATGAAAACAAAAAAAGCGTTGAAAAAAAGAATTAAAGTAACTGGAACAGGGAAATGAATGCGTGGAAGTGCTTTTGTTTCACACTTAGCACCACACAAAACAACAAAACAAAAACGTCAATCTCGAGGATGAACAACAGTTTCTAAATCTGATTATACTCGACTAAAAGATTTAATTTAAAACAAGGAGTAAGAAAATATGGCAAGAGTTAAAGGTGGATATACCACAAATCACCGTCGTAAAAAAGTTTTAAAACAAGCTAAAGGATATTACGGATCAAAAAGTACCTTATATCGTACAGCTAATGAACAAGTAATGAATTCTTTAGCTTATGCTTACCGTGATCGAAAAAATCGTAAGCGTGATTTTCGTAAATTATGAATTACAAGAATTAATGCTGCAGTTAGAGCTGAAGGATTATCATATTCTAAATTTATTGATGGATTAAAAAAAGCTGGAATTGAATTAAATCGTAAGACATTATCAGAGTTAGCAATTAATCATCCAGAAGAATTTAAAAAGATTGTTACAGTAGCTAAATCAGCGTAATTTAATAAAGATTAAAATCTTGTTATTAATTGAAATAACAAGATTTTTATTTTGCTTTAATTAAAAAATGATAAAATAAATTAAAGATTAGAAAGTAGTGGATTTATAGGATGTTAAGTAAAGAACAATTGATGACAATTATTAAATTACAAGCAGAATTAGATCAAAAGATTTCAACAACAAGATTACTTCAAGACAAGCAAGAAATTTTAAATGCTAAATTTTTAGCTTTAATGATTGAAATTGCTGAGTTTGCTAATGAACAACGATGTTTTAAATATTGAAGTTCAAAACCATCATCAGAAAAAAAGATTTTATTAGAAGAATATATTGATGGATTTCATTTTATTATTAGTATTGCTAATGATTGTGGACTATCATCAAAAATTACTGATTTAAAAATTAATTTTCAACATTATCAAACTTTAAATTTAGCTTTTTTAGATTTATTTGCAACAACTTTAAAATTACAACAAGAAAAAGATTTAGCAACAATTGAAAAATGATTTAATATTTATTATACAATTGCGCAAAAATGTGATTTTACTAAAGATGATATTTTTAATGCCTATTTAGCAAAAAATAAAATTAATCATTTACGTCAAGAACAAAATTATTAAAATGAATTTTTAGGAGCGCAAATGGAAGTTAAAACAATTTTTTATCAAAATCAAAATTGAGAGTATATTGTTAATTATCGTCAACAAAAACACCTTTATTTAAAATTAAAAGAGCAGCAAATAATTGTGAGCGCTCCTTTTTTTGTTAAGCCTGAAGTGATTGAAGATTTTGTTAAAAGTAATTTACCAAAATTAATTAAACAATTAAGAAATAATGAATTAATAGTTACTCGCTTTGCTTTTACTCCTGAAGCTTTTATTTATTTTTTAGATAAAAAATTACCAATAGTTCTTAATTATCAAAACAAAACTAAGTTTTTTATTAGTGATGATAGTTTTTTTATTTATACTCCTTTATTATTAAGTAATAAAAATCAACAAATAGTTTTATTACAAAAAATAAATCAATTTTTAAAAACTATTGCTCGACCAATATTTTTAGAACGATTAAGATATTGACAAAGAATTCTTCAAATTAATGCTAATGATTTTGATTTACGAATAATGAAAACAAAATGAGGAGTATGCTTTCATCAAGCAGGAAAGATTGTTTTAAATGTTAAATTAATTCATTTTAGTTATCAAGTAATTGATTATGTTATCATTCATGAATTGATTCATTTAATTTATCCACATCATCAAGCAGAATTTTGAAATTTAGTTGCTTTATATTGTCCTAACTATCGTGATATTAAAAAAATTTTAAAAAATAGTAAGGTTGAAATTTAATTATGAAAGAAATTACTGCAGTTAATAATCCTTTAATTCAATATTTAAGAACTTTACAAAAAAGTAAAAATCGTTATCAAAACCATCAGTTTTTAGTTGAAGGCTGACATTTGGTAGAAAAAGCTTTAGAAGCAGAAGTAGTATTAACAGTTTTTATTTTGAATAATCAACTAGATAATTATCAAAACAAATTACCAAAAAATATAAAAATTATTTTAGTTAATCAAGCAATTATTAAAAAAATTAGTCAAGAAGTAACACCACAAGGAATTATTGCTTTGTGTAAGTTTAAAGTTGTTACCGAAAAAAGCCCTAATAATGTTTTATTATTAGACAAAATTCAAGATCCAAGTAATCTTGGAGCAATTTTACGAAGTTGTAGTGCTTTTGGAATTAATAAAATTTTTCTATCTAATGATAGTGTTGACCTTTATAATCATAAAGTTATTAGTGCTAGTCAAGGTGCAATTTTTAATGTTAGTGTCGAATATTGTGATTTAATATCTTTAATTGTAAAATTGAAAAAAGAAAATTATTATTTATATGGTACTTTTTTACATGAAACAAACAAACCAAAAACTTTAGAGACAATTAAATTTCAAGCAAAAAATGCTATTTTATTTGGTAATGAAGGAAAAGGAATTAATCAAGATTTAAGGAACTTAGTTGATGAAAATATTTTAATTAAAACAACTAATAATGTTGAATCATTAAATTTAGCAACTAGTGTTGCAATTACGATATATTCTTTATTTATTACTAATAAATTATCATAATGTATTAAAATAAGAGTAAAGATAAATGATTGGTGAAAAAATGAATCAACTAGATAAAATTAAAGAAAATTTAAATAAAATTTCAATCAAAGCAAAATCTGATATTAAAGCAATTTCTGAAACAAATAACTTACATTTTTTAAAATCAAAATATTTTGGTAAAAAATCATCATTTAATGAAATTTTAAAATCATTAAATAGTTTTGATCAACAAGCAAAATCTGAAGTTGGTAAATTAGTTAATGAATTTAAAAGCGAAATTATGACTTTAATTAATGAAAAAATTTTAAAAATTGAAGCAAAAGCTCTTGAAGAACAATTAAAGCAAAATCAAGTTGATTTAACTTTACCAGGGACAGATTTAGCAATTGGTTATCGTAATCCATTATTTTTAATTATTGATAAAATTACAACAATTTTCAAGGATTTAGGATATCAAATTATTAGTGGTACTGAAGTTGATAATGAAGAATATAATTTTAATCGTTTAAATTTACCAAAAAACCATCCAGCACGAGCAATGCAAGATACTTTTTATTTAGATAATAGTAGTGATGAAAAAAATAAGTTTTTATTACGAACTCATTGTACTAATATGACAGCACGAATTTTATCAGCAACAAATGGTAAAGTTATTAATCCGTTAGCCTATATTAGTTTAGGCAATGTTTATCGCAAAGATGATGATGATGCAACTCATTCTCATCAATTTATGCAAGTTGATGCTTTTTTAGTAGCAAAAAATATTTCTTTTGCAAATTTAAAATGAACTTTAAATTATTTTTGTCAACAGTTATTTGGTGCTAAAAGTAAGATTCGTTTACGACCTAGTTATTTTCCATTTACTGAACCATCTGCTGAAGTTGATGTTAGTTGTCCTTTATGTTTTACTCGTGGATGTAGTTTATGTAAATATACTGGTTGAATTGAAATTTTAGGTTCAGGAATGATTCATCCAAATGTATTTCAGGCATGTGGAATTGAAGATGAAACAATTAATGGTTTTGCTTTTGGTGTTGGGATTGAAAGAATTGCCATGATTAAATATAGTATTGATGATATTCGTTTGTTTTACAATAATGATTTGCGTTTTTTAAAACAATTTTAAGTAGGAAATTAGGAGTAGAAAATGATAGTTTCAAAAAAAATTCTTAGTCAATGAGTAAATATTAAAAAAATTAAAGATCAAGAAATTGCGACTGCTTTAAACAATCTTGGATTTGAAGTTGAAAAAATTACTAATTTAACTACTAGTAATACTAATTTAATTGTTGGCGAAATTATAAAAATAGTCAAACATCCCAAAAGTGAAAAATTAAATCTTTGTACTGTTAATATTGGTCACAAAAGATTGGAAATTATTTGTGGTGCTAGTAATGTTAAAGTAGGAATTAAAGTTGTTGTTGCACAAATTAATAGTGTCTTAGCTAATGGCTTAACAATTGCTAAAAGAGAAATTCAAGGAATAATGTCAAATGGAATGCTTTGTTCTTTAGAAGAACTTGGTGTAAATCGTGAAGTATTAGATAAAACTGAATTAGCAGGAATTGTTCATTTGCCAGAAAAAGCATTAGTTGGTAGTTTAAATCCGTTAAATTATTTAGACTTAGATGAAACAATTTTTGAAATTCAGTTAACTTTAAATCGTAGTGATTGCTTAGCGATGTATTATTTGGCACAAGAATTAAGTCATTATTTTAATTTACCTTTAAAAAAAGTTTCATTTGCTAAGATTAAAAATCTTAAGTTAGTAAAATCAAATAATAGAAAAGATTTTATTAATGCTTTTGCTTCATTAAATCTTAATTTATTAAGTCAGAATCGCCTAGTTACTGCACCAATGATTAAAAGAATGTTACAATTAGCAAATATTAAACCAAGTAATTTTATTAATGACTTACTTAATTTAGTAATGTTAGAATTAGGGCAACCGATTATTTGTTTTAACGGTCATGAAATAACTGATCCAAGTATTATTGAAGCAAAAAATGATAACTTAAAAGCTGGTTTAAAATACTTTAAACACGATATTTTATTTGCTAATAAGAAAATTCCTTTTAGTAATTTAGGAAATTTAACTTTACCAAATTTTGTTGCTAATGATAAAACAAACTCATTAATGTTATTTTCTGTTAATTTTGATAATTATTTAGTTCAAGAACAAATTAAGCGCAATAATTTTAATGTTGATAGTTGTTTTTTACAAAGATTAAGTAAACCAATTTTACCAGCTAATTATTTATTTGTTTTTCAACGCTTAATTTTTTGATTAAATCAATTTTCTGTTAATTTTGAAGTTGTTAGTTTTACTAATTATGTTCATTATCAAAATAAAAATAATACTATTACAATTAATTGACAAAAAATTAATCAAATTTTAGGAACAAATTTTTCAAGTACTGAAATTATTAATGCTTTAAAAGTTGTTGGTTGCCAAATTAAGCCATTACGATTAACAAATATTAAAGTTAAAATTCCAAGTCATCGTTCTGATTTGGCTAATATTAATGATCTTACTGAAGAAGTTGCCCGAATTATTGGTTATCAAGCAATTCCAGAAATCAAACCAGAATTTACAATTATGCCAATTAAAGAAAATAAGTTAACACAATTGTTGAGTAGTTTAAGAAATTATTTACTAGATTATGGTTTTCATCAGGTGAAAACTTATAATTTAACTAGTACTTCATCTTTAAATGACTTTAATTTTTTTAATTATCATAAACCAATTACTTTACTGGCACCAATGAGTGTTTCAAGAAAAGTAATGCGTTATAGTTTAATACCTAGTTTATTAGAAATTTGTCGTCTTAATGCTAGTTATAAGCAAGATGCTTTGAAAGTTTTTACTGATGAAGTAATTTACACGCAAGATTCTGATGAATATGATCATCATTTTGCTTTTGTTGTTAACAATAACTTTTTCTCTGACAAAATTAAAACAGAAAATGGTTATTTATTAGTAAAAGGTTTTTTAGAAGCTTGATTAAATCATCAAGTTGGTCAAAAATTTACCCAACAATTAACTTATCAAAGTTTTAAAATGCCAGCAACTCATCCATTTTTAAGTGCTAATATTAGTTACAATAATTTGCACTTTGCTATTATTGCTGCTTTACATCCTGAAATTGCTAACGCAATCGATTTAAGTCAAGAAGTATTTTTAGTTGAAATAAATTGTAGTAAGTTATTAAAAATCATTGCTAACTTTAAAACTGGACAAGAAATTAAGTTTAAAAATTGATCAAAATATAATCCTTTAAGTCGTGATTTATCAATTATTATTAGTGATCAATATAGTTATGCTGTCATATCAAATGCAATTTGAGCGACAAAAATTAAAAATTTACAAAATTTAAGTTTAATTGATCGTTATTCAGATGATAAATTAAAAAAAGAAAAGCAACATTCATTAACTTTTAACTTAGAATTTAATAGTAAAGACGAACAATTAGATGAAGATAAAGTTAGTGAAGAAATAAAACAGATTCAAAAAGTTTTAATAACAAGATTTAAAGCAGTTATTAGATAATACTTTTATGAAACAAGTGATAATCTTGTTTTTTAAAATTAAAATTGTAAAATAATATTATTAAAACTAAAAAATATAAAAGAGTAAAATTAAATGGTAAAAAAAGAGACTTAATGGTTGGTGGAAATTAAGCAAGTTTAATTTGAAGGTAGTTTATATTTAATTAACAAATTAGAATCAAGCAATTAAGAGCATTTATTATTTGAGTTAATAAATGAATTAGGATGGTACCGCGGTTAAAAACGTTCCTAAATTAAGTTTTAGGAACATTTTTTATTAAAGGAGTAAAGTGTAGAACATGGATAATATGGAAACAAAATATAATCATCAAAAAATTGAAACTGGAATGTATCAAAAATGATTAAATAAAAAATTATTTGTTGCTAATCCAAAAAGTAAGAAACCAAAGTTTTGTATTGTTTTGCCACCACCAAATATTACGGGACAATTACATTTGGGTCATGCTTGAGATGGAACAATTCAAGATGCTTTAATTCGTTATAAACGATTAAAGGGTTATGAAGCTTTATTTATTCCCGGAATTGATCATGCTGGAATTGCGACACAAGTTAAAGTTTTAGCAGAGATTAAAGCAAAGAAGCCTGCTCTTTTAGCAAATTTAGACCGAGAAACTTTTCTTAAATATGCCTGAAGTTGAAAAGACCAATATACAAAAATAATTCATGACCAATGAGCAAAAATGGGTTTATCATTGGATTATAGTCGTGAAAAATTTACTTTAGATCAAGATGTTAATGAAACGGTAAAAAAGGTTTTTGTTGATTTATATCAAAAAGGTTTAATTTATCAAGGAACAAAAATTGTTAATTGAGATCCATCATTGAGAACTGCAATTTCTAATATTGAAGTTGAATATCAAGAAGTTAATGGGAAATTATATTACTTGAAATATTATTTAAAAGATAAATCAAGTTATTTAACTGTAGCAACAACAAGACCAGAAACAATCTTTGCTGATCAAGCTTTAGTTGTTAATCCAAAGGATAAAAGATATAAGAAGTATCTTAATCAAGAAGTAATTAATCCTGTTAATAATAGTTTAATTAAAGTAATTGCCGATGATTATGTTGATATGACTTTTGCAACAGGAATTATGAAATGTACTCCTGCTCATGATTTTAATGATTATCAAATTGGTTTAAAACATAATTTGGCAATGCCAATTTGTTTCGATGAATCAGGAAAAGTTAATCAATTGGGTGCAAAGTACGCAGGTCAAGATCGTTTTATTTGTCGAAAGAATTTAATTGCTGATTTAAAAAAAGTTAAATTGGTTGTTAAAGTTGAAGATTATCAACATCAAGTTGGTTTTTCACAAAGAACTAATGTTGTCGTTGAACCTTATTTATCACAACAATGATTTCTTAAAATGGCACCAATGGCTGAAAAAATTATTGAAACTCAAAATCATCAACAAGTTAAGACTAATTTTTTTCCAGAATTTTTTGAAGAACAATTATTAAAATGAGTTAATAATATTCAAGATTGATGTATTTCTCGGCAATTAACTTGAGGTCATCAAATTCCTGTTTGATATCATAAAGAAACTAAAGAAAAATATATTGGTGTTGATGCACCAAAAAATGCCAAAGATTATTGACAAGAAACTGATGTTTTAGATACTTGATTTTCTAGTGCTTTATGACCTTTAGTAACTTTAAATTGGCCAAATAAAAAGGCACAAGAATTTAAAAGTTATTATCCAAGTAATGTTTTAGTAACTGCTTATGATATCTTATTCTTCTGGGTTGTAAGAATGATGGCAATGGGATTAGAACTTACTAATCAACAACCATTTACTAATGTTTTAATTCATGGTTTAATTCGTGATGAACAAGGTAGAAAAATGTCAAAATCATTAAATAATGGCATTGATCCAATTAAAGTAATTGCAGAATATGGTGCTGATGCTTTACGTTATTTTTTAGTAAGTAATTCAGCGCCGGGACAAGATTTAAGATTTAGTAAAATTAAGATTGAATCAGCATGAAATTTAATTAATAAATTATGAAATGCTGCACGATATGTCTTATTGAATGTTCCAAAAGATTTTATGACTACTTCAGAATCGTTACAATATAGTTATATTGACCAATGAATTTTACAAGAATTAGATCAATTAATTATTAAAGTAGAAAAGAATATGGATAATTATGATTTCTTTACTGTTAATCATGATTTAGCTAATTTTATTTGAAACCAATATTGTTCTTGATATATTGAATTAAGTAAAGTTAATTTACAAGATGAGCAATTAAAAAAAGTATCATTATTTACTTTGGTTTATGTTTTAGAACAAATTTTAATTATGTTACATCCATTTTTACCATTTGTTACCGAAGCAATTTATCAAAAACGACATTCAGAAAGTATTTTATTAGCTAATTATCCAAAAGCAACCAATACTAAATTTAATCCAATTGTTAAGCAATTTATTAATAGTTTGACTGAAGTAATAATTGCTGTTAGAGAAGTTCGTAATCATTTTAGTTTAGCTTTTAAAACAAAATTGGAATTGCATATTAATACTAATGAAAGTTTCTTTACTAAAGAACAAGAACAACTTAATAAATATTTATTAAAATTAACTAATAGTGAAATTACTAGTATTAGTTTTGGTTCTTTTTCAAATGATAAGAAAATTAGTAAAGTAATTACTAATGCAATTGTTGAAATTAAAACTGAATTAACAGTTAACAAAAACCAAGAACTAGAAAAGTATCAAAAACAATTAGTGCAAATTAAAGAAGATATTGCTCGATGTGAAAAATTATTAAATAATCAACAATTTCTTGCTAAAGCTTTACCAGAAAAAGTGAAGTTACAACAAGAACGTTTAGGAAATTATCAAACACAATTAGCGTTAATTCTTACGAAAATTAAAGAATTAAGTTAAAATTGCTTTGAGGTGAAAAATGGTCATTTTTTATGGTTTAGATAATTTTTTAATTAATCAAGCAGTTAATGATTATTTGAAAAAACAAAATTTACTAGATCAAGAAGCAATAATTACTACTTATTATTTAGCACAAGATAATTTAGAAGTAATAATTGCAAATGTTTTGCAACAAATTAGTAGTAGTGATTTATTTAATCAAAAAAAAGTTCTCATTATTAATGATTATGATTTATTATTAAATAATAATTTGAAATTATGAACAATGTTTAATCAACAAATTAATAATTTTCTTAATCAAGATATAATTATTATTTTGAAATTTTTAACAAATAATTTAAGTCAAACTATTTGAAATTCTCAAGCAAATGTTTTTTTAATTAAGAGTTATCAAAAAGAACAATTAAGAAAATGAGTGATTGAAAAAGCCAAGACATATCAAATTAATCTTAGTCAGGAACTAATAGCGATTATTATTAATAAATTTCCTAATTCACTTAATATCATTAATAATGAGTTAAAAGCAATTGCTAATTTAAATCGGGAAATTGATCAAGAAATTATTGAAAAATTTGCTAGTAAATATTTTGTAAAAAATCCTTATCAATTAATTAATTTTTGATTAATGAAAGATTATCAAACTTTTTGATGACAATATCGTAATTTTTGAGAAAAAATTAATTATGATAAAGGAAGTTTATTTAATATTTTGATTTATCAACTAGAATTAATGAGAAATATTAAATTATTATTAACGAAAAATTATTCTTATCAACAGATAATGACTAAATTAAATATTTCACAAATTCAAATCAATAGTTTGCTGAAATTACAATTAGAATTAAAAACAATTAATTTACTTCTTGTTAAAGGTCATGAAGTAGATTTTCAAATAAAAACGGGAAAAATAGCAAAAAATCTTGCATTTGATTTATTTTTTTGTAGAAATTAAGTTATAATATTATCGTTATTATAAAGAGGTGAAAGAATGAGTAAAAATAATGATTTATTAAATAATAATACCGAGCAAAAAGAAAAGGAAACTAAAGAAATAAAATTGAATCAATCTAACTCAGATAAATCAGAAGTAGCAAAAGAAGTTAAAACTGTAAGTAAAAATAATGATTTTGCTAATGATGATGGTATTATTGATTTAAATTTATATAACCATATTGCTAGTACTCTTTTTAATAGCTTAAGTAATCCAATTGTTAGAAATGAAATTAAAGTTAATGAAAATATTTTAAAATATACTGAATTACAAATTTCAAATTTGTTTTTTTTAGAATCAGCTTTAAGTAAAGAATTAGTTGGAAAAAAATTAGCAAAAGAATTTTTACAATTAACAGCTAATATTACTGATCTTGCTTTAACAGTTAATAAAAGTCAAAAAAAGACCGCAATTGAAATTTTAGAAGATAGTAATTTATTAGTTGTAACTATTATTAATAGTTGTAAAGGTGTTGAAAGAGAATTATTAGAACGTTTTCAAACTGTTAATAGTGAATCATTTAAAAATATTAATAATCAAATTTCTGCATTAAATAATTTTAATACTGAAACTGAAGTTCAATCAACTCAATTACATCAAGAATCAGAAAATGATTTTAATCAAAATAATCAAGAACAAAATGACTTAAATCAACAACAGCCAGTAAATCCTAATATGAAAAACTTAAATAATGTTGATATGGCTAACTTATCAAAATTAGGTGTATTGCCACAACATCCTGGAACAAATCCTAATTTTTATCCTTATTTAAGTAAACCAAAAGCTGTTCCAATTTTAAAAAAAGTTTTATCAGGAATGTTACTAACTTCAGTTTTATTTATTGTTGTTACAATTATTATTTCTACTTTTGTTAAAGGCAATTTAACTTTAATTGCTGGAGCAGATGGTGTAGAAGCAACAAAAATTCACTTTGTTTTAAGTAAAGCAAATAGTTGATTAATTCCAGTAATGACAATAGTTTTATACATTGGCTTTGCTTATAGTTTTATTAAGACACCACGATCTCAACGAGATAAATATCATCTTTCTTATTTTATGTTAGGATTATTATTATTCTGATTAATTGTTACAGTTGCTAATTCTTTTTATCAAACAAGTGATAGTTATTATCATAGTTACTTTAAAACAAGACTTGAAAAAGATCAAACTTTAAATCCAGACATTGTTAAAGATATGAAAAACTTACCTAACTTTATTATTTTCCGTGTTTTCTCAATTATTACTTCAGCAGTTTCTATTTTACCTTTATTCATTATAGTTGTATTAATGTTAATTAATCCAAGACTTGATAGAAATAAAGTAATGCGTGCTAATAGTGAATATCAAAATGCAATTAGTGCTGCTTTAAGTGGTAAGAAATATGATATGGATCAATCTTTATTTGATAAAAGTGATGAACCAAAAACAAAAAAGAAATCTCGCAGAAAAGCAGAATTTAGTGGTAGATTTTAAAAAATTGTTTAATAAATAAATAATAAAAAAGTAGTTCAATAAGAGAACTACTTTTTTGCTTTTTCTTTAATTTTATTAAGTTTATTAGTCATTTTTGATTTTTTATTAGCTGCTTTATTAGGATGAAAAATTCCTTTACTTGCAGCTTTATCAACTAAACTAGAATATTCATTTACTAATTCTTGAGAATTTTTATCTTTGTTATTAATTGCTGCAACAGTTTTATTATAAGAAGTTTTTACTTTACTTTTAAAACTTTTATTAATTTGATGATCTTTTTCATTAGTTTTAATTCTTTTAATTTGTGATTTAATATTTGCCATTATTGCTCCTTAATTGGTTTTCAAGTTTTATTTAGACTATTTAAAACAAAAATTATTATAACAAATAACTTTTAATAATGTAAGATAGTTTTTTCTTTTTGTTCTTTTTATTTTAATTATTAAAAATTCCACGAACTATGTGCTGTTTTAAAGTAAGAAAAGATATATGATAAATTCATAAACTTAAAGGGGGTTTATTTATGAAAAGATTTTTAATCGCATTAACTGGCTTAGTCGGTATTAGTGCTGTATCAGTAGCACCAATTGTAAGTCAAAATCATCAAAAAGTTGATACCATTCAACAATTCGCTACGGCAAAAGAATGAAATATTAATAATGCTATTGTTAAACAATATGTAGATGCTAATGGTTGATTATATTTTGCAATTGATAATATTAATTTATCATCAATCGGAATTAATAGTATTAATGCTTTGCATATATATAATACAATTGAAATTCCTGGCATAAAAGTAAAATTTGATGATTATACAGCATTGACAGGAGATTCATGAAAAGCTAATAGAAATCTTGGTTCAGAAGATTGATATCGTATGTTTAAAAAAACTGTTGGTTGAACTACTATGACTTTAGAAAGTGCTGCAAGTATTTGATATAGTAATTCTGGTGACTTAATGATGCGCTTAGCATATCATGGATCAATCCTTAATTATATTCCACCAAGAGTTACAGATGGAGGAACGATTGCTTTTGAAAGTGGTTCTGTAGTTAAATTTTATTAAAAAGAAAAATATCAGATAAGTTATTTATCTGATATTTTTTATTGCTTTATTTTTGTAATTTTCATAAAATTTTTCTTATGTTATAATTTTACCAAAATGTGAAAGGAAGGTAACGATAACAATAAATTTGATTTAATAAATTATTTAGTAAAAAATACTTGGAGGAAACTATGAACTTTATTAAAAAGAATTCGAAACATATTTTAATGGGATTAACACTGTCTTTTTTTGTTTTAATGTTAGGTTTAGGACTTGGATTATCAGCTTTTGGGATGGGAATGGAAAGTCAACGCTTTATTACTAGTGTTGATAAGGTAATTGATAAGTATATTCCAAAAGGTAAAGTTGTCCTTAATGGCAAAGGTCAATATTTTGATACAACTTATGTCCTTTTACGAAAGGCATATGAAGATGATGTTCAATCAACATTAACACTTGAAAAACAAAATGATGAAGAGGTTATGAACTTTTGAAAACTTTATGCTGATACTAAATTTGATCAACAATGAAAATCAAAAATTGATAATAAAGAAGATATTGATATTAATGAGTTTTCACATGCTGTAGTACAATTTGATATTGAAATTGCTAAACAATTTCATAATTATGCTTTTACTCATTCGGGACTTGGATGAATTCGTCAAAAAAAAGTATTATCACAATTATGAGGTTCAAATTTTGCTAATACTGCACTTTATCAAGAAGCACAACAAGATGAAACAATTCTTGATCAAGCAGAATATAAAGCAGGAACATATATTGTGAACAATAAAGTTGCATTTATCAATAAACAATTGCAACAAGTTACTGTTGTACTAGAAATTCCTGATATGTTTAAAGATAGTGATTCTGTTAGAAATACATTAATGAAAAATGAAAATGACACACAGGTACCTGTTCAAATTTCAGTTGATGATTTATATCATCCAAACTACACAAAAATGTTTCAACAAACTCGCATTGGTGCAATCTTTTTAATCATTCTTACACCTATTTTTGGAATCGTATTTATTGCTTCTAGTTTAGTTGGATATTCTGTCCTTTTAAAAATGAATTGAAGTAGAAACTTACTTAATAAAATGAGAATAAATAAAGCAAGAGTATAGGTTTTACCTATACTTTTTTGTTTTTAAGTTTAAAAAATATCGAAAAATTAAAAAATTATTGATAAATAAAGTTTAAAGTTTTATACTAAATTTGGATTGTAAGAAGAGGCAAAATTTGAAAAAAATAAAATAAGGGGAAAAATTATGCCAAAAAATACTTATGAATCTATGAATCTTTATCAAATTAATAATCAAGAAACAGTGATTTTATTAAAAGTTGAAGAAGATAAAAAATTATTTTCAGTTTGAGTGGGAAATTCTGAAATTGATAAAAATACTCATGAGGAACCGTTAATTTTAAAGATTAATAATAAAGATATTTTTTTCTATAAAAATGGCATTAAGGAAATTAATCAAAAAGATTTAATTCTTGATGAAATTAATCAAGAATATCAATTAACTAATCTTCAAAAACAAGAAACATTGTATACTTTTGCTGAAAAAATTGATCAAACTAATTTAAGCCAAAAGATTATTTTATTGGAATTGAAAAATGAGTATTTAACTAAAGAAAATTGATCTTTAAAGCAAGACAATATTATTTTAGATATCAAAAATGGTGACTTAAATTTAGAAAATAGTGATTTAAAATTAGAAGCTGAGGAAATTTTAGATCAAAAAGAGCCTTGAAAAAGAGAAGTAAAAAAATTAAAACAACAAATTATTGAATTACAAAATGAAAATAAAATCCAAAAATTACATATTAATGAGTTATCTAATGCTAAAGATAGTTTATGCAAAGTAGTTGGAACATCATTTGATGTTCATGAAATCGTAACAAACAAAACTAAAGAATTACTTGATGTAAAAGGAAGACCAAAAGAACAATACAAAAGTTTTGTTAAGCAAATTGCATTTGTAACACAAACATTCCTTGACAAATTGGAAAAACCTAAAAATTTCAATTATGAAAATGAACAATCTAAGTTAATAAAGAAGTTTTATGATGATGAAATTGCATCTGCAATGGAAAAATGAAAATCTTTCGATAAAACACCTAAACAAATCAAACAGGAAGTTTTAAAAAATAAAAAACGATTAGACAAAATTACAGAAGAATATGAATTTTAAAGTGGAGTAGTATACTACCACTTTTCTTATTTTAGAAAGAAAATTAAAAAAGAGTAATTTGTTTTTTGCTGATTTTTCCAGTATAATTATTATGTTAACATAGGAAATGTTAAATATTGGTGATGCTATGAGTTATTATTTTAAAAGTAAATATCAGTTTTCAGACCACGGACTATTAAGAATTAAAAATCGTTTAAAAGTAAAAAAAATGAGCGATTTAGAATTAAAAAGTTATTGTGAAGAATTAATTGATACAAGTCATGAAATAGATGAAACAAAAACTTACAAATATGTTAAAGTTAATAAAACAGATTTATACTTTATTATTAAGAAAATTGATAACCTTATTATAACTTTGACACCAATGAAACCAGAAAAATTATTATCAAACTTAGAAAAGAATTTATAATTTTAAGTAAAAAAATAACAAAAAAATCAAAAGGTGAAATAAATAATGAATTTAAAAAGTTCATGATGAATGTTACTTTTAATGGCAGTTGTTTTAATCATTTTTATTGTTTCTTCAATTGGATCAAGGAAACGAAAAAGAGAAGAAAAACAAAAACGCCAAAAAGAAGTAAAAGATATAATTAAATCTTATATGCGTGACGAGTTAGATTTACGTCATAAAACAATTGAATTTGATCAAGTAATTGCTCGTAGCAATAAAGAATATCGTTATCGTGATGTTTTTGATGTTGTCGTTAAACTTTATGACTCGAAAAAAAATGATTTATACGCAACAAAAGCATTTGAGGTTGAAGGATTTGCCAAACAAATTTCAAAGAAACAATTTGAAACAATTTGAAAGGTTAATGGTGAATTAGATTTAGAGGAAACTCTAAAAAGAATTAATTTAGCTAAGAATCGTAAAGCAATCAAAATTAAAAAGCGTGATCCAGAAACGAAAAAAATGCTTGCACAAGAAAAAGCAGATTTAAAAGCAAGTTTAGAAGCAGAAAAACAATTGGCAAAAGATAAAAAGAAACAAGTAAAAAATTATCAAAAACCAAAATTACCACCTTCTGAAAAATTTTCTGGTTTTAAAGATTAACAATTTCACTATAAATTTCTAAATTCAGATATCTTTATCTGAATTTTTTTATTACTTGCATATTTTTTTCTTTCATATATATTAAAAACAGATAAAATTATTTTTCAGTTTGGAGTATTTAATGAAAATTTATAAAGATGATTATAAACATTTTCGTGAGTGTCAAAAGTTAACTTGATTCTTGAATGAAAAACATTATCAGTTGGCAAAAAAATTAATTGAAGAAAAAAAAATTCTTAATTTCGTTGAATTAACTAATACTAAAACTAGTAGTAAAGTTGATGAACCAGTTACTAAAATTAGTGATTTAGAAGATTTAATTGCTAGTAATCAAGAATTTGGTCAAGATATTGAAGATGATGATTTTTATCCTGGTGAAATGATTGCTGATGGTTTAGAAACTGGTAAATATGCTCAAAGATATTTTCAACAAAACTATCAATCTTATAATTTTGAAACTAACCCAGTTATTGATCAAGATATAATTTTTCAAAATCAAAAGTATCAAGTTTTTTTTGAACCAAGATTTCAATATCAAGATTGTGTAACAAAATGTGATATTTTAAAACGAAATGGCAATGATTGAGATTTAATTGAAGTTAAAGCTGTCACTTGAGTTAAAGAAGAACATATGTGAGATTTATTATATCAATATGATATCTTAACAAAATGTGGTTTAAGAATTACTAATGTTTATATTATGTATTTAAACAATAATTATTTATTGCAAGAAAAAATTGATTTAATGGCATTATTTATTGCCAATGGTTCAACTTGACAAAAATCGCCAACAACAAAAAAAAGTTTTAGTTTATATGATTCAATTCAAAATGAACTTGTTGAACATAATTTAGCACAAGAATATCAGAAAATTAGTGAAATTTTAGCAATTAGCGAGCCTAATAAAGTTTATGATTTTTTAACTAATAAATATTGTCATGAAGATCAAAAACAATTTTGTTTTCATATTTTTGATTATTTTGACCCTTTTAACACAATTTTTCAATTATATCGTTTAAGAAAAACTAAAAAAGCATTATGATTTTATCAAGAGGATTTATTATCATTACAAGATAAAAGATTATTACCTTTTATTGTTGATAATAAATTACATTATCGGCAATATCAAGTGGCAAATTTTGGTGAACAAGTGATTGATTTATCGGCGCTTACTGCCTTACAAGATGAATTAAATAATTATCAATATCCTGTTTATATGTATGATTTTGAAACAATGAAATCAGCAATTCCAAAATTCAATCATACTAAGCCTTATCAACAAATTGTCTTTCAATATTCCGTTCATGTGTTACTTAACAAAGATTTTGATTTTAAAACTAATGCTAATATTAAACATTATCAGTTTTTAGCTGATGGTTTAGAAGACCCACGAATTGAATTAGTAAAAAATTTAGTTCATGATTTGACTAGAATTCATGGTTTAGGAACTTATGTTGCTTATAATAAAAGTTTTGAAAAAGGAATTTTAAAAAATTTAATGTTTGAATTTAAAGAATATTTTCATGATTTAAAAGCAATTAGTCATTTAACAATTGATTTACAAGATTTTTTTAAAGGATTTAAGGTTTATAAATCAGATTTTGCTGGTTCTTTATCAATTAAAAAAACTTTACCCGCTTTTGCTCCTGATTTTTCTTATCAAGATTTAGCAATTAGAAAAGGTGATATGGCTTCAGAAGTTTTTCGAAGAAGAGTTGAAAATAATATTTCCTTACAAAATTGAAAAAGTAATTTTTATCAAAATATGCTTAACTATTGTACTCGCGATACTTTGGCTATGGTAATATTATTTTGACATATTAAAAGATTAGTTGAAGCGGAAACAAAGCGACGCTTTAAAGAAAGTTCATTAGAAACAGCATCATGATAAAGAAAATTAACATTTTATTTATGGGAACTAATAATTTTGCTCAAGAAGTTTTAAGTACTTTACTAACAATGCCAGAAATTAATCTTGTTGGAGTTGTTTGTCAACCAGATCGCAAGATTGGTCGAAAGCAAACTATTGTTTTTTCATCAGTTAAAGAATTAGCATTAGCGAAAAAAATAACATTATTTCAACCGGAAAAAATTATTCAAGAGTATGATAATTTACAAAGGTTAACAATTGATATGATTATTACTTGTGCTTATGGTCAATTTTTACCAGAAAAGATTTTGCTGTTGGCAAAAATTTTACCACTAAATATTCATGCTTCTTTACTACCAAAACTTCGTGGTGGCGCGCCAATTCAATGAGCAGTTATTAATAATTTTTCTGAAACTGGAATTACTTTAATGAAAATGGTTCAAAAGATGGATGCAGGTGCAATTTTTAGTCAAGGTAAAGTTAAAATTGATAATAATGAAACTTATAGTTCTTTACAGTTAAAATTAATTGCTTTGGCACAAAAAATGATTAAAAGTGATTTATTAGCAATTGCTAATGGCAAAATTAAAAGTCAAGAACAAAATGAAAGCGAAGTAACCTTTGGTTTTAATATTACTCGAAAAGATGAATTAATTAATTGAAAGCAAGCTGCTAAATTAGTTTCTTGTCAAGTTCGTGGTTTGTATGATCAACCAATTGCTTATAGTACAATTGCTGGTTTTATTTATAAAATTCATCAAGTAACAATTAGTAATCAAGCATCAAAAAAATCTCCTGGAACAATTACTTTAATTAATAAATTAGGAATTTTTGTTGCAACAACTGATTTTGATATAGTTATTACGAAGATTCAGCCTGCTGGTAAAACGGTTATTAATACTAATAACTATTTTGGTTCTAAAATTAATCCAATAAAAGTTGATTTAGTTTTTAAATAATTAGGTGAATTAATGTATCGTTTTAAATCAATTAAGTATTTAGCAACAACAGGATTAATTACTGCTTTATTAATTGTTATTGCTTATACTTCTTATTGATTTTTTAATTGAATAGTTATTAGTTTTTTTGGTGGTACATCAACTTTACAATTATTTGATGCTTTCTTTCTTGCTTTTTGTGCTCTATTTTCAGGTCCAATGATGTTATTTGCTGGTCCAACTGCTGGAGTAATTTTTGATCTAATTAGTGGTGTCAAAATGATTATTATTCCTGCAACAATTTTAATTAGAATTTTAATGTTTTTTATTGTTAAATTACTAACAATCAAAAAATGATGATGAAGTTCTTTTTATAGTTTTTTCTTAGCAAGTTTAATTTTACTTTTTGGTTATCCACTATATTATTTAATTGTTTATCAAGATTGAGCGATTGTTATTAATGAATTAATTACTGATACAATTCAAGCTGGGTTTGCTTATCTTATTGCTCTTTTAATTTATTATTCATTGTTTAATCGGCAAAATAAAACTAATAATGCTTTTTGAAATGATCAGCAATTTGATTATTTGAGAAAACAAAAATAAAAGAACTTCTTAATTTAGAAGTTCTTGTTAATTATTTTTTAGTTGAATGATTATCTTCATTATTACAATTGTTACAATTCATACAGTTTGGATGTTTTCCTGCTTGAGTACAACTGCAGGTGCAGCCATAACAAGGTTTCTTGCAATTTCCTGCCATAAAACCCTTTCCTTTCGTTCTAATTTAAACTACTTGTAATTTCTAATTCTAACTCTTTATTTTATTTTTGCAATAGGTAATTAGTATTGGGTTATTAAATATCTTATGTTATGATTTATGATAATAAGATAGTATTTATAATACTAATTAAAAATGAATTTTTACTTAATTGATGGAGAAAATCAATGGCAATTGATAAAAAACATATTAGAAATTTTTCCATTATTGCTCATATTGATCATGGAAAATCAACTTTAGCCGATCGAATTTTAGAATTAACTAAAGCTGTTAGTGCTAGGGAAATGAAAGATCAACTATTAGATTCAATGGAACTAGAACGAGAACGTGGAATTACAATTAAATTAAACAGTGTGCAATTACACTATCAAGCATTAGATGGCGAAGAATATTTATTGCATTTAATTGATACTCCAGGCCATGTTGATTTTACTTATGAAGTTTCTCGTAGTTTAGCTGCTTGTGAAGGTGTAATTTTAGTAATTGATGCTGCTCAAGGAATTGAAGCACAAACTTTAGCAAATGCTTATTTAGCATTGGATAATGATTTAACAATTGTACCAGTAATTAATAAAATTGATTTACCTAATGCTGATCCTGAAAGAGTATTACAAGAAGTAAATGAAATTTTAGGTTTAGAAATGAAGCATGTGCCATTAATTTCAGCTAAAAATGGTACAAATATTCGTGCTGTTTTAGAAGCAGTAATTAAAAATATTCCTTATCCAATTGATGCTGATGATCATAAACCATTAACTTGTTTAATTTTTGATTCATTTTATGATAAATTTCGCGGTATTATTGTTTTTATTCGTGTTAAAAGTGGAACAATTAAAATTGGTGACAAAATTAAAATGATGGCATCGAATAGTGTTTATGAAGTAACTGAATTAGGTGTTAGAACACCAAAGGAAATTAAGAAACAAGAATTAGTAGCAGGTGAAGTTGGTTGATTAGCAGCTTCAATTAAAGTAATTAGTGATGTTCATGTTGGTGATACTATTACTCATGTTAAAAATCCGGCCTTAAAACCGTTACCAGGTTATAAACCATTAAAACCAATGGTTTATTGTGGTTTTTATCCAATTGACACTAATAAGTATCAAGATTTAAAAGAAGGTTTATTAAAGATGCAACTTTCAGATGCTGCTTTAATTTTTGAACCTGAAACTTCACAAGCTTTAGGATTTGGTTTTCGGATTGGTTTTTTAGGTTTATTACATATGGATGTTATTAAAGAAAGATTGGAACGAGAATATAACTTAAGTTTAATTTCTACAGCACCATCAGTAATTTATCATTTATTGTTAAATGATGGTCAGACTGTTCAAATTGATAACCCTGCAAAATGGCCAGAAGTGCAAAAAATTAAAAAAATTGAAGAACCATTTGTTGAAGTAATTATTACTTGCCCTGATGAATATATTGGTGCAATTATGCAATTATGTCAAAACAAACGTGGTATTTATCAAGATTTAAAATATTTAGATCACTTACGAAGAAATTTGATTTACCATATGCCATTAAATGAAATTGTTTTAGATTTTTTTGATAAATTAAAGTCTGTTTCTAGAGGTTATGCTTCATTAGATTATCAATTAATTGATTATCAACAAAGTAAATTAGTTAAACTTGATATTTTAATTGCTGGAACAATTGTTGATGCTTTATCATTTATTGTTCATAGTGACTTTGCTTATCAAAGAGGAAGAGCATTATGTGAAAAATTAAAAACAATTATCCCAAGACAAAATTTTGAAGTTGCAATTCAAGCAGCAATTAATAATAAAATATTAGCTCGTGAAACAGTTAAAGCTGTGAGAAAAGATGTTATTGCTAAATGTTATGGTGGTGATATTACTAGAAAGAGAAAATTATTAGAAAAGCAAAAAGCAGGTAAGAAAAAAATGAAAGCAATTGGAAATGTTGAATTACCACAAGAAGCTTTTTTGGCAGTTCTAGAAATTGATGAATAAATGATGAAAAATAATTATGAAATTTTTAAAAGAAAGAAGGAAAACTTATGAAATTAACTGATCAATTTGAATTTATTAAGGGTAAACCAGCAAGAAATAGAATTGTTATGCCACCAATGGATACATTAATGGCAAATGATGGTTTTGCAAATGAATTTCATATTCAACATTATGGTGCAAGAAGTTATGGTGGTACTGGAACAATTATTATTGAATCAACTGCTGTAGCAGAAAATGGCAGAATTAGAGCAAAAGATTTAGGTTTATGAAAAGATGAACACATTGAGCCATTTAAAAGGATTGTTAAAGCTATTAAAATGGGTGGTGCTTTAGCAGGTGTGCAATTAAATCATGCTGGAGCAAAAGCAGAATTAGATATACCAACTGTTGGTGTGACAAAATATTATGATTATTTAGATCAAACAAAATTTAGTTTATTAACAATTGAACAATTAGCAACAATAAAAACTAGTTTTGTTAATGCAGCTAAAAGAGCAAAGATAGCAGGTTTTGATTTTATTGAATTACATGCCGCACACGGTTATTTATTAAGTGAAATCTTGTCAAAAAATATTAATCAAGTAACAAATGATCAAGATATTTTAAAACGAGCAAAAATAATTATTGAAATTGTTGATGAAATTAGCAAAGAAGTTAAAATTCCAATTGGCATTAGATTATCAATTTCTGATCATAGTAAGGGTGGAATGGAAGTTGAAGATTTTATTGCATTATTGAAAGCACTAGAAAATAAAGTAATTTATTTCCATATTTCAAGTGGTGAAGTAATTAATCGACCAGATATTGCAAAAGTAATTAAAGAAGCAGGAACAAAATTATTTAGAATTCCATTAGCTCTTAAAGTAAAATCAGCAGTTTCAACTCCGGTAATTGTTGTTGGTAATTTTGCTTCTAGAAAAGATGTTGTTGATGCTTGTAGTTTAGGAATTGATGGTGTTGCGATTGGTCGAGAACAATTATTTAATCCTAATATTGTTGTTAATAGTTTGTTAACAGCTGATGAAATTGATGAAAAGTTATATCATTGAAATAATAATATTTGATTTAATTACAAAAATTATAAAATTTTAAAAGATCAGTTGGATAATAAGAAAGAGGATTAAGTTTCTTGTTTATTAGTTGTTTTAAATTTTTAATATAAAAATAAAAAAATAGTTTTTATTAACTATTTTTTTGATAATATAAATTATATAAGCGTCTAATTTAGGTAATATCTGTTGATAAAAAAAATATAACAAAAGTTTAATAGTTTATTACTTTTTTAGTCTTCGCTATCATTTTTAAAATCATTAAGTTAAAATAGTAGCAAGATTAAAAAGGGGGTAAAAATTATTAATCTATTTTTTATATATAACAATATGAACCAATCGCTTCAAATTGGTTTATCTTTTATTGCTGGGTTTGTTGGTGCACTTATTGGTGGTTTGATTAATCTTTGAATTCATTATAGTAGTTTAAAAAATATTAAAATTGAAAATCAGAAAAATAGAAAAGCTCAAGCAATTGCAAATGATAAAATAATAAATGCTCAATTAACTACAGAAGTGATAAAAATTATGAAAGATAAAAATATATCAAGAGAAGAAATAGTTAATATTATTAATGCTGCGAAGCCGGTAGTTGATTTGATAATAAATAATTTAAATTTAAATCAAGTTAAAGAGGCAGTTAATAATAACAATAAGAAATTAGACGATGATATAATAAAAGGGAATGAGGACTATGATTATGCAAGATAAGATTGATTTTGAAATATTAAATGGTTTTATTAGTATGGTTATTATGACTGTTGCTCAAAAATATGTTGATAAACTTAAAAAAGATAAAAAAATGCCACCAAAATTTGTTGAATCTTATTTGGATAGTTCAGTTTTTTTACTTAAAAAATATCATCCAATTGAAATTTCAAAAGTAAAAAATACTATTGATAGCATAAATGAAGAAGAACAAAAAGCATTTGATGAATTCTTTAAAGAAGATAAAGAATATGAATTTTTATGTAAGGAATTAAATTTTGCCTTTTTATTAATGATTGATGAAAAATTACAAGTAAAAACATTAAATTTAATTTATGATAATATTTATGAATATAAAATTTTAATAAATCAAGAATTAATTACAAAAAAACAAATTGATATTGAAAAAGTGATTGAAAAAGCTAATCAAAAGAAAATTACAAAATTACAAAATTTTAATAATATAAATCAAACTGTTATGGCTACGCTATAGAATAATTTTAATAAATAAAAAGTCTCAATTAATGAGACTTTTCTTTAGTTCATTTTAAATTTTTAATATCACTAATATAACCCTTAACTTGTTCTTGATAAATTTGATTAATTTTTTCTGCTTGTTTATTTGTTTTAAATGTTCAAATATTCAAAGGTTTATTAAGTATTTTTAATTTACTAATCATTTTTTGATTTAAAGCACTCTTAATTGAAGGATGAATATAATCAAATTTTTTTGCATAATTTTCATTAAAATTTTCTTTTGTATTGAATAAGTAACCTGTTTTTATTGGTAATTCAATTCGTTTGTTAATTTCATCTAAAAGGTTCTGATTAAAAGAAGAAACAATTATTTCGGCTTCAGTATAAAATGTAAGATTCTTAATTTCTGAAAAAATGATTTCAAGTTCTTTGTTTGAATAATTCCGATTAACTTCTGCTTTAATTTCAACATTAATTACTTGGTACTTATTTGCCAAATTTTTAGCAAAGTCATCAATCAATAATGGTGGTAAAAAATCAGGATTATTTTTAAAAAAGTCAAGGTTTTTAATTTCTTGATAAGATAAACTATTAACCGTTTTGTTTTCATTACCAATTCTTTTGAAGTCATTATCATGAAAGATAATGATTTTTTCATCTTTTGTCATGCGAATATCAAATTCAACTGCCTTACAAGTTTTTAAGGCATTGATGAAATCAACGATTCGGTTTTCCCCATTGGTTGAACGAAAGCCCCGATGAGCTACTAGCATTGCCATATTATTTTACCTTTCTGATTTTGCTAAGAAATTATTTTATATTATATTCTAATATCAAAGTATAATACAGAGAGGGTATTTATGTTATAGTTTGTTTTTTAGTCCTTTGACATTTTTGTCTAAAAATAAAAATATTTTTTAATTAAAAGGATTTGAGATATTATGATAAATAGTTTTGTTGGTCCATGAGGTATTAAAGCCGATTATGGTTGATTTCATGTTTATGCTTTTACGATGTTATTTGGGATGGTAGTAGCAATTTTTGCTTCATGATATAAATTATGACGATATAAAATACCATCTGATGGTTTAGCTTTATCAGTAATTTTTATTATTCCAATTTCTTTATTTGGTGCTAGTTGAATTGGTAAAACTGATCCATACAATCCGTTAGGATTTTGAGAAAAATTTGCTTTTTGAAAACCAGGTATGTCGATTCATGGTGGTGTTTTATTTGGTTTAATTGTTGGATTAATCTTTTTTGCCATTTTTAAAAAGAAAACAAAGATTTCTTTATTTGTTTATGGTGATTGTATTATTCCTAATGTTTTATTAGGTCAAGTCATTGGTCGTTGAGGAAATTTTTATAATCATGAACTTTTAGGTCAAATTGTTGGTTATAGTGCTACTTTAAATGGTAGTGGTATTGCTGCAATTAATTGATTACCAGCATTTATTAGAGATAATTCGTTTCAATTATTTTCTGGTGTTCCGGAAACAGGATTGAACCCGGTTACTAATCAGATTGAGTATGTTTTTCGTGCTCCAATTTTCTTATATGAATCACTAGCTAATCTTGGATTTTGAGTAATTTTAACTTTTGTATTACCAAAAGCATTTCGTTGATTTAGTAAAAAACCTTGAAAAATTGCATCAGAGAAATATAAGTTGTTAACTTTTAACAATATTATTAATGAGAGAAAAACTAAAACAACAAAGTTAGTTTCTAATAAACAAGAAACTTTTAATAATCAAGCAATGTTTTTATTTGCGGAAAATCAAGCAACTAGTTTTCGCCAAAAATTTCTTTTTTTTATTAAGAATCCATTTAAACTTTTAAACCTTTCTATTAGTTTAATTTATCAAAATCAAAAATTAAAACGTAAATATTGAAAGTCAGATTTTTATAATTATCAAGCAGATCAATTTATTGTTAAAAATCTAAGTGAAAAATACAAAATAAAAAAAACAGAAGTTTTAACAAATAATGATTACAAAAGAATTACTAAAAGTTATTTAATTAGCAAAGCATATTGTGCTCGTAGTAAAGAATTGTATTATTTGAATAATCCTAGAAATTATTTAGTAATGCGTTCTGGTGTTCAAATGTGATTATATTTCTTTGGTTGAAATCTAATTCGTTTTGCAATTGAGTTGCAAAGACCAGATGAACATTTATTTTTAATTAATCGTCGTGCTTTGGATTATACACTTTTAATTTTATTTTTTACCGTTACTTTTATTTTAGCAAGTTTAAGTCAATGGGTTTTTGCTAAATATAATCGTAATAGTGATTGAACTTATGAAAAACAATATTAGTAATCAAACAATAGTAAATATTTTTACTATTGTTTTTCTTATTCAATAAAGAATTTGATATAATAAAAATGATAAACCATTTTATTTTGAGGTATTAAAATGATAAGTAGTTATAATGATTCTTCACCTGTTATTGATTTTTTGGGAATTAAAATCCCGATGTTAACATTTTTATTAACTACTGGTGGTATTGCTTTATTGATTTTTTTTATTCTTTTAGGTATTTTATTAGTAATGTATTTAAAGAAAAAAAGATCAATTAAAGGATATTTAGGGTTTGAAAAAAAGAGTCAATACCAAGAAGCAGGTATTTTAGAAATTGAAACAGAAATTTCTAAAATTCAAAAGAATTTTTATTTTGATTATCAACCTAAAAAGCTAAAAACAAAGATTCGTTAAGATTGGGGGTTTCTCAATGACCAAGAAAAAATGAAAATTAGCTGCTAAGTTATTTGAACAAAAACAAGAACAAAGTCATGAAAAATTAACAGATGTTTCGAATGACTATTTTCATAATATTGTTCCACCAATTACTGGTTCTTTAGATCAAAATGAAAATAATTTAGATAAAGTTCATGATCTTAAAAATGTTCAAGTGACTTCTTCTTTTGTCATACCTTTAAATAATCAGCAAGGACACATAAATCAGACTCACCAATCACAAGCAAATAATTTTTATCAACAAGAAGTACCTTTAAAAAAAGATCAAAATATTGATCAGATGGCATTACTTAATTTAAAAAATGGTTTTAAAATTCCTAAAGCAATTAGTTTTGAAATTAAAATTGAAAAACTAAGACAATTAATGATGGTTGTTTTTAGTTTAATTGTTATGATTATTAGTTCAGTTTTTATTGCTTTTTATTTTACTAAATTTCAATTAAAATATACACCACATCCAGTATTAACAATTCCATTAGTAATTTTTGCTTTAATGATTTTTGTTGTTAATTGTCTTGATTTTACTGCTTTGAAAAGAGAAGTTAATTTATATATTGAAAGAACTTTAAAAGGTTCTTTAATGCCACCAAATTTTATTATTCGTAATTATCGTAAAATTCATGGTCGTTTAATTATTTTTAATTGATTATATAGTTTTTTATATGTTACTTTAGGTGCTGCAACTGCCATTATTTGATTAATTTCTGGTCAAAAAATAACTTTTTTTGTTCAATCTTGAACAGTTGTTATTCCAGATTTGAAAACTGAGGCAATTACTTTATCAGTGATTTTGGGGCTACTTTTCTTTTTTCATATGATGAGTATTATTTTGTTTAAAAAACGAAAAAATAATATTGTTAGTTATTATGGCTATGAAATTGTTAGTCCAAATGATTTAGAAGCATATAAGAAAAAAATTAACCGAATTTGTCTTATTATTTTTATTAGTTTTTTGGCAATTATCTTTTTTGCCATTGCAATTCCAATTTTAGTTATTAAAAGACGAAAAAAGAAAGTTTAAAATGTTAAATTCAACTATTAATCAAGATTTTTTCCTTAGTGATGCAATTTCACTAGCAAAAAATTTATTAGGTAAAATTTTAGTTAGAACAATTAATGGTCAACAAATAAAAGTTCGAATTGTTGAAACGGAAGCATATATGGGTGCTAATGACCGAGCTAGTCATAGTTATCAATTTCGTAAAACATCAAGAACTTTACCGCTTTATCAAATTGGTGGAACAACTTATATTTATTTAATTTATGGTATGTATTATTGTTTTAATATTGTTGCTAATGCTCAAGAAAATCCACAAGCAGTTTTAGTTCGTGCTGGTGAAATTATTAGTGGTCAAAAAATTATTGAAGATTATCTTAAACCAACAAAAAGAAAACAATCTTTAGCAAAATTAGCTAGTGGACCTGGAAAATTAGCAATGGTTTTAAAAATTGATCGAAGTTTAAATCAAATTTCTTTATTAAATAATCAAGAATTGACTTTAATTGCTGATGATTTTACTGTTAACGAAGAAGATATAATTGCTGCGAAAAGAATTAATATTGATTATGCAAAGGAAGATAAAGAGCATTTGTGAAGATTTTATTTAAAAAATCATCTAGCAGTTTCTAAGTAATTTATTATATGTACAATTAAAAATAATTAGCAATTGTTCTTGCTTTAAACTAAGTTTAAAGTTTTATAATAGTTTTAAAGATAAATAAAAGGAGAAAAAACTATGAATAAAGTCCGTCAAATTAACGCTTTAATTAATGGAGAAAATTATCAAAATGGCAAATGAGTTGATATCATTAGTCCAACTACAAATGAAGTAATTGGTCAAGTGCCTGCTTTAACAAAAAAAGAAATTGATGATTGTTATCAAGTTGCTGCTAAAGCACAAAAATCTTGAGCAACAACGCCATTATTGGAACGAATTGCTGTCTTAAATAAATGAAAAGAATTAATGGTTGAATACCAAGAAGAAATAGCTAACTTAATAGTTTTAGAAATTGCTAAAGGTAAAACAGCAGCAGTAACTGAAGTTACAAGAACTATTGATTATATTGAATATACTTTTGAAGAAATGAAACGCATGCATCCAAGAACATATACTGGTGATAGTTGAGGAATTGCTAATAAAATGGGTATTTTTCAATATGTTCCTAAAGGTGTTGTTTTAGCGATATCACCATTTAATTATCCAGTTAATTTATCAATTGCAAAAATTATTCCCGCTTTAGTTGCTGGTAATAGTGTTGTTTTTAAACCAGCTTCTCAAGGTTCTTTGGTAGGACTTTTTTTAGCACAATTGGCTAATGTTGCAAAAATTCCTGCCGGAGTTTTTAATGCTGTTAGTGGTAAAGGTAGTGAAATTGGTGATATTTTAGTAGAAAATCCATTAATTAATGTGATATCTTTTACTGGTTCAACAGCAGTTGGAACAGGAATTGCTCAAAAATCATTAAGAACTGATTTGATTTTAGAAATGGGTGGTAAAGATCCAGCAATTGTTTTAGCAGATGCTGATTTAGAATTAACAGCAACAAAAATAATTAAAGGTGCTTTTAGTTATTCTGGTCAACGATGTACAGCAATTAAGCGAGTTTTAGTTGATCAAAAGGTGAAACAAGCATTAGTTAAATTATTAGTTGAAAAAGTTAATAAATTAAAAGTTGGTAATCCTGAAGATGATTGTGATGTTACACCAGTAATTAATGAAAAAACTGTTAAATATATTAAAGGTTTAATTAATGATGCTAGCAAAAAGGGAGCAAAAATTTTAACTGGTAATAAATTTGAAAAGAATTTAATTTACCCAACTTTAGTTGATAATGTTAATCAATCAATGGCACTTGCTTGAGAAGAACCTTTTGGTCCAGTTTTACCAATTATTAGTTTTACTAATGTTGACGAAGCAATTAAAATTGCTAATGCTTCACAATATGCTTTACAAGCAGCAATTTTTACAACAAATATTAATTCGGCAATGACAATTGCTCATGCTTTAGATACAGGAACAGTTAATATTAATGATCAAACCCAAAGAGGACCTGATTTGTTTCCATTTATGGGAGTTAAAGATTCAGGATTAGGAGTTCAAGGGATTCATGATGCCTTAATTTCTTTTCTTCGCCCAAAAGGGATTGTTTTCAATTGAAGTGATAAAAAAGAAAATAAATAATTTACTTAAATAAATATCAGTTATCTAAAGTTTCTATGTTAGTATTTTATTAATATTGTATTAAATAAAATTTAATTCTAAAAGGGGGCAAAGATGAAGTTATCTTTGAAAAATATTGGTCCATTTCATGAATGTACTTTAAATATTTCTGATGTAACTGTGATTGCTGGAATTAATGATACTGGAAAGAGTTATTTAAATAAAATTTTGTTTTCAGCTTTGAAAACATTATGTATTAATATTGACTCTGATTTATTTAAAAATTTTTCAAATTTTTCAAATTCTATTTCTACTTATTTAAAAAATAATATAGAAGAATTTGAAACTAAAATTCCTAAGAAATTAAAAGATGAAAATGATTTATTATCATTAGTTTTATCAATTAAAGATTTAAGTAATAGTTTAGATAGTTTTAATTTTTTAAATGCAAATAATTTTAGTTTAAAAGAATTTTTAAAAAGTTATTTAGTTTTTTTCAATCAAAATCAAGAAAAAATTAATAGTAATATTAAAAATTTAAATTTTTTTTTAGAGAATAATCAAAAGAATAAAGCTAAATATTATTTTTATCGTTTACAAAATTTAAAAGAAGTTTTACAAGGAACTAATAATATTTTTGATAATTTTGTCAAACAGTTAACTGTAATCTTAAAAAAAGATGAAGCAGATATTTATTCTTTACTTTCAAATAATATTTTTGAAGAAAATTTTAATGAAGATATTAAAAATAAAAATTATTTAGAAGAAAATACTAGTTTAATTTTATCTTTAGATGGTAATGATCTTATTAAGATTACTAATAAAATTATAATTAATAAAAATTTAAAAGTTTATAATGATGTTACTTATATTAGTGATACATTTAAGTTATTTGAAAAAATTATTAATCAGAAAACATTGTCTAAAAAAGATGAAATAAACAATTTTTATCTTAAATATTTTCTTTTAAGAAATAATAATGTTTCAAGTATTTTTAGTTTTACAAGTAATAATTTTGATTCTGATTTGGATACTAAAATTAGTGTCAAAAATGCCAAAGCGTTAAATGAAATTTTCTTTAAAAATGAAATAAAATCAAAGTTTGAAAGTTATTTTTCATTAAATAATAAACTTGATAAAGTTAATAATATTTTTGTTAATAAAAGAGGAGCAAATATTAAATTTATTAATGCTTCGAAAGGATTAAAAATTATTGAAGCTTTTCAACAATTAATTAATACAACTATTTTTAGTGAAAATAATATTTTAATTCTTGATGAACCTGAGGCTTTTTTACACCCGGAATGACAATATTTATTTATAAAGTGATTATTAGATGTTGCCGCTACAATTAAAAACTTTAAATTAGTTATTTCAACTCATAGTCCTTATATTATTGATATCATTGAATCTTTTTCAACGAGACAATTTAAACAACTGAAGTTTAGTTATAATTTTTTAACCAAGAATGATAAACAAGATTCAATTATTATCAATGAAAAATGTCCTGAAAAGATAAATTCAGTATTAAATGGTCCATTTAGAAAACTTGAAAATGAAGAATATGAATGAGACAATAAAAAATAATTTAGAAAAAATGTATCATACATATGGTGATACTTTTAAGAATTTATCTTTTAGTACAGAACATAATAAGTCATGCGTGATTTCAGAGGCAAGGGCAATAAATGGTGATCAATTAAAGACTAATTGTTGCAAAAAGTCTTTAGGTATTGAATCTGTTGATGCAATATCTTTTAATAAAAACAAGATGAAATTTATTTTTATTGAGTTTAAAATTAAACAAATTAAAAATTTAAGAGAACGAGATAAGTTTGAGTCTTTAATAAAAGATTTAAATGAAAAATTTGCTGGTTCTTGGAATTGTTTTGGACATAATATTGACAAATGTCATGATTATCAAAAAAATAAAATAGAAAAAATCTTTGTTTATAAAATAAAAGATAAAATGCGAGATAGTATGATTGAGTTTAATCCACTTAAAAGAGAATTACAAAAATATAATATTGCTATAATGTCGGCAAAACTTTTTGAAGAAAAAGTTAAAAATTATGAATATAGGATTTAAGAAAAATGGCTTCTTTTAAAAAGTCATTTTTTCTATAAAGACCTAGTAAATACAATAAAAAATGTGTATAATATTTAATGCTTAATATAAATAGACTTAATTTTAAGCAACACATTAATCAATTTCATAACCTAGTGCTTTTATTAAAGTGGTTATGTTGAAGTTAGTGGAAGAAAAACAAATTATGAAGGAGCAATTATGTCAATTGTCACAAGAGAGAAACTTTTAGAAGCTGGTGTTCAATTCGGTCACCAAACAAAAAGATGAAATCCAAAAATGCGTAAATATATTTTTGGACAAAGAAATGGGATTCATATTATTGATTTACAAAAATCAATTCGTAAATTAGATGAAGCCTATAATTATGTTAAAGAACTTAGTGCTAATGGTGGCAAAATTTTGTTTGTTGGAACTAAAAAACAAGCAAAACAAGCGATTGAAGATGGTGCTTTAAAAACTAATTCACCTTATGTAACAGAACGTTGACTAGGTGGAAACTTAACAAACTTTAAAACAATTAAAAGTAGTATTAAAAAATTAATTGATTTAGAAAATAAAGCTAAAAGTGGCGAACTAAAATTATTAACAAAAAAAGAACAAATGTTACTTGAAAAAGAACGAAACCGTTTAGATAAAAATCTTGGCGGAATTAGAAATATGTATAAATTGCCAGATGCAGTTTTTGTTAGCGATATTATTACTAATAAAATTGCTGTTGAAGAAGCAGTAAAATTAAATATTCCAGTAATTGCAATTTGTGATAGTAATAGTGATCCAGAAAAAATTAATTATATTATTCCTGGAAATGATGATGCAACAAAATCAATTACTTTAATTACTAATATTATTGTGCAAGCAATTTTAGATGGTAGAAAACCACATTCAGGAACAACTAAAATTACAAAAGAAAATTCTGAAGATGAAACAAATGCATCTAAAACAGAAAAAACTGATCAAGCAGTAATAGTAAAACTTGCTGAAGCAGCAAAAACAGAAGTTGCTGATGCAAAATTATAAAGGAGACAAGAACGAGAATGTCAGAAGTTAAAGTTGATATTAACTTATTAAAAGAATTAAGAGCAGCAACTGGTGTTGGACTTAGTGATTGTCGTGAAGCTTTAGTTGAATCAAAAAATGATTTAGATAAAGCATTAGAAATTTTAAAAATTAAAGGGCTATCAAAAGCAATGGAAAAAGTTAATAATGTTGCTGTTGAAGGAATTACAAAAGTTTTAATTGATAAAAATCGTGCTGTAATTATTGAACTAAATTGTCAAACTGATTTTGTATCAAGTACGGTAGATTTTAATAATTTATTAAATCAAATCTTAGTAACAATTATTAAAGAAGAAAAACCAGTAGCAACTATAGAAAAAGCGTTAGCATTATCAGTTTCAAAAACAGAAACTTTAAATGATTTAATTGCTAAATCTATTGCTAAATTAGGTGAAAATATTGTTTTGAAACGATTCAAAGTAATTGATAAAACTAATAATGAAATTTTTGGTTCTTATATTCATACTGGTGGAGTTAGAGCTGGACTTGTAACTCTTGCTGGAACTAAAGATCAAGAAGTAGCAAAAAATATTGCAATGCAACTAGTTGCAATGAATCCAAAGTTTATTGATGTTAATGATATTGATCCAGGATATCGTCAAAGAGAATTAGAAATTGCAAGAGAACAAGTAAAAGATATTAATAAACCAAAAGAAATTATTGATCGAATGATTGAAGGTAAAGTTAATAAAGCGTTAGCAGAATTAACAATTACTAACCAAAGTTATATTAAAGATAATTCAATGACAATTAAACAATATTTAAGCAAAAATAATGCTACAATTAAAAATATAATTCGATATGAAGTAGGAGAATTAATTTAATTAATTCAAAAAAAACACTTTATGGAGGATAAATTAAATGGTTAGTTTTAAAATTATATATTATGTTTTATTAGTAATGTTTGTTTTACTAGCTTCAGTTTTCTTTTGAGGCTTTATTACTTATAAAAGAACAAGAACTGAAACTAAGTTCTTAAATAAACCATTGTTTACATTGTCAATTATTATGGCAGTAATTGGTATTGCTTTTACGATAGTACCGCTTGGAATGAAACTTTGAACTTATGATGATAGTTATATTCGTTCAGATCCAGCATTTATTTCAATCTTAGTTTTTGAATTTCTTTTCTTAGTAGCATTTTTAATTTTGGCTTATTTATTTGCTTATGATTTTGGTATTGCTTTAGATGCAGAAAATAATACTTTACAATTTTTTGGTCAAGCAATTAATACTGAAAAAATTATTTCATTAGAAACAAAGAAAAATAGTTTACAAGTTATTTATGAACAAGGATATCGAAATAATAAAAAGAAAATTACAATCTTTACACCAAAGGCAAAACTCTTTGCTAAAGAGGTTCTTGTTGATATTATTGCAAGAAACCAAGCAAATCGCGAAGAGATTGCAGCACAACAAGCAATCTTAACACAAGATATTAATCTTGATACAAATATTAATGAAGTTAATTTAGAAAATCTTGATACAACATCAGTGACAACTAATGTTGAATCTAATCAAGAACAACAATCATAATAAATTGAAAAAATGATAAAAAACCACAACTATTCTTGTGGTTTTTTATTGTATAATACATATAATTAAATAAATTTGGAGGAGAAAGTGGAAAAATTTAAGTATAAAAGAATTTTATTGAAGGTTAGTGGTGAAGCTTTAGGTTTGAAAGATGACTTATATAATAACCAAAAAATTGATAAAGTTTGTCAACAAATTAAAACTTTAATTAATAATCAAGTTGAAGTTGCTTTAGTAATCGGTGGTGGCAATATTTGAAGAGGAGCCAAGCAAGGTTCTGCAGTTGGTTTAGATCGAATTAATGCTGATTATATGGGCATGTTAGCAACAATTATGAATGCTTTAGTTTTAGAATCAAAATTAAAAACTTTAGGTTTAAATGTTATTGTTCAATCAGCATTAGAAGTTAATAAAGTTGCTGAACCATATTATTATAAAAAAGCAATTAGTCGTTTAGAAAAAGGTTATGTTGTTATTTTTGCGGGTGGTACGGGTTATCCTTACTTTACTACTGATACAACAGCCGCTTTAAGAGCAGCAGAGATTAAAGCTGATGTTATTTTAATGGCTAAAAATGGTGTTGATGGTGTTTATGATCAAGATCCATTAGTTCATAAAAATGCTACTCGTTTTAATTCTTTAAGTTATCAAGATATTACTAATAAAAATTTAAAAGTAATGGATTTAACTGCTTCAACAATGTCAATGGAAGCTAATTTAGATATCTTAGTTTTTGATATTAATAAACCAGATAATATTATTAAAGCAGCACAAGGCAAAGCTGTTTCAACAATTATTAGTAATAAAAAAAAGAAAGGATAAAATTATAATGACTTTAAAAGATCATATTTTAATGACTATTTACCAACAAAAAAATTCTAAACCAATTAAGATTTTATTTCCTGAAGCAGAAAATGAAAAGATTCAATCTGTAGCATTAAAATTAATTAATGAAGAATTTAATGTTAATAACGAAAAAATTAAAATTAATAAATTAGTTACTCCAGTTTTATTATTTGAAAAAACAGAAACAATTCCAAATGAATTAAAAAACTATGCAATTGTTGTGTCTGATAAAGAAAAAAAACAATTAAGCGAAGAATTATATAATTTAAGAAAAGATAAAGGTTTAACTTTAGAGCAAGCTAAAACTTTAATTGATGGTAAAAATTACTATGGGACAATGCTATTAAAAACTAATGTTGTTGATTGTTTAGTTGCTGGTATTAACTTTACTACTGCTGATATTTTACGACCAGCATTACAAATTATTAAGCCAAAACCAGGCATTAAAACAATTTCTAGTGCTTTTTTAATGAATAAAGAACAAGAACTTTATATTTTTGCTGATGGTTCAATTAATATTAAGCCAACAGTTGAACAATTAATTGATATTGCAAAAGCAAGTGTTGATCTTTCTTCTTCATTAAATTTAAAAGCTTTTGATAATAATCATTTTTCGCAAATTAAATTAGCTTTATTATCATATTCAACTAATAATAGTGGTACTGGTGAAGATGTTATTAAAATGCATAATCTTGCTACTAATTTAAAAAATATTAATTGAGGTAAAGAAAAAGTTATTGTTGCTGGCGAAATTCAATTTGATGCAGCATTTGATGAAGCAACACGAAGAAAGAAATTTCCAGAGTTAGATTTTGCTGGACCATGTAATATTTTTATTTTCCCTGATTTAAATGCTAGCAATATTAGTTATAAAGTTGCTCAAAGATTGGGTGGTTATCAGGCTGTTGGACCGATTATTTTAGGATTGAATCAGCCAGTAAATGATTTATCACGAGGTGCTGCAATTGATGATATTTTTTGTACAGCTTTAATTGCTTGTGCTCAAACTGCTGTAAAAGAAAATAAAGTTTAATAAAAGTAGAGGAGAATAATAGTAATGCAAATTAATGATAAAATCTTAGTTATTAATGCTGGTTCTAGTTCAATTAAATTTCAATTATTTCAATTGGTTAATGAAAAACCAGAATTTGAAATTTTAGCTAAAGGATTAGTTGAGAGAATTGCAATTTCTGGTAGCAGAATTATCACTGAAATTATTAAAAATAAAAATGTTGTCAAACATGAAAAAACAATCACAATTAAAGATCATGATTTTGGTGCTAAGTTAATTATTGAACAGTTAGAAGCATTCAAAGTAATTAAAGATTTTGATGAAGTTGTTGGTATTGGTCATCGATTAGTTCATGGTGGTCAAAAATTTGTTACCTCAACCATTATTAATCATCAAGTTGAAGCAGCACTAATTGAAAGTGTTGCTTTGGCACCTTTACATAATCCACCAGCTTTGAAAGGTTATCATGCTTTTAAAGTTTTAAATCCAAAGATTAAACATGTTGCTGTCTTTGATACTTCATTTCATTGTACTTTACCTGCTGAAAAATACCTTTATTCTGTACCTTATAGTTGATATCAAAATTATCAAATTAAACGCTATGGCTTTCATGGTATTAGTTATCGTTATATTTTAGAAAAATTAACTGAAATTTTAAAAAAACCAGCACAAAGTATTAACACCATTGTTTGTCACTTAGGTAATGGTGCTAGTGTTTGTGCTATTAAAAAAGGTCAAAGTTACAATACTAGTATGGGATTAACACCATTAGATGGTTTAATTATGGGAACAAGAAGTGGTATTATTGATCCTTCAATTCACAATTATCTTTGTCAAATTACTAAAAATAGTAAACAACCTGAAACAATTGTTAGTGTTACTGATGCTTTAAATAAGGATTCAGGATTATTAGGGATTAGTGAAGTTTCTTCTGATATTCGTGATGTTGTTGCTGCCCAAAATGATAATAAACATCCAAAACAAAAGCAAGCTGCTTTAGCAATCAAAATGTTTACACAAAGAATTGCTAATTATATTATTCAATATGCTAATGATTTGGATAATCAAGTTGATGCTTTAGTTTTTACTGCTGGGATTGGCGAAAATGCTGCTGAAATTCGCCAAGCAATTATTGATGAAATTAAAATTTTATCATTAAAACTTAATGAGAAAAAAAATCAAGCATCATATTCAGATTACCTATTAATTAGTGAATCTAGTTCAAAAATTCCAGTTTATAAAATTAGAACAAACGAAGAAATTATGATTTGTTATGATACTTTTGCTTTAATTAAATAATTTTGAAAAGACCAAATGGTCTTTTTTTATTGTCGTAATTTAACAAAGAATTTTTAAGAATATATTTATTACAGTATTCACTTATATTATAATTTACTTATATTAAAAATTTTGAAGTAAGGGGAAAAGACAATGAGTAAAAAGCCAAAAGTAGTTTTAGTTGGTATTAATCACGCTGGAACAACAGCTGTTAAAGCTTTAATTCGTAATTATCCAGATGCAGAAATAGTTTGTTATGATCGTAATGATAATATTTCATTTTTAGGATGTGGAATTGCTTTATGAGTTGGTAAAGAATTTAATGATGCGAGAGGTTTATTTTATGCTTCTGCTGAACAATTAACTAAAATGGGTGCCAAAGTTAATATGGCACACGAAATGACAAAGTTAAATACTAATACCAAAACTTTAACAATTAAAAATTTAAAAACTGATCAAACATTTACTGAAACTTATGACAAATTAATTTTAGCAATTGGTTCATGACCAATTTTAAATCCAGGTGGTAAAGAAATTCCTGGTTTATTAGCATTAAAAAATGGTGTAGTGCAAGATGATTTACTTAATGGTTATAAATTAACAGAAGGAATTTATCTTTCAAAATTATATCAACATGCGCAAACGCTTATTACGGAATTAAACAAAAGTTCTGTTAAAAATGTTGTTGTAATTGGTGCTGGTTATATTGGCATTGAATTAGTAGAAGCATTTACTAAAATTAATAAAGAAGTTACTTTAATTGATTTTGAAAATCGTATTATGCCAAGATATTATGATCCTGAGTTTACTAATGATTTAGAAACTGATATGAAAAAAGCTGGTGTTAAATTACAATTAGGTGAAGTCTTAACTGAATTTACTGTTAAAAATAATCATGTTAGTGAAGTTATAACAAATCGTGGTAAATATCAAGCTGATTTAGTAATTATGGCAGTTGGATTTTTACCAAATACTAAAGTATTAATCAATAACGATGGTTCAAGTGAATTAAAATTAGATGCTCGTGGGGCAATTATTGTTAATAAATATTTCCAAACTTCAAATGATGATGTTTATGCTGTTGGTGATTGTATTGCAATTCATTCAAATGCCTGAGGACGAGATGTTAATATTGCTTTAGCAACAAATGCTGTTCGTAGTGGTTTAGTTGCTGGTTTAAATGTTGCAACTAATAATCAAGTTCCATTCCCTGGAGTTCAAGGAACTAATGCGATTTCTGTTTTTGGTTGAAAGTTTGCTGCAACAGGATTATCAGAAATTTCTGCTAAAGCAATTTTTGGTCAAGAAAATGTTGATGCAATTTATTATCAAGATACAATTTATCCACCATTTATGAAAGATAATCATCAAGTAAAAATTAAAATTGTTTGAGACAAGAAAACACGAAAAATTTTAGGTGCTGAAGTTGGTTCACAATATGATCATACTGAAGTTATTTATATGTTTTCTTTAGCAATTATGAAAAATGTAACAATTGATGAACTACCATTAATTGATATGTATTTCTTACCACACTTTAATAAACCATATAATTATGTAACAGCAGCAGCAGTGTTAGCGACTGGTCTTTTAAGTCAAAATGATATAATATATCCAGATCCATATGAAAAAGGAGCACAGCTAAATGAAGCAGCAGCATCGCAAACAACAAACCAAGAAGAAAAAGGATGATAAGTCTAAACTACCAGTTCAAGAAATTAAATATCGCCTTCCTTGATATTTAAAAATAATCCTTTTATTAACATTTCCAATTTGAATTATTCCAAAATTGCTTATTAATTTAATTTTAGGAAAGAAGATATATGATTATTTAGAATACTTTCCTAAATCTGGAATTGTAGATAATCCTGATTATCCCAATGTTGAATGAAATACTTTAGCATTTTATAATCATGATATGGAAGTAAAAAAAGCTTCAAAAAAATTATTAATTAGTGAAAAAGAATGAGCTAGTCTTAAACCAGAAGATATTAAAATTACTAGTTTTGATAATACAAATTTAGCAACATTTTTATTTATTAATAAAAAACCAACTAATAAATGAGTTATTGTTTTACACGGATGAATGCAAAATCGTTATAGTATTTTATACTTAGCAAAACCTTTTTATGAAGAAGGATATAATGTTTTAGTTTATGATGCTAGAAATCATGGTAGCAGTGATATTACAGCAACAACATTTGGTAAAAATGAAGCAAGAGATTTATTAGCAGTAATTAAGTATTTAAAAACACGATATAAAGAAAATATTTTGGAATATGCTTTGATTGGTAATAGCATGGGTGCTTCAACAATTCTTCAAGGCTTAGTTACTTTACCTTTAAAAGATTATGGTGTAAAATCAGCAATTTTTGATTGTGGTTATGATGATTTTAGTCATATGATAAAAATTTTAGGTCAAGTAAATCTTAAAGTTAATTGATTTTGATTTTATTTTGGTATTAAATGATGATTTTTTTATTATGACAAATTTAACATGAATGATGTTAGACCAATTCGACAAATTAGTAATTGTGCTGAAACACCAATGTTATTTATTCATGGAACATTAGATCAAACTGTGCCAATTACAATGACAAAAAGAATTTATCAAGCAAAAGTTGAAAGTGAAAATGCCACTCAAAGACAAGGTTTTAGCCAATTATTAATTGTTGAAAATGCTGGTCATATTCAATCAATCACAACTGATTATGAATTGTATACTAGTACAGTTTTAAAATTTGTTAAGCGATGATTTAGTAATGATAAGGGCAAGTAGATTTATCGTATTAAAGGAGTAAAAATGATTTATTATCGTAATGAAAGTAAAGATCCTTATTATAATTTAGCGTTAGAAGAATTACTAACAAAAGATGAAACAATAACTGATGACATTTTATTATTATGACAAAATGATAATACAATTGTTATTGGTGTTAATCAAAATACAATTGAAGAAGTAAATAATGATTATGTTAAAGCACATAATGTTAATGTTGTCCGCAGATTATCGGGTGGTGGTGCTGTCTATCATGATTTAGGGAATTTAAACTTTACTTTTATTTTTAATAAAAACAAAGATAATGTTCGTAATTATCCATTATTTACTAAACCGATTATTACTGTTTTACAAAAGTTAGGTGTTAATGCCCAATTTAGTGGCAAAAATGATTTAGAAGTTGCTGGGAAAAAAATTTCTGGTAATGCCCAATATGTTTATAAAAACCGGATTATGCATCATGGCACAATTTTATTTGATGTTGATTTAACAATTTTACCGCAAACTTTAAAACCTGACTTAACAAAATTACAATCAAAAGCAATTAAATCAGTTCAAGCACGAGTAACAAACATTTTACCGTTATTAGATCAAAAAATTACAATTGCGCAATTTAAAGATTTAATTATTGAAGAATTAAAAACAACAAAAGGAACAAAAATTCTTGATGTCAGTCCAGAATTAGTAGCCAAAGCTCAACAATTAGCACAAGCAAAATATCGTACTTGACAATGAAATTATGGTAATTCACCTGCCTTTAATTTAGAAAATAAAGTTTACTTACAAGATAAAGGTACAGTTGATGTTAAGATTGCAGTTGAGCAAGGAATAATTAAAACAATTAAGATTTATGGTGATTTTCTTGGATCTAAAGGAACAAAAATTTTAGAAAGTCAACTAGTTAATCAACCTTATAATTATCAGACAATTAATCAATTACTTAATGAAAGTGAAGTTAAAGCAGTTTTTGGTTCAAACTTTACTAAAGATGAAATTGTTCGGATTTTAGTTAAATAACGGGGTAACAAAATGACTAAATATCTTGATCGAGATAAATTACTAGAAAAATTACAACAACAAAAAAATTGATATAATAGTGATAATTCATTTTTTAGTGATGATTTAAAAGTTCATTTAATAAATAGTGTTAATGTAATTATTAATCAAGTCAATAATGGTGTTTTTGATGTTAAAGCAAACGATTCAGAAACATATGTCTCATGATTACCAGAAGAAGACTTATGGTGTGTAACTAGATTTATTGAGCATTATTTTGAAAGATTAATTAAATTTGGTTCAACAATCAATAGTACAGAAATGGCACTGGAAGTAAAATTATATTGTCAGCGTTATGGTTTTAAAAGAACAAATGATAGTGTTATTTTAAAATTTCATAATATTGAGTATTTAGCCTTTAAATTTGTTGTAGAGCATGGTAATCCTTATGATATTGAAATTAAAAGAGGAATGTCACAAATATCAGAACAATGTTTAAAGTTTTGAGATTTACAAACTAAGAAATATGCACAAGCGATTCTTAAGTGATTAAAAATAAATCCTTTTAAACAAGAACAAGTTTTTGTTAATGAAATAATAGAAGAACCCCATATGTCATGATTACCAGAAGAAGATTTGTGATGTGTAACTAGATTTATTGAGCATTATTTTGAAAGATTAATTAAATTTGGTCGAACAATAAATAGCAAAGAGATGGCATTAGAACTGAAATTATACCAAGAACATTTTGCTAATAACAGAAAAGAAAATAGTGTAATCTTAAAGTTTCGCAATGTTGAGCATTTAGGATTTAATTTAATTATTGAATATGGCAATCCTTACAATATAAAAATTAAAAAAGGCATGACAGCTAAAACAAAACAATTAGTAAAAGCTTGAACACAACAAACTACAATATATGTTGAAAAGATTAATGAATGATTTAATATATCTTAATTACTAAAAAGCCTTATAAGACTCACTTATAAGGCTTTTATTTATCCAGAATTAATTGGTAAATTTGGTTTTTCTTTTATTTCTTTTTCGTCATTAAAGTCAATAATGTAATATTTTAAGCGTAAATTTCATAAATATAAAGTTGGTTTATAAAGGATGCTAGCAACAACGGCATTGCTAACACCATGAATGGCATCGAATGGTAAACTATTTAATCAATATAAATAAAAATCAGCTTTGCCATATAAAAGTAAATGAAGAAAAGCATCTAAAGTACCAAAACTAAATCCTCAAAGACTATTAATAATAATAAATAGTCATCAACATTTTTTAATTACTTTTCTAAATAATCAAATTATTGTTACTAATAAAGGTCAGGCAACCATATATAAAATTACTCAAGTAGCAATCCCTCGTAGTAAAATTTCACATAAATTAAAAATTAAAGGAATTGAGATTGCCATTCGAAAAGGAAAGACTAAAGCAGCAAATGATAAAAGAAAAGTGACAACTTCAATATTTGGTAAAATTGCTAATGCCTCTTTTAAAGCAAAAACTAAGGCACTATATAATGCAATTATTATTAGTCTTATTAATTTTTGAATATGTAAACTCATAGTATTTCCTAATTTTGAATTTCTCTTATTGGGAAATTATTATATCAATCATTTTAGTTAATAGTATTTATATGTTTAATTCCCCCCTCCAGAAAACTGGGGGGAATTTTAAAGTTTTATTGAATTTTAATTATTTTTTATGTTTGTTTTTCATTAATAATGTTACTAAATCTTTTTTGTCTCAAGTTAACATTTCTTCTTGATATTTAGTATATAACATTTTGCAATCTTCAATTTCTTTTACTGTGCGATTTAAATCAAGAAAACCTTTAATTTCAACTTTTTTATTTTGTAAAGCTTTATATTGTAAAAAGAAATTAGTAATTTCATCAAGTAAATGTTGGGGTACATCTTTTAAAGTTTGATAATCATTAAATCTTGGATCACTTTTTGGAACACCAAAGATTTTTGTATCAATTTCACCAGCATCAATCATTTCAATTGCTCCAAGAACTCTAATTTCAATTAAACAACCAGAGAAAGTCGGATAAGTAATTAATGATATTACATCTAAGGGATCACCATCATAATCTAAAGTATTAGGAATATAGCCATATTCACCAGGATAGAAATTAGCACCATATAATGGTCGGTCTAAAATGAATGCCTTTTTTTTAATATCATATTCAATTTTATTTTTTGAACCTTTGGGAATTTCAACAATCATTTCCACGGTTAATTTTTTTTTGTCCATTGTTTATCAATAAATCCTTTCTGTTATTACAGTTATTTTCAATTATATATTATTTTAAAGTACTTTAATATTATAATTAATAAAGTAAAAAAATAAATAGGAAACTAAAAATGACAACTGATAAAGATTTTAAAAAACAATTTAATAAAAAAATAATTAATAGTTTTAAATTAACAACTCATAAAATTACTTTAATTGTCTTACTTTTAGCATTAACAGTTTTAATTAGTTTATTGGAAATTCCAGTTTTTTTTAATGATTTTTTAACAATTGATTTTGGTACTACTATTAATCTTTTAGCAGTTTTTATTATTGGGTTGCCCTATAGTTTGTTAATAGCAGTTATTGCACCTTGATTGCGATTAATTATTCCTCATACGATGCCACCAAATGTTGTTGGTGAACTTGCTTATATGTTAAGTTCAATTAGTACTTTAGTTGTTTTTTTCTTAATTAATAGTTTGTTATTTTATTTTTTTAATAAAAATAATAATTGAAAACTATCATTAATTTTTGATATTAGTAGTGCTGTTTTAACAACTATTATTATTAGTTTCTTAAATACTTTTTTTAATTGGGCATTTATTTTAGATTTATATGGTGCTCAGGCATTAAAAAGTTTACTTTGAACTTTGTTTTTGCCTTATAATCTTTTTAAATTTACTTTGATTTTTATTTTATTTTGTTTGTTAAAAAAGCCATTTTTGTTTTTAAAGCATCACTTTAATTTATAGTTATAATATTATCTTTATTAAAAATATTTTCAAGAAAAGTTAAAAATGATGATTTATAATAATATAATTAAAAGACATAAAGTAACTGATTCAGTTAAAATTCAAAAAATTTTATATTTTTTATATTTGGAATATCTGAAAGAAAAAAATCAAAAACTTTTTGAAGACGAATTTGAAGCTTGAATTTATGGGCCAGTGTTACGAACTGTTTATAATCATTTAAAATATAATGGTTTATTTTTTGATGAATATGAAACTTTAGATATTGATAAAGGACCAATTTTCATTAAATTTTTATCATTAGATGATAAAGAAATAATGGCTTTTATTGATAAAAAAATTACTAAATATAAAAACCAAAATACTTTTAATTTAGTAGAGAAAACTCATCAAACTAGTCCTTGAATCAAAGCTCGTAAAGGCTTAAAAGAAGATGAGCCTTCAACAAGAAAAATAAAATTTTCAGATTTAGAAAAATTTGTTAAAACATGACAGCCTTAATTAATTTTAGTTTATTTCAATATAAATGTATTGAAACTAAAAAAGATGTGTTAATACAATAACTTAAAGATTACATTATATTTTTTTCTTGCTTTATTTTTCAAATTATTTTATAATCTTATTAATTGTTTAATTATAAAAATTATAATTAAACTAGAGGTAGAAAATGGAAAAAGAAGTAGAAATAATTAATCTTAATGAAGAACAAGTTAGCAAAAAACCTAAATGATTTAAATTAAGAAAAACAAAACCAATTAATTTAAAGGAAGAAATTTTTAAAATAGTATTAACAGGAATTTTGCTTGGTTTAGCAGTTGCTCTTTCTTTAATTGAAATTAAAATTCCAATTGTTGGTGCACAAGTGCCATTAAGAATTTTTGATGTTTTAATTATGGCATTGGCAATTCCAATTATTAAGATTTGATATACTTTAGCAATTGCTATTATTGAACCATGATTACATTTTGCAATTGATAGTGATCATCCACCAATTCAAATGTTTTTTGATAACATTGCCAATATTATTTTTGTTGTTTCTTTTGTTCTTGTTTTTGCTTGCTTGTTTAAAAATAAAACAAACAAGTATTGTAAAACAAATAATAATTATCATGAATCAATTATCAGACATACTTTTGCTGGATTGATTTTAATTCCATTAAATGCGATTGTTTCAACTTTTGCTTTTATTGTCACAGTTGTTATTCTTGCTAATAGCAATTTGTCAGCACCAGAAGAATATTTTGCAGCAATTAAAGCCTTTTATCAAAGTGGTGCTACGTTATTTTTTATTTTATTAGCAATTGAATTAGCACGATTTTTATTTGTTTATTTGTTATTTGCTTTAGTACGAAAACGTTTAGCAAGATTAAATCGTTTTTAATTAATATAAAAAAATAAATTACTTGGTAAAAAGATATTTTTTCATTATAATTTTATTGTTGAAATTAAATAATTTAGATTAAGGGGTTTGTATGATTAACAAATGAAAAGATCCATGATTTTATTATAAAGTTATTGCTGCTACAGCAATTCTTGGCGCAATTGTGGGTGTTTATCTATATCACATGATTTTACAAAGATGAACAAGAACAACTGATTATCCTTTTTCATATTGATTATTTCAGGGTAATTTTATTAGTTATTTTACTTATCAAAGTAATATTATTGTTGGCGTTTATTTTTTATTCGCTGCGATTTATCATAATAAACCAAATAAAATCATTGACAATCAAAATGTTAAATTAGCAATTACATGTTATATTACTGTAACATGTTGTACTTTTTTAATTATTATTATTCCAGTAGCAGTTTTATCAGTCTTTAAAACTACTGAAACTTTTAAATTTGGAGTAATCCTTGGAGCAATATTTTTTCATGTCATAGTGCCTGCTTCAATGATTTTTTATACTTTAACTCATGTAACGCCAATGAAAATGACAGCTAAAGAGTATTATCATAAGTCATTTTGATTATATTTAATTTATCCTTTAGCTTATACATTTTATCTTGCGTTAAGATTAATAGTTTATTCAACTGTTCCAAGTTTAAAATCAATGCCATTAATATTAGTTTATCCTTATTTGCCAGGTTTTCCAGATCACAATGTTCTTCCTCATATAAGTAATAATCAATTAAATATAATCATAATGGCAATATTTTTTATTCTTGTCTATATTGGTTTTATTGGTTTTAATTTTATATACTTTTATAGTATTAGAAAGTTAAGTCAGAAAAAGCGAAAAACAAAATAAAGCAAAGAAAAAAAGCAATTAATTTATTGCTTTTTTTAATTAAAAACGATATTATTTAATGGTGTTAAACGCCCACGTAGCTCAGTGGATAGAGCATCGGCCTTCTAAGCCGGGGGTCACAAGTTCGAGTCTTGTCGTGGGCGCCATTTTATTTTTAAAAAATTAATGAGGCTTTAATAATGGATAATAACGATTATTATCAAACAATTATTGTTAAAATTAATCATCTCATTACAGAAGAAAAACTTTCTCAAGCTTTTGATCTTGTTAAAGAAGAATTACAAGTTGCTTATATACCCCAACAATATCAAGATCAATTACAGAAACTTCATGATGAGATTGTTTTTAATCTTAATCAAGAAAAAAATGACTCTGATGTTGTTACTAATTTTTGAACTTTAGAAAAGATTACTAAAACTTTAAATGATTGAACAAAACAAGAACAACATGCAACAGCATTTTATTTTTTGCAAAACTATAATGTCCGATTAATTTTACCAGTAATTACTAATTATTTATTAAATCCTAATATTACAAATATTAATAAAACAAGTTTATTAATTTTATTAAAAAATCAAAATATTAATCAAGAATTTCAAGTTATAAAAACTCATGATAATTTTGTTATTAATCCAGTTAAATTACTTGCTTGATATGATTGAAAAGTTTATCAACAAGTTAACCAATTATTAGAAAAAATTGTTTATATTGATAATCCAGGGCTTTTTCAAATTTGTCATTATTTGTTGAATAGTTATTGTGAAAGTTTAATGCCCTCAGTGCCAAGTTTAAAACATATTAATGCGATTGCAGCAGCAATTTATATTCGTGCTTGCAGTTTGCAATTTATTAGAGTAACATTATTATTAAGTGCTCGAATGTTTCATTCTACTTCAACTGTAATTAAAAAATATTTAACAGATTTAAAAATGCATAAAATTTCTTAGGAGCAATAAAACTTTATGAAAACTATGAAAGCTAAAACAAAGAAAATATTAGAAATTTCTTACATTGTGACTATTAGCATCATTGCTTTAGGTGCTATGGTTACTGCAATTGCAGTGCCCTTGGCATTGTATCAAAATACCGAAATAAATAAGGAAGGTTAAAATGAAAGAATACAAAAATATTGAATTAATAACAAAGAAAATTCCTGTTGAGGGATTAGGACAGTGAATTATTACTATTAGTGGTGATGATTGAACAAAAATTTTGTCAAATTCTGAAAATAATTTACTTGCTAATTTACAAGTACCAGGATTTAGAAAAGGTAAAGTACCAGCTAATATTGCCAAAAAACATATTAAAGCTGATGAAATTTTAAGAAATGCTGGCAATTTAGCAATTAAAATTGCTTACCAATATGGTTTAGATCAAAAAGATTTAGATGTTAAAGTAACTAATAAACCTGGTGTGGAAGTTACACAATTGTCAAAAGAATTATGTCAATTAACTTTTAATTTTGATTTACCTTTAGAAGTTAAATTAGCACAATATCGTGACTTTGATATTAAAAAACCAGAAATTACCGTTACTGAAGATGAAATTGATCAACAAGTGAGTTTATTAAAAGATCGTTTTGCAATTTTTAGTCCAAAAGAAAAAGGAAATTTAGTTGCTGGAGACATTGCAATTTTTGATTTCAAAGGTGTTTTAAATGGTCAAGAATTCCCAGGTAATCAAGGTAAAGATACGCAATTAGAAATTGGTTCAAAACAATTTATTCCAGGTTTTGAAGACCAAATGATTGGTATGAAACCAAAGGAAACTAAAACAATTAAAGTAACTTTTCCGAAAGATTATCAAGTTGAAACTTTAGCTGGTCAAGAAGCAGAGTTTACGATTCATTTAAAAGAAATCAAAATTAAAATTCCAACTGAAAGTAATGATGAATTAGTTAAAGATATTAATATTCCAAATATTAATACTTATCAAGAATTATTAGATTATATTAAAACACAATTGGCAGAACAAAAAAGTAAGTCAGTAAAAGATCAATTTTTAAATCAATTGTTTAATGAAATTTTAAAATCAACAGTTGTCATTGTTCCTAACTCATTAATTGATAAGGAAACTGATCGTTTAATTAATGATTTTAAAACTCAGTTAAAGCAACAAAATCTTTCTTTTGAAGAATATCAAAAGATGACTAAAGTTAGCGAACAAGATATTCGTAAAGAAGCACAAAAAGATGCTCTTTGAGAATTACAAACTTATATTCTAACTGAAGAAATTGCTAAAGCTGAAAAAATTACTGCATCACAATCAGAAATTGATCAGTATCTAAATAATATTAGTTTACAATTTAATATTTCAGTTGAAGAAATTAAAAAAACTATGACAGATTTAACAGCTATTATTAGTAATGTTCGCCGTAATAAAACATTAGATTGATTATGAAATAATAATGGTATTGTTGCAAAGCAAGAACCAGAAATTAAAAAACAAAAATCATCAGCAAGTGCTAAAAAATCAAACTCATCAAAATCAGAAAATTAATGAAAATGCTTTTAACTATAAATGTTAAGAGCATTTTTTTTGAAAAAGGGTTAAAACCTATTTTTCTAAAAAATAATATAAAATATAAGTGTTAGAAAATATTTTACTAAATTTAGCAGTTAATATTTGTAAGTGCTAATGTTTTGTATTATAATTAAAACTAAGAAAAATCATTTATTTGAGGTGAAATTATATGAAGACAAAAAAAATTACTAATATTCCGGTTTTAGTAACATTAGGAAATTTTGTTTTCCCAAGTGTTGAAATGGAATTAGACATTGGACGAGCAAAATCAATTGCTGCAATTAATGAAGCAAAGGATAAATTTAATGGGCAAATTGTTGTGCTTTCACAAAAAGATTCAAAAATTGATAATCCAAAACTTAGTGAAATTTATCATGTCGGAACATTATGTAATATTACAATTAAGAAAACTTTTCCTGATGATACATTGAGAGTAGTTTTTTTTGGAAAAGAAAGAGTTAAAATTACTAATTTAAAAGATAATAATTTTTATAGTGCTGATGCTGAAGTTTATGAAAAAGAAGTAATTAATCGTGAATTAGAAGAAGATTTAATTCAATCAATTGTTAATAACTTACAATATATTTTAGATGTTCATGGTTCAATTCCTCAAGAAGTAATTAGTCAAATTACTGATGGGATGAAAGCAGTTGAAATTATTGATAAAATGTCACAATATTTACCATACTTGACAGTTGAAAAACGCCAACAACTTTTAGTTGAACCTAATGTTGAAAAACGTTTAGATTTATTAGTTAAAGATATTAGTGGTCAAAAACAAGCGGGAGTTATTGAAAAAGAATTAACAAATAAAATTAAAGACCGAATTGATGAGCAACAAAAAGAATATTATTTACGAGAAAAGTTAAGAGCAATTAAAGAAGAATTAGGTGAAATTGATGGTAAATCAAATGAATTAAATCGTTATTTAGAACGTCTTGATTCTGAACCATTTCCAGAAAATATTAAAGAACGAATTAAAGAAGAAATTGCTCGTTGTGATGAAATGCCACAAGCGTCAAGTGAAGCTAATATTTTACGAACTTATATTGATTGAATGATGAATTTACCATGATATCAAAAAGACAAAGAAAAAGATTATGATTTAAAAAATGTTCAAAAAGTTCTTGATAAATATCATTATGGACTAAATAAAGTTAAAGAAAGAATTATTGAATATTTAGCAGTACAAAAAATGTCTAAATCATTACCAGGACAAATTATTTGTTTAGTTGGTCCACCAGGTGTTGGTAAAACTTCTTTAGCAAAATCAATTGCTGAATCAATGGATCGCTCTTTTGTTAAAGTTTCTCTTGGTGGTGTTAAAGATGAATCAGAAATTCGTGGTCACAGAAAAACTTATATTGGTGCGATGCCGGGAAGAATTATTCAAGGAATGAAAAAAGCCAAAGTTATGAATCCGGTATTCTTATTAGATGAAATTGATAAAATGGCATCTGATTATCGTGGTGATCCTTCAAGTGCAATGTTAGAAGTATTAGATCCAGAACAAAATGCTAATTTCTCTGATCATTATATTGAGGAAAATTATGATTTATCAAAAGTAATGTTTATTGCAACCGCTAATTATATTGAAGGAATTCCTGAACCATTAAAAGATCGAATGGAAATTATTGAATTATCTTCATATACTGAATTAGAAAAATTAGAAATTGCAAAACAATATTTATTACCAAGAGTTCATAATATGACTGGTTTAACTAATAAGTTAATTAAATACAAGAGTGATGCTGTTGAAGAAATTATTAAATACTATACTCGCGAATCAGGAGTTAGAGAATTAGAAAGATTGTTCAATAAAATTGCTAGAAAGTTTATTGTTCAATACTTAAATAAAGAAGTTAGTTCAGTTGAATTGACAAGTGCAAATGTTAAAGATTATTTAGGTAAACCAATTTTTGATTTCACTAAAAAAGAAGATGTTTCACAAGTTGGTGTTGTAACTGGTTTAGCATATACTCAATTTGGTGGCGACATTTTACCAATTGAAGTTAATTTCTTTAAAGGTAAAGGTAGTTTAGTATTAACAGGAAAATTAGGTGATGTCATGAAAGAATCAGCGACAATTGCCTTAGATTATATTAAAGCTAATAGTAATTTATTTGAAATTGATCCACAAATTTTTGCTGAAAATGATGTGCATATTCATGTACCGGAAGGTGCCGTGCCAAAAGATGGGCCAAGTGCTGGAATTACTTTAACAACAGCAATCATTTCTGCCTTAGCAAATAAACCAGTGTCAAAAGATATTGGAATGACAGGAGAAATTACTCTTCGTGGTCATGTTTTACCAATTGGTGGTTTGCGAGAAAAATCAATTTCTGCTAATCGTAGTGGTTTAAAAACAATTTTAATTCCAAAAGCTAACTTAAAAGACTTGGAAGATATTCCAGAAGAAGTGCAAAAGAAATTGAAACTTATTCCTGTTGAATTATATAGTGAAGTTTATGATTTTGTTTTCAGACAAAATAAAGTTAAAGTTAAACAAGAAGCAATGGAAGCAGAAGCAATTGCTAGTTCAAAATAAAATTTGATAAAAACCAAAAATATTTTGATAAATTTAAAATTTATCATTTATAATTAGTAAAGAGTAAGTAAGTTACAAAGGTAGAACATTCTATTTTTGTGACTTATTTTTTTTATAATAAAAAATATCAATTAAGGGAGAATAAAGATGTCAAAATTGATTGAATTAATCATTTTAGCTGGACCAAGTGGGGTTGGCAAAACTTCAATTGTCAAAAATCTTTTACAAGATGAAGAATTGAATCTTAAAAAAGTTGTAACAATAACAACTAGAGATATGAGAGAAAATGAAATTGAAGGAGAAGATTATTATTTTGTTAATTATAAAACTTATGCTGATAAATTAAGAAAAAATGAGTTAGCTTTTAGTGTTCGTTTTGCTGGAAAATTTTATGGTTTAGAAAAAAAGGAAATTGAAAAATGAACAAATGAAAAGAAAATTCCTTTATTTGTTGGTGGCTTTAAAGATGCTGAAAGTTTTCATCAACAACTTAAAGAAAAAGCACTTGTTATTAAAGTTTTACCTGAATCAAAAGAACAATTAAAAGACCATTTAACTTATCGTGATAAAGGTAATACTAATGCCTTATCTGAAAGATTATCAAAATTTGATGATAGTCGCAATTGAATTAATTCATATTGATATTCAGTAACTAATCATGAAAATAAATTAAATGAAACAATTGCAAAAATTAAATCAATAATTATTAAAGAAACAAAAGAAATGTCACTGGAACATTCGTCAGATCAAAAATCAAAAGAATTAGAGTTAGAATAAAATTTTTAATTAAATCTAAGGAGGCTAATCATGGATGATGAAGAAAAAAAACAATTGTATAAATTATTTTTAAAATCATTTTTAAAAATTAGAACAACAAATATTAATGATACTAATCTAGTTACTTTTGATTTATTTATTAGTACGACAAGAGTATATAAATTTACTACTTTAAAATGAAGTAGAAAGATAAAAGAACAAGCAGAAAAATGCCAAGATTTTTTATTAACAAGAATATGTGATACTTTTAAAGATTGTAGTTCAATTACTGTTGCTGCTGAATCTAAATTAATTGATGAAATTTTTAATAAATTTTCTGAAGCTTCAGAAAATTTAAAAGTATTAGATGATTTTATTAATTTTTCACTTGATGATTTAGAAATTAAAAAAGCGAGAATAAATATTTCAAAAAAAGATAGTAATGCATATCAACAAGCATTAAAACGATTTGAACGCTTAAATTTATTTTATTTTGAAGAAAAAATTGCAAAACCAGTTAACTATGATTTAAATCCGATAACTCCAGAAACAGAAACAATTCTAGAAGCACAAGATAAGAGTTATCAACAATCAAGTAAAAAATCAAGTTTAACTGTTGATAAGTCTGAACATGAACCAATTTTTTGTTTTAGCGATTTTTAGTATTAAATAAATTTAATTAAAATAAATAACAGAAAAGGCCGTAAAGGTCTTTTTTAATTCAAGAAACAAAAGATAATTATGTTATTATTTACTTATTAATTAATGATAATTTTGAATGAAAAAATAAAAATCCTAGTTGTTAGGATTACAATAGTGAAGGTTTAATTTTTCTTAAGTAATTATGTTATGAATTATTTATAATGAATGATAGCAATTTTAGTTGCAAATACAAAGTATTAACAGAAACAGAAATAAAGAGTAAAAAAATCTTTAATTGCTGATTATCAGTAGTTTTATTAAATTTTAATGGTGAAAAAAATGTTAGAAATTAAACAAGCAAAATTTTTGACTAGTGCAGTTCAAAAAAACCAATGGCCAAATGATTATCTTCCAGAATTTTGTTTTCTTGGTCGTAGTAATGTTGGTAAATCAAGTTTTATTAATACCTTAGTTAATCAAAAGAATTTAGCAAGGGTTTCACAAACTCCTGGTAAAACGCAAGTATTAAATTTTTTTACAATTAATAATGATCAATTTCGTTTTGTTGATGTTCCTGGTTATGGTTTTGCTAGAATTAGCAAAGCAAAACAAGAACAATTTGCTCCAATGATTGAAACGTATTTATCAACAAGAGAAAATCTTAAAGCGATATTTTTATTATTAGATTTTCGTCATGCTCCAACTAAAGATGATTTATTAATGTGGCAATATTTAAGTGATATTGGCGTAAAAACTTATTTTGTTGCAACAAAAGTTGACAAAGTAAGTAAAAATCAATATCAAAAACAAAAAAAGTTATTATTAACAACTTTAAGTTTACCAATAACAACATCATTAATTTTATTTTCAAGTTTTAAAAAGATTGGAATTTCTGATGTTTTAGCAGTTTTTGAAAAAAATTTAACTAATTAATCTAAATTAATATTTGTTATAATTTTAATAAGAAGATAAGAGGTAAAAATATGACAGAATCAGCAGTTTCATTAATAACAGTAGCAATTTTTTGTGGTTTTATTTTATTACTAGTTCTTAATTTTCAAGCTTTTAATTTATGTGAAGCAAATAATCGTTGAGGAATTATTTTATTTTCAATTGCTTTACCAGTTATTGGAACTATTTTCTCATTAATTTATTTCGAAAAGAAGTATCATTTATTCACTAAACCAGCAAAAAGTCAAAAGCACAAAAATGGTAAAAAACATAAAATGAAAAAAGTTAATTAGAAAATCAAACTAAAGAAAAGTATACGGAAATATAATAATGAGTTTTGTAATTATGATTGCGGTATTAGCAGGATTTGCCATCCTTGTCGGAATAATACTATTAATTAAATATTTGAAGAAAAAATATAAGCAACAACAAGAAAAGAAAATATCTCAAGAACAAAAAAAAGTAGTTTAGATTTAAATTACTTTTTTTATTTTATGTCGTAAGGTTAAAATAAATTAAATATTTCATCCATATATATTGCTAAAAAAAATATAGATTATAAATTATATCAAATTTTTATTGCATTATAAAAAAAATTTGATATAATTAATTGTTATTTCTTAAAAAACTAAAAGAAAGGAGACAAAAATGGAAAATAATAAAAATTTTTTAGAATCAGAAAAACAAAAAAAACCTTTATATAAAAGTTGAAAACTTTATGCTGTTGCATTAATGGTAATTGGAATTGGTTTAGCTGTTGGTTTAGGAGTAGGACTAAATACTTCACACAATTCAATTACTCCAACACCAATTCAACAAATTAATTTAAATGATCTAAGTGATCTTGTTACAGAAGTAGCAAGTGATACAACAGAAGAAAATGCTTTGACAGCTTTCTTAGAACAAAATAAAGAAAAATATTCAGATTTACAAAATAATGTAACATTTAAAGCCGGATCATTTAATGCTTCAGATTATGATAAACTTGGCTCTTATACGATTGTTGCTAATGCAACAGGTAAGTATACTGGTGAAGTTAATGTAACTATTTCAACTATTATCCCTAAAGATGCTGATGAAGCAGTAGATGTAATTAATCAATTTATTCATCAAGATATTCCAATTGATGGACCAGGCCAAACGGTTTTATTTACAGCAGAAGAATGAACTAGTATTAGTAATAGTTTAAATCAACAAAAAGCATTGTTAGATGCTTTAAGTGATAAAGCTTTTAGTTTATTAAAAGCATTTAATCCAAATTTTGCTAAGAATATTGAGAAATTTACAATTACTGGTCAACCAAGTGATTGAAACAATAATGTTGATCGTTATCGTTATCCTGATTATAAAAGTGTTGCAGAGAAATTAGATAATGGTGAATTATGAGCACCAGAAACTATGCAGTTTAATGGCAAAGATGTTCCACTTTTAACTGTTGGTTTTCAAGTTACTTTAAAAGATGGTACTACTAGTGCTGAACCATTAGTTGGTGACAAAAATGCTGAATCTGATGGCAAAGGACATTATTCAGGTAATAAAGATGGTGAATATAAAAATAGTTTTGGTGTAATTTGAAATTTAAATATTAAAATTGGAATCGAAAATTAAAATTAATAACAAAATATCTTTTTAATAAAAGATTAATTAAAATGAGTTCAGTTAAATTGAACTCATTTTATTTTTTTAATATTTGAGGATAAACTACAATATTTTTAAAAATTTTATTGTGTCATAATAAAAAAAGTAATAAAATAAAAATTGACTATTTTTCAAAAATCAAAGAAAGGGTTATAAAAATGGAAAATAATGAATCTTTTTTAGAAAAAGAAAAACCAAAGAAATCTTTATATAAAAGTTGAAAACTTTATGCTGCTGCATTAGTAGTAATTGGAGTTGGTTTAGGAGTTGGTTTAGGAGTAGGACTAAATAATTCACATAATTCAATTACTCCAACACCAAGCCCAAGCTTAGAATTAAGTGGTTTAGAAGGTCTTAATAAAGAAGTAGCGAGTGATACGACAGAAGAAACTGCGTTGGCAACTTTCTTAAATCAAAATAAAGAAAATTATTCAGATTTGGAAGGCAATGTAGTACTTAAAGCTAATTCATTTACTCCTTCAGATTTTGATAATTCAGGCTCTTATACAATTGTTGCAAATGAAACAGGTAAGTATACTGGTGAAGTTGTTATAACTATTAGTCAAATGGCAAAGTTAGAATTAAGTAATTTAGAAGATCTTAATAAAGAAGTAGCGAGTGATACGACCGAAGAAACTGCGTTGGCAACTTTCTTAGATCAAAATAAAGAAAATTATTCAGATTTGGAAGGAAATGTAGTACTTAAAGCTAATTCATTTACTGCTTCAGATTTTGATAATTCAGGTTCTTATACAATTGTTGCGAATGAAACAGGTAAATATACTGGCGAAGTTGTTGTAACTATTAGTCCAATGGCAAAACTAGAATTAAGTGGTTTAGAAGATCTTAATAAAGAAGTAGTAAGTGATACGACCGAAGAAACTGCCTTGGCAACTTTCTTAGATCAAAATAAAGAAAATTATTCAGATTTGGAAGGAAATGTAGCACTTAAAGATGGAACATTTGTTGCTTCAGCACCTGGTAATTCTGGTTCTTATACAATTGTTGCAAATGAAACCGGTAAATATACTGGTGAAGTTAATGTAACTATTTCAGTACCTGCTCCTAAAGATGCTAATGAAGCAGTAGATATAATTAATCAGCTTATTCATCAAGATATTCCAATTGATGGACCAGCACAAATGGTTTTATTTACAGAAGAAGAATGAACTAATATTAGCAAAAGTTCAGACCATCAACAAGCATTATTAGATGCTTTAAGTGATAAAGCTTTTCTTTTATTAAAAGCATATAATTCAAATTTTGCTAATTATATTGAAAAATTTACAATTACTGGTCAACCAAGTGATTGAAACAACGATGTTGACTTTTATCGTTATCCTGATTATGAAAGTGTTGCAGAGAAATTAGATAATGGTGAATTATGAGCACCAGACACTATGGAATTTAATGGTCAAGAAGTGCCACTTTTAACTGTTGGTTTTCAAGTTACTTTAAAAGATGGTACTACTAGTGATGAACCATTAGTTGGTGACAAAAATGCTGAATCTGATGGCAAAGGACATTATTCAGGTAATAAAGATGGTGAATATCAAAATAGTTTTGGTGTAATTTGAAATTTAAATATTAAAATTGGAATCCAAAATTAAAATTAATAACAAAAATATCTTTTTAATAAAAAATTAACTAAAATGAGTTCAGTTAAATTGAACTCATTTTATTTTTTTAATTAGTTTTACAAAGACAAAAAAATCTTTAAGATCTAAGATTGGTTCTTTCTAAATAAAATAAAATTGCAAGACTTTAATACCTTGCAATAATTTTAAAAAGTATTTTTTATTTAGTATTTACATTTTGCTTCAGTCTAAATTTCCTTGTTTTTTTAATCTTAAAAATATAGAAACATATAAGTTTTTACCAACATTAGATTTTATTTATAAGTGAATTATTTTCTTTAAGCGGAAATTTCATTTTTCTAATAAAAAATGAATATATAACATTTACAGAAAAAGAATTGAGTGAATAAAAGATTTACAATTAATAATTTTTTTTGAATAAATGTGAAAAATAAAAAATTGAAAATTAAGAATATTTAAGATCTAAAATTAATTTATAGGATAAAAAATAAAAAGTATATCTAAGATTAGATATACTTTTGTAAAAAAATGGAAACGGACATACGTTCTTACCAATGTTAGCACTGAGCCTATGGCCATTAATTTCACTATTTAAATCTTATCATTTTAATTTGCAGTGTCAAGAAATATATAAGATTTTATTGAATTTTTTCTGATATATAAGGATAATTTTTTATTATTATATTGTTTTGTGCATTGAGATAATTAAATTTTTGATTATCATTTTTATTTTTTAACGAGTAAACTGAATGAGCAAAAAAATCTGCGCCTTGTAAACAATATTCACTTTTTGAATCTGCCATTACAAAAGTATACTTATATGAACGACTTTTTAGATATTTTAGATTATGTTTTAAGTAATTAATAAAAGAACCATTTTTACCAGCTATGCCAAGATCTTCTTGATCTAAAGTAATATTAATTTTTGTTTTTTTAGTTGGTTGGATAGATTCAATTATTAAACAAATTAGTTGTCCAATTAGATATGATTTGTGATATCCATAATTATTTTTTCTTATTTGTTTAATTTTTCTTTTATTTTGTAATGATTTATTTTTCTTTGATTTTAATTCTTTATCATAAATTTTTTCAATTTCTATTAGTCTATCAGATAAACTTTTCTGTTCTATTACTGATATTAACTGACAATTATTATTTTTGATAACATTATAAATTTCTTTACGTTTTCAATTTGATATTGATGAAGCAGCTTTTACTTCTTTATTATTTTTAAATAATTTTATTAATGCATTTTCATATTTTTCTCTAAAATTATCAACTGCTTCTTGACTAGTGAAAATTAAAGCTCCATAAATAAAATATTCATTATTACTTGATAGTTCAATATTTCCACTATCATCAATAAAAACTCAACATTCTTTTATATTATTTTGATTCATTAATACCTCTTTCTAAACTCTATTCTATAAATATTATAATAAAAATTAAAATATATAATTAATAGTTTTTATAACTTAATAAACTATGTTATATTTAAGAAAAAAGATTTAATTGGTGCGGAAATGTTAAAAAGAAAATATGGTTTATTAACAACAACAATGGTTGCTATCAGTGCAACATTAGGATCATCAATTTTAATTTCTTTTGGTCAAGTTGCTTTTTATGCAAAGTTTAATCCAATTTTAATGTTATTAGCTTGGGCATTAGGTGGTTTGTTAATTATTCCTAGTTTATTAATTTTTGCTGAAACAACAGTTAGTTATCCAGAAAATGGTACGACTTATAATTGATTAAAAAAAGCAAATTATAAAGCATTTGCTTTTTGGTTTGGTTGAATTTTAGTTTTAATTGTTAGTGCCACAGCAATTGCTAGTATTACAATTGCTTGTAGTTCATTAATTGCTTCATTATTTAATATTACTAATCCATGAATTATTAAAGCTATTGGTATTGGTTTAATGTTAGTAATTGGTTTATTCCATATTTTTTTAAAACAACTTGTTATTGTTTCTCAAACAATTTTTACATTTTTAAAACTTTTACCAATTCTTTTTATTATTGTTATTGCGATAATTTATGGTTCATTTAATAATTTCAAAAATCAGGGTGGTAGTAATTTAACAGAAACATATGTATCGTCATATTTATTATTACCAGCAATTGCAATGACAATGTTTGCTTATTCAGGAGTAGAATCAGTTACTTATATTGCTGGTGAAATTAAAGAGCCGAAAAAAAATATTATTCGTGCCAAAATTTTAGCAACGATTGTTGTTATTGCTGTTTATTTAATTTTAGCTTTGTCATTCATTATTATTAATGTTAGTCATGGTCTTGACTGAATGTCATCGACTTTTTGACACGATGCGTTTAAAAATTTAAAACTTCCTTCTGGTTTAATTTTGGCTTTTAATATTTTTGTGATAATAATTTTCTTTGGTTCTTTAAATTCTTTCTTCTTATATCATTCACGAATGGTTCATAAGTTAGCAGAAGAAAAAGATTTAGCACCAATTTTTGCTAAAGTAAGAAAGAGCAATGAATCACCTTATATGGCAATTATTTTATTAATTGTTTTAGCAGCAATTTATATTCTTTGAGATCAGTTATATAGTATTGTTACTTATTTTGTTATTGCTACCACAATTTTACAATTTATTTCAATTATTGTTGCTTGACAATTACGACATAAACGAAAAGATTATCAGAAAATTTTTAACGATTTTGTTTTTGGAATTATTTTTCTTAGCGTTTTAATTGCTGATATGCTCTTATTAGCCGGAGCAATTATTTCTGTTTATATTTCAGTAATTAATAATAATGATTGATGAATTTTATGAAAATGCTTAATTGTTTGTGGTGTCTTACTAGCAGGTTATCCAATTTATTATTTGCGAACTTTTTGACGATGACTTCGTAATGATGAATCAAAAAAGAAACAAATCAAGAATAAAAAAGAGCAAGATTAATAGAGTGAACCGTAAAAAGTAAGTATTAAATAAAAAATACTTTTTAAAATTATTGCAAGGTATTAAAGTCTTGCAATTTTATTTTATTATATCAATCGTTTCAATCAACGACATCTAAAACATATTTTTTAATATTCAAATAATGGTTGCTATGAATTGTTCCCTTTTTCAAACTAATATGAAAACTTTCAATAACAGCATTTTCTGTACAAGAATATACTTTTCCCATTGATATAACAATGCCATTAGCGCTACAGAAATTTTTATATTATATATTTGATGTGTATTGACTACTGTAATCTGAATGGATAATTTTTCCATTGCGATTATTTTTTGTTTTCTTAATTGCTGAATTTAAATTTTTCCATTACTAATTTTAAATCATTAAATTTTGAAATTTTAAAATCAATAATTTCTTTTATTAGTTCTAATTGATATTTTTTGAATTTTTGCCCTTTTTAGCCATAAAAAAGACCTCCATCTAGTAAGTTAATTTATACAAACTATTTTTTAATTTGTCCTTACTATTTGGAGGTCAGTCTATTAATCTTGCTCTTTTTTATTAATGAATTACTTTAAAGTCTTTAAAACCAGTTTGATTTGATGCTTCTTTATATGAAGCAATATCTGCTTCTACTAGTTTTATTTTTGCTAAAGCATTTCTAATTGCATCATTACCAACAAAAATATGAGTTGGAATTGTTTTTTTGGTTGTTAAATCATAAATAAATTTTGCATAAGCTTTTGGATTTCCTAATTGCTGATGGTTAATAGCATTTCAATTTTTCTTATCAGTTTCAAAATTGTAATCACTAATTTTACTATCGGCATACTTAATTGATGTTGATTCTAAAAAGTTTGTTCTAAAGCCTCCAGGTAAAATTGATGAAACAGAAATATTAAAGTGTTTTAGTTCATCATTTAATCCTTCACTAAAGCCATCAAGGGCAAATTTAACAGCACTATAAACACTAACATTAGCGAAACTACGATAACCAGCAACTGAAGATGTGTTAAAGATATGACCGTATTTTTGTTTACGAAGAATTGGTAATACGGCTTTAATAACATTGAAAGTATAAAAAACATTAACTTTAAATAAATTATTAATTTCTTCATCACTAATTTCTTCAAATGGTCCAATTAGTCCATAGCCAGCATTATTTAAAACAATATCAATTGTATTAAATTTTTTAAGTGCTAAATTAATCTTTTCACTAATATCGCTAATTGAATTTAAATCAGAACTTAGTGCTAATAAATTTTTCACATCACCAATTTCTTTGGTAATAGTTTCAGGATTTCTTGAAAATGCAATAACATTATTACCTTGGCTAATTAAATATTTAACAGTTTCTAAGCCAAGTCCTTGGCTGGCACCTGTTATTAATCAAGTTTTATTTTTCATTTTTTCTCCTTTGCTATTTTTATTTATCAATTTGTTTTTCAGCAAAGTCACTATATCTGTGACCAACAATTTTAATTGTATCTAAATGTTTTTTAATTTCAATAAGTTCTTTTTCAGTAAATTCTACCTTTATTGCTGATAAGTTTTCTTCTAAACGACTAATTTTTTTTGTTCCAGGAATTGGAACAAATCAAGGTTTTTGTGCCAGAATTCAAGCAATAGCAATTGCAGCTGGTGTTGATTGTTTTTTAATAGCTAATTCTTTAACATAATCAACAAGTTTCATATTTGCTTTAAAATATTCTGGTGTGTTAAATCTTGGAATTGTATTGCGATAATCACCTTCACCAAATAATTGCCCTGGTTTAACAGTACCTGTCAAAAAGCCTTTTCCTAAAGGACTAAATGGGACAAAGCCAATTCCTAATTCTTCAAGTGTTGGAATAATTTCTTGCTCTGGTTCTCTTCAAAACATTGAATATTCACTTTGTAAGGCAGTAACTGGACAAATACTATGTGCTTTTCGAATTGTTTTTGCTGATGCTTCACTTAAACCTCAATGACGAACTTTACCTTCTGCCATTAATTGTTTAATAAATTTTGCAACTGTTTCAATTGGAGTATTTGGATCAACACGATGTTGATAAAACAAATCAATATAATTAGTTTGTAATCTTTTTAAAGATCCTTCAATAGCACGGCGAATATTTACTTCACTACTATCTAAACCAACTACTTTGTCACCTTCGTATTTAAAGCCAAACTTTGTTGCAATAATAACTTTATCACGAAATGGTTTTAACGCTTCGCCAACGATTTCTTCATTAACAAATGGCCCATAAATTTCAGCAGTGTCAAAAAATGTTACACCTTTTTGATATGCTGCTCTTAAAAATGTTATTGCTTCTTCTTTGCTTGGAAATGGTGGAAAGGAAAAACTTAATCCCATACAACCTAAACCAATTTCAGAAACAACTAAATCTTTTCCTAAAGTTCTTGTTTTCATTTTTTTCACCTCTGATATAATTGTAAAAGATTATAGTAACTTTAAGGCAAGGAGAAATTAAAAATGAAAAAATTATATTTAAATGAAATTGCAAAACGATTTAATCTTAGTGAAGCAACAATTAGATTTTACGATGAAAAAGGTTTAATGCCATTTATAAAACGAGAAGCAAATGGTTATCGTTATTTAAATGAAATTGATTTACCATGAATTGAAGTGATTGTTTGTTTGAAGAAAACTGGTATGGCAATTAAAAATATTAAACAATATATTGATTTATGTATTAAAGGTGAAAGCACTGTTACAACAAGACATTTAATGATTATTAATCAAAAAGCAGTTGTTGAAACTAAAATTATTGAATTACAAAATGAATTACAATTTTTAAAGGAAAAAGAACAATATTATCAGAAGTTAATAAGTAAAGAAGTAGGAATAAAAGATCATCCATATTCTTATTCAAAATAATTTTTAAGTGAAAGGTATTAGAGTTGTTAATATGAGCAATAAATTAAAAGATAAAGGATATTATGATTTATTATTAAAATCAACCGATGAAATTGATGATAATTATTTAATCAAAAATCTGGAACAAGAAGTTAATAATATTAATGACATTAATAAATATTTAGGACAACAATTTAATCATTTATTAATTAATCATTTAACAACAATTAATAATCTTGATGATAAAGTTAATTTCATTAATAATTTATTAACAAATTTTAGTAGTAAACAATTTCGGAAAGATATTTTATTGCAAGTTAAAGATCAAACGAAAAGCAACGAATATCAAAGCCAAATTCGTTTGAGTGATAATTATTTATTTACCAATCAAGAAGAACAAAAATTAATAGAACAATTAAATAAAGAAATTATTACTAGTGATGCTGTAGCATTTGTTTATCCTTTTATTTCTAAAACAATGATTAATAAATTACGAGGTGCTTTTAATTTTGCTTTAAAGTATCAGATTCCAATTACTTTAATTACAACAACTTTTGATCATCAAGCATTATTTGTTAATTTATATGAATTAGAACGATTAATTAAACAATATGCTAATATTAAAATTCGGATTGAAGATAACACTGAAATTAGAAGTGAAAGAATTCATATTAAAGCAGCAATTTTTACTCGTACTTCTGGTTTTTCTTCAGTTATTATTGGTTCTAGTAATTTAACAATGCCTGGAATGAGTTCGGGAAGAGAATGAAATATTAGAATTAATGAATTTAATAATCAAGGTTTATATCAAAGGATTAACCAAGAATATCAAAAGTTATGAAATGATAATTTAATTGATTTTAATAATGAGCAAGCAAGAAAACAATTATTAGCAAGAATTGAAAATCAAAATCAAATCTTTAATCCAAGTATTAATCAAACTAATTTTTTTAATTATTTATTATATGACTTTCAACTTGCCATTTTAGAAAAATTAGCTTTTCGAAGAAGAATTAAGAAAAATAAGCATTTAATTATTATGGCAACAGGAACAGGCAAAACAGTTATTAGTGCTTTTGATTATTTACAACAAATTAAAAATCATCAAGGAAGAAAACCAAGATTGTTATTTTTAGCCCATCAAAAAGAAATTATTGAGCAAGCATTAAATACTTTTCGTAATGTTTTAAAAGATAAAACCTTTGGTCAAATTTTAAATGTTAAAACTGAAAACTTTAATTATGATTATTTATTTGCAACAATTCAAACAGTTTATCGGCATTTAAAAAAGTTTAATCGAAAACAATTTGACTTAATTATTTTTGATGAAGCACATCATATTGCAGCTGATACTTTTGATCAAGTTTTTAAATATTTTCAACCACAAGAGATAATTGGTTTAACAGCAACTCCAGAACGAGAAGATAATAAAAGTATCTTACCTTATTTTGATAATGAATTTGCTTATGAGTTACGATTGTGAGATGCAATTGATCAAAGATTATTAGCAAAATTTGATTATTATTGTATTGATGATATTAATAGTAATTTAATTGGCATTGATTTGAATAATGATCAACAAGTATTTAAAATTTTAAATAATGATGCAAGAAATAAATTATTATTAGATGTGATTAATAATTATATTGGTTTTTATCATCAGCCGTTAACTTTAGTATTTTGTATTAATACCGTTCATGCTGAAATTATTAGTAACTATTTACAAGCACAAGGTTTAAAAGCAAATTATTTAACTAGCAAAGTTAGTCATTTACGAAATAAAATTTTAAATGATTTTCGAAAAAGAATTATTAATTATTTATGTGTTGTTAATATTTTTAATGAAGGAATTGATGTTCCTGAAATTGATACGATTATTTTATTACGACCAACAAATTCGAAAACAATTTTCTTACAACAATTAGGTCGTGGTTTACGAAAAACAATTAATAAAAATAAATTAGTTGTTTATGATTTAATTGCTAATATTGATCAAAAATATGATATTACGATTGGTATTAAAAATTTATATCATAATCAAGCAACTTTAAATCAAAAAGCACTCTTTGATCAAGGTTTTAGTTTACCTAATGGTTGTACTTTGAATTTAGAAGCGCGCAGTAAAGAAATTATTTTAAAGAATTTACAAGCTTGATATCAAGTACCAAAAAGAATGCATCAAGTAGTTAGAGAATATTATCAAAAATATCAAAATGAAGGTTTAGCAAAAATTATTAATGATTATGACTTGAATCTAATTTTGTTTTATCATTACTTGGATGATTTTTATTTAAGAGTAGCAATGTCAATTAATCGCTATCAAGAACAAGAAAATCAAACATTGCGTAATAAAAATATTTTAAAACAATTTTTATTTTTAAATGATTATCAAATTATTAATTATTTTTACTTACGATTACAAAATGATTTAACAAAATTTGTTGTTAATGATTATTATGATAATTTATTATTTTGTTCTTTATTTTATGAAGTTACTAGTTTAAAAGTTTTTCGTTCACTTATTAGTGATGAAGATAATTTAATTGCAAACTTTATTAATCACCATCAATTAATTGTTCAAGAGTTATTAATTATTCTTGCTTATAAATTACAATATGAAACTTTGCTTGTTCAAGAACAAAAGATAACTAATTATCCTTTACTTGCAATTAAAGCAACATATACAGTAAGGCAAGCATTAGCTGCAATTGGTCGCTTAAATTTCATTAAGAATTTAGATTCATTAAAAATTATTGCCTTTCAAGCAGGTTATTTAACTTATGATCAAGATAAGTCAGTAGTTTTTGCTGATTTAGATGGCAGTAATTATGGTAAATTAACTAGATATGATGAAGCAAAGCAAGAATTTTATTGATCGGTACCGGAATCAAAGAATATTAATAGTAAATGAGTTAAGGATTTAGAAAATCAAACAATTGTTAAGTTTTTGTTTTTAAATGAACCAATTAATAAGAACTATCCTAACTTATCATTAAAACTTTATAACTTCGTTGGAATTGGTAAATATCTTGCTACTTTATCTGATAAATACTTAACAATTAAATTAAAAGTTAAAAAAGAGATTACTAAAGATTAATATTTCTTTTTGTCTTAAAAAAGTTTTAAAAAATACTATTATTTTTTTTAAAATAGATATATAATTTACTGGTATGTAATTTCAAGGAGGAAGAAATATGGCTGTACCAGCAAGACGAACTTCAAAAATGCGTAAAAATACTCGTCGTAGTCACGATGCTTTAATTTCTCGTACAACAGCTAATTGTCCTAATTGTGGTTCAGTAGTTTTACCTCATCATGCTTGCATGAAATGCAATACTTATAAAGGTGTAAATATTCCCACAAGTAAAAAAACTACAGTATTAGCAGAAACTAAAGATGCTAAAGTAAAAGGTAGTTCTGATAAAAAAGCAAAAAGTCCTAAAAAGGATAAAAAAGAAGATAAAAAGCAAGTTGTTAATCAAGCAACTAAAGAGTAAATTTCAATTAATTAATGCATTTTCTTTGCAAAAAGGAAGTGCATTTTTAATACAATTTTAAAGATAAAAAAAGGTTAAAAAAAATAATTATTTTTTTCTTATTTTTGTTGACTTTGTTTCTGCTTTTCGGTAATATTCCTATTGTGACTTAAAAAGGTTGCAAATCTAAAAAATTTACAAAATAGAACGATCTTTGAAAACTAAATAGAACAAGAATTAATCCGTCAATTAAGTCAGAAGATAACTTAAATTAACATATTTTTAAATGAGAGTTTGATCCTGGCTCAGGATTAACGCTGGCGGCATGCCTAATACATGCAAGTCGAACGAAGTAGCAATACTTAGTGGCGAACGGGTGAGTAACACGTATCTAATCTACCATTTAGTGGGGAATAACTGTTGGAAACGACAGCTAATACCGCATAAGATTACTGGATGATTTCCAGTAATGAAAGGAGCTTTCAAGCTTCGCTGATTGATGAGGATGCGGCGTATTAGCTAGTTGGTAGGGTAATGGCCTACCAAGGCAATGATACGTAGCCGATCTGAGAGGATGAACGGCCACATTGGGACTGAGACACGGCCCAAACTTCTACGGAAGGCAGCAGTAGGGAATTTTTCACAATGGGCGAAAGCCTGATGGAGCAATGCCGCGTGACTGATGAAGGTCTTCGGATTGTAAAGGTCTGTTGTAAGGGAAGAAATGGTAAAACAGGAAATGGTTTTATCTATGACGGTACCTTACCAGAAAGCCACGGCTAACTATGTGCCAGCAGCCGCGGTAATACATAGGTGGCAAGCGTTATCCGGATTTATTGGGCGTAAAGGGTGCGTAGACGGTTTTGCAAGTCTGAGGTTAAATTTAGGAGCTCAACTCCTAATCGCCTTGGAAACTACAAGACTAGAGTATAGGAGAGGTTAGTGGAATTCCATGTGTAGCGGTGGAATGTGTAGATATATGGAGGAACACCAGTGGCGAAGGCGGCTAACTGGCCTATCACTGACGTTGAAGCACGAAAGCGTGGGGAGCAAATAGGATTAGATACCCTAGTAGTCCACGCTGTAAACGATGAGTACTAAGTGTTGCCAAAAAGGCAGTGCTGTAGCTAACGCATTAAGTACTCCGCCTGAGTAGTATGCTCGCAAGAGTGAAACTCAAAGGAATTGACGGGGACCCGCACAAGCGGTGGAGCATGTGGTTTAATTCGAAGCAACGCGAAGAACCTTACCAGGCCTTGACATACCTTGCAAAGCTATAGAGATATAGTGGAGGTTAACAAGGATACAGGTGGTGCATGGTTGTCGTCAGTTCGTGTCGTGAGATGTTTGGTTAAGTCCAGCAACGAACGCAACCCCTGTCCTTAGTTGCCAGCATTAAGTTGGGGACTCTAGGGAGACTGCTAGTGTAAGCTAGAGGAAGGTGGGGATGACGTCAAATCATCATGCCCCTTATGGCCTGGGCTACACACGTGCTACAATGGCTGATACAAAGAGTCGCAAAATCGCAAGATCGAGCTAATCTCAAAAAGTCAGTCTCAGTCCGGATTGAAGTCTGAAACTCGACTTCATGAAGTCGGAATCGCTAGTAATCGCGAATCAGCAATGTCGCGGTGAATACGTTCTCGGGTCTTGTACACACCGCCCGTCAAAGCATGAGAGTCGTCAATGCCAGAAGTTGGTGTCCTAACCGCAAGGAGGGAGCTACCCAAGGCAGTGGTGGTGATTAGGCTTAAGTCGTAACAAGGTACCTGTATCGGAAGATGTGGATGGATCACCTCCTTTCTATGGAGAATTGTCTTTTAATTAAGACATCAATCAATGTAGAAATTTAACCTTGATTTAATAAAGTACGGATTATTAAAAAAGTTCTTTGTTCTATTTAGTTTTCAGAGATTGTTTTGTTTCTGAAAATTGTAATTGTTCTTTAAAAACTAGATAAAGTAGACATCAAAATTTTAATCAAATTTTTTATAAATTATCTTGCAATAGGATTATTCTAATAAATTATTAAGAGCGTATGGTGGATGCCTTGGGATTGGAAGACGATGAAGGACGCGATTACCTGCGATAAGCTTCGGGGAGTTGGAAATAAACTTTGATCCGGAGATTTCCGAATGGGGAAACCCACTATCTCTAATCAGATAGTACTGAATAATGAATTCATAGTTATTCAGAGTGATACCTAGAGAATTGAAACATCTTAGTACCTAGAGGAAAAGAAAGCGAATGCGATTCCCTTAGTAGCGGCGAGCGAAAAGGGACCAGCCCAAACCAGTTTTAAACTGGGGTTGTAGGACCATTATATAGAAGTTACAAAATTTGTTAATAGTAGAAGTTGTTGGGAAGCAACACCATAGATGGTGAAAGTCCAGTATACGAAATTAACAAATCTTCTGATGGTATCCTGAGTACGACGAGACACGAGGAATCTTGTCGGAATCTGCGCAGACCACTGCGTAAGGCTAAATACTAACCAATCACCGATAGTGAACCAGTACCGTGAGGGAAAGGTGAAAAGTCCCCCGCAAGGGGAGTGAAATAGTTCCTGAAACCATATGCTTACAACAAGTCGGAGCCCGTTAATGGGTGACGGCGTGCCTTTTGTAGAATGAGCCGGCGAGTTACGATTACATGCAAGGTTAAGCGTTTTAGACGTGGAGCCGTAGTGAAAGCGAGCCTGAATAGGGCGTTTAGTATGTGGTCGTAGACCCGAAACCAGGTGATCTAGCCATGAGCAGGTTGAAGCTAATGTAACAGTTAGTGGAGGACCGAACCAACGTTCGTTGAAAAGACCGTGGATGACTTGTGGCTAGCGGTGAAATTCCAATCGAACCTGGAGATAGCTGGTTCTCCCCGATATAGTTTTAGGACTAGCGTTAGAATTAGGACAATGGAGGTAAAGCTCTGAATGTATGATGGCCCCACCTCGGGGTACTGAATGCAATTAAACTGCGAATGCCATTGTTTCATATCTAGCAGTCAGTCTGTGGGTGATAAGGTCCATGGACGTGAGGGAAACAGCCCAGATCATCAGCTAAGGTCCCCAAATCAATGCTAAGTGGAAAACGATGTAGAATTGTTTAAACAGCCAGGAGGTTGGCTTAGAAGCAGCCATCCTTTAAAGAGTGCGTAACAGCTCACTGGTCGAATGATTCTGCGCGGAAAATGTACCGGGGCTAAGCATTGTACCGAAGCTATGGGTTTATGCACTTTTATAAGTGTATGGGCGGTAGGGGAGCGTTTTAAGCAGCAACGAAGTTAGACCGGAAGGACTAGTGGAGCGCTTAAAAGTGAGAATGCCGGCATGAGTAACGATTGAAGGTGAGAATCCTTCATGCCGATTGACCAAGGTTTCCTGGGCAAGGTTCGTCCTCCCAGGGTTAGTCAGGACCTAAGGCGAGGCCGAAAGGCGTAGTCGATGGACAACAGGTTGATATTCCTGTACTACCATAGTAACTGATGGAGTGACAAAGAAGGCTAGGATATCCCAGCGACTGGAAGTGCTGGGCTAAATACAAAGAGGGTTGTGTAGGCAAATCCGCACAACATTAACCTTGAAGTATGATGGGGAGTGAACGGTTCGCCTAGTAACGAAGTATCTGACGCCCTGCTTTCAAGAAAAGCTTCTAAAGATATTATTATGGTACCTGTACCGAGAACAGACACATGTGGTCAAGGAGAATATCCTAAGGCAAGCGAGATAACTATAGCTAAGGAACTCTGCAAAATAACCCCGTAAGTTAGCGAGAAGGGGTGCTCATAGTAAAATATGAGCCGCAGTTAAGAGGTCCGGGCGACTGTTTAGCAAAAACACAGCTCTCTGCAAAGTCGCAAGACGAAGTATAGGGGGTGACGCCTGCCCAGTGCTGGAAGGTTAAAGCGATTTGTTAGCAATTTATTGCGAAGCTTTGAACTGAAGCCCCAGTGAACGGCGGCCGTAACTATAACGGTCCTAAGGTAGCGAAATTCCTTGTCAGGTAAGTTCTGACCCGCACGAAAGGCGTAACGATCCGGACGCTGTCTCGGCTATAGACTCGGTGAAATTTTAGTACCTGTGAAGATGCAGGTTACCCGCGATTAGACGGAAAGACCCCGTGGAGCTTTACTACAACTTGATATTGAATTTTGGTATAACTTGTACAGGATAGGTGGGAGACGATGAAGTGCAGACGCTAGTAGGCACTGAGTCAACCTTGGGATACCACCCTTGTTATACTGAAATTCTAACTTGAGGCCATTATCTGGTCTGAGGACAGTGTCTGGTGGGTAGTTTGACTGGGGCGGTCGCCTCCTAAAAAGTAACGGAGGCGCCCAAAGGTACCCTCAGTATGAATGGAAATCATACATAGAGCGCAAAGGTAGAAGGGTGCTTGACTGCGAGACTTACAAGTCGAGCAGAAACGAAAGTTGGGCTTAGTGATCCGGCGGTCCCGTGTGGAAGGGCCGTCGCTCAACGGATAAAAGTTACCCCGGGGATAACAGGCTTATCTCCCCCAATAGTTCACATAGACGGGGAGGTTTGGCACCTCGATGTCGGCTCATCGCATCCTGGAGGTGTAGTCGCTTCCAAGGGTTGGGCTGTTCGCCCATTAAAGCGGTACGCGAGCTGGGTTCAGAACGTCGTGAGACAGTTTGGTCCCTATCTGTCGTGGGCGCAAGAAATTTGAGGAAAGCTGTTCCTAGTACGAGAGGACCGGAATGGACCTACCTCTGGTGCCCCAGTTGTCACGCCAGTGGCACAGCTGGGTAGCTATGTAGGGCATGAATAAGCACTGAAAGCATCTAAGTGCGAAGTCAGTTCCAAGATTAGATTTCTCATCCGCAAGGAGTAAGATCCCTTGAAGACAACAAGGTTGATAGGTTGGGTGTGTAAGTACGGCGACGTATTTAGCTAACCAATACTAATAGATCGAGGATTTATTAGAGAAATTGCGCTATTGTAACTAATTTATAGTGATGTCTACATCTAGTTTTTAGAGAATAATTACCAAATATTTATTGGTGTTAATAGCGATATGGCGCACCTGTTCCCATACCGAACACAGAAGTTAAGCATATCAGCGGCGACGATACCAGAGATGGAAAAATAGCACGATGCCAGTTTTATATCAAGAGTTATTCTTGACCAAGAGAATCCTTTCTTAAAAGAAAGGATTTTTTTTATTTTTAAATAAAGTGGTATTATATTTTTATTTTGTAAAAATAATAGTAAAATAATTTATATTAATTAAGGGAATGATTAATTCTATTCAAAATAATAAAATAAGTAAAAGAGGTAGTTATGAATAAAATTTTACTGTGTGGTAATGGTATTAATATTGAATTTAATAAAGAATTTTGTTTTAAAAATTTTATTGATATTTTAACTAATGAAGAAAAATTATTAGAATTAATTAATGAAATTTTAGAAAAACTTGAATATAAGGAATTTGATTCTTTTAAAGAAGATTTTTTAGAGATATTTGATAAATGTAAGAGTAGTATTATAAATTTAGATCAAGAATCTAAATTTAATGGAGTTGAGATAGCAGTATCAGCCTTTAAAAGATCAGTAAAAGCTTTAATTTTTCAATCTCCTTTAAATATAAAAAATGAAAATTTAAATAAATTTGAACATTTTTTTGATTTGTTATTTTTTTATTTTTTAGCTAACTTACAAAAGAAAAGCAAAATTAATTTACTTAAAAATTCTAAATGAAATATTAATTTTAAAAAGTATTTAAAAGAAAAAGAATATCAATATATTTATACTTTAAATTATGATTCACTTTTAACAACTATATATAAGGAAAGTTATATTTGACATGTACATGGTAAATTAAAATTTGAAAATAATAAATTAGATTACAAAGGATGCGTTTTTGAAAGTTATTTGAATCCTAAATGAAATAGTTTAAGAAAGACGACTTTACCGATTTTTTTAGATATGAATGAATTAAAAGGAGAATATAATTTAGATGTTGTAGGATTAAATTCAAAAAATGATGAAGAAATTTTTATTTTTTTTATTTTCTCTCAAATTTGTAAAACTATAACTTATTATTTTCATAATGAAAATGATTTAAAAAATTTTCATGAATTTCTTGAAATGATTGCAAATTGAAATGAAGAATCTGAAGGCATTGAATTAATTAAAGAAAAAGATTTTTTAAAAATTAATTTGAATGAAGATTATCCTGATTATAATAAAAAAATTGAAATTACTGAAGATCAAGCAAAATTAAATTATAATATTAAATTTCTTGAAAGAACTAATCCATCTTCAGAAAATTGAAAAATTGTACATAAATTGAAAATTAAATTAAGAGAATCAAAGGATTTTTGGGATGAAGTTAATAAAAAAGAAATAATACTTATAGATAATAAAGAAGAATTACAAAATGAAAAAGGATAAAGAAAGTTGATTGATAAAATGAAAATCGGAATTTTAGGTGCAGGGCACTTAGGTAAGAGTATTATTAATGGATTATTAAATAGCAAAAGATATAAGTATTCTGATTTTAGGATTGTTGTTAATAGTAATGAAAGTCAACAAGCTTTTAAAAAAGAAGGATTTTTAGTTAGTCAAGATTGAAAATTTATCCAGGATTGCGATTTAATAATTTTAGCTTTATTGCCACAAAATATTATTGATTTAAAAGGTAAGTTACAAGCAACTTTTAAGAAACAAATGATTTTATCAGTTGCTAGTGGTATTACTTTAAAACAATTAAAAACAATCTTTCCTACTTGTTCAGTGACAAGAGTCATGCCAAATACTTCTGTTCAATATAATCAATCAATGATAATGGTAACAAAAGAAGGAACAAAAGATGCTAATAAAGAAGCATTAAATCTTTTTAAATGATTAGGCAAAACAATTGTTTTATCTGAAAAACAAATTCATACTTTCATTGCCATTTGTGGTAGTGCTAGTGCCTATTTGTATTACTGATTACAACCATTAATGAAGTTAGCAATCGTTGATGACATTAGTGAAGCAGATAGTAAAGTAATTATTACTAATCTTTTACTTGGTGTTGCTGCAAATATTAGTAATAGTTCAGCATCTTTAGAAATGCTACAAAACCAGGTTGCTACTACAGGTGGTACAACAATTGAAGCGATTAAAGTTTTTGATGAATATCACTTAAAAGATGTGATTAAACAAGCAATAGAAGCAGTTGCTAAAAAAAGTGTTTCACAAAGTTTAGAATCATAATTTAAAAATAATTCTATATAATAAAGATAAGTATTACATAGGAGGGTTAATTATGGCTAGTGAAAAAAGCGATAAAAAATGTAATTGTCATTGCGAAAGTTGCAATTGTGAAAATTGTCATTGTAAACACCATTAATAAATTCTTTTATTAAAAAAACTAATAATCTTAGATTAGATTATTAGTTTTCATATTTATATTTTATGTGTTTTTATTTAATACAGTAAAGAATAATTTTCAAAATGTTTTGATAAAAAGTAAAAACTAATGATAAGATTAATTCATAAACTTAAGTAGGGGATTATGATGAATGAATTAAGTTTACCTAGATATATTTTTTCATATATTAATGAACAGAATGATGCCAAAGTATTTAATAGGGCACTTAGTAAATCGATTAATTCTGGTAAAATTCAAAATATTGGAAATAATCTTTTAAGATTTAGTTCAGATATTCAGAAACCCGATGAATTTATTATAGTTAAAGAAGAAATAGTTTTAGATCAAGAATTAGTATTTTCTTTAACTAAATTAATTTTAAGTCAATTGGAATTAAGTAAGAAAATTCCAACAAGAAATGGATTAGAAATAGGAAATTATCGAGAACGAGATAAAGGAAGCATTGCATCAATAATTAATAATTTAGTTTGTTATAAATGATTTCTTAATAAAGATAATATTTCAGTTTTAGATATGACTGCTGATATTATGTATCGGATAGCAACGATAAATCATCCTTTTACTAATGGTAACAAAAGAACTGCACTCTTGTCTGCTGGTGCTTTTTTAGATAGTATTGGTTTATATTTATATAAGTTTGATATTAAACCAGATTATCTAGAAAAATGAGAAAAATTTATGTTAGAAATAGCAGATAATAAAAATGAAAAAGAAACAATAGAACAAATTAAAACTAAATTATTAAATTCAATTTGAATGAATTTCAATAATGAAATTATTTTAGAAACTGAAATTGAAAAGTCTATTGTCAAGGAGCCCGAACATGAAAAAATTGAACTTTAAAAATTTGCCAAACAGCAATGAAAAATATGGTCAAAAGAACATTGAACGAGCAATTGAAAGTAACAAGAATAACGATTTTTTAATTGAAGTTGCAAAGAGATTGGCAGATAAATAAAATTAGATTTCATTAAAAATCAATTCTTAATATAAATTAAGAATTGATTTTTCTTTATTAGACTAATATAATTAAAAAAATTACAAAAAATCTTTGGGATAAAAGAATGATTTAGGTTAAATGAAATAAGGATTTAGTAATTATGAAAACAGATTTTAATTATTATGAAATTATTGATTATCAAATTAATGATTTAGGCTTTAAAAATCCACAATATAAAAAAGAATATTATTTAGCATATTGGAATGTTTTTTGAGATTTATTTGAAAAGAATTTTTCAAAAAGATTTCAATTTAATAAACCAAATAGTTTTACAAAAAGAGTAATTTATCTTTTAGCTAAAGATAAAGTAAGTAATCAAGAAGTATTATTTATTTTATCTTTGCCAGAAGGTCATATGCCAACAACTGAAGGTAAACTTTTAACAAGATTAAAATTTCAATCCAAATTATTAAAAGAATATATAAAAGAAAATAAAGCTATTTTCTATATTACATTTTATGCCCCTTTAAAAACAATTATTAATAATGAAGAAGAAGTATTTAATAATACAGATTTTGATAATTCAATTTTTATAATTTCTACCTTGCAAGAAATTTGAAATTGTTCTGAAAAATATGGAGAACGATATAATGCAATTTTATATAATAAACCTATCAGAAAAGAAGAATGAATGTCTGTTATTATTAATTATAAAAAACTTTTAGCATTTATCAAAATTCAAAAAGAGGATATTAAAGATAATATTATTAAATTTGAAAATAATAAATGATTTAATCAAAATCAAGAAAATGTTTTAAAACATCATAAAGAAAATATAAGTTATAACTTGATTAAAAATAATTATGTTAATGGTTGTATAGATCAATTAATTAAAAAAAATAATGATTTTATTGAATGAATTAATAGTAAATCATTTGATATGTTTGATAATGAAGAAGATAATGTTTCTTATTATGAATCAAAAAAGCAAGAGCAAAATATTTTCAAAAATAAAACTTATTCTAAAACTTATAGAGAAAGTTTAATTAAATCAAGAATTGGACAAGGAAATTTTAGAGAAAACTTATTAAAGGAGTTTGATAGTAAATGTATTTTTACTGAAATTAATATTCCAACACTTTTAATAGCTAGCCATATTAAACCTTGAAATAAATCAGATGATCAAGAAAAATTAGACTGAAATAATGGTTTAGTATTGTCACCGACATTTGATAAACTTTTTGATAAAGGATTTATTTCTTTCACAGATAATTCTGAACTTTTAATTTCGCGATATTTATCAAATGAAATAATTAATGAATTAGGAATTGAAATAGGAAGAAAATATAATTTGAAATTAAATAATGAAAAAAAAGAATATCTTAAATATCATAGAATCAATATATTTAAAGCTTAATTTAGTTATAAAATCAAGTTTTTAAAAAAAGTGTTATTTAATAAAATATTTTAAATAAGCATAAAATTAAATTATCAATTGGAGGGTGAAAAAACTAATGAAAAGAAAAATTTCGGGAGTTGATTTATTTTGTGGCATTGGAGGTCTTACATATGGTTTGCAACAAACAGGGAGTATTAGAATTAATGCAGGAATTGATAATGATTGGACTTGTAAATATGCTTTTGAAACTAATAATAAATCAAAATTCCTTAATAAAGATATTAAAGAAGTAACAAAAGAAGACTTATTACCTTATTTTGATAATGATAATTATAGATTGATTGCTGGTTGTGCACCATGTCAACCTTATTCTAGTCATCAAAAAAATAAAGATTTAAATAATAGAGCACAACATAGTAAATATGGTTTGATAATGGAATTATTACGGTTAGTAAAAGAGATTGAACCAGAATTTGTGACTATGGAAAATGTCCCACATTTAAAAAAAGATCCTTCGTTACAAGAATTTTTGCAATGATTTGAAGATAATGGCTATTATACAGATAATAGAGTAATTGATATTTCAAAATATGGAGCACCACAAAAAAGAAAACGTTTTGTGTTTATTGCTTCAAAATTAGGTATAATAAAAATACCTAATGGGGAAGGGGCGCTAGTTTTAGTTAAAGATGTTATTGGAAATTTATCTCCAATTGTAGCAGGGCAACAATCAGATAAAGATCCTTTACATATTGCGTCTAATTTATCAGCTTTGAATATTAAAAGAATCAAGGCTTCAAAACCTGGAGGAACTTGAAAAGATTGACCTATAGAATTATTACCAAATTGTTATAAAAAAGAAAGCGGTAAAAGTTATTTAGGTGTATATGGTAGATTAAATGCTGATAAACCAGCACCAACTTTAACGACACAATTTACAAGGTATGGGACTGGTCGATATGGCCATTATGAACAAAATAGAGCACTTTCTTTAAGAGAAGGAGCATTATTACAAACATTTCCAAAAGATTATGATTTTGGAATTAAAGCTGGTATTTCTAAAACAGATATAGCTAAACATATAGGAAATGCGGTGCCACCAGTATTGGGGAAAATTATAGGAGATATTTTTCTTTCTTTAATAAAAAAATAAAAGGATTTTAAGGTTATGGTTAATGAATTTGGGAAAATAAGTGTAAATCCTTCAACAATTGAAGATCTTGCAAATGAATTTACAGATGAATATGCTGTTATTAATGAAATTATAGCTAATGCATATGATGCTAGTGCATCAAATTTTAAAATAATTTTAAATAAAGATAATAATAAAATTATTTTTATTGATAATGGTATAGGAATGAGCAAAGAAACAGCGCAAAAAGGTTTCTTAGAAATTTCAAATAATAAAAGAAATAATGAAGATTATAAAAATTCTGCTAGAAAAATTATGGGAAGAAAAGGAAGCGGTCGAATTGGATTATTTGGTGTGGCTAAAAAAATATATGTTTATTCACAAAAAAATAATAATGAACCAATAGCTTTTTTATTTGATGTTCCTGAAATTTTAAATAATCATAATATTATTCAAGAAATTCCATATAATAATGAATATATTAATCACTATCAAACTGGTACTAAAATTATAATTGAAGATTTTTTTAATAAAAAAATATTTGAAAATTTATCTGAATTAAAATATGTAATATATGAAAACTTTTTTCCTGTTCTTGCTGAGTCTTCTGAAATTTTAAATTCTCTAAAAATGTATATAGAATTAATAAAAATTGAAAATGGAATTAAAACCAAAGAAATCGTTGAAGCAAAAACTGATATTTTTAAAAAATTAGATAGATTTATGAATATTAAAGATTTTGAAAACAAAGAAGTTGTTGTAAAATCAGCCACTTTAGATAAAGATAAAAAATCAGCTTATGGTTATAATCCTAATACAGAAGAATCTAAAAATGAGAGAATAATTAATTTTGAAAAAGCTCAATTATCTTTAAAAGAAAAATGTAATGTAAAAAATAAATATAATGAATTTGAAGAATGAATTCTTAAAATTTCTAAAGGTTGAATTGGTACGCTTGCCACTATTGATGATAAAGAAGATAATAAAAGTTATTGTGTAAAAGTTTATTCAAGAAATAGATTAGTCATACAAGATATTAGAAAAGATTTTAAAATTGATAGATTTTATTTGAATTATTTAGTAGGTGATATTTTTGTTGATGATTTAGATAGTGACGAATTAAAAGATATTACTAAAATTAGTCGTAATGCTTATGGAAATCAAGATGAAAGATATCAAACAGTAGTTAAGTTAGTTAAAAGTATGGCTAATAAATTGATTTTAGAAAAATCTAAGTTAGCTTCTAAAAATAAAAAAATATCAGATGTTAAAAATACTAAAGTAATGGGACATTTTTTAGATTCTGCAAAAAAAGATTTGTCACTTAATAATGAATTATTTAGTCAGTTTAAAGCTAAAGCAATTAAAGAATTAAAAGTTAAATCACCAAATGATAAAAGGATAATTTTTATTAGTCATAAAAGTATTCATGAAACTGATGAAGGTTGTTTAAATTATTCTCAAAAAGATATTTTATGCTTTAATTCATTTTTAATTGGCTTATTTTTAACTACTGTATTTAATCAAATTAAAGAGAAGAAAAATTTAGATGATGACAATTTTAAGATAATTTTTACATCTTTATATGAATATTCACCAAAACTTGGAAATGATATTCATCGTTGATTAAGAGATGAGTCATTTGATACAGAATATCATGAAAATACTATTTTTTATGCTTGTATTTCTTGTAAATATATAAAAAATTGAAATACAGATATTGAATATGGTGCAAGTTGATTTGCTAAAAAACAAGGTACTTATTGTATAGTAGATCCATTTGTTTTATGTTTACCTAATCCAATAAGTTCAGAAATTTATGAAAAAATAAATCTTAATATTTCTGATAAATCAGAATTAAATAGAAGTATTAAAGCTATTTGTTCAAACTTTGCCAAATTTCAACATATTTTTCTTAATCCATTAGAATCAATTGGAATTAAAATTAATAAGCATCAGTATGATGAATATATAGTAAAAAATCTAAATAGTATAGTTGAAAAAATTTGAGTGTCTTATAAAGGAAAATATCAAGAAGAAATTGAAAAAAAAGAAAACATTAACAAAAAAATTAATTTAAATAGTAAATTAGGACCAGAATAATATTTTATTATTTTTTCCTTATTATATATTGTATTTTCTCATAATTTATAATATAATATTTAGACTAGAAAATAAGCCTAAGACAGCAACGGACACAAGTCTTAATCATGTTGCCCAGGTAAATTCCATGTTTTCTTTATGTGGTAATTAATACTCGGGTTCACTCGAGTTTTTACATTGCTTATAATCTAGTAACAAAATTCTAGAAGAAGGAGGTGTAATTGATGCGCCCAGCAATGGTAGAAAAACAAAAAATTATTAATCAAATTCATGATCAAATTACAAAAGCAAAAACAACAATTGTTGTTCAATATCAAGGATTGGATGTAAGTCTATTAAGTCAATTAAGACATGAACTAAAACAAGCCGGAGCCGAAATTAAAGTTTATAAAAACAATTTAGTTAGTCGTGCTTTGAAAGATAGCAAGTTTACTGATTTAGATCAATCATTAATTGGTCCAAATGCATTTGTTTTTGGTTTTGAAAATGATTTAAAGACTGCGAAAGTTTTATCAGATTTTGCTAAGAAAAATAAGTTGTTAAAACTGAAAGCCGGTATTTTTGATAATAAAGTAATTGATCAAAAACAATTACTAGTTATTGCATCATTACCACCAAAAGAAATCTTATTATCAATGTTATTGAGTGTTTTACAAGCACCTGTGCAAAAATTAGCAGCAGCATTTGATGCAGTTGCAAAACAAAAAGACCCATCAATTAAATAATAATTAAGAATAATATATAATAAAAGGAGAAAATAAAATGGAAAAATTAACTAATGCCGAAATCATTAAGCACGTTAAAACAATGAGCGCTTTAGAATTAAAAGAATTGGTTTCTGCAATTGAAGCAGAATTCGGTGTAACAGCTGCAGCAGCAGTTGTAGCAGCACCAACAGGGACAGCAGATGCTGCTCAAGAAGAAAAGCAAGCAAGTTCAATCTACTTAAAAGAAGTAGGAGCTGCTAAAGTTGCTGTTATTAAATTAATGAAAGAAAAATTAGGAATGGACTTAATGTCTGCTAAAAAAGTAACTGATGCTGTTGCTGAAAAGCCACAATTATTAAAAGAAAATGCCTCACCTGCTGAATTAAAAGATTTAGAAGAAGCTTTCAAAGCAGCTGGAGCAGTTGTTGAAATTAAATAAATTTATTAAAACAAAAAATTTAAGATAACTAAAAACCAGTTTTTGAACTGGTTTTATCTACTTAGATAATCTCTAAGCAAATTGTGTTATATTTGACTATATATAACAAAAAAATAAAAAAACGAATTGGAGCTGGCCAATGGAATATACAACAAAGAAGTTTGGACATTATGCGTCAAGAAGAGATTATACAAAAGTTTCTGGTAATTTAGATTTACCTGACTTGATTGCAATTCAAAGAGATACTTACGATTGATTTAACAAACAAGGAATCCAAGAAGTATTTGATGATATTTTTCCAATTACTGATAATGATGATCGGACAATTCTTTCTTTACTAGATTGAAAATTTCGGACACCTCGAAGATCAATTAAAGAAGCAAAAGAAGAATCAAAAAATTATGAAGCACCATTATATACGAAATTATCATTAGCAATATCTGATAGTAATCGTAAATTACCAATTACTGCAAAAGAAAATATTTTACAATACTTAACTCGTTGAATTAAAGAACAATTTAATATTACTAATATTATTGAACCAAAAATTAGTGGTGATACTTATTATTTTGAAGAAAAAACGCCACATAATAATGGTGATTTTTCAAATATTGAAATTATTGTTCAACAAAGAACTGATCAAGAATTAGTTGTTGATTTTAATTTAACTCGTGAAGGTGATGTTTTCTTAGGTGATTTTCCAATTATGACTGATAAAGGAACTTTCATCATTAATGGTAGTGAAAAAGTTGTGATTTCACAATTAGTTCGTTCACCTGGTGCTTATTTTAAAGTTGAAGTTGATGCTAAAACTGGATTAAAAAAATATTTTGGTGACTTAATTCCTTCAAGAGGAACTTGATTAGAATTAGAAACTGATACGAAAAAGAATAAACTAATTAAAAATAAAAATGCTTTAAAAGAAATTATCCAAATTAAAGTTGAAAAGTCAAGAAAAATTCTTGTGACAACATTATTAACAGCATTAGGTTTATCAAAAGTTGATATGCTTGATATTCTTGGTAATGATGAAATTTTATTAAATACTTATCAGTATGATGAATATTCAACATGAGAAAGTGCTGTTCAAGAAGTTTACAAAAAAATTAAAGCTGGAGAAACTGCAAGTATTGATGGTGCTTCAAAGTTTTTATTTGGTTTATTATTTGATCGTAAAAAATATGATTTAACTAAAGCCGGAAGATATAAGTTAATTAAAAAATTAACAATTACTGATCGTATTTTGAATAAAACTATTGCTCAAGATATTAAAGATAATAAGGGTAATATTGTAATTAAAAAGAATACTTTAATTGACAAAACTAATATTGAAGTTTTAAAACAAGCCTTAAATAAAGGTGCTTGTTTAATATCTTTAAATTCAGTTGCTAATTCTGAACAAAATCAACATCAACTACAATTAGTTAAAATTTATAAAGATAATGCTGAACAAATTGAAGAAAATATCATTAATGTTGTTGGTGTTACTAACTCTAATGTTGACAGTATTACAATTGCTGATATTGTTGCAACTTTATCATACATTTTGAATTTTATTCATGGTGTTGGTAGTGAAGATGATATTGATCATTTAGCTAATCGTCGTGTGCGAACTGTTGGTGAATTGTTACAAAATCAATTCCGAATTGGGATGGGAAGAATTGAAAAAAATGTTAAAGAAAAGATGGCAACAACTGATATTGACAGAATTAAGCCAACTAATATTACTAACAATAAACCATTAACAGCGGTTGTTGGTGAATTCTTTAACTTATCACAATTATCACAATTTATGGATCAAACTAATCCTTTGGCTGAATTAGCAAACAAAAGAAGGCTAACTGCTTTAGGACCAGGTGGTTTATCTCGTGAACGTGCTAGTTTAGAAGTTCGAGATGTCCACTATTCTCACTATGGCCGAATTTGTCCGAGTGAAACTCCTGAAGGACCAAATATTGGTTTAATTAGTAACTTGGCAACTTATGCGCGAGTAAATCAATTTGGGTTCATTGAAACACCATATCGAAAAGTAACTAATAATAAAGTAACTAATGAAGTTGTTTATTTAACAGCGGGCGAAGAAAAAAATTATATTATTGGTCAAGCTAATATTGAACTTGATAACAATAATAATATTAGTAGTAAGAGTGTTATTGCTCGTAATAATGGTGAAAATATTATTGTTAGTCCAAGTGAAATTGATTTTATTGATGTTTCACCAAAACAAATTGTTTCAATTGCGACAAGTTGTATTCCATTCTTGGAAAATGATGATGCTAACCGTGCTTTAATGGGAGCTAATATGCAAAGACAAGCAATTCCATTATTGAAACCAGATGCACCAATCGTTGGAACTGGAGTTGAACATGCAGTTGCACGTGATTCAGGATTGGCAATTCTAGCAAAACAAGCTGGTGTTGTCGCTTATGCTGATGCTAATGAAATTATTATTAAATCTGAAAAAGATGTTAATACTTATGATTTAAGTCGTTTTGAACGTAGTAACTATGGAACAGCAATTAGTCATCGACCATTAGTTAAAGTTGGTGATAAAGTTGAAAAAGGACAAATCTTGGCTGATGGACCATCAATGAAAGATGGTGAATTGGCATTAGGACAAAATGTTATTGTTGGTTTTATGACTTGAAATGGTTATAACTATGAAGATGCAATCATTCTTAGTGAAAGACTAGTGAAAGATGATGTTTATACTTCAATGCATATTGAAGAATATACATTGGAACGAAGACGAACAAAACAAGGTAAAGAAGAAATTACTAGAGAAATTCCTAATACTTCTGAACAAGCAAGAAAGTTCCTTGATGATGACGGAGTTGTTTTAGTTGGAACTGAAGTAAAAGAAGGCGATATTTTGGTTGGTAAAGTAACACCAAAAGGTCAAACACAACCAACACCAGAAGAAAAATTATTATCAATTCTTTATGGTGAAAAATCTCGTAATGTTAAAGATAATTCTTTAAGAGTACCAAATGGTGGTGCTGGAATTGTTCAAAGCATTAAGCGCTATGCCCGTGCTGAAGGTTATGAATTACCTTCCGAAGTAGAAGAAATTATTCACGTTTACATCGTACAAAAACGAAAAATTCGTGAAGGTGATAAAATGGCTGGAAGACACGGAAATAAAGGTGTTATTTCAAAAGTATTACCAGTTGAAGATATGCCATTCTTAGCTGATGGAACACCAATTGATATTATGTTAAATCCTTTGGGAGTACCTTCAAGAATGAATATCGGTCAAATTTTAGAATTACATTTAGGAATGGCAGCAAAAACTTTAGGAATTAAAGTTGCTACTCCAGTTTTTGATGGTCTAAAAAATGATGATTTACTTAATATTATGAAAGAAGCCAAATTTAATGGTTTTGATAAAGTTGATCTTTATGATGGAGTAACAGGACAAAAATTTGATAACAAAATTTCTGTTGGCGTAATGTATATGTTGAAACTTTCTCACATGGTTGATGATAAATTGCATGCGCGAAATGTTGGACCATATTCATTAATTACGCAACAACCATTAGGTGGTAAAGCCCAAAATGGTGGTCAAAGATTTGGAGAAATGGAAGTTTGAGCGTTGGAAGCTTATGGTGCTGCTCATACTTTACAAGAAATCTTAACAATCAAGTCTGATGATATTAAAGGAAGAATTAAAACTTACGAAGCAATTTTACGAGATAAAGAGATTCCAAAATCAGGAATTCCTGAATCATTTAATGTTCTAACAAGAGAATTGCAAGGTTTAGGGATTAATGTTAGTTTAATTGATGGCTATGGTAAAGAACAAGAAGTAGTGGCCTATGATGATGAAGTTTCATTAGAGGAAAATAACTTCATGGATTACGAAGCACCAGGAGCGATTGTTGAAGCAACAGAAGAAGAAGCCCAAGGCTTTTTCGAATAAGGGAGGAAGAACAAGATGGCAAATACTACTGATACAAAGCACTATCGTGCAATTAAAATTTCTTTAGCTTCTCCCGAACAAATTCGTTCTTGATCACATGGAGAAATTACGAAACCAGAAACAATCAATTATAAATCTTTAAAACCAGAAAAAGATGGTTTATTTGATGCACGAATTTTTGGACCAATTAAAAATTATGAATGTATTTGTGGTAAATACAAGAAAATTAAAAATAAAGGTAAAGTTTGTGAACGTTGTCAAGTTGAAATTACTGAAGCAATTGTTCGTCGTGAACGTTTAGGACATATTGAACTAGAAGAACCTGTAACTCATATTTGAATGTTAAAAGCATCACCATCAAGAATTGCTTTAGCAATTGATATGAAAGCAAAAGATTTAGAAGAAGTTGCTTATTTTGTTTCTTATATTGTTTTAGATCCTGGACAAGCACATAGAATCTTTAAACCAAAGATGGTTCTTGATTTAGGTTCACCAAAAGCAGCAACTGACACAAGAAATCGTTTAAGAAAAGTTGTAACTTTAATTCAAGAAAATTTAGATGAAAATTCATTTGCTTACACTAGAGCAAAGATTTTAGCTGAAAGCTTAGGTGATTTGTCACGACCATTTTCAATGGATGAATGTACACAATTTATTAGTAGGCATACTGACACTAAGTTTGGAATTGGTGCTGCTGCGATTGAATATTTATTAAAAAATATTGATTTAGAAAAAGAATTTGAAGAAATTAAAAAACAATTAAACAATAAAAAATCACAAACTGATCGTCGTAAATTAATGCGTCGTTTAGATGTTATTGATTCATTCTTAAAATCAGGTAACAGACCAGAATGAATGGTAATGCATGCAATTCCGGTAATTCCACCTGATATTAGACCAATTATTCAATTAGATGGTGGTCGTTTTACTACTTCTGAAATTAATGATTTATATCGTCGAATTATTATTCGTAATGAACGATTAAAGAAAATTAAACAAATGGGTGCACCAGTTTTAATTATTAATAACGAAAAAAGAATGTTACAAGAAGCTGTTGATGCCTTACTTGATAATGAAAGAAAAGCACGACCAGTAACAGGTCGAGATAAAAGACCATTAAAATCAATTACTTCAACTTTAAAAGGAAAACAAGGAAGATTCCGTCAAAACTTATTAGGAAAACGTGTTGACTATTCAGGAAGAAGTGTTATTGCTGTTGGTCCAGATTTAAAAATGTATCAATGTGGAATTCCGCGAGATATGGCAATTATTTTATTTAAACCATTTGTAATTCAAAAATTAGTAAGTAATGAATCTGCTTTGAATATTAAGATTGCTGAAAAGTTAATTGATAGTCAAGATGAAAGAATTTGAGATGCTTTAGAAGAAGTAATTAAAGAAAGACCAGTTTTATTAAATCGTGCTCCAACTTTACACCGTTTAGGAATTCAAGCATTTGAAATTAAGTTAGTTAAAGGAAAAGCAATTCGTTTACATCCTTTAGTAACTCCTGCTTTTAATGCTGACTTTGATGGTGACCAAATGGCAATTCACGTGCCAATTACAAAAGAAGCAGTTGCTGAAGCAAGACATTTAATGTTAGGTTCAAAAAATATTTTAAGTCCAAAAGATGGAAAACCAATCGTTACACCAACTCAAGATATGGTTTTGGGTAATTATTATTTAACAATTGAAAAATTAAATCAATTAGGACAAGGCTCATTGTTTAAAGATATTACTGAAGCAAGAAAAGCTTATGAAACAGATAATGTTTCTTTGCATGCGATTATTGGAATTAGAGTTAGTGATGTTGGAATTAATAAGTTTGCTGAACAAGATCGTAATAAGATTTTAATTACAACAGTTGGAAAATTGATTTTTAATGAAATTTTCCCTTCTGATATGCCTTATATTAACCAAGCAAAAATTACTAATTTACACGATTACAGTAATGAAGACTTAGTTGACTTTAATGTTGATTTCCGTGAATTAATTAAAGGTCGTAAAATTGCTGATCCATTCAAAAAGAAAACTTTAGCTGATATTATTCATAAATACTTTAAACGTTATGGAACTCAATCAACAGCTGAAATGTTAGATAAGATGAAGGATTTAGGATTTAAGTTTTCAACACTTTCAGGAACAACTATTTCTGCTGGTGACATTATTTCTTATGAACAAAAAGCAAAATTATTTAAAGAAGCTGATGATTATGTTAAAAAAATCTATCAATTCTATCGTGATGGAATGTTAACTGATAGAGAACGTCATTATCTTATTATTAATAAATGAGCAAAAGTAAAAAATGATATTCAAGATCAATTAGAAAATGTTTTAAAACAAGATATTAATAATCCAATTTTCATGATGTGAGATTCAGGTGCTAGAACTAATATTAGTAACTTTACTCAGTTAGTAGGTATGCGTGGTTTAATGAATAATCCTAAGGGAGAAGTTATTGAATTACCAATTAAATCTTCATTTAGAGATGGATTAAATGTTTCAGAATTCTTCATTTCAACTCATGGTGCCAGAAAAGGTATGGCTGATATGGCCTTAAAAACTTCTGACTCAGGTTATTTAACAAGAAGATTAGTTGATGTTGCTCAAGATATTATTGTTACTGAAGATGATTGTCAAACTGATAATGGTTTTATTGTTAGTGATATTGTTGATGCGAAACGAAATAATATTATTGTGCCATTGAAAGACCGTTTATTTGGTCGTTACTTACAAGGTGACTTGTTTGATGAACAAAATAAATTAGTATTAGCACATGATACATTAATTACTGAACAATTAGTTGAAAAAGTAATTAATGCTGGAATTAAGAAAGTAAATATTCGTTCAGTTTTAACTTGTGAAGCTAATAGTGGTGTATGTAAAAAATGTTACGGATTGAACTTAACTAGTGGCAATGAAGTAGCAATTGGTGAAGCCGTTGGAATTATTGCTGCGCAATCAATTGGTGAGCAAGGAACACAGTTAACAATGAGAACTTTCCATAGTGGTGGTGTTGCTGGTGGTACTGATATTACTCAAGGGTTGCCAAGAATTAAAGAATTGTTAGATGTAACTAGTCCAAAAGGTGCTGTTGCTTTAATTAGTGAATTTGCTGGTAAAGTAAAGAGTATTCATGAAGATCAAGGAATTTACACAATTTCGATTGGTTCTAACTTAGATTACAAAGAATACAAAACACAATATAATGCCCAAGTTCGTGTGAAGGTTGGTCAAGAAGTTAAGGTTGGTCAAAAACTAACTGAAGGTTCAATTAATATTAACCAATTACTTGAAGTTGCGGGAATTATTGAAGTACAACAATATATTTTAAAAGAAGTACAACGAGTATATCGTTTACAAGGAATTGAAATTTCTGATAAGTATATTGAAATTATTGTTAAACAAATGTTAAGTCGTATCTTTGTCTTTGATAGTGGTGATACAACATTATTGCCAGGAGAAATCTTAGATATTAAAGAATTCAAAAAAGTAAATACTAAAGCAATTATTGAAGGTAAAACTGCTGCCTTTGGTAAACCAATTATTTTAGGAATTAAAAAAGCACCATTAGAATCTGATTCATTCTTGGCTGCTGCTTCATTCCAAGATACAACAAGAGTATTAACTAATGCCGTAATTAAAGGTAAAACTGATAACTTACTTGGTTTAAAAGAAAATGTTATTCTTGGAAATATTATTCCTGCTGGTACTGGTTTATTAAGTAGTGAAGAAATTTTAAGTCTTGGCGAAGCTGCTAAGTCTAGTGAATATTAATCATAAATAAGAAATCTTAGATAAATATCTAAGATTTTTTTTATTTTTGATGACAAAAGATAGATTTATTTTATTTGGTAATTTTTAAAAAAAGCATTATAATAAAAGAAAAAAAGGGGTATAGGATAGTGAGAAAGTTTTTGCTTGCTTTTTTAGCAGTAATTCCAATTTCTAGTGTTACGGCACCAATTGTAAGTTCACAAATAACAAAAGCTAATAATATTCATTATGTTAATGAAAATATTTATTTAGATAATAAAAAACAAAAATCAACTACAGATGAAAGTTTTTTTAATCTTGATGGTGATAATTATCAAACAACTCATCGCATTTATATTAGTTCTAATAAAGATAAAAGTTTACCTGCACAAGAAAATACTATTGATGATATCATAGGTAAAGGTAAAAAAGATACTTGATATGATCAATCATTTTCTGGTTTATCATTAGATATTACAAATTATGCTACTAATAAAACTGAATTTTTAAATAAATATAAATCAGTTAATATTACTTATTCATATATGGAGAATTTTTGAAATGGCTGAAACGGTTGAACTAATGAGTATAAAAAATCGCCACCAATTGCAACTGGTGTTTACACTTTTAATTTAAAAGCAAGTGGCGAAACAATGACAGTATTACAAGATAGTGATTCATCTCATAAGAGTAATGAAAAAGTAAGATTTAATTTAGAAATTTCTTGAAATGGCAATGTTTTAAATCTTAATTGAAAGTTAGGTGTTTGATATCATTGAGCAGCAGGAAGTATTTATAATCATGCTGCATTAGCAAGTTTTAGCCATGATAGTTATAATTTTTTAGAAATCCCAACAGATGATACTAAACCTAATGCTGAGCCAAAGATTGGAACAATTGTTAAGCCTTCTACTTTTACTTTATCAGGTGCAAGTAAAATGTCGGGATTAGATAAAATTGATACTGAACTAGTAAATAAATCACAACAAACAGATATTAAAAATTCATTAATATAAATCTGTTCCAGTAATTGTTCAAGGGTATACTGGTATAAAAGTTGTCCCTTTCCCAGGTGGTTTTACAACATATAGTTTATCAATGACTATGACATGATATCCAACTTCACAAGCAGTTATAGATTCTAATTTAATATTGCTTCATGGTATAAGTTTTGAGCGATTTTTAGGCATAGAGTTTATTAATTCTTTTTATCGTACAAGTTATGAAAATATTTTGGGAGTTAAACAATATAGTAGTGAGAGATTACTTGATGCAAATGTGATTGGAATGAAATTAGTAGGAGCAATTACAGTACCATATATTTATTTTGCTTAGAAAGGAAAAAAGATGAAGCGAGGTTTAAAAATATTAAATTCACTAGTCGTGATGACAATTTCAGGTTTTTCAGTAATAGCTTGTGGTCAAGGAAATTATCAGCCACTTCCTAATAAAGTTGATTATTGACGAAGTGAAATTGCAAGATTAGAAGCATCAAAAGAAACTACTGATGATGCTGATGAAATTGCAACAATTAATCAAAAAATTGATAGGTTAGTTGCAGAATGAGTATCTATGGAAATTAGTTCTATCCATGCTTTTGGTTTTAAAATTGAACTAGAAGAACCAACTTTATGAAAAGATATTTTACAAAAAATGATTCCTAATTGTTTTAGTGAATACTTTAGTTCTCATTCTGATTTAAAAAAATATTTTAATATTTCAAAGTTAAGCATTCCTGATCAACCAAAAAAGTTATATTCTAAATTTCCAAATAGATATTATATTCTTTATAATTATGATAACTATCCAACAGATGAAATAGAAGGTCCATCATATATTGAAATTGTTAATGATAACCTTATTGAGAAATAGAGTTCACTCAAAGTAGTAGGTATTTAAAAGTACTTATTACTTTTTATTTTGAAAATAAAAGAAATATTTTTTAAAATAGTTTTACTAATCAAACAAAATTAAAGGATTTTTTTAAAGTAACTGATTCTGAAATGATTCCAAAAGTGGATTATGAATATATTAATAATTTAAATCAAAGAATTATAGAAATTATAGAGAAAAATCAGTACTGCAATTGATTCCAATATTCCTGTTAAAAAAATTGAAGTTGTTAAAGATGAAATAAGAATTTTACAAAATACGATAATTTAAAAAATTAACACAATGAATAATAATGGTCGGAGAAAAGAAGAAGTATATTTTTCTTGAATGCGTGGTCAAACGCTTATGGATTTTTTTATTCCTTGCTTAGAGTACATTTTTGATTCTGAAATTATAAAAATAGGCGATGATAATGAAACAAGTTGAATTAAGACATCAAAAGCAGATTTAGAAACAATTTATAATAATAAGAAAATTCGATTAGAAATTCAAACTGGTTTTCAAGGAATAAATGATATTAAAAAACATAAAGTTAAAGAAGCTAAATTTCAGTTTGAATATCATAAAATTGAAACTTTTGTAGTTCATTTTGATTTTTTTAATGGTTTAGTTGCTTTTGTAAATATATCAACAATTGATGACTCTGATGTTAATTGAATCTCTAGAGAAAGATTAGAAGGACAAATGGTTTTTAATATTAGTTCTAATTATTTTATCTGAAAATTAAATGAATTGCCAATTAAATTTAAAGCAATTTGTGAATTAATGGAGTAATTTATTTTACCCAAATATTTTATTAAAGGAGGAAATTAATGTGAAAAAAATAAATGTTATTGATTTATTTAGTGGTTGTGGTGGTTTATCATTTTGATTTCACTTAAATAATCTTTTTAATATAATTTTTGCTAATGAAATTGATTCATCAATTGCTGAAACATATAGTTATAATTTTAAAGATACTAAAATGTATGTTGATAACATTGCTAATTTAACGAGAAATAAAGTTTTAAAAGATTTAAAATTAAATGAATTAAATATTGATTTAGTTATTGGTGGTCCTTCTTGTCAAGTTTTTCTACTTTAGGAAAAAAGATTTTAATGATAAACGAGTTTATTTATTTAAAGAATATTTAAGAATTGTGAAAGAATTTAATCCTAAGATTTTTCTTTTTGAAAATGTTAAAGGCTTAATTTCTATGAATAATGGCAAATTATTTAAAATGATTATTGTGGAATTTGAAAAATTAGGTTATAGCATATACTATAAATTAATTAATTCTGCTGAATATGGAATTCCTCAAATTAGAAATCGAGTTTTTATTTTTGGTTTTAAAGAAGAATATAAATATTGAATTACTCAAATGGATAATTTGTTAGATAAATACAAATCTAATAAAATAGTTACAGTTAAAGATCCGTTATCAGATTTACCTTTACTTAAACCTAGTGAAAGTTCAGATAAATATTTGTCTGAGCCATTAAAATAAATATCATTTTTTTTAAGAGAGAAAAATGATATTAATCTTACTGAGCATTTTTCTGCTAAATATTCTAAAAAATTAATGAAAATAATGCAAAATTTAAAAGAAGGCGAAACTCCTGAAAAATTGCCTGAAGCATTAAGACCATCATCAGGTTATTCAAATACTTATTCTCGCATGTGATGAGATAAGCCAGCTTATACTATTACAAGAAATTTTACCGTTCCATCTTCTTCAAGATGTATTCATCCTAGTGATAATCGAGCATTAACAATAAGAGAAGGAGCAAGACTGCAATCATTTCCTAATTGATTTGTTTTTAAAGGAAACATTACAAAAAAAGATTACAAATTGATAATGCAGTTCCACCTCTATTATCTGTTAACATATCTAAAATTATTAGAGAAATTTTTTTGACTTAAAAAAATAAATTTATTTTTTATATTTATGATTTTTTTGTTAAAATTAATTTGCATACATAAAAAATCTGGGCGTGCTTCCTTTTGTATGCAAAATTATAGGTGTACGTCCTTTTTTTTATTTTAAAATAAAAAAATATTTTTTTTGATTAAATTTTAAAACAAGGTGCTATAATAAACTAGCATACAAAAGGAGACTATATTTTCGGATATAGTTCCGCCCACAAAAAGGTTTAATTCTTTTAAATCTAAGTAGGGGGTGTACATCTATATATTAAGTTAAACTATCTTAAAAATTAAATATAAATAAGATAGTTTTTAAATTTTTACAACGATATGTTAGAAATTAATAATGATTTTTTGTCTTATTATGTTTAACAATCAAAGAAGGGGTGGTTAGTGAATTAGTTATTAATGCTAATTCTGAAACAATGGAACGAGATTAAGAATTATTAAATTTTTATCAAACTAATTTTACAAATTAAGAACATGATTATTGAAAATCAAGAAAGGAACCAAAATAATGGCCAAAAGAAAATTACCCCCATTAGCTAGAAAAGCTTGAGAAAATGCTGAAAATTGCAATTGTGGTGCACAACAAGATGAAAATGGTACTCATAAAAAATGTTTTAGATGCGAAGAACCTATGGAATATGGAGCTTATGAAGGTTGACAACAAAATAATCCTAGTTGTTGAAATGTTGAACATATAACTCCTAAAAAAGAAAGAGGAACAAATCGAAAAGATAATGTAGTAGCAGTGCATAAAAAATGTAATCAATAATAATTATGGAATGCTATCGATAAAGATGCATTCCACCAATATAAATAAGATATTTTAATTTTTATTAACTATCAAAGAAAGAGGTCTCAGTTATGGAAATAACTACAAAATTAGTTTTTGCTCCAAAAGTTCCTTTAGAACAAGAAGAGAAATTTAAAAAAATACTTTATCATCAAATAGATCAACCGTTCTTAGTAAAAATAAATACAACTAAGTTAGAAATTGAGCTAGATAGAAAAGACTCTCGAGTAATTTCTGGTTTGAAAAATTTAAAAATAATTTTCAAATCAAATAAATCAATAACAAAACCATTAATTTTAATGGCGTCGTTATCTTTTAATTTTCGAGAATTTTATTCAGAATTGTTTGTTTGACGAGTTATTGAAGATGAAAATTTAAACTTTGAAATTATTAAAGCTCCTAATTTTGAAATGAGATTTAGTCCTATTACTAGTATGACTGATTCTTTAGAAGTATTTCAAACTAAATTAGCAATAATTAAAGATTCTGAAAATTTTGAGTTTAATCTTAGTCAGTTTGATGAGTTTATTAAAATTTTTGATTTTTATAAAGCTATTTCAAATGAATTAAACAATGATGCTAATTTTCCAATTTTGAATCAACAATTTAAGAGTTATTACTTTGTGCCAATTAGTGAAAAAAATATTGATTTAACTTTTACTGAAGAAGTTTATGATGAGAATGGTATTATTGTTGGTTATAAATTTACTAAAAAGAATTATCAAAATTTAAATGATAAAGAACAAGAAAAGTGTATTGAGGTTTTTGATCTTCAAATTTTGGGAAATAAACAAGACTTAAGAAAAATAAAAATTTTTGGTACTAATGATTGTTTGTATCTTAGTCAACAAGAAAAGATTCTTAATTTTGATGCTAGATGTTTGCAATTTTCTTTGATTAATTTAATGATTAAAACAAAAATTATTCAAAAAGAAATTAAAAAAAAGAATAAAGAATCTGAGTTTAAGACTATTAATCAAGAATGTATTGTTTTAACTGGTTCAATGAAAAGTGCAAATTTTGAAAAATTAAAAGTATTTGAATCAGTTTTATATTTAAATTTATATGATTTAGGACAAAGAACTAAAATTGAAACAATTGAAAGTTCCATCAAAGAAATAACAAAAGCAACTACTAATAATGCTATTGAATTATTTGAATATATTATTGGCAGTAAAGATTTGCCTAATATTGAATATTCAGAATTTAAAGGAGAAAATAAAACAAAGTATTTAACAAATCTTGATCAATCACAACGAGATGCTTTTTTAATGGCAACTGATGGTAATCCTGTTAGTTTGATTAAAGGGCCACCAGGAACTGGTAAAACACATGTTATTGAAGCAATTATTAATTATTTAGTTAGAGAACGAAAAGAAAAAGTCTTAGTATCTTCTCAAACGCATGTTGCGATTGATAATGTCTTAGACAAAATTATGAGTGATTCAAAGATGATTATTCCTAAAAGAATTACAAGTCGAGAAAATAAATATGACAATGAAAAAATTGATGAAACTTTATTTAATATTTGAAATAAAAATTTACAACAATTTTTAAATAAATCTTTAAATCAAAAACTTTCAAATCAAGTTATTACTAATTTAAATAATTTTAAAGGTAAAAAAATCTTTGATTATTCTAGTAAGAATTATGAAACAAAAGTAATTGGTGTCACAACAACTGCTAGTCAAACAGCTGGTAAAAAAGGTCATGAGGTACTTAAAGGTTTTGATTGATTAATAATTGATGAAGTCTCTAAATGTCCGATTACTGAAGTTATTCGTTATCTTCCTTATGTTAAGAGAATTATTATGGTTGGTGATGATTATCAATTAGCACCATTATTAGAATTTACTAAAAATGATGTTAAAAATTTTGCTTCCTATGATGAAGAAAAATTTGATCAATTAGAAAAAATTTATCAAGAATCTGTCTTTGCTACACTTTATGATAAGGCAGTTAAAGAGAAAAGAGTAGTACAGCTTAATAATAATTATCGTTCTGTTAAAGATGTTTTAAATATTTATAATGTTTTTTATGATAATCAATTAGAAAATAAACGCGAAACAATTAGTAATAAAAAAGTTGTTTTTAATATTGAGGAAAACGATGTTTTAAATCGTAGTGATGTTGTATTTGTTGAAGTAAAAGGTGGTAGTGAAGTAAAAGAAGGGACTTCTCGTTATAATGTTCAAGAATTAATGGCAACAAAATATTATTTAGAACAAATTTTAAAAACAACAAAAAATCCTGAAACAATAACAATTGCAGCAATTTTTCCTTATGCTGCACAAATTAAACGATTTTCTCGTGAAAATAGAAAATTAATTAATCAAGTACGAGAAACTTTTAAAAGTTTTGAATTAAATACAGTTGATGCCTTTCAAGGTCAAGAAGCAGATATTGTTTTAGTAAATACTGTTGTTACTGATAGTTCAAAAACAAATTTTTTAAGTGATTTTCGCAGAATTAATGTTGCATTATCACGAGCAAAAGATAAACTATTAATTTTTGGTAACTCTCGTGTTTTACAAAGAATTGAAATGCAAATTTATAATAAATCAAAACAAAAATATTTTAATGATATTATTCAACAAATAAGTTATGTCAATAGTGGTTTTATTGAATTTAAGGGGGAAAATAATAATGGAATTCGCAAGTAAAATTAAAATGAGATTACCTTTTTTAAAAATAGAAAAAACTTTAACTTATAATAGTTTTGAAAAGGCTTCTTGAGATGTTTATTTTGTTACTAGTATTTTAAAAAATGCTAGTAGTGAAATTGAAGCACAAATTTATCTGAGAAAATTAGTTGCTGATGGCAGTTTAAAAGAACATTTTTTAGCAATTTTTAATGAAGTTAAAAACATGAATCCAGAAACAATTAATCGAATTTTGGATAGTTCACTCTTTCCAATTGTCAAAGTTAGTAAAGATTATAGTATTAATTCTTATTCAAGTTTAAATTTAGCAATTTTAGAGAAACAAGGCAGACCTTTAAAAGTTTTAAGTGATAATTATGATATAGAAGCAGAAATGAAACTATTTTTGAATGAAAATGAAACTTTTGTTAAAATTGTTACTAGTTTTGAGCAAGAAAAAAATGATTTAATAACTTATGAAATTTTAATTAAAAATAATCAAGTATTAGTTAAAATTTTAAATGATTGATATGAAATTAAAGCGGAAGTTTTTCAATTAGTATTAGAAACTAAATGTGAAAATATTACTAATTTTTTAGGTGTAATTGAAACTAGTCCTGAAGGCAATCAATGAAAATTGCTTGGTACTTATATGTTGGATTCGTTTTTAGCAAATATTGGATTTTATCATGAGAAGAATTGATATATGCTTGAATCTGATTATTGACAAGAGTTAACAGTTGCTAAAATTTTTGAAAATATTTATTTTTATCAATTAAATCGAATAATGTTTTCTGAAAATCAGAAATTAGTTGAAAAAACATTAGAATATTTAGTAGCAAAGCAAAAATATAATGAAGTTAAAACAAAAACTTTATTAGCTTTATTTTTAAAAACAAATAATCATGATTTAGTTCAAAAAATCATTAATGATTTTTTAATTAAAAAAGATTCAAAAGAAATTAGTCTTCATGCGTTAAAGTTATTAATGCAAGGAATAACAACTAATTGAAGTAAAAAAACATTAGAAAAAATCAAAAATCATTCTGAAACAAGAGAACAATATCAAGAATTATACAAAATAAATGATAATCTTTTTAGTTTTCAAGATGATCGTGAAATTATTCTAAATTTTCCAGATGATATATTGAATGCTGAACATGCAAATCAAGTTAATAAATATAGACAAGATTGAAAAAGTATTCGGCAATCAATTGATAAAATTATTGGTGATATGACAACTTCAGGTGTTAGAGAAATTTTAAAGAAGATTCCTAGCAATGAAATAATTAAAAGAGTTAAAAAGAAATTAAATAGAGTTATTGGACATAATAAAACTAAATATCATTTAATGAGTTTAGAAAAATTAAATCAACAATATCAAGAATTATCTAATTTTTATCAAACTGATTTTTTAGCAGTTAAAAAGATGATTACTGAAAATCAGGAAAGATTAAGAAAGGAACAAAAAAATGATTAAAAGATTTTTATCACGAAAAGATGGAAAAATTTGAAAAAATTCATATCATTGTGATTGTGGATTTCAGAAAGACCCTAAAAATAAACATAAATATATTATTGATGTAAAGTTCCTATGGAATATGGAGCATATCAAAGTTGATAACAAGATAATCCTAATTGCTGAAATGTTGAACATTAATTTCTAAAAGAGATGATGGAACAAATCGAAAAGAGAATGTAACAGGAGTGCATAAAAGATGTAGCAGATAATAATTATTAATTTTAGAATCTTACTTTAAAAGTAAGATTTTTTTATTTTATTAATGATAATTTTTAAAAAAGCATTATGATAAAAGAAAAAAGGGTATAGAATAGTGTGGAATCCACCCCAAAAAGTAGACACGAAAATAAAAAGTTATATGAAACTACTTATGGAGGTGGATTCCAGTCAATAAAACTTATCTTTTTTTTATTTAATTTTGGTAAGAAAAGAGTTTTTATGCAATTTTTAGAATTAATTGATATAATAAGTTAAATAAAAAAGGGAGGTATTTTTTTATGAAATTGAGAAATTTATTAACAAGCTTAACAGCTTTAGGTTTAATTACGGTTGCTGCAGTAAGTGCGACAACTCATGAAAAAATTGCAACAGTTACTGTTGATAAAGATGCTATTAATTTAGGTACACAAGATTTTAGAATTGATATTGGTTCTTTTGTTACTGAAGAAAATAGTAAATTAAATTTAGTAGGTGTTGATACTAACTCAAGAGATGCTCAAATTACTAAAGCTATTATTAAAGCAGTAGCTGTTCTTGGAACTGACATTATGCATTTTCCAGTGTCTGAAGCTTTAATTAGTCCTCATATTAATGTTATCCTTGATAGTAATGCTCCCCATACAAGTGCTGTTGTAGCAGCAAAAGATGGTGATTTGTTAATCAAAGGTTCAGCAGCTGTTACTTTTATATTAAAGGATGCTAATAAATAAAGATTAAAAATAGCAACAAAAAAATGAGTTCAATTGAATGAACTCATTTTTTATTATTATAAAGTTTTTTTCATTAAATAATGTTCAATATTTGCTTCCATAAATGGTTTAGAACAAACTTGATAACCTAGTTTTTGATAAAAGTCTAGGACTGTGGTTTGAGCACCTAAAACTGCTTCTTTAAATCCTTGACTTTTTGCTGCTTGTTCAGCAAAATTAATTAAATTTTCACCAATTTTTAAACCACGATAAGCTTTTAAAACACAAACTCGTTCAATTTTAACTTTATTGTCGGCATAAACTCTTGTTCTGCAAGTTGCAATTGGTTGGTTTTTCTTATTATAAGCTAGAAAATGAGTTGCTTCGGTTTCATATTGATCATTTTCTTCTGATAAAGGCACTTTTTGTTCATTAATGAAAACAATTTCTCTAACTTTTAAAGCTTGATTTAACATCTTTTGATTGTTAACTATTTTAATTTTCATTGATTTTTTTCTCCCCTAGAATATTAGTTTCCATAATATTTATTTTATCGTATTTTTTAAAATTTGATTGAGAATTTTAAATAACTAATGGTAAAATTAAGGTAAATAATACTAAAAAATATAAAGGAGCTATAAATGAAAGTATTATGTTATGGTATTCAAGAAGCAGAAAAACCAATTTTTGAGCAAAATAATAAGAATTATAACTTTAACTTATCATTTACTAATGAATTATTAAATGATGAAAATGTTAATAAAGTAAAAGGTTATGATGCTTTAATTTTATTTGTTAATTGTGATGCTAGTGCTGATAATTTAAAAAAGATTAAAGAATTAGGAATTAAATATATTGTTACTAGAACTGCTGGCTTTAATCATATTGATTTAAAAACTGCCAAAGAATTAAATTATGTTATTGGTCGTGTTCCTGGATATTCACCAACAGCAATTGCTTCTTTAGCTTTTAATGGTGGTTTAAGTTTATTAAGACGAACATCTTATATTTATGAACAAACTAGACAAGGTAATTTTAAAATTGATAGCAATATGTTTGCTAAAGAAACTAAAAATTGTACAATTGGAATTTTAGGAACAGGTAAAATTGGTTATGAAACTGCAAAAATGTGAAAAGCATTAGATGCAAAAATTATTGCTTATGATCCTTATCCTAATGAAGCAGCTAAATCATTTTTATCTTATACTACTTTTGATGAAGTTATTGCCAAAAGTGATTTAATTTCAATTCATATGCCTTATTTTAAAGGTGAAAATGATGATGTTATTAATGATGAAGTAATTAAAAAAATGAAAAAAGGGACAATTTTAGTTAATGCTGCTCGTTCAGAATTAGTGTCTTTACCAGCTGTTATTCAAGCAATTAAAGCAAATCATTTGGAAGGTTATGCAACTGATGTTTTTCCACATGAATCAGAAATTATTAATCATGATTTTAAAGATAAATTCCCAAGTAATTTAAAATTAATTGAAGAATTAATTGCTTTATATCCTAAAACTTTAATTTCACCTCACGTTGCTTACTTTACTGATGAAGCGATTAAAAATATGTCAGAAATTTCTTTTGAAAATTTAAAACAATTACAAACAACAGGAACTTGTGATAATCGAATTGATTAAAATTTATTTTTAATTTTAAATTATTAGCAAAAAACTCACCCTATATTCAAGGGTGATTTTAATTATTATTTTAATTAACATTGAACTTAACCTTTTTAAATTTAACGATTTTTAATAATTTTTAGTATAATGATATTATTATTTGTCATATTTAAAGAAAAAGAAAGTAGGATCGTAATGTCTTCAGAAAATGATTATTGTGTCATTGGTTTAGGAAAATTTGGAATGTCAGTTGTAAGAACTTTAGAAGATTTAGGTAAGGTTTGTTTAGCAATTGACAAAAATGAAGATCGAGTTCAATTAGCTGCTAATGTTGCTAGTGAAGTTTTAATTTTGGATTCAACTAATCGTGATGCTTTAGAAGATGCTGGGATTCATAAAATTAAAAATATTATTATTGCTGTTGGTTCAGATTTAGCAGCTTCGGTTGTTACTGCTGTGCAAATTTTAGCATTACAAAAAGAATATAATGATGGCGAAGAAATTAATATTGTTGCTAAGGCAGTTGATAGTACTCATCAGTTATTATTAGAAGCAATTGGAATTAGTAATATTATTTTACCGGAACTAGAAGCTGGTAAAAGGGCAGCTTATCGAGCAATTTGAAAGTTAGGATTAGATTTAACTACTGTTGATCAAAAACATTCAATTGCTCATGTTATCTTGAAGAATGTTCGCTTAACTAATCGTAAGTTAGAGAATTTGCAAATTCCTGTTAATTATAATATTAATTTGATTGCGATTAAGCGTGATAATCGTGTTATTATTCCTCGAAGCGATGAAAAACTATTCTTGAATGATGAAGTGCTTTTTATTGGGGCAAATGAAAATATTGTTAAAGTTTATAATGAATTTAGTTTAAGTAATACAACAATGCCATCAAAATCATCAAAATCTAGTAAGAAGCAAAAAAGTAAAAAAGGTTTTTGAGGCAGAAAACGACCTTAAAATATGATGAAAAAACTGATTTAAAAATAAATCAGTTTTTTATTTATTATCTTAAAGTTGATTTAGACAATCACGGTTATTAATTAAATCGTCAAGGTTTTGGTAACTTATTTCAATCATATTTTTTGTTGCTTCATCAGTATAACTACCAATATGTGGAGTAATAATCACTCTTGGGTATAGTGAATTTAATTTTTCATAAATTTCAATTGGTAATTTCTGATTTTTAAAGTCTTTAAAGAAGATTTCTCCTTCTTGATTAATTGTATCTAAAGCAGCACCTTTAAGTTTATTAGTAATTAAAGCTTGATATAGTGCTTCGTGATCAATTAACTCACCACGAGCAGCATTAATTAAAAAACTACCATCTTTCATTTTATTAAGAAAATCTTGATTAACCATTTTATCATTTTCTCCAGGAATGTAAGGTGTGTGTAAACTTATTAAATCAGAATTTTTCAATAATGTATTTAAATCAGTATATTCTAAAATTGTTTCATTATTTTTATTAGGATAAATATCATATCCTAAGATTTTTGCACCCATACCTTTGAAAGCTTTGGCAAATTCAATCCCAATTCGACCAGTTCCAATAATGCCAATCGTTGAATTTCTAATTTCTTTGGCAAAGATGAAATTATCAACTTTAAAATTTTTATTAGTAGAATTGTTAGCAATATAAAAAGTATTTCGTAATAAACCAACTGCTAAAGCAACTGCTAGTTCACTAACAGCATTAGGAGAGTATGCTGGTACTCTTGCTACTAAAAAACCTAATGATTTAGCATAGGCAACATCAATATGATTAAAACCAACGGTTCTTGTTAAAAGATATTTAACACCATATGATTTTAATTGATTTAAATTTTTTTCATCAGCAATACAATTTGCTCGTAACATCACAGCATCGCATCCCTTTGCTGTTGCAATATTTTCGTGAGTTAATAATTCTGATTTTAAAATTAGTTGATAATTATATTTTTTATTTAATGAGTTAAAAAATTCTTGATCAGTTTCGCGAACGCCATAACAAATTATTTTCATAAGTTCCTCCATTTTAAAATTTATTTAATTTATTAACCAAAAATTGGTAATGTTCCAATTGCAGTAACGATAATTACTCAAATTGGTAAAGTAATAATTGCCATTACTGTTGTTACTAATGTTAAATCACTGGCGATTTTTGGTTCTTTGGCAAAAGCAATTGAATAAGAAACAACGACACTAGCAGGTGGAGTTGCTGTCATAATTACTAATACTCCTAAAGCTGATTGACTTAATTTTCAACCACCTGTGGCAGATCCAATTCAAGCAATTAACATTGAAATTCCTAAAATAATTAATGGTGCAACAATAATTTTTAAAACTGTTGCATATCAAACTGTTTTAGACTTCATTGCTTGTTTAAAGTTACCATCTGATAATTGCATCCCAATGGCAATTCATGCTAATGGTGTACAAAGTGCTGCTAAAATTGTTAGGATTTTGGCAATTGGTGGAAATAATAAATCAATTCGTAATGGTGAAAATGCCTGATCGTTATTAATACCCGACATTTTTATTACTTCAATTCCTGGAATTAATTGTGTTACTCAAATAATAATTCCAATAAAAGTAGCAATTAAAATTGGGTTTAAAAAGATGTTTTTACATTGAGTTTTTACAGCATTTCTTTTATTAACTAAATAATTTTGATAAACTTCTGGTTCTGTTTCTTTATTAGGAATTGCTTTTAGTTTTAATGCTTTTCTTTCACTGAAATTTAATTTTATTTTTGGATTTTTTCTTGTCATAATAATAAATGCCAATGAATATAAAAATACACGATAAGGAACATTAAACATATTTCCAATTGCTGAACCATTTGGTTTAAATAATTCAGAAACGATTGGTAATCCAAAAAATGTTGTTGAAGCAAAAGCAATACACATTGCTAAAGTATCTTGGATGTCACGATCGTATTTAAAGAAAAATAATCGTGTCCCAAAGGCCATTAAGGCATAAAAAATAAATCCAATTGCTAAAACGGCAACTTGATTTTTTAATTCGGCAATAGTAATGTTTGTTAAAAATCCTTGTAGTGCTAACGCTGGTAAACCAATTGTCATAACTAGTTTAATTAGTACTTTATCTCATTCTCTTTTTAAAATGTTTTTTCTGGTTAACAAAAAACCTAAGAAGATAACAAAAATTGTCGCAACAATGGCACTTCAAAACCCTCAATTTTTTAAAGTTTCTAACACAGCATCATTAATTGATTTTGTTAAAATCATAAACTTTATCCTTTCTGATTAATTTTAATAACAATCTAATTAATGCCTCTTCTAAACTACCTACCATAGTTATTATATATTGCGATTTAAGTTTTATTTTTAATTTTTTCAAAATCTTTTTTATTTTTTCCAGCAATGTTATTTTCTTTGTTTTTTTAATAATTTACGATAAAATAATTTTATTAAATCAGAAAAAGGAAAAATAATTGTGAAATGAACAACCGACAAATTACGAGCTAAATGATTAGAGTTCTTTCAATCGAAAGGTCACTATCTTTTGCCTACTGCTTCTTTAGTACCAAAAGATGACCGTTCATTATTATGAATTAATTCCGGTGTTGCTAATTTGAAACCTTATTTTGAAGGAAAACAAACCCCACCGGCTCCAAGATTAGTTAATTCACAAAAAGCGATTAGAACTAATGATATTGAAAATGTTGGTTTAACTGCTCGACATCATACTTTTTTTGAAATGTTAGGTAATTTTTCAATTGGTGACTATTTTAAGAAAGAAGCAATTGTTTGGGCTTGAGAATTTTTAACTAGTAAAAATTGATTAAATTTTAGTCCAGAAAAACTTTATATTACAATTTTTTCTGAAGATCAAGAAACACAAAATATTTGATTAAATGATATTAAAATTCCTAAAAATCATTTAATTTTAGGTTCAAGAAAAACCAACTTTTGAGATATGGGACAAGGACCTTGTGGTCCTAATACTGAAATTTATTATGATCGTGGTGCTAAATATGATCAAGATAAGATTGGTTTAAAGTTATTACAAGATGATATTGAAAATGATCGTTATATTGAAATTTGAAATATTGTTTTTTCACAATATAATAATGATGGTTTTAACAATTATACAGATTTGCCAAGAAAGAATATTGATACAGGAGCAGGATTAGAACGAATTGTTGCTGTTTTACAAGATGTGCCAACTAATTTTGATACTGATTTATTTCAAGCAATTATTAAAAAATGCGAAACTTTTTCACAATATCATTATGAGATTAATAATTATTTTAAAAATGATCCAAAGCAAACGGCAATTAATACTGCTTTTAAAATTATTAGTGATCATATTCGTTGTTTAACTTTTGCTATTGCTGATGGTGTTTTTCCAAGTAGCAAAACTCGAGGTTATATTTTACGAAGATTAATTCGTCGAGCTGAGATTTATGGTCAAAAATTAGCAATTAATAAGCCATTTTTATATCTTTTAGTACCAACAGTTATTGAACAAATGGCAGATTATTATCAAGAGTTAAAATCTAAAGCACAATTAATTGTTAATGTTATTAAAAATGAAGAAGTTAAATTTTGACAAACTTTAGTGGCAGGAAAAGAATTGTTATTAAAGATTATTAAAGAAAATCAAACAATTTCAGGCGAAAATGCTTTTAAATTATTTGATACTTTTGGTTTTCCAATTGAGTTAACACAAGAATTAGCACAAGAAAACAAAGTGGATGTTGATTTAGAAAGTTTTTATGCTTTATTAAATCAACATAAAGTTAATGCTCGTAATGCTCAAGGTGATATTAAAGCACTAACAGAACAAAATCCGTTATTAATTAACTTACAATTAAAATCAAGTTTTGTTGGTTATCAACAAGAACGAATTGATGATAGTAAAATTATTTTTCTTTTTAAAGATGATAATCAAGCATATCAAAGTTTAGAAAATACTAATGGTTATCTAATTTTAGATCAAACACCATTTTATGCTGAAAAAGGTGGCCAAGCAGCCGATACAGGAGAAATTACTGGTGAAAATGGTTATGGTCATGTTTTAGATGTTCAATCAGTTAATAATTTTAATATTCATTATTTAGAAGTGGTTGGTAAATTAAGTAAAGATGATTTTGTTATTGCAAAAATCAATCAATTAAAGCGTTATTATACAAGAAAAAATCACTCGGGAACACATTTATTACATGCAGCATTAAGAACAATTTTAGGTTCTCATGTTATGCAATCAGGTAGTTTTAATAATGATGAATACTTACGATTAGATTTTAGTCATTTTACAACTGTTACTGAAACACAAATTGTTCAATTAGAAACACAAGTACAAGCATGAATTGATGCAGCAGTACCAGCAGAAGTATTTCATTTAACTCATGATGAAGCTTTAAAAATTGGCGCTTTGGCATTTTTTGGTGAAAAGTATGATCAAATTGTTCGTGTTGTTAAGTTTGGTGATTTTTCAATTGAATTGTGTGGTGGTACTCATTGTGGTAATAGTAAAGAAGTTGAAGATTTATTAATTACTAGTGTTGAATCAAAAGGTTCAGGTAATTATCGGATTCAGGCGCTAACAAGTTTTAAAACAATTAAAGAATTTTTAAACCAAGAAATGAACCAAATGAAACAAGTTAGTCAAAATCTCGCTAGTTTTTATCAAAAAAATCGGAAGTTTAAAGTTGATAGTAAATTGGAACAACAATTAGCACTTTTTAATAAACTTAATGCTACTAAAACTGATTGAAGAACAGCAAAAAAACTATTGCCAGAACTACAAGAACAATATCGTAAATGAAAAAAAGTTATTGATGCTCAATTTGAAAAAGAACAAGCACAAGCGTTTTTAGATTTAAAACCAATTGTAGCAAAAGATGGTAAAAATTTATTAGTTCATCATTTTCAAAACTTTAATCTTAATGTTTTAAAAAATCTTAGTGATTATTATCGTAATCGTTATCAAGATTTAATTGTAATTTTCTTAAATCAAGTTGTGGCAAATAATGAAACTTTAATTTTAGTAGCAATTAGTAAAACTTTAGCTGCTAATAATTATGATGCTAAAGCAGTTTTAATGACAGTTTTACAATCATTTCCTGGTCAAGGTGGTGGAACAAACTTATTAAGTCAAGGAAAAATTCAGGGAATTATTACTTCAGAACAAGTAATACCTTATTTTGTTAATTCAGAAACAACGCAAGAAAATGAAATAAAAAATGGTTAATAAAACTTAACCATTTTTTAAATTAATCATCTAAATTACTGCGTAAAAATATTTCAATTTCGTCTTCATTATAACCAACTTGAATCTTTTTCTTTTCAAAGTCAACAATGATTGGTCGTTTTAAGATTCTTGGTTCATCTTTAATTAATTGATAGATTTCTGGTAATCTTAATGTTTCAATATTTATTGCATGAGTTTTAATATACTTTGCTTTTGTTGCAATAATATCATTAACACCATTGGGTGCAAATTGTAATAATGTTTTTATTTCTTGGTCAGTTAATGAATCTTTGATAATGTTCTTTGCTGTGTAACTAATATTATGTTCATTGAAAAACTTAATTGTTTTTCGTGAAGATGAACAACTTGATGAAAAATAAATCTTTTTCATATCCTACCCCTGAATTTCTTTTATACTACCTTGATTTTCCCCATAATCTTTTAAAATCATAATAGCACCTTTAAAATTAATTGTGTTATTTTGTGATTTAAAAATAAAAAATAATTTAAATTAAATCATTTTACAAACAAAAAATAATATAGTATTATGACTTTACAACTAAAAAATGAAAGTTTAGATGTTCGGGAAAAAGATGAAAATTCTTTGCTGTCCCAGCAACTGTAATGCTGATGAATGTTGAATTACCCATTGAAACATTGTTTTGAGAAGGGCAACTAGTAAAAAGACGCTAAGCCAGTAGACCGGTCTAATTTTTCAGAAATAATCATTATTCCTGGGGGTGAATATTTAATTATTAAGTAATTTTATGATTTTTTTGTCGTAAAAAATTATAAAAAAGCAAAATAATTATCATCTTTAATGCCCCAATTAACTTGGGCATTTTTTAGTTATTAACGAAATTTGGAGGTAACAACTTATGGCAACACATAAGAATCAGTATTATCAAGCATCATTATCACCATTAGGGTATAGTCAAAATGGTTTTAAAGGTAAGATGCGAGCAGTAAATTGAAATGTTATTAATGATGATAAAGATTTAGAAGTTTGAAATCGAATAACACAAAATTTTTGATTACCAGAAAAAATTCCGGTATCAAATGATTTAACTTCTTGAAGAACTTTAAGTAATGAATGACAACAATTAATTACAAGAACCTTTACTGGTTTAACTTTGTTGGATACAATTCAAGCAACACTTTGTGATCCAGCACAAATTCCAAATTCATTAACTGATCATGAACAAGTTATTTATGCTAATTTTGCTTTTATGGTTGGCGTTCATGCTCGTTCTTATGGAACAATTTTTTCAACTTTGTGTTCAAGTGAACAAATTGAAGAAGCACATGAGTGAGTTATTAATAATGAAAAGTTACAAGAACGCGCTAAAGCTTTAATTCCTTATTATAGTAATAGTGATCCATTAAAATCAAAAGTTGCTGCAGCATTAATGCCAGGGTTTTTATTATATGGTGGGTTTTATTTACCATTTTATTTATCAGCGCGTGGTAAATTACCAAATACTTCTGATATTATTCGTTTAATTTTACGTGATAAAGTAATTCATAATTATTATAGTGGTTATAAATATCAAAGAAAAGTTGAAAAGTTGTCAGTCGAAAAACAAGCAGAAATGAAAAAATTTGTTTTTGATTTACTTTTTCAGTTAATTGATTTAGAAAAAACTTATTTAACAGAACTTTATCAAGGTTTTGATTTAGCTGAAGATGCCATTAAATTTAGTTTGTATAATGCTGGGAAATTCTTACAAAATTTAGGTTATGATTCACCATTTACTGAAGCAGAAACAAGAATTGCTCCAGAAATTTTTACCCAATTATCAGCTAGAGCTGATGAAAATCATGATTTCTTTTCTGGCAATGGTTCATCTTATGTGATGGGAATTAGTGAAGAAACTGAAGATGAAGATTGAGAATTTTAATTTGAGAAAGTAAGGAGCAAGTAAAATGCATAATGATGTCATAAAAGTCACAAGTGACAAAGTAGTAAAGCCAAAGGGAGCAATTCATGTTGTTTATTATTCATCAATTTCTAATAATACGCATCGTTTTATTCAAAAATTAGCAGTTTTAAACTCACGAATTCCTTATCAATTAAGTGAAGAACTTTTAGTTAATCAAGATTATGTTTTAATCACGCCAAGTTATAGTGGTGGTGGTGAATTTAAAAAGGGTGCTGTTCCAAGTCAAGTAATTAAGTTTTTAAATAATAAACAAAATCGTGATTTTTGTCGAGGAGTAATTGCTTCGGGTAATACTAATTTTGGTAGTACTTTTGCCATGGCAGGGCCAATTCTTTCAAAAAAACTAAATGTTCCTTTACTTTACCAATTTGAATTACTAGGAACAGAACATGATGTGACAACCGTGAGAAAAGTTTTGACAGATTTTTGAAATTCTAATGACGGAGAAAGCGAATAATGGCAAAAATTACAACCTTATCAGGAAATTTAGAATCAGATCAATACATTGCTTTAAATGCTAAAACAAAGTTATTTGATTGAAATCAAGATAATTTTCAATTAGATTTACAAGCAGCTGAATCTTATTTAGCAAATCATATTATTCCTAATTTAAAAACATTTCCAACAACTAAAGCACGATTTGATTATTTAATTAAAAATCAATATTATGACGAAGAATTAATTAATAAATATGATTTTTCTGAAATTGAAATATTAACAAATCAAGCTAATAGTTATCATCATCATTTTGCTAGTTTTGTTGGAGCATTAAAGTTTTTTAATGCTTATGCTTTAAAAAGTTTTGATGGCAAAGCATATTTAGAAACTTATTCAGAACGAGTTTTGATGAATGCTTTATTTTTTGCTGATGGTAATTTTAAAAAAGCTCAAGATGTTTTAAGGGAAATGATGTTAGGAAGATATCAACCAGCAACACCAACATTTTTGAATGCTGGCAAAAAACAACGGGGAGAGTATGTTTCTTGTTATTTGTTGCGAGTTGAAGATAATATGGAATCAATTGCTCGTGCTGTTTCAACTTCTTTACAGTTATCAAAACGTGGTGGTGGTGTAGCGTTATGTTTAACTAATTTAAGAGAGCAGGGAGCACCAATTAAAAATATTGCTAATCAAGCAACTGGTGTCATTCCTGTTATGAAAATTTTAGAAGATGCTTTTTCTTATGCTAATCAATTAGGACAAAGACAAGGTGCAGGTGCAGTTTATCTAAATATTCATCATCCAGATATTATGTTGTTTTTAGACACAAAAAGAGAAAATGCTGATGAAAAAATTAGAATTAAGTCTTTATCTTTAGGAATAGTTGTTCCTGATATTGCTTTTGAATTAGCAAAAAATAATCAAGATATGGCACTTTTTAGTCCTTATGATATTGAAAAAGTTTATGGTAAACCAATGACTGATATTTCAATTACGAAGGAGTATGATAATTTATTAAAACATCCAGAAATTAAAAAAACTTTTATTAGTGCAAGAAAGTTATTTCAAACAATTGCTGAATTACATTTTGAAAGTGGTTACCCATATTTATTATTTGATGATACAGTAAACAATCGTAATCCCCATCCAGGACGAATTGTCATGAGTAATTTGTGTAGCGAAATTGTTCAAGTTAGTTCTTTAAGTGAATATCATGATGATTTAAGTTTTAAAACTATTGGTGAAGATGTTTGTTGTAATTTAGGTAGTGTTAATATTGCAAAAATGATGGAAAGTGGTAAGGAATTTGGTCAAGCAATTGCACAAGCAATTTATGCTTTAGATCATGTTTCAAGAAATAGTAATTTAGTTTCGGCACCATCAATTGTTGAAGGTAATAAAAATAATCATGCTTTAGGTTTAGGAGCAATGAATTTACATGGGTTTCTAGCAACAAATCAGATTTTTTATGATTCACAAGAAGCAATTGATTTTACTAATATCTTTTTTTATACGATGGCTTATTATGCTTTTAGTGCTTCTAATAAATTAGCACAAGAATTTGGCACTTTTAATGGTTTTAAAAATAGTCAATTTGCTAATGGTGGTTATTTTGATAAATATATCAAGTGTCAAAGTGATAAATGATTACCAAAAACAGAAAAAATTGCAGCAATCTTTGAGCAATATCAAGTTGAAATTCCAACCCAAGAACAATGAAAAATATTAGTGAAAAAAATTAAAACAACTGGACTTGCTAATTCACATTTAATGGCAGTTGCTCCAACTGGTTCAATTAGTTATTTATCTTCTTGTACTCCAAGTTTACAACCAGTGGTTGCACCAGTGGAAACAAGAAAAGAAGGTAAATTAGGGCGAGTATATGTGCCAGCATACAAAATTACTGCTGAAAATTTACCATATTATAAATCTGGCGCTTATGAGATTGGACCTGATGCAATTATTGATATTGCAGCAGCAGCACAACAACATGTTGATCAAGCAATTTCCTTAACTTTATTTTTTACTGATAAAGCAACAACTCGTGATTTGAATAAAGCTTATATTCGTGCTTTTAAAAAAGGTTGTTCATCAATTTATTATGTTCGTGTTCGGCAAGATGTTTTGGAAGATAGTGAAAATTATGATTGCGATGCTTGTGTTGTCTAATTATTCATTATTTACTTATTAAATTAAACATAAAATAGTTTTAACTGTTTTATGTTTTTTATTATTAGATTAGATATAATGTTTTTATTATAAAATGGCTTACCAAGTTATTTATGAGCTATCATTGGTACTGTTATCGGAATTATTTCATTGATTTCAATTGCAATTATTAGTTTTACTATTTGTAAAAACTGAAAACGAATGAAAAGAAGCAATAGGAATGTTGAAAAAATTATCACAAAATTAGCAAAACAATGCTATCAAAATATGTCGTTGTTTTTTTCTTTTGAAATAAAAAATGACCTTTCTTAAAAAAGGTCTAATCTGATTGAGATTTACTTACCTGCAAGTTAAATTTTACTTTAACTTATAACCATAATATTATGAGATATTTTAAGATGAAAATAAAGAATGACTAGTAATATATGAAAATATTTGGTAGAAAATTAAATAAAATGGTTTTAATAATAATACCGAATACACTTTTATTCTTATGATATTATCTGTAGAAACTGGTTTTATTTAGTAATTAAATAAGAGTGTTCTTTTAATGATTGTTTATTCTTATAAATGTTATTGTTTAAATATTAATATTTTATATAATGAGTTTACAGTTTTTTAATCATTAATAAATTTAAATTCTAAATTAGTTATTTTTTAGAATTATATAAGAATTTAAATAATATTTATTATAATAAAGATAGCGAATGGAGTATAGAAATGAAAGATGATTTAAATATTGATTTATGAAATATTTGAGACTTACATATTCACTCACCTAGAAGTTTTGATTATCTGAATAGAACATGTGATAAATCTATTATAGATTTAATTGATAAAAAAGAATTTGAAAAAATTAAAAATAACTGAATTAAGAAGTTAATTAGTAATATAGAAAAAAATCAAATAAAATTATTTTCAATTACTGATCATAATTTATTTGATAAAAATTATTATGAAAGCATAAAATCTCTTATTAACCAAAATGTTACAATTATTCCAGGTATTGAAGTAGATTGTTTTCTTTTAAAAGAAAACAAAAAAGATATATTTAATAATTATTTTCAATTATTAATTCATATAAATCCAAATGATTATGAAAAATTAATAAATTTTAATGATTTTTTTTGTAAAAATTCCTCAAATAATAAAAAAAATTATAAAATTAATTTTTCCGCTTTAACTTTTGAGCAAGTTTGTTCTTTTTTTACAGAACATGAAGTAGAATGCAATATTTCAGTTTAAGGTACTAAGGATAGGGGAGTTTTTGAAATATATAAATTAGAACTTAATAAAAACAAAAATATTTCTAATAAATTAAGTCATATTCTTTCTTTAGGCCATATAGCTGCATTTAATGATAGTAGTATAAAAAGTATGATACAAACTAAGAAGAAAATGAAAAATTACTTAAATAATTTATATAATGGAGACGACTTAAAAATTCCCTCATTTTTAGCCTCTGATAACCATTGTATTGAATGTTATCCTTATAATTGTACTAATTCAAGTAAAAAAATGGAATGAAGTTACTTTAATGGAAGGAATACTTTTAAAGGATTAAAATTCTCTTTAAGTTCATCATATACAAAAATTAAAACTAGTTATCCAATTGTTTCAAATACAAGTAATATAATTGGAAAACTAAAAATAAATGGTAATATAATTATTCCTTCAAATAGAATAAATATAATCATTGGTCCGCGTTCATCAGGCAAAAGTTTATTATTAGAGCATATATTAAATTTAGTTAATGGTGAAAATTATAATAAAATTTATAAAAATTTTGTGAAAGAAATTAAAAAAGATATATATTCATATGATAAAAAAGTAATGCTATCTCAATCTCAGAAACGAGTTTTATACTTTAAACAAAGTCATTTTATTGACAAAGCAATTGATAATCAAACAGTTTTATTAAGTGGTTTGCCTGATTCAAAAAAATATGAAAATTTAGATAAGATTATGAAGCCTACATTTGATTTTTATTTAAAATTAGATGATTATTTTTCGAGTATTCAAAAAATTTTATCAAGAAATATATCTCCATTTGAAAATATAAATCTTTTTTTTGAAGTAAATAATAGTGATTGACGTTTTAATTTTCAAGATAATTTATATGATTGTATAGATATAGAACAAGAAATTGATTTAATTAATTCATATGCTTCTTTTTTAGAAACCAGAAAAAAAGAATTAGATTTAATTAGATTAAATATTAACTCATTTAATGATAGTATTAAATTTTCAAAAAAAGATTTATATGAAAGAAATTTTTTAAATAAAATAAGAAAAATAGATTTTAAATTGGAAATTTTAGATTCAAATATTGAAGAAATTAAAAAAATACAAAAAGAATTAGAATTATTTTGTAGAAAATTGCAAATTTTAGCAAATGTACAAAAAGACTTAAAGACTAATTTAAATAAATTAAAAAGTGATTCTCAAAGAGAAAAGACTAACTTTATTAATAAGCATAAAAATATTTGTAAAGAATTTAAAGCTTTAGGAAATATTGTTCAATCTTTAAACACTTTTTCAAATTTAGTGTTCCAAGTTGTTTATCTTGATAAAGATAAACCTTATGCTAAAGCAAACTATATGATACAGTATGATACAGAGCATTCCTTGCAAAAAGAAAATATTATTGAATCCTTAAAAGAAGTAATATATAAAAAATACTTACAAGACATAAAAGATACAAATTTTAATTATAATACAATAAATATTTTAAAAACAATATCAAATTTAAGAAAAACTTTAGTTAATAATAACTTTAATAATGAACAAACAATTTTTAAAAGTAGTTTTAATAGAAAAACAATGACTTATGAAACTTTTAGAGAAAAAGTTTTTGATTCAAAAGTTATTCCAAATATAACTCAAAATGGTAATTCAATTATGGAGAATTCTCCTGGATTAAGAGCTCAAATATTATTTGAATTAAATTTGGATAGAGAGCAAATTAAAGATTATTCAATAATTTTATTAGATCAACCTGAAGATAGCATAGATAATACATTTGTTTCTCATGATATGATAAGAATAATTAAAGATTTAGCTAATGAAAAACAAATATTTTTAGTAACTCATAATGCTAATTTAGTTGTTAATTTAGACCCAGATAATATCATAATTCCTTTTAATCAAAATGGACAAATAACGTATCATTATGGACGATTAGAAGATAATATAACTGTTGATGGAAATGAAGTAAGTATTATTGATTTAATTGCAAAGTATATTGAAGGTGGAAGATATTCTTTAATAAAAAGAATAGAAAATTATGAATTAGGAGAAATAAAAAATGTTAGATAAAGAAGAGCCAACTGAGAAATATAATATAAAAATATCTTTTAAAGAAAAGAAAATATTTGTTTTATATAAAAGTTTTCAATTTCAATTTGATGAAAATGGGAAACTTGTAGAAACTTGTAAAGAAGAATTTTTAAAATTTATTTTTGAAGTAAATAAAGAAGCAAAAATTGAAGTTGAAAAAACTGATTTAAATGATGATGGTGCCATTATTTCTTTTAAATTAGATAAAGTGAAAGAGTGATTAGAAAATTTTCTTCGAGGATTAAATGATTAAACATAAAAATTATTTTTGATATTATTTAAAATAAAAAAAATTAATTAGTTTTCATTTATTTATTAAAATTATATTAATTTTAATAAATTCTTATTAGGTTTGGAGCAAGAATAGGATATTGAACATCAATTTACTTTTTCTAACCTGAATGAGTTAACAAGGTAGTATACTGGAATTTTTAATTAAAATGGAATATTAGTTTATTCAAGTTTTTTATAGTTAGTTATTAATAATATTTTAATTTTCAATAATTAGTTTTAAATTATTTTATTTATTAATTTTATAAGAACAATTTTATTCAATCCAATTATATTATGTCATTGAAAAATATGATAAAAGGAATATAAATCAAAAAGATTAATTATAAATATCAAGACTTTATAGATAGATTATTTAATTTATGGAGAAAAATGATGCCAATTCAAACTATTAAAATTGAAAATTATAAATCAATTAAAGAAATAAAAATAGAGTTAAAAGGCAAAAAACTTATTCCATTAATTGGTATAAATAATGTCGGTAAAACGAACATTTTAAAAGCTATAAATGCGATTAAGATAAGTAATAAAAATAATTATAATCATTATAATCCTAATAATCTTAATTTTAGAATTGTTGAAAATAATATTAGAAGAGAAAATCGAAATAATATTTCTGATAATTTTTCTTTTGAGGTTAAATATTCATTTACTTATAAGGGTGAAAGTCAGACTTTCTTAATTAATAAAAAGAAAGAAATTTCTGCTATATTAGAACAATTAGTTAATAAAAATATTAAGATTTGTGAAGGTATTGTAAAAAAATATTTTCAAAATAAATATATTTTACAAAGAAATTTTGTTATGTTTATTAATGCTTTAAAATTAATTTTGAATGATCCAAGTGGAATTAATATCTTACAAACAGAAAATTCTTTTCCATTTAAACAAAATATTTCATTTTCAAATAATATTGATGATTTACAAAAATCATTTAAAAATTTTCTTTTTAGCAATTATGTTTTTTCTGAAAATGAAATTACTAATATTCTAGATGAATTAAGCAAATTTATTGAAACTTTTAATGAACTAAAAAATCTTGTTGTAAATTTTGATTTTTCAAATCAAATATTTTATATTTTTACTGTCTCAGAAGTTTATGATAATTTTCAAATTTTTGCTCCAATTGATTTATCACAAGATTTAATTGAAATAAAAATTTATAATAATTATTTATCTGCTTTAATTTACTTTAATGAAGATTATGAAAATATTTTAGTAACAATAAATAGTTTATTAAATAATAAAAAACAAGTTAGCATTGAAAATATGATTGAAAAAGCTAATGAAATCTTAAAAGAAAAGTTTTCATTAAAAATTCTTTATCAAGATGATGAAAATTACATTATTTATCCAGAATTTTATATTAGTAATAATAATGATAAAAGTTTTTTATATTCTAATTTAGTATTAATTAGAAAAAATAAAGAAAAAGAATATAATGAGCCTATTTCTTTAATAAGTCAAGGCTTAAGAAATAAGTTAATTTTGAAATTAAATTTAGAATATTGCAAAAAATATTCAGATAAAGAAATTATTCTTTTACTTGATGAACCAGATCAAGGTTTACATATTAATGCAATACTTCAATTATATGAAGAGTTAAAGGAAATAACTGAAACAACTCAAACTAAAATAATTTATACTACTCATAGTCCTTATTTGTTAGGACATATTTTTGAAACTTATCAAGATATTTTAATTGTTGAAAAAGATCAAAATAATAAAACAATTCTTACAAAAGAATTTCATAATATTACTTATCAAGAATTAAAAGACACTGCTTTAGAAAAAATGCTTCCGATAACAGGTAATGATTATTTAATCATGAATGCAATGAATTGCAGAAATTTTAGATACATAACTGTTGAAGGCAAAACAGATTATTCTTTTTTTAATTGATATAATAAAAATTATTTTAAAAAGCAGAATTTATATTTTGTAGTTATTCATAGTAAAGATAAATTTAAATTAATTAATTATTTTAAGAATATAAATTTAAAATATATATCTTTATATGATAATGATTTTAAAAGAGAAGAATTAAAAGCTATAAAATATCAAAATGTTTTTCCATCTGAGTTAGCGATTAAAGATTTAGAAAGTTTATTAAAAAATAATAAAAATAAACATTTAAAATGTATTAATAAAAATGATACCAATAAGCTTGATAATTATTATCAAAAATTATTAGAAAATCCTGAAACTGAAAAGAATGTTAAAGATTTATTTACATATTTAGAACGAAAATTTGGTGAATTAAATGACTAGTTTCTTTTTCAAAAAACAAAATAATGATGAGTTCTTAAAAGAAACAGTAAAATTTAATTCAAAATTAGATCAAAATTTATTAAAGAAAAAAAGTATTTTTTCAGTTTTAGAAAAAGATCCTTTTATCAAAGAAAATTTTGACAAATTTTTATTTACTCTTAATAAAGATCAGTATCAAATTATTTTTGATAAAAATCAGTATCAAAGTTATTTAAATTTAGCAAATTCAATTTTAGATAGTTGTGATTATTATAATTGAGATGATATTTGAATTAAATTTAAAATTAAGATTTATGATATAAGTACTAAATCTAATAATTTTAATTATTCAATAATTTTTAAATGAATATTATTATTGGTTTATTTAAATGAAAATCAAAAAATAGACTTGGAAGATTTTTTTAGAGTTCATAAAGAATTTAAAGAAGAGTTTGAAGTTATTGGTTTAATGTTAGATAATCATTTTAAAAATAAATCAGTGCAATTTGATCAAGAAATTTCTTTAGATATTGATAAGTTAGATAATTTATATTTAAAGATTAAAAAATTTTTAATTCAATTAGATGATTTTTTTATTAATAATTTTTCTTTTATAATCAATGAATTGAGTTTTAAATATGAAAATTTGAAAGAAAAAATTAAATCAAACAATTATTATTTTGATTTAAAATTTTTAGATCAATTAATAGATTCAAGTAATGAAAATCAAAAATATTTAACTGAATTTACAACATTAAATAATTTAAATTTACCGATTAATTATATTTTTATTAAGTATTTAGTTGATAATAATTTTCTTTGTTTTCAAGCAGATTTAATAGAAAAATTTTGTAAAAAAATTAAAATACAATTAAAAATTGTTGATATTTCTAGTTTAAAAGTAAAAATTTTTAAATTTTTAAAGGAGAATGGAGCTTATAAAAAAATAGGTCAAAATTATATTTTTTTACTTGATATTGATTTTTATTTTGATAATTCTTCTTTTGAAAAATATATTATTAAAGATTTTGAATATATGATTGATGATTTTACAAGATTTTGTATTCCGTTTCCAGAAATTGATTCATTTAAAAAGTATTTATAAATTTTTCCCGTTTTACTCATAATAATTGTTTAATTAAGATTTTTCTGCTATAAATAAGGTAGATAAAATAATCGAATATTTTTATTCTGTTAGGTGAGGCTACTTTACGGATATATGCTGCTACCCACTTTTGTCTAAAGACAAAAAATGGGTGAACAACTTTTGTCGAATTAAGGCTTAAGTTAATGTAGCTGACTTATACTTTTAAGTCAAAGTTGTAAAGTGCTAAAGCTCAACGCGGTGAATAAATTCTTTTTAATTGTGAATAGGATTTATTTTTTCCGTAAATAAATCTTTTTTTATTTTTTGGCTAACAAAATATAAGATTGAAGGTGAAACATGAAAAACAAAACAAAAAAGGTCGCTGTAAAAAATAATGTTTTTTTTAAAGAAGTTTCACAACTTTCAAAACAAGAAACAATTAAAAGATTAGATAGCAGTTTGCTTGGTTTAACTAAAGATCAAATTGAAGAAAAGCAAAAAGAATATGGTAAAAATGATTTTTCTCATAAGCATTTTGTTTGATATAAACAACTTTTTCGTAATTTAGTTAATCCATTTATTATTATTTTAACAATTATTGCGATTTATAATTTTATTAGTTATTTTGTCATTAATGATGACCCTAGTGATCGTAGTGAATTATGGGGAGCAATTATTGTCCTTGTTATGGTTGTTTTGAGTGTTGTAATTACTTTCTTTCAAGATTTTCGTAGTTATAAATCATCAGAAAAATTACGAGAAATGGTTGAAACAACTGCTAGTGTTTTTCGTTATAGTAGAAAGTTTCCTGACCGAAAAATTAATTTAGATGATTTAAATAGTGTTGCTCAAAATACGAAAGAAATTTTAATTGAAGAATTGGTTCCTGGTGATATTGTTTTTCTTTCATCTGGTGATATGGTTCCTGCTGATGTGCGATTATTAAAATCAATTGATTTATTTATTAATCAGGCTGCTTTAACTGGTGAAGCATTACCAGTTGAAAAACATGCAACTTATAATAATAAAAATACTAAAAAAACTAGCAATATGTTAGAATTTGAAAATTTATGTTTTATGGGTACAAGTGTTGTTTCAGGTGGGGCAATTGCGATTGTCATTGCAACAGGAGCAAATAGTTATTTTGGAACAATTGCTAGTTCAATTACTGCTAAAAGACCAGAAACTAGTTTTAATAAAGGAATTAAAAAGGTTAGTTATCTTTTAGTGGCATTTATGGTAGCAATGATTACCTTAATTTTTGTTGTTAACTTTTTTACTAAACATGATTGATTATCAGCGTTATTGTTTTCAATTTCAGTGGCTGTTGGCATTACTCCTGAAATGTTGCCTGTGATTGTTAGTGCTAATTTGGCTCGTGGTGCTTTGCGATTATCAAAGAAAAAAGTAATTGTTAAGAATTTGAGTAGTATTCAAAATTTTGGGGCAATGGATATTTTATGTACTGATAAAACTGGTACTTTAACCGAAGATAAAATTGAATTAGTAAGATATTTAGACCCTGATGGTAAAAAATCTCATCGTGTTTTAGAACTAGCATTTTTAAATAGTAGTTTTCAAACTGGGTTAAAAAATAATATTGATAAAACAATTATTGAAAAAGCACAAAGCGGTAAAATTACTAAACAAGATTATCATAAAGTTGATGAAATTCCTTTTGATTTTGCCCGAAGAAGAATGTCAGTTGTTATTAGTAAGAATGATCAAGATGATATTTTAATTTGTAAAGGTGCTGTTGAAGAAATTTTAAAGATTTGTCATAGTGTTGAAATTGAAGATAAAGTTGTGCCATTAGATCAAGAAGTGAAAGCAAAAATTTTACAATTAAGTCAAGATTTAAATAGTCAAGGTTTACGAGTAATTGCTGTTGGATATCGTAATTTTAAAGCAGATAAGAAACAAGTTTATAAAATCAAAGATGAATCAAATTTAACTTTAATGGGCTATATTGGTTTTTTTGATGTTCCTAAAAAAAGTGCGATTACTGCAATTCAAGCATTAAAAACTCATGGTGTTGAGGTTAAAATTTTAACGGGTGATAATGAAATTGTTACAAGAGCAATTTGTAATAAAGTTGGATTAGATCCAAAAACTCCTTTACTAGGAACTGAAATTGATGCTATTAGTGATCAAGAATTAAGCATTCGAGCTGATGAAACAACAATTTTTGCAAAAATGAATCCATTACAAAAAGCACGAATTATTGATATTTTAAAATTAAAAAATCATACTGTTGGTTTTTTAGGTGATGGTATTAATGATGCTGTTGCTTTACATCATGCTGATGTTAGTATTTCTGTTAATAGTGCTTCTGATATTGCTAAAGAAGCTTCAGATATTATTCTTTTGGAAAAAGATTTAAATGTTTTAGAACAAGGTGTTACAGGTGGTCGAATTACTTTTGGTAATATTTTAAAATATATTAAAATTACTATTGCCTCAAATTTTGGTAATGTTCTAAGTATCTTAATAGCTGCTGCTTGATTACCATTTTTACCAATGTTAGCAATTCAAATCTTGTTACAAAACTTATTATATGACTTATCACAATTGACAATTCCATGAGATGGTGTTGATCAAGAATTTATTGCCAAACCGCGGAAGTGAAATATTAAAAGTATTGTGCCATTTGCTTTGTGAAATGGGCCGTTAAGTTCAATTTTTGATGTTGCGACTTTTGCTTTTTTAGGGTATGCTTTACATACAATTCCTAATGATAATGCACCGTTATTTCAATCAGGCTGATTTGTTCTTGGAATTACAACTCAAACTTTAATTTTCCATTTACTAAGAACAGCAAAAGTACCATTCTTTAAAAGTAATGCTTCGTGACCTGTTTATGTGACAACAATTTTATTTACTGCAATTGGAATTGCCATTCCTTTTACAGTAATTGGCACAGCAGTAAATTTAGTGCCATTACCATGAATTTTCTTTGCTTATTTGGTTGGTATTGTTATTGCTTATTTTGGTCTGAGTCAATTATGAAAAATGTTATATATTAAAATTTTTAAAAGTTGAATTTAAAATTATGATTAATAGGTAGAACACGATATAATTTTTAATAGCAACAGTAGGAGGTATTATGAAAATTGCATTTGATGTTATGAGTGGTGATTTTGGCAGTAAAGAAGCAATTTTAGCTGCTTGCGAAATGGTAAAAGAATTTACTGATTTAAAAATCACTTTAGTTGGTAATGAAGTAGAAATTAAAAATCATTTGCAAGAAATTTTTAAAAACAAACCAAATAAAAACTTAGATATTCATCATGCTAATGAAATAGTACCAATGACTGCTGGACCATTTGAAGCATTAAGAATGCCAAATTCTTCAATGAGTCAATCTGTTCGTTTAGTTAAAGAAAAAAAAGTTGATGGTGTTCTTTCATCAGGTTCAACTGCTGCTTATTTGGGAGTTTGTCATTTATTATTAGGTGAAATTTCTGGGATTAAAAGACCTGCTTTTATGCCAATTATGCCAACATTAAAAGGGACAAAAGTATTAGTTTTAGATATTGGTGCTAATATTGAAAATACTGCTGATGAGTTAGTTACTTTTGCTTTAATGGCTAATATTTATAGTAAAGCAATTTTAAATATTGCTGAACCAAAAGTTGCTTTATTAAATATTGGACTTGAAGCAAATAAAGGTCCAAAGGTAACAAAAGAAACTTATGCAAAGTTAAGTGAATTAACTCTTAAAGATGGAAAATTACAACAATTGAATTTTTGTGGTAATATTGAACCCCGTGAAGTTTTAAATGGTGAAGTTGATATTGTTGTTTGTGATGGTTATTCTGGTAATGTTCTTTTAAAATCATTTGAAGGAATTACAACCTTAATTTTTACTTTACTAAAAAAAGCTTATAAAAAAAATCTTTGAACTAAATTATTAGGATTAATGTCAAAACCAGTTTTTAAAACAATTAAAACTACTTTTGATTATAAAAATACTGGTGGTGCCCAATTAATTGGGATTAATGGTATTTGTTTTAAGGCACATGGTTCAAGTGATGTTCAATCTTATTATAGTACTTTGAAATTATTGAGAACGGCAATTAAACAAGATGTGACTAATAAAATTAAAGATGAAGTTAAAAAAATCTTATAAATTTGCCTTTATAAGAATATTAAGGAATGATTGATAATGGAAAATGAAATTAATAATATTTTAAGAATGAGTTTAGCGACTAAAATTAAAACTAATGAAAATTATTTAGCAGCATTTACTCATAAATCTTATTCTAATGAAAAAAATTTATCTTATTCTTATGAACGATTAGAGTTTTTAGGTGATGCCCTTTTAAGTGCTCATATTTCAGAATTTATTTGAAGACAATTTCCTAATATGACTGAAGGAGAAATGACAAGTTTAAGAAGTAAAGCAGTTAGAGAAGAAACTTTAGCTGCTGCTAGTTTATCTTTAGGTTTAGAAAATTATCTTGTTTTAGGTCATGGTGAAGAAAGTACTGGAGGTAAACAACGAGTTAGTATTTTATCAGATGTTTTTGAGTCATTTCTAGCGGCTGTTTATTTAGATTTAGGTCATCAAGCAATTGATCGTCTTTTAAATTTAACTTTGTATGAATGAATTACTAATAATAATTTTGATCGGATGATTGATTATAAAACAAAATTACAAGAATACGTTCAAAATGAAAAGCGCAATCCAATTATTTATAAGCTAATTGAACAAAATAAGAAAAATAATAATCTGATTTTTATTATTGGTGCTTACTTAGATGAAATTTTACTAGGCAAAGGTCAAGGAACAACAAAAAAGAAAGCAGAACAAGAGGCCGCTAAGGCAGCGCTAGCAAAATTAGCACAAGTTAAAAAATAAAAAAAGATGTTTTTAAAGCATCTTTTTAATTACGGTTGAATAATTTATTTTACGGACTAATATAATAACTAAGAACCAAAAGGTTTTTATTACTATCTTTTCAATTCTTTAATATTATAGCACTGATTTAAAAAAGAAAACAAGGTTTTTTTATTTATTTTTTTAAATAATTTCAGAAAAAAAATAATCTTAATTTAAGATAACAATAATTGCTTTTGAATTAATTTTTAAAAATAATTTTAATAATAAATTATTTTATTTAGTGAGGAGTAATAATATTTTTTTTGATAAAGTTCCTTAGTTAATTTTTGTTTATTATGATTTTCATATTTTAAATAATTAATAATATCAATTTGATTAATATCAGCTGTTCGTAATAATAACATATTTTTAAAAGTTTGATAATTAAATGCTTTTGAACCATAACCTAGTAATCATTTAACAATATGAGAAACATCCCCTTCAGCACTAACGCCAATATTAAATTGTAATTTTTGATTAATAATTCCAATTGAATTATTTTTAAAATAACTAATTACTTTTTCTAGTTTTATTTGTTTTTCTTTACTTGTTAATTTAGGAGAGTTATTTTCTAAATAAGTAATTAATTCAGAATATAATCCAAGATTAAAAAGATTTTTGCTAATTTGATATTTTTCTAGATTTTTGTTATTTACTTCATTGGGAAATATTTTTTTTAATTGACGACAAGCATGAAATTTGTCAAGTAAGTAATAAGAGTTTGATCAATAATAACTTGCTTCTCTAATTCATGGTGCACCATCACCGCCAATAATGATTTTACTAGTATCAACATTGGCATAAAAAATTTTAGCAATGTTTTTAAGATTGTTAATAAATTCCTTTGTATCAATTTTTTGAGTAATTGGAAATAGTTGTCAATATACTCGTTTATTAGCTAAAACTTTTCTTTTATTGGTGGAAGTGTCTTGATTATAACCAGTATGAAAGGTAATTAAGCGAATGCGATATTTATTAAGTTTATTATTATTTCTTAATTTGACATAAGTTTCATCCATATTGATGTATAAACAATTAGGAATTAAAATCGGTTTTTGTTGTAAAGTAAGAATTTTTAACGATTGATATAAATCAAATGATTTAATAATATTACCAATTGTTGCTGTCGTAATATTTGCTTGTTCAATACTATCACAAATATCGCGTTGTCGTTTACCATGGGAAATTTGTTCTAAAATTTTAAATTTTAAATGATTAGTAACACGACTATATTTTTCAATTTCTAATTTTTTATCTGCTAAACAAATATATTGATAACGAGATTGATGTCAATATTTATATATTCTTCTTTTATAAGTTATTGAACCAAAGATTGTTAGAATTGTTCGATTTTTGAATCCATCAGGAATATAATGATTTTCTTTTCGTCATTTTGAAAGAAAAATATCTTGATCGGTTTTTTCAAAATAATCTTGTAAATCTTTCTGAATTCTTGTTAAATTTGCTTTTTGATAATTTTCAAAAAATAAAAACTGATTACTAAATTCCTCTTGCTTTAATGCTTGCAAGTCCATCACGTTTCCCCCATAAAAGTCTAAAATTTCTTTTTGAAATTATAACTTTTATTTGGTTAATAATAAAGATGGGTTTAGGAATTTCTTATAATCAGTTTGATTTTTCTTTATTTTATTATCCTAATTCAATATTGCAAGCAGGATGAGTTGCTACTAAATTCTTGCAACTATTATTATGCGGATTACTATCTTTGTGATGAATATTTCAACTATAAGAGCTATTTTTTTGTTCTCCTTGATAGGCACCTTTATTTAGTGGTCCTTGACAATGAAAACATGCTCGGAATTGTTCTTTTTTCGGATGTTCTGGATGATACTTTGTATTATTTCATGCACAATTTTTCTTACTTTTATGGTTAATACATGCTGCCATTTTAAAATCCTCCCTTTTAAAATCTTAATTAAAGTATAGCATTAATTATTTTTTCAGTTGTATGAAAAATTCTTTGCTATTGTTTGTTTTTTTTGAATATTCTGAATGATATTCAGTATTATTGCAAGCACAGTCTTTTTGTTCTTGTTGATTATTAATACATGTTGCCATTTTAATCTAATTTTTGTAAACACGTTTGATAAAGATTAAGTACCATGTTAGTGATGTCAATTTCTTGTTGACGAGATTCAATAACTTTTTTTATATTTGCAATAAGGTCTTTATTTTCTTTTGTTCGTTCTCCTTGATATATAGATTCCATTATTAGTAATAGTTTTTCATGTCGCATGATAATATCATTATTTTCGGTAACTTTTTCAGTTAATTCATTAATTTCTGCTGTAAGTCAACTTTTTGAGCGTAATTCTTCAATTCTTTGTTGTGGTTCAATCATTTCTTTCTTTATTTTTTGAATATCATCAAGTATCTCGCTTGCTGTTAGTTCTTCAGTTTCTTTTTTGTCATTATTATTCTTATCTGAATCATTAATTGTTACAATTTTTCTTGATTTTGTTTTATTATTATTGTTATTTATTTTTGTTGTCATTTTAAAATCTGTTTCGTAGTTTAAAGAGATATCATTAACTACATTTTTCTCTTTAATTTCTTGTAGTTTTAATTTTTTTATTATCGATTGATAAAATTTAATTTGATTATTAATGCTTGTCTTAACGTGTTGATAAGCACTTGAACCATCATCATGATATTCGGCTAATTCTGCTTTTAAGTCTAAAATCGTTTGTTCAAGTCAAGACTTTGAATTTAATTTAATATCGTCATCTGTTGTTGTACTTTTATTGTTGTTATTTATTTTTGTTGCCATTTTAAAATCCTCCTTTTAAAACCTTAATTAAAGTATAATACTATTTATTAATTTAAATGATTAAAAATTAAGTTTAATCACAATTTTTTGTTCAGTATTTTTAATGTTAATTGATAAAATTTAATTTGATTTTTAATACTAATACTAAGTTCTTGATAATCTTTACTTTATAATCATATATTCAGTTAATTTTGCTTCTAAGCGTAAAATGACATTTTCAATTGAAGATTTTGAGTTTAAATTAATGTCTTTAGAATTCATTTTTTTATTGATGATTAGTTATCTCCGTTTTATTAGATAGTTATAAAATAATAAAATGACCCAAGTTGTATTTTGGGTCAATTTATTTCTTTTTTTGAATTATTCTCGTTCATTTTCAGATGAATTTTGTTTTTCAGATTGACTTTTTATTATATTATGTTCGCTTTTTAAAAGATCATATTTATTTTTTATATCTTGATAGTCATTTTCTTTTTCAATTAAAATATTTTTTAAATTATTAATTTCTGCTTCTTGTTCTTTAATTTTTTTATATTGAGTTTTGTTTTCCATTCATTTTTTTAAATTTTTTTCTTTTAGTATTTTTCTGCTATTTTGTAATTGATTAATTACTATTTTTTGGTTGGCTTTAGTTTTTTTTAATTTTTCAAGTTCGTTATTATTTTGTTTTATTATGTTATAAAAATTTTTTTCGCCAGTAAGTTCAGTAAGCTCAGTAAGTTTAATCGCTAGTTCTTGTTGTTTTTCAATTGGTATTTTGACTTCTTCTCCTTTTTCTTTTGAATCTTTATATTTTGGTCAAAACTTCAAATATTTTGTTTCTACTGGTGTTATACCTTTATAATAAAAATAAGTTATTTTACCTGGATCTAACATTATTTCTACTGGCGCTTCATTGTCATTTCTCCTTTTAATTCCAGTCCCTTCTCATACTAAAGATTTTTTTCCGAAAAATTTTAAAAATATTATTGGTCTTCCTTTTTTATCTTCTTCTCGACTTCTTCGAAGTTTAAAGACATACATTTTTTTAAAATATAAATTAGCACTTGGATCATTTGTTTTTTCTTCAGTTGTAATTTCTTTTTGTTCATTCATAATTAATTACCTCTTTTCTTTTTGATAGATAATTAAAAATGACCCTTAATTATTTGCTTTAATAAATTACCTTTGCTATAATTTATTTGTTTAAATGGCAGTTTAAATGAGTTTAGTTAATTTTGATAATTAAACTAAAAAAAATAAGGAACCGTTCTTGTTCCTTATTTTTTTAGCTTTAAAGTTAAAAGTGCTTTTTAATTAATTTTGTTGTAATTTACTTCACAAATGATTCATTGTTGAATATTAGTTATTTTAAACATTTAATTATAAAAATAAATTTAGCAAAATAAAAACACAATATCAGTAACTTATTTTCTTTATCAATTAAGATTTTGACTGATATCGTGTTTAGAATATAATTAACTTTTTTATTTTATTTGTTTATTTTATCGTTAGTTTTTTATTAAGAAGATTTTCACAAAATTTAATATGTTCTGTGAGCATAGTAATAAATTTTTGATCATCAGCATCGATAATTTCTTCTTCTTTTGAGATTTTTAAGTTATGTTTATAATGTTCTATTTTTTGAATTAATTCTTCTTTAGAAATAGATTTTTCGCTTTTTAATTCTTCTCTTTCTTCTTGATAATCACTAATAATTTCTTCGATATATTGGGTTTTTGTTATTGGTTCAGATTCAAGTGAAGAAAGTGGTAGATATGTAAATCGAACATCTTTTAATTGACATTTTGGACAGTTAATAATTGTTTGAATTGGGATTGTTTCATCTTCGTGTTCTTCACAATTATAATAAGTAATATATGTGCGATCTATTATCTCTGAGTCTTGATAATGTCATTCAATTCATGGTTGTTTTTCATCACTTTTTTTATCGTTTAATTGATAGTTAGTTTGTGCAATTTTAATTTCTTCTAGCGTTGGTGGCTTAACAAAATCCAATTGAATTGTTTCATATTCAAATTTAATTTTTTCTAAAGGACATTGGTCACATTCGATAATTTGATTGATTTTTCTAGTACCTTCATGTCAAAAGCAATTTCAATATCTTAGAATTGTTTTTGCAACGATAAAAAAATTACCATTAGGATCACTTTTTTCCCAATCGCTTATGTTTAAATATTTTGGCATCGTTTCCCTCCTTTTAAAATCTTAATTAAAATTATAATAGCGTTTAAAGTTATTTAAAAAAATTTTATTTATTTATCAAGTTTTTTTAAAGCAGTTTGATATTGTTTAATTTGGTCTGCAACAACAGCTTTTAAATTTTGATATGTAGCGCTACCATCATTATCATATTCATTTAATTTTGCGTTTAATCAGGCAATTTGATTTTTAAGTGAAGTTTTTGATTTAAGATTAACTTTTTCTTCAGGTAAGATTGCTTCTGTTTTTTTATTATTTTTAATTATTGAATTAGGTTTGTTTGCTAATACTGGCTTAATATCATAATAATAATCTTGGTTAAAGTTGATTAAAGTTAATTGTTGTTTAATTTCATTGTCTTTTGGTAAGTTTGGTTTCATTTGATGTCAAGGAATTAATTTTGTTTTAGCAGGATTTTCACGAGCATAAAAAATAATTGCTTGCTTAGGTGCTAATTTCATTAAATCACTAGCTAAAATTAAACGATGACCAGTTAAGGTTTCAGATTGATTTTTGTCTTTATTTTTATTACCAGTTTTACCACTAGTTGAAATTTGTAAAACTGTTGCATCACCAATCATTTTGCTATAGCGTTCAGCAGTTTCTAAATCAATTGTTTGTAGGAAAATGTGTAAACTGCAATTAGTAAAAATCACATTAGCTTTTTCTTGACCATATTTACTTGTTAATTGTTTTAAATCTTGCAAAATTAGTTGAAAGAAGATGTTACGACTTCGTGCCACAGTAATAATAGCATCAAGATTGGCAACTGTTGGAACATTACCAAATTCATCACATAGGAAATAAACTGGTCGTGTTAGTTTATTATTTTCGTTATTGTTTGCTTTACCTACTAAGAATTTATAAAGTTGACTAATTAATAAAGCGATAAAAAGATAATAATTATGATTTTCATCAGGAACAATAATAAATAATGCTGTTGGTTTAGTAATAAAGTCATCAAAGTTAAGATCATTATTGCATGTTAAGTTACGAATGAAATCATTTTTAAAAATTGCTAAATAAGTAGACATTGTCATTAAAACGCTACTTAAAGTTTTTGATTCACCATGTAAGACTTGACTAGCAGTAATTTTGGCAAGACTAGTGTCCTCACGATTTTTTAATCAAGCAATCATTTCTTTTTGCATTGAAGCAATTACAGCAACTGATGCTAAGTTGAATTTTTTCAATGGTAAAACTTGTGTTAAAGTTGTTATTTTATCATCATTAGTTTTTTCAACAGCAATTTGAGCATCTTCTAACATTGCCATAATAATTGCTTCGGTAATTAAAGCACCACTATTAGTTCAAAATGGATCTTCTTGTTTTTTAGTAGTAAATAAAGTTTTTGTTAAATCTTGAATATCATTTTGAATTGCTACTTTTAGTTGTAGTTGTTCTTGTTTGTTATTAGATAATAGCATTGTTTTAAATTGTTGATAGATCATTGCCAAGGGATTTCAAGCAATACTCGCAGTAACATCTCGTAAATTAAGTGCTAAAACTTGATAACCTTGTGTTGTTAATAGTGTTTTTTGTTCTTGATATAGTTCACCTTTAGGATCAGTAATAATCATACTAGGTTTATCAATACTTTTACTATTAATGTTAATTGTTGGTAAAACTAAATTTTGTGTTTTTCCACTACCTGTACCACCAATTACTAAACTGTGAGTATTACTTCTAATATTAAATGTTAATTGATGTTTATTTTGATTAGCATTGACTACGAAACCATGATATTGATGGTTATCATTAGAGTTAACTAAAGGATAATTTTTATTTAATTCTTTTTCACTAGCTCATTGCGCTTGACCATAATCGTTATTTTTACTTTTTTTGATTCCTGTTTTACCATCTTTTGGTTGAAAGATTTTAAAAATATAATATAGATAAGCTATGATACTTAACAATAATGATAAGATTCATGGATATTGATAATTAATTGCTGTTTTTCAATAAGTTAATAAGTTAAATTTTGAATGATCTTTAATAATTGTAATTATCGCACCAAGAATTGTGATTAGAATTAAGAAAATAATTGGAATCATAATTAATCCGATTAGTACTAATTTAGTTTTTTGTTTTATTGTTTTTTCTTTTCGATTCATTTTTAATACCTCTTTTCTTTTAAATAAATAATTAAAAATAATTTTTGATTTTATAGATTTTATTCTTTTTCAATTTCTGATTCTTTGTTAGAATTTTGTTTTATTTTTTCTTTTACTGCTAGTTTTTGTTTTAATAATTTGTTTTCAGCTTGTTTGAAATCTCTATTATTTTTAAGGTTTATATATTCGTTGAAAGAAATATTAATTGTTGTTTCTTGATCAATTTTATTTTTTGTTTCTTGTTTTAACAATTTATTCTCTTCTGATATTTGGTAATTTTTAAAATTTATTTCATTAATTTTATTGACATTATCTTGAATTGTTTTTTCTAATTTTTCAATTTTAATATAAGGATTTTCAAATTTAGTAATTGAAATAAATTTTTTAGCAAATGCTTCTTGTTGAGCCTCTGTTAAAGTTACAGTTTCTTTTGTTCTTGTATTTATTCATTTTTCTACTAATTCACTTGTTTTTACTTTTTCGATGTCATTACCATAAAAATATGTTAATTTATTTAATTGAATTGCTAAAGGTTCTTCATATTTATTTTCCTGATCATATTGTGATGTTCCTGATCAAACTACAGCCTCATTTTTTGTAACATTTATTATAACTGCTGCTCGTCCGGTTTTATCTTTATCATAATTTCTCTTTAAAAGATAAAAGTAGTTGCTTTTCAGTTCTATTTCTTTTTCGTTATCTTCTTGATTTTTTTTATCCATGTGTTTACTTCCTTTCTTTAAAAAAGGCAACAATATATTTTCAATATTGTTGCCTTTAACTTATAATTACAATTTATAATTTATTAATCTTTTTCAAATTCTAATTCTTTATTATTATTTTTTGCTATTTTTTCTGTTGTAGCTAGTTTTTGTTTTAGTAATTTGTTTTCTACTTCTTCAAAATTATTACTATTTTTAAGATTTGTATATTCACTTAAAGAAATATTAATTATTTTTTCATCATTTTTGTTTTTCTTGATAATTTCTTGTTTCAACTGTTTATTTTCTTCTGATAATTGATAATTTTGGTTCGTTGCTATTTTAATTTTGTTTTCTTTAGTTTCAAGAATTGCCTCTAATTGTTTAATTTTACTGTAAGGATTTTTGAACGGACTCATTGCTATGAATTTTTTAGTAGCTTTTATTTGTTGTTCTTTTGATAAAATTCAAGATTCATTAGTTTTTTTATCTTTTCATTCTGTTACTAATTCTTTTGTTTTTATTTTATTAATGCCATTGCCATAAAAGTGGAATCGTTTTTCGTTGAAATAAAGTATTAAAGGTTTCTCTTTATTAAATTTATCTGGTTTATTTGTCCCTGTTCAAATGACTGAATTTCCTTTTCTAGCATTTATTATCATTGCTGGTTGTTTTCATTGTGTACCATTTGAATCTTTTTGATTTCAAACATAAACATGTTTTCTTTTTATTGCTAATTTTTTGCTTATTTTTCTTATTTTTTCATCCATAAACTTGCCTCCTTTCTTTAAAAATAAAAAAATAAGTCATTGTTTTAATGACTTATTTTTGTTAAAATTAAAATGTCTTTAGGGGAGATACAATTCGTCTTACTTACATAGTAAGTAAAGATGAATAATAAGAATGGCCATAATGGTCATTTTTATTTAACTATGTGATTATGATTAATAATCAAGGAGTAAAAATGAGTGATATTTTTGAAAGAGATAGAAATGGTCAAGTAATTTCTGATACTGATCGAGATGTTAAGAAAATCTTAAAGATAATTTCTAATACTCAAAAATTATTAAAAAAGATAAATTGTAAAAGTTTATCAGAAAAGAAAAAATATCGACTTTTTACTAAAGTAATTGGCAAGAAAATCGCAGATAATTTTATGTTTTTAACACCAATTCATATTGATTTTGGTAAAAATATCGTTATTGGAAATAATGTTTTTATTAATTTTAATTGTTCATTTTTAGATCGGGGTACAATTACGATTGGTGATAATGTTTTAATTGGACCAAATTGTAATATTTTTACAACAAATCACCCAATTGCACCAAAAAATAGAAAGTCAACAATATCAAAAGCAATTACGATTAAGAATGATGTTTGAATTGGAGGAAATGTAACAATTTTGCCTGGAATTACAATCAATGCTAATTCAATTGTTGGAGCAGGTAGTGTTGTAACAAAAGATGTTCCAGAGAATGTCATAGTTGCTGGAAATCCTGCAAAGGTGATTAAAAATATAATTTAAAATAAAAAAATGACCTTTGTTAATTTTGTAAGACAAAGGTCATTTTATTTAGTAATTTATTGATGAATTAAGAAAACTGAGATGATTAATTAAGTTTTATAACTTGATGATTTTAACACCATAGTTTATTACGATCTTTTCTATAAGTTTTAATAATAAAGCTGGTTTTTTTGATTTCATTAGTCTTCTTAAATGATTTTAATTATTGTTTTTCTTTTTCAATTAGTTTTTTCTCTCATTTTAATAACTCTATTTCTAATTTTTGTAATTGCGATTCGTCTTCTGTTTTTCTTAGTAATTTTCTTATTTTTTTATTTAATTGATTTTCTTGAATTAGTAACGCAACTTCTTCTGTTAATAATTGCTTTTCTTTTGCTAAGAGTTGTGTTATTTTAATAAAATTTGTTTGGTCTTGAGCAGTTATTAATGTTGGATTATTTTCTTTTGTTGAAAGATTATTTTTATTGATATTGGTATTGTTAATTGTCATTCTTACTTTCCTCTTTTCTATTTTTTTAATATTAATTAATCATTAACTTTTTGTTATTTTAAATTACCAATTTTTTCTTTAATATCATTGATTTTTTTTATTAGTTCATTTTCTAACTTTAATGCTGCTGCTTTTTTTGTTCATTCTTTTGTTTTTAATGTAATTTTTTCTTTTAATTGTTTGATTTTTGTTGCTGCTTTTTTTAATTCTGCTGCTTTTTTTGCGATTTTATTTTCAAAAGTTAAGTCTTTTTCTGCTTCTGTTAATGTTTGATTTAGATAGTTTTCATATTTTTTTAATTCTTTAAAAATAATAGCGTTAGATAAATTATTTTTATTAGTTGTCATTACTTTATGCTCCTTTTCTTAATAGTTCTTGTTCTTGTTTTAATAATTTTATTTCTAATTTATCTAATTCATTTTCTTCTTGCTTTAAAGCTGCATCTTTTGTTAATAATGTTGCTGCTTTTATTATTAGTATTGCTTCTTGTTTGTCTAATTCGTTTTGCATTTTGTCATATTTTAGTCCGTTTACTGTTAACTCTGTATCAGATATTATTTGTTCCTTTAGTTGTTTAAGAAATATTATTTCTTCTAAAGTATCTTTAATAGAAGTTAAGTTTAAATTCTTTTCATTTGATGTCATTGTTTACCCTTTCTTTTATTGTTAATTTTCAATCGTTTTTTGATTAGTTTGTTTTATGATTGATTTTTCTCATTTTTCTAATTCTTTTCTTCGGTTTTCTAGTGCTATTACTTTTTTTTCTAGTTTTTTTTCAGTTTTTCAGTAAAGTTTTGTTTTATAGTTTAATTCGCTTTTTTTTCCTAATAAACTCTCATATAATTCTCATAAATTTGTTGATGCAAATCCTAATTCTTGATCTAATATGGCAATTATAAATTCTAGTTCTTTTTTATTAGTTTTATTATGAGCTAGTATTTCTAATTGTGTTTCTAAAAGATTATCATCATAAATATTATCAATTTGTTTATATTTATTACTAAACAACATTATTTTTCCCTCTTTTCTTTTTATATATTATAACTATTTTTAGATTTTATTAATCTTTTTCAAATTCAGATTCTTGAGTATAATTTTCCATTTTGCTTGATTTTTCTTGTTTTAATGTTTCATTTTGTTGTTTAATTAATTTATTTTCACTTACTAAAATTTTTTGATTATTTTTTAATTCTTTTATTTGTTCATCTTGTTCTTCAATTCTTTTTTGATTTATATTGATTTCATTTTTTAATGATTTATTTTTTATTTCTAATGTTTTAAAAGTTACAAATTCATTAGTATCAATCGTAACTGCTGAAGATTTAAATTTATTATTTATAATTTTTTTCATTATTTTTCCTTCAGGATTTAATTTTATTAATTTTTTACTTTTATCATCTGTTCAAAGATCTTTTATTTGATTGAAAGGAACATTTTTTGTATAAATTGATCGCAGATATTGTCTTTTATTGTTAGCAAAAAAAGTAGCAAAATCAAAATTACTAGATTGAGAAGTACATAGTTGAATTACTGCATAATTTTTTTCAAATTTAATAAAAATTCCTGGTCTGATATTTTGTTTATTATCATTGTGGACATCATCAGGAATTTTAACTCGTACACCAATTCCTTTTTTTAATTTTTTATAATCAAATTCTGTCATATTTTCCGCCAATTGATCAAAATTTATTTTGGTTTGAAAATTATTTTTATTAGAAAGCTTCTTGTTCTTTACTAGTAGCTTCAATGTTGATACAATGTCGTTCATAACCTGAGACAACAAATAAGGCTTGACCTTTACCAGCTCGAGCAATATAGTCTTGTTCAGTTTCAGTTAAACCACCGTAACTACGATATAAAGCAGCAACATCTTTTAAATCTTGGGGTGCTAAATTTAAAATTAAAGAATATTGTGTATTATTAATCATTGCTGTAGTTTTCTTTTTGATATCATCTGTACCCATAAAGTCATTTAAATTTTGGGTTGTAATAATAATTGCACCATGATATTTTCGAATTCTTTTAACCATTTGAAACATAAAATTTAAAGCAGCAGGGTTGTCTTTATCAATTGCTAAGTGTGCTTCATCAACAATAATGACAATTTCGTTTTTATTTTTGAAACGATTGTTTTTTACTTCTGCTTTAATTACAGCAAGAACCAAATGCAATTGAGCTGCTGTTACTTTACCTTCATCTTGATCAAATAATGTTAAAACATCATAAACAACAAATGCTTTGTTAAAGTTTAGTGTTGTATGACCATTTCATAGTTTTTCATACTTACCATCATTGAGAAAATCAGTACCGATAATGTCAATAAATTCTTCTAGTAATGGATGGGAATTACTTTCATTTTCTTGAACTAAAAGTTCGTAAAAATCAGACATTGTGGGAAATTCGGTTGCTTTTAAACTATTAATATTAACTTTGTTAGTAATGTTTCATTTTTGATATAAACTTTTTAAATGTTTCAAGAAGATATTAAATTCGCGATCATTAAAATCAGGATATAAAGTTTTGAATCATTGAGTTAATAATCGTAAATGGTTTGAAATTGGTGCGGCATTTTCTTCATCCATTGTTGCTTCAATGATATCGTCAATTTTTTCTTTATCGTCGGAAGACTCTTTAAAATTATTATCTAATACTTGTAATGGGTTAATTCTTCCTGCTGAAGCATCTCCTGTATCAATTCATTGTCCGTGATAATAATTACATAAATCTTTGTATTCTCGTTCTGGGTCAATAACAATAACAGTTCTTCCCATATTTAAGTGAAAGCTAATAATTTTTTTCGTTGTAAATGATTTACCGCTCCCACTTGTACCAATGATAATTTGATTATGATTTTTTCTTTTTTCATTTAATTTAAATTGATCAAATAAAATTGTATTGCCAATGTTACTATAACCTAAATACATGCCTTTATCATCGTTTAGACCACCAGTCATGAAAGGAAAAGCACCAGCAATCGTACTACAAGGCATTTCTCTACCAGTTTTTATCATTAATGGATCATAGTTTTTTGGCAAGAAAGCATTAAAAGCTTCTAATTGTCGATAAGATAAAGGATTAATTTTCATATCTAATTCTTGTAATGATTTTTTTAGTCGTTCTTGCGATTGCTTTAAAACTTTAACATTGGTACCATAATTTAAAAATAAAATGTTAACATTTTTAATTACTTCATTAGCACCATTAATATCTTCAATTAATTCTTGATAAGCATTAATTTCATAATTATTTTCACTACGATTAATGTGTGATTTAGTCATAAATTGTTTTGTATAAGCATTATTTAAAGCTTTATTTAAAGCAATTTTTGTTCGTTGAGCATCTAATGGATTAATATTTCAAATCATTGTTTGTTCATTGCAAGCTAAGGTTGCTCCTCATAAATCGCTAATTAATAATGGATATTCGTAAATTCCGTTAATTGAATAATGAATATTATTTGCAGTAAAGTAAGTTTTATGTAATTGAAATTTTTCAAATCTTAATAATTGATTAAGATTGTTTTTGTGAGTATTAAAATCTTGAATATTAATTTCTGAAGCATAAGGATTTCAAATTAAATGTAAAATATTAACAAGTTGATAATTGTTTAATCATTCACAAGTAAAATTACAATTATTTAATCTGTTTTCTAAACTTTGCATTAATTCTTCGGTTTCTGTTTCATTTTTACCGTAAACAAAAATATAAAATGCTTTTTTAGTTTTTGGACCATCATTTGTCATTATTAAATCTTGTTCTAAATTAGCAATTAATCCTTTAATTTGTTTTTTTCTGGCAATAAATTCATCTTGACTAATTGTTTTTTCTTGATATATTTTATTAAGTTTTTTTAATTGTTGTTTGTAGTAAGTAATATTGTTATTAAAATTTAATGGTTGTTCTAATTTTAAGAATGTTATTGCAAAATTATTAAATCTTAAAGCGTCTTGAAATTCTCTTAAGCGTAATTGTTGTTCTTCAGGGTTTAATAAACTAAGATCAAAACCTTTAACTGTTAGGCAACCAACTAAATTTTTCTTACCATTAATGCGGTGACTTTGAATAAAATAATCACCAACTGTTTTATCATAGGGTACTAATAAGCTAGTGTCATTACGAGTAGCTTTTTGATATTTTTTAACCATTGCAGCATGACGAAATAAGTAAATTAGAACATTTCATCCTTTAACACCAGGATGAATTGGCATAATTAATGGTACGGCAAAAATTGCCAGTAAAACGACACCAATAATTTTTTGTCAACTATTTAATGGTAAACCAAAAACAAACATACCAGTTAAAGAAACTCAGCCAAGAATAATTAAAATATCAACTAAACTCATACTTCTTCAGACAATCAGTTTGCTTTTATTAATTGATTTGGGAATTAAATTTTTCATATTTTATACCTCCATTTATTTAAAATAAAAAAAGAATAGTGATAAACACTACTCTTTAATTAATATTATTTAATTTTAATGCTTCAGCTTTATCGTTTAAAGAATCATTTTCTTGTTCTAAATAAGTTATTTTATTTTGTAATAATTCATTTTCTTTCGCTAATCATTGCTTTTTTGCTTTTAGATACTTATTTTCTGCTTCTAAATAAGTTATTTTGTTTTGGAATCATTGAGCTTCTTGTTTCGATTCATTTGTTACTAAATAATGATTCTTTGCTTCTCTTCTGTCTTGTGCATATTCACTTTCTAAGCTATCATAGTCTTTTTCAATTTTAGCAATTGTTTTTTTTAATTCTTGGTTTTTTTCTTTTAATAATTTTGCTTCTTGTTTTAAAGAAGTGTTTTCATTTCTTAGATTATTAAATTTTTGCCCTAATGTTTGATTTTCTGTTCTTAAATTTTCCATTTTAATTACCTCTTTTCATAGTTTTTTAAAATTAAAAAATAATTTTTAATTCATTTTGATATTCGGTTGCTAAATTTTGAGTTACTTTTTGACTTTTAGATCATTGTATATCTAAATTTTGAATTTCTTGTTTTGCTGTTTTAATTTCTGATTTTAAAAAATTATTGTCATCATTTAAATTAAGATTTTTTTGTTTTAATTCTTTAATTTTTTCTAATTGTTCGTTTTCTTCTCTAAGTGTAGTATTTTCATTTTTTACTTTATTAAATATTAGTTCTAATTTCTGAATTTCTTCTTTGCGATTTTCCATTTTAATCACCTTCTTTCATGAAAAAATCAATAAAAAAACTGATTTATTAAATCAGTTTAGAAATTATTTAGTTTTTGTTTTAGTTCTTTATTTTCTGCTATTAAGATTTTTATTTTATTTTCTAGTTTTTCAATTAGTTTAAATGCTTTTCTTAAATCTTTTTCTGCAGCATATTTATCATTAACTAAGTTATCAATATGTTGTTTTAATTCTTCAGTTTCTGCCATTTTAATCACCTCCTTAATAAAAAAACCTGACTTAAGCAAATCAGGTTGAAAGAATATTTAATTGATTATTCTAATTCAAAAACTTCTTCTTGTAATAGTAATTTGTTCTTAGTTAGTTTTAATTCAAGTTCTAATTCTTCAGTTTTAAATTCTAAATTAGTAATTTTTTGATCTTTTTGTTTGTTTTGTAATTCTAAGTCAATAATTTTTTGATTTTGTTGTTCAATTTTTTCAGCATAGTCTTCAATAATAAATTCTTGACTAATAGAATGGGTATTTTTCATAGATAGATATTGTCTTGTATTATTATTTATCTTTTGGTTAATATCTTTAACAATTTCTGAACTCACAGTACCTACTTTTCGAATAAAAAACTTTTCTTTAAGATTTGTTATTTGATATGGTTTAATAATTGATTGTGTTAAAGAATTATTTTTAATGATAGTATCACCTAAATTTGGTTTATAACGATTATTACGAAAAGATGTTAAAGGAATGCCATATACGATGTTATTGATAATATTAGTAATTATAAAAGGACGAAGTAATTTGTCTTTGTCTTTATAGGGAACAGAGTAATTAACAATTCAAATGTCATTAATTAGATATTCTTTTTTCATAATTATTTCCTTTCTAAATAAAAAAGAGATGGTATAAAAACCATCTCGGACAATCAACGTACATTAAGCAGTCACATAAATGTGAAAGATGTAGACCTTAAACTAATTATATAACTCCTTTTAAAATTTTCAAGATTTATAATAAAATTTAATATTTTTTTTAAAAAAGAGATGGTATAAAAACCATCTTGAGCAATTGATATAGAAAAAGGATATAGAAATTCATTTCTGTATCCTCAATACATCAAAGCTACATTTGAGCAGTCACATAACTGTGAAAGATGTAGATTTTAAATTAATTATATAACTTAAGTTTTTTTATTGTTTATTTTCTGGTTTAATTTCTTGTTTAGTTTTAGAATTTTTAAGTTTCTTGCCACCAATACCTTTTTTCAAACGATATTTAACGAAAATAATTGTTCCAAGACCTGCAACTCCTAATGTAACAATAACTGATAAGATAATTAAATTTGTTTTTTTAGCAATTCAACTATCTCTACCTGATTCATTTGGATTTGGTTCAGGATTTATTATTGGTGGAACATCTGGAGCTGTTGGTGCTTCAGGGTCATTAATTAAAATAAATTGTGTTCCATTAATTGCTTTTAAAGAACTATCTTGAGCATAGACAGTGAATTCTAAACTAGTTCGTTCATTACTTGTAATAAATTGTGCTAAAGTTTCATCATCAAATGGAGTTATGCCATAATCAATCTCATACTCTAAAGTAACTAAATAATTTTTATTACCTTTAAAAGTATTATCAATATAAATTAAAATTCATTGTTTTAATTGTTCAACAGTAAAATCATGAAATGAAAATGGTTGCATTGCTGGTGTAAATTCAATTTTTGACAAATCAACAACATTATTAGGATCATAATGAATATTGTTAATGATTTTGATGGTTTTGCTACCAATTGTTTTTGTTGAAGTTGCTAAAGCATTAATTGTTAAATTGATTGTTGCATTACCACTACTATCATAATCTAATAATTTATTAATACTTTCATCATCAAATGGGTAAAATTCATAATCTACTGTATAAATTAAATCAACGCTAGCTAATTGATTTCTAATTTGATTAATGATTTCTTGTTTAATTAATTCCACAGTTGTTAAATTGATTTTAATTGTATAAAGAGCAATTTTACTTAAATCAAGATAATTTACTGGATCTGGATTTGGGACAATTCTTTGAGCTATGATGTCGCTAGTATATTCTTTTCAATAACTAGCAACTTGTTCATAATTTAATTCAGATATTTCTTTCGAATCTAAAAGTTTTTCTCGTGCTAAATAGTTTTTTAAGTGTAGTCCATGAACAGTTGTTCAAAAATCAACGGCAATATTTGAATCATTTAAAATATCTAAAAATCGTGAATATTTTTCTTGATAGTTATCACCAATTAAAACATATTTTTCATATGCTAATTGATCTGTAGTTCGTGTAATGTAATGTCACATTCCTTCTCAACTTCAATATTTATTATCCGTATCAGGAATAATTGTTATTAGTTTTTCTTGATTATTTGGATTTGAATAATTGTTTAAAGATTTATCAACTCCTTCTCGTGCAACAGTTTTAACTTCACTAGGATTAAATAATTGTTGGACACCCATTCCAGCAACTGATCCTTCAGCAATGAAACCTAAATCATAGTCACCAGGATTTTCAGATGGATTAATTACTTCACCATTTTTATCTAATGGATCTAAAGGAAAGGGATATCCTGATTTTTTCTTGACTCAAATAATTTGAGTTTTAGTTCCCGTTTTTGGATTAACTTCTTTATCATATTTGGGATTGGCTTTGCCGTTTGGTAAAGTTTGGGTAATTAAGCTTTTTTGATTAGGATTTTTTTCGGGATTTCAACCATATCATTTTTCAGTTAAAGTTGGCACAAGGTTACTAATAGTATATTTGATTTCATATTTTTCTTCAGGAGTGTTACCTTCTTTACGATGAAGGACAATATCATAAATATTAGTTTTTTCAGTATTATCAGCACGATTATCAATCATATCATAAATAAATTTATTATTTAAAACTTCAACTGGTTCATCATTTATTGTCATTCATTCACTTGAATCCTCTGCTCCATCAAATTCAATGTGAGCAGTTGTATGATATTGTAAATTGCCACCATAAGTATCATTAACATTATTTGGTTCTAATTGAATTGCTTGATCGTCAATCATTCCTTTTGTTGAATCTAACGGATTAACAATTTTTCCTGGATTAATTCGTAATCGATCTTTTAAACTTTTGCCTCAATAATTAGCAGAAAGTTTAATATTAATTGGTGTTACAAATATTCATACTTGTTGTCTATTATTGATTGGATCAAAAAATTTGAAAACTATTGTTGCTTGACGAGTTTTGTCACTAAAAGTAAATGGTTGGATATATTGATATCAATAAATATAATCTTCACCTAAAGTTTTTTTAATAACATTATTAATTAAGACAGTTTCACTATTTCCTTTTCCAGTTGGATCAATAATGTTGTTTTTATCTTCTAGTGAACCTGAATAATCTGATGTTAAATTAATTTGATTTGATAAAGCAGTTGTTAAACTATTTTTTATATTATCAAGTTTTCATGATGAGCTAATTGTTCCACCATTAAAATCAACATGACTTTCTACCATTCTACTACCAAGACCATATTGATAACCATTTGTTCATAAATAAAATCGTAATTTGATTAAATCACCAGAATGAACAACATCATAATATACTCCTGCTTTTTCATAACTTCCATAATGAAAATTATGACTAGAATATATTAAATTGTATTTAATAGTATCTCTTAATGTTTTACTATCATGTCAATTATCTTGTTGATTAATATCAAAAGTTGAAATATTAACATTTGTAAAACTATTTTTAGGAGCAGTTTTACCTTTAGCATAACCGGTTGCATATAAAGTAATTGTTCTGTAATATTGTTGAAATTGTGATCAAGAGTTAGCATAGTTTGTTCAATTAATATCAATTTCTTCAGTATACATATCTTTATCTTTTTTTGCTAAATTACCTTTTTGATTATTTGTTAAAGTCCCACTATTAGAAAATGTAATATCTGGGTGAAATGGTGAATTTTGAACGGTAGTTTTAGATATGTTCTCAAAAAGTTTTGATTCACCAACGGTAAAACTAGTAACTAATATACTTGATAAGAATATTCTTCAAACTTTAATCATTTTTTACCTCCTTATTTTATTAATATAAAGTTAAAATTAATGAAATTAAAACAGTAAAGAAAATGGTACAAAAGATTAAAAGATAAATTAAAATCTTTCGTCATTTCTTATTTTTAATTGGTTCGGTTAGATTATTTTTTTTTATTCGATGAATTTTTTTTAATTTTAATAAAATGAAAAAAAGTCCGACTATTGCAATAGTAGCCAGACTACTTAATACTTGTAACATTATTAACTCCTTTTTGGTTTCTTATTTTTTGTAAAAGTTTTGTCACAAGCATCTTTTTCAAAACTTGGCATTATGAATATTATTTGCATAATAAACATCAATTATTTGATCATCTTTAATTTCAAGATTTTGTTTTAAGTTTTCAATATTAAGGTTTGGAATCCTAATTAAGTATTTATCAAACTTAAGAAATCATTGATTATTATCAGTTTTAATTTTTTCTAAATCTTCATTTTTTATCATTGTCATTATAATCATCTTCTTTCATAAAATAGTTTTAAATAAAAAGGAAACAGATTTTCATCTATTTCCATAATTGATTTCTTTTTAAAAATTGTTTATTTATTCATTTTCAATTTCTTGAATTTTTGCTTCTAATGAATTTTTCTGATTTTCAGTTGCTCGTTATTTACATGCAGTTTTAAGTCATTGTTATGCTTGTTTTCAGTTTTCTTTATGAGATGATTCATTACCTCAATCGTTTCAGTTTTTATTAGAAAACCTAGGACAATAAGGAAATTTTTTTAAAGCTTTCATAACATCTTCTTCTGATGTGAAAGAATTAATAGTTTCTGGTATTCCATAACGCATTATGTCTTCACAAACACTTTTTCAATCACTTTCTCAACTCATTTATTTCATCTCAATAAAATATTAAAATTCTTAATTATTATATATCACTTTTAGCATTTTAATTATAGTCAGTATCAAGTTTATCGTGGATTTTTTTTGCCTTATTATGATGTTTAATTACTTTTGCTTCTTTTTTTGTTCTTTGCTTTTCTGAATAATTTTTTGTGTCAATTTTATTATCTAATTTTTGTGCTTTGTTAGAATATTTTTTTCTTTGTTTCATTAAAGAATTTTTATGGTTATTTATATTTTTTGTTTTACTATTTTTAGCAACATCTTTTGTTAATTGTGTTGTATTTTTTAGTCCTCTTCCAAGTACTTTTGCTGAAGCAACAACTGGAGTAGCAATTCCTTTACCTAAAACTCTACCAACACCTTTTACTTTTCCTTTCATTCCTTCGCGATTACCAGATTTTCAAGATCTTTTTGCGCCTGCACTCATATGACCAAAAGCAAAACCAATAGCACCAATACCAAGTCCAGTTAATCCAACAATTCCTGTTCTAGAACCAAGTCCAGTATTAGCATTACGAAAAGTACTAAAATTTATTCCTTCTTCTTGATTAGAATTACTATCATCAGAAGTAGTAGTATTTGTTTCATCACCAAGGTTTGAACTTGGAAATTGTTTTGCTCTTTTATTTTTCATAAATCCTAATGCTCGTCCAGTTACTTTCGCAGCACCCATTGCCATCATTCCACCTTTAATTGTTGATTGCATTGATGCCATTCCTTCTTTGATGCCAATCGACTCACCAACAAAATTACCAATCATATCAGCAAATCCTGTTGTTGCTAAAGAACCACCACATAAAGCTAGAATAATAAATAGTGATTTTGCTATTGGTACGGTACTTAAACCATTTAAATTTGAAGCTAATAAAGCTTGAATTGCCGAAATGAAGACATAATAACCAATCAAAGTTGCTGTTGCAGCTAAAAATTTTGCTATTACCATATCTTTTCAAGTAAATGCTGCTTTACCATTGTCAATAACCATCACAATCATAACGATTGGACTAATGACAAATAAGAAAAATAATTCAAAAATCTTTTGAACTAAAGCAAGTCCAATAATAAACATTCCAAATAACATAAATCATGTTCCAAAAATTTGAGCAAGCATGTTGTAGTTTTTAATATTATCTGGGGCACCATAACCAGGTTTAACATCATCAATTGCACCATGTCAGTCTGGATTACCCATATGTCATAAATAATCAGCAAGATTACTATTAGTACCAAAATTGTTAGTAATTGTCGTAGCAATATTTTGAATAATATAATTTGATAAGAAAAAGAAAATTGGAATTAAAAACATGAAAATAAAAGCTTTAAGACCATTTTGTAATGCAATTATAAATTTTGTTTTTGTTTCAACTGCTTCTTTAAAGATTAAAATTATAATCTGAATTGTAAATACTAAACTAAAAAGACAGAAGGCAAAAACTACAAATCATCAAAATTGCATTGGAATATTATTTCATTGAAAGTCTTTTGAAGAACCAAAAAGTAGATCATTAATAATACCACCAGTTAAATATTGTAATACGGCATTAAAGGCAGCAATTAAGTTTAATGGACCTTTAATAAAAAGAAATCAAACTAATTTTAAAATTGCAGTTTCAATCATTTATATTTCCTTTCTAAAATAAAAAAATAGTATGATAACTACTCTTTATTTATGTATTAATTCCTAAGCCTGCTGCTTTAACAATTTGAATAATAACATTAGATAAAGCAATAACAACACAAGTACCAATAATGGCAATCATTGGTCATTTCAAGGCACTTAAATAAATTGCTCTACTATCAGGTTCATCAGAATTTCTAATAACACTTCATCAAATTCAAATTGCTTTAACTGTTGCGAAAATTACTTCTAGAACAACTAGAATTCCTAAGGCAGCATTAACTCATATTGTTACGGTATTAATAATTCCAGAAAAGTCTGGAGTACCATTATCAGCAAATATTGTTGGTTGATTTAAAATTGAATTAATCATTATTTTCCTCCTCAATTTTTGAAAGATTATCTAAAATTATTTGAGTATTATTAATATTGTTAGAAATTTCATCTAAATCATCTTGTAAATATTCTTCAGGATAATCTTTAAATAATTCTTTTTTTGCTTTTCATTCTTTGTTTAATTTATCAATTTTATCTGCTAAATAAATCATTGCTTCAACTTTATCAACAATGTCAATTGTGCCATTGTTTCTTAATAATAAAATTTGATAATGATATTCGTCATTTTCTGCTTGATAATGGTTAATTTCAGCATTAATTTCCTTAATAGCATCTTTTTTATCCTGATCAGTAACTTCATCATCACTAGGTTCTTTTTTAATATCACTAATTCATTCTTGACACTCTGCAATGTTTGCTTCATTTTCGGCAATTAATTTTAGATAATAATCGCGATCTTTTACTTCTGAGTCTGGATTGCTAGGTTTACCTGGTTCAAGGCCACCGCCACCAATTGAATTGCCACTACAAGCAACAGTTGATAAAGTGCCACCTCCAACTAAAGATAGTTGTGATAAAATTTTAATAATTTTTTTCATTAGTTTTAACCTCCTTTAGTTTTTTACATAACCAACAAGTACATTTTTACTATCAATGATTATTCATCTAGTTATTTCATGATTTTTTTGACATTTAAAATATAAATGTCACCTAATTTCATTAATTTGTTTGATCTTTCAAAAAATTAATTTTTCATTGCAAAGTTTAAATTTATTTTCGTTGCATTCTGAGCAATGTTCATAATCTTTAGCTTGACAATGATTAATTTTTGCTGTTGATTTTGGTAACTTTTGTTTAGTAATTGGTAAATGTTTTTTAATAATTTCATTAATTGACATATTTACCCCCACCTTTATAAAAGTAAAAAAGAGTAATGATAATCATTACTCTTGATTTTTAATAAATCTTTTTAACGTTTTTTCTTATTATTGTCATTATTTTTATCATTCTTTAATTTGTTGTTATTAATTCCATTAACATGAGTGCGAATGAATTGTTCTTTATTGTCTTTCATTGTTATCACCTCCTTTCTTAAAATTTTTGTAAATAAAAAAAAACTGACTAAAACAAATCAGTTTTTGAGAATTGTTTATTTTTGATTTTTGTTGTAATTAATAAATGTTTTAATAGTTTTTTAATTGATTTTTGCTAATAATTTAATAGTATAGTTTATTGTCTTGTGGGACTATAGCACTTTAATGCTAGTATTGCTCTTGGTTAGGGTTACTAGCCCCTTAAATTCATTAATGTACCAATAATTAATGAAATTTTTATTAAGTTGTCAGTTTTAATTTTCAATAAAGTTATTTTTTCTTTGCTAAATAATTTTCTTTCATTTGATTGATTGTTGCTTTAATCTCTTGATGTAGCTCTTGTCCTGAAATTCCAGTTTTAGCGATTTCTTTATTATTACTATCAAGGGTAATAATTTGATAATCTTTATTAAGATCAATTCAAACAATCATTCGATTTTCAAATTTAATTGAATTAGAAACACTTGATTTTGAAAATCAAATTACCATTTTATCGTTATTTTTTCTTGTAAAATAATTTTGTGGAGCAATAATTGCTACTGCTTTTGGTGTTTCATTAATAATTCAATTTTTGTTTAAAAAAATACTAGTTAAATCTTTTTTAGTCATGAGTTTCTCCTTCTCTGCTCATAATATTATTAATATTTTTTTAAAATTATATGAATTGAAAAGACTAACAGATTTTCTTTTTGATTTTGGGAGTGCTTGGAGTAAGAAAGAGACTTTTATGTTTAAATGAAAGGTAGGTAACATAAAATATTTCTCAAAAAGGAATTGTTAGGAGCAATCCGGAAATATTTTTATTCAACCCAGAAATAAGTTAATAATTATTTTTTATTAATAATAAAATGCTTTATTTATAATTAAATTACAATTATAATTAATTAATAAATATTAATTTAACTGGAGTAATAATGAACAAAAATCATAAAGAATCTTATAAAGATACATTACTTATGCCACAAACTAATTTTGAAATGCGTGCTAATTTACCAGCAAAAGAATTGATTATTCAAGATTTTTGAAATAAGAAAGTAATTTATCAAAAATTAATAACAAAAAATAAAAACGGTAAACCTTTTATTTTGCATGATGGTCCACCTTATGCTAATGGTGACTTACATATGGGCCATGCTTTAAATAAAATCTTAAAAGATATGATTGTTCGCTATTATAATAGTAATGGTTATTATGCTCCTTATATTCCTGGTTGAGATACTCATGGTTTACCAATTGAGCAAGCTGTGACAAATAGTGGCATTGATCGGAAAGCAATTACCATTAATGAATTTCGTGATAAATGTCAAACTTATGCGACAAAACAAATTGCTAGTCAAAAAATTCAATTTCAAAGATTGGGATTATTAACTGATTTTAAAGATTGTTATTATACTTTTGATCAAAATTATGAAGCAGAACAAATTAGATTATTTGCTAAAATGATTGAAAAAAAATTAGTTTATCGTAATTTATACCCAGTTTATTGATCACCAAGTAGTGAAAGTGCTTTAGCTGAAGCAGAAATTGAATATATTAATAAGAAGAGTTGAGCAATTTTTGTTGCTTTTAATTTGGCTAAAGATGCTAATACTGCTTTAGTAATTTGAACAACAACACCATGAACAATTCCGGCTAATCAAATGTTAGCAGTAAATGAAAATTTTACTTATGTTTTAATTAAAGTTGATAAGAAAAAGTATTATTTAGCACTTGATTTGCTAACTAGTTTTGTTAAAACTAATAAGATTGAAGATTACAAAATTATTAAACAAATTCCAGGTAAAGATTTAATTGGTTTAAAAGTATTGCATCCGTTATATGACAGAATAACTCCAGTTGTTCATAGTGATCATGTTAATTTAGAGTCAGGAACAGGGATTGTTCATATTGCTCCAGGATTTGGTGTTGATGATTTTAATTTGGCATTAAAACATAAAATTAAAATTAATATTCCAATTGATGATCAAGGTAAATATACAGAAGCTATTAATGATGATACTTTAGTTGGCAAGTTTTATGATGATGCTAATGAATTAGTTATTAATCGATTAAAAGCAAAAAATAATTTATTATCAAGTAATGGTATTATTCATTCTTATCCTCATGATTGAAGAACGAAAAAACCAGTTATTTATCGTGCCACTTGACAATGATTTATTGCGATTAAAACTTTGAAACCGACAGTTTTAAAAGCAATTACTAAAGTTGATTTTTTACCTGAGTGAGGTAAAAAACGTTTAACATTAATGATTAAAAATCGTAACGATTGATGTATTTCGCGCCAAAGAATTTGAGGAGTACCAATTCCAATTTTTTATACTGAAAAAAAGACAGCAATTTTAGATAGTAAAGTAATTAATCATGTTGCTGATTTGTTTGCAAAAGCAGGTAGCAATATTTGATATCAAAAATCAGCACAAGAATTATTACCAAAAAACTATCAACATAAAGATAGTCCTAATAATATTTTTACAAAAGAAACTGATATTATGGATGTTTGATATGATAGTGGTGTTTCTCATTTAGCAGTAATCAAAAATAATGATTTACCTTGACCGGTTGATTTATATTTAGAAGGTAATGACCAATTTCGTGGTTGATTTAATTCTAGTTTAATTACTGGTGTTGTTAATGCTAATCAAAGTCCTTATAAAACAGCTTTGGCTCACGGTTTTGTTAATGATGAAAAAGGTAATAAGATGTCTAAATCATTAGGTAATACAATTACTTTGTCAAGTATTTGTCAAAATTATGGTGCTGATATTTTACGTTTATGAGTTGCTAGTGTTGATTTTCAAGATGATACAGCAATTGGCCCAGAAATTTTAAAACAAATTAGTGAAAATTATCGTAAAATTCGTAACTTATTAAGATTTTTATTAGGTAATTTGTTTGATTTTAATTTTAAAAGTATTATTAATAAGCAGTTTGAGCAAGTTTTTGAAACTTTAGCAGAAGTTGATCAATATATTTTGGTGAAATTAAATAATTTGATTAAACTTAGTCATCAGTCTTATCAAAATTATGATTTTATTAATTTTTATAAAGAAACATTAAACTTTATTACTAATGATTTATCAGCGTTTTATTGTGATATTAGTAAAGATATTTTATATTTGAATCTTGCTAATGATATTAGAAGAAGACAAATTCAAACAACAATGTTTTACATTCTTACTTCATTAATTGGTTTATTAAGTCCAATTTTGCCTCATACTTGTGAAGAAGCATTTCAAAGTTTAAACCAAACATCATGAGATCAAGCAAAGACTTCACTTATGGAACAATCATTTCCACAACCTTGAAAAATTAAGCAAGAAAAAGCACTTTTAACAAAATGAGATGCCTTTTTAAAATTGAGAACGGATGTTAATCAGGCAATATCACAAGCACAAACAAAAGCAATCATTAAAAATACTTTAGAATCAGATGTTGTAATTAAATTAAAGCAAGAAAATCGACTATTAAGTGAAATTAGTGCCAAAGATTTAGAAAAATTATTAATTGTTAGTTCAGCAAAATGAACTAATGATAATATTAATAAAACTTATAGTAGTGATTTAGCAGAAATTATTGTTTCCTTAAAACAAGGAAGTAAGTGTCCTCGTTGTTGATTAATTTATTCAAGTTTAGTAACTGATGTTTGTCAACGATGTTCACAAGTATTAGCTAAGAAAAAATAAAGGGAAAATTAAAAAGCAATTATGAAACAATTTAAAGTTAAAGTAAAAAATCATTTTACTAATTACAATTGAAAAATAAAAGCAAAAATTATTACGATCGTCGTATTAATGCTTTTAATTGTCTTTGATCAAGTAATAAAATTAGTTGTTAAACAAAATTTAATTTTAGATGAACCTCATCGAGATTGATTTATGCCTGGATTTATTACAATTAAATATGTTATTAATGGTGGTTCCGCTTTTGGTTTAAATCAGGGTAAAACGAGTTTATTAATTACAATTGCTTTTATTGTTGCTTTTATTTTATTAATTTGATGAACTTTTAGTCGCACAACAAGTCATATCGTAGGAATTGTTTTTATTCTTGCAGGAACAATTGGTAATCTTATTGATCGATTTTTAAATCATGGCGGTGTGATTGACTTTTTGAATTGGGAGTTGTTTAAACCATATACAATTTTTAATCTTGCTGATATGATGGTAACAATTGGTATTTGTATTATTGTTATTGCAATAATTGTTAGTTTAATTAAAAATTTTGTTTATAATCATAAAGAAAAACAAGCAACACAAAAAACTAAGAAAGTAAACAAAGAAGAACATGAAGCAACACGAAAAACAGTTTAGCTTTCAATATCAAGATTTTTCTGAAACTAGACTTGATAAGTTTTTAGCTCAACAATTACAAGATCAAAATTATTCGCGAACTTTTATTACTAATTTAATTAAACAAGGACAAGTGACAGTTAATGACAAAGTTGCTGCAAGTCAAAAGCAGTTATTAAAAACTGGTGATATGGTTGTGATTAATATTATTAATAATTCTAATGAAAATGGTTTAGTAGCAAAACCAGTTGCTATTAATATTATTTATGAAGATGATGATATTATTGTGATTAATAAAGCAAATAATTTAGTTGTTCATCCAGGAGCAGGTAATTTTGATAATACCTTAGTTAATGGTTTATTATTTAATATGAAAGAGTTATCTTCAGTCAATCAAGAATCACGACCAGGCATTGTTCATCGTTTAGATAAACAAACAACTGGTTTATTAATTGTGGCAAAAAATAATCAAAGTCATTATTTTTTAGCTCAAGAATTAAAAAACCATGAAATAATTCGTGAGTATATTGCTTTAGTTCATGGTAAAATTAAAGCACAATCAGGAACAATTGATGCTCCGATTGCTCGTGATAAAGTTCATCGTCGTAAAATGGCAGTGAATGAAGTAAATGCTAAAGCAGCAATTACTCATTTTAAAGTTTTAGAAACTTTTAATAATTACTCATTAGTATCTTGTCAATTAGAAACTGGTCGAACTCATCAAATTCGAGTTCACTTTCAATGAATTAATCATCCTGTTGTTAATGATCCAACATATAGTAAATTTCCGGTAGAAGATAGTAATTTAGGGCAATATTTGCATGCTTATAAAATTACTTTTAAACATCCAAGAACAAAAAAAGTTATGGTATTTACTGCTGAATTACCAGATTTTTTTCAAAATAGGTTAAAATTATTAAGAAAGGAAAATGGCAATTAATGGAAGAAAATATTTTAGATGTTCTAGGTTTACAATTAGTTGATTATTTTATTAATTTTGAAAATTATCAACCATTTAATATTCCGGCAAAACTTCGTGATGATGCAAAAGGAAAAGTTTATTTGGTTAATAAAGCAAGTGAAAAATATCAAATAATTGAAATTATTAAACAACATATTGCTAATAGCAATGAAGTTAAAGTCAAAGATGATGTAATTTTGACTGCTTTAAAAAAAGAATTTGCTTTAACTGATAATCACTTTAAAGTTTTAGTTGTTGTTCTGAATGATGAAAGACAAAATGAATTCCGTCATTCTCCGGCAATGGATATTATTATTGCTACTCCTAATAATATTATTAAAGAATTAGCAAAACCTTTTCCAGCAATAACTAAGACAGTTAATCCAACAATTGTTGAAGAATATCAAGCAGAAAAAGCTGATGATGATTCAGAAGATGAGTCACCAAGAGCAAAAAAATGAAAGAAAGTTAATTTTCAAAATCGCCGTTTTTTGAAAGATGCACTTTTAAAATCAACTAATCCTCATTTAATTGTTACTTGACTATTCTTTGCTTTACCAATTGTTTGTTATATTATTTTTACAATTTTAATGAATAATTCAGGGTCTTTTAATGCCGGTGTTAGTAGTGCTGTTATTCATTTAGTTTTTGGTGCTTCAGATCGTAATCTTGTTTATGGTGCTAATCAATATTGAAGATGAATTACTTATCCTTTTGTTGAGTTTGATGCTTTAAGTTTACTTTTATCTTTATGAATGTTTTATCGAGTTGGTCGTTATATTGAAGGTTTTTATGGAACATGAAAAGCAGTTATTATTTGATTAGGTGCTATTTTCTTAACTGGAGTCATTCAAACAACAGTTGATCATATTAATATCTTAAATGGTTTTATGATTTTAAGTTTGATTTCAATTGGAGCAATGTTTCCAATTATTTATAATTACAAGCTATTTAAAACAAAAATTATGTCAAAAGTTATTATGACTTTCATTTGATTAATTTTATTTTGAATGATATTTTATGGCTTTAGTCCAGTTATGTTATTATACTGAATGATTGCCATTGGCTCAGGCTGATTATTAGGTAGTTTAGTAAGTTATCATAATCGCCAGTTAACAGTATTTTATGCTTTTACTCCGATTGCCATTGGTTTATTAATATTATTTACAATATTAGTTGCTTTTTTGAATCCTTACCATCCTTATGATAGTGGTAATTGAACTTATGATACTTTAAATATTTATAAGTCGCTTCATTTATTAGGTGATAACTACTTTAATTGAGTTGGTAATTATTTTGGTGGTTGACCATCATAAAAATAGGAATGAGTTTTATCTCATTCCTATTTTTTATTTCTTTTATTCACCATAAAAGTTTGTTACTACTCGTTCTTGAAGTATGTATTCTTTGAAATTAAAGAAATATTCAGTATTATTTGGTAAGATGCTATTTGCCTTATAATCATATCAATAAAATCAATTATTATTGTTATTGCCAATAATTTTTCCTGAAGTTTCTTTAATCATAAATAAGAATTGAAAATCAATTTCTGGTTCATTTTCAATGTTGCTAATGTCAATTGTTGGTAAGTTTAAAAATAAATATATTCCTGGATTTTTGTCTGCAAGTTCGTTTGTTTGCATTTCGTTAATAACATCTTTGTCAATAGAATCATAAGTTGTAATTAAGAAAGTAAAATCATAATTAGGGCTTCAATAATTGTTTTGATAAGAATAAAAATAATTTTTACTTAATTCATTTGAAGTTTTATTATTCATCGCTTGAAAAATAGTTGCATTTGGAATTTTTTCTTTTAGTAATGTTGCCATTATTATTGGCATTAAAATTAAATCATTTCATTGTTTTTGGTCTGAACCTTTATCAGTGACGTTTTTACCATTTTGATCAAAGCAATCAGCATAAGATTCAGTACATGAGACAATCATAGTTGAGCTTGTACTTAATACAGACAATGAAGTTAAAAAACTAATTATTTTTTTCATTATTGAGCACTAAATCCTTTTGGAATTAAAAATTGTTGAAACTTTATATTAACTCCATTATGATTTTTATCTGCTTTTATCATTGCTTCAGTTGCTTTTTTAAGATAGTTTCAAATAATATTTGGTAATACAATTTGCAGAGTATCATTTAAAATTACTTTAGCATCATTTAAAATACTAATTGTTTTAGTTAAAATATCAGAATATTTTGCCCCTATGTCTTCAAGTGACATTTTAGTTTCTTTTTGAATTCCTGCTTTAATTTGATTTAAAATAAGATTATTATAAGAATTAAGTGAGAACGTTTGCCATATTTTCAATTTAGTACTAAATTGATTAAAAATATCATACACTTTGTCAGTAAATGGTATTCCTGAATTTTTAAAGTATGTTTCAGTTTTAACAACAATGTTATACAATACTTCAGCTTTATCATTACTATGCTTGTCAATATTGATTAAGTAATCAAAAAAAGTATATCCAGATTGAAGAACTGTTTCTAATGAACCAAAATCTATTCCATTATAAAGTGAAGATAGTAACTTAACAATGCGCATAATATTAACATCACCTTCTGGGAAATTAACTTTAAATCCTCAATCTCAAAGTGCTGTTCATCAATGACTTGGACCATACATACTTACTGTTGGAGTATAATTATTTGAATCACCAAAATCTAAATCAATAAATTGATTTATCATTTTTCAATTAATATTTAACGAATATGTTGTTTGTACAACAGATTTTGTCATTTTTGAAATTGAATTATATAAAAGATACATGTTTTCAATTATTGCTTTATTATTTTTAATAAAAGTAATATTTGAATTTTTTAAATATTGATTTCTTTCATTATCGTTTAATGTTGGTAATTTTGCCATTGCAATGGCAATGTTTTTTTGTTCAGTTTCTGATAATTGATCATATTCTTTTTTTAAATTAGTAAACTGAATGTAAGTATCTGCAGATTTTACTTGCTTGCTATTTTGTAATTTTTGTTCTGTTGGTTTTACTGCTGTCGTAATAATAGCACTACTTGCTGATGTTAAAATTGCAGTAGTTCCTAATAAACATAATAATTTTTTCACAATTTATCACCCTAATAACCTTTCCTATTTTTAATTATAACTCTGCTAAAATAGGTTTCAAGTTAAAAAAATAAAAAAAGATGCATTTTAAGCATCTTCTTTAATCTTATAGTTTTATTAAATTGTTATTAATAATTTCAAAAGTAATATCATTAGTACCTAAAGTTTTAACTTGATTTCATCGATTATTAGCATAATACAAACCACGAGTTGGTTCAGCAAATCAGAATTTAATTTTATAATTATTTTTATAACTAATGTTATTTAAGTCTTGAAACTTCATTGTTGTTTCATCACCATTAACAGTCATGTTGTAAATGGTATTGTCATTTTCATCAGTAACTGAAATTGCTACATAAGCTTGATTTTTAAAGTATGAATGAATCGTAATATTTGTAGTATTAATAAATAATTTTGTTTCAGCTGTATTTAGTCCAAAAATACCATTTTCAACATCTCCTAGACCAAGAATTCTAACTGAATTATTAGTAGTAATTTTTGTTGGAATTAAATATTTATTACCTGTTTTATTTGGTTCTCTAATATTAACACCAGAATAGTTAGTAATATTTTCGTTTTTTCAATTAATTGAATTTCAGTTTGGTTCTGATATTGTTCCAATTATCATATCGTTACTAATATTAGATAAAGCATTGATTGCTTTCTCATGATTAACTTTTTCACCAAAATTTAAGTTAAGGATTGCGTCTTGTTTAACTTGAACACCAAGAGTAGGATTATATTTATTTAAGTTATAATCAATAATTGCATTAGTTTCAATATGGTTATCAAAAATATTATTTCAAATATCTTTTGTTAATTCTGGATATTGTTCTACATCATTAATTGTTGTTTGATTAGCATGAATTCCTCATTTTTCAAAGAAAGGAATTAGATTACGATTTGCTATTTTTGAAGTCATTTTAATAAAAGTTTGATATTTTTCAGCATCAGTTTTTGGTTTTTCTTCTGGAGATAATAGGCGATATTCTTGGTTTAATGTTGGGAAAAATTCCTTACCATAAGCCATATGTAATTGTAAGAAAATTCCTAATCGACCTCAAATATCTAAATCGGTGATTTTTTTATCTGGATTAGTTGAATTAATATAATTTTTAATATTAGCAATTGTATTTTTGTCACTAAAAATTCTATTTTTAAAACCAAATGCTTCTTGAATTCAGAAAGAGTTAATATTAACTGTTACTTCACCAAAGCCACTAAAATTATAATCTGGATTTTGGTAAGTATGACCAATTTCATGTCATAGTCCTCATTGATCACTTTTTCCACTAGTAAATAAACCTTTTCCGGCACCGGTATTATTTTGAAAACTAATATAATCATTAGTTGCATAAGCATAACCGCCACCGCTGTCTGGATTAGCAATTTGAATTTTATTATGATATTTTTTTGCGACACCGTCAAAATTTGAACCTAAACCACTAGTATAATTTGATAATTCATAAATTTCATCTCAATTTTTGACTGTATCATTTATTTTATTAATTGCTGTTAAGTTATTTTTTCATAATTCATTAGCTAAGGAAATTTGAAATGTACCAAAGACGTTATTACCAATAATTTCAACAAATGGTGAACTTGTTTCATTTAATTGTTGATTAAATTCTTCACTTGTTGTTTCATTTACTTTAAAAGTTGGAACTTTAATCCCATTTTCAACATTAATGTTTACTGAAATATTAGTAGTAAAACTTTGATTACTAATATATAGCATTCCATCTTGATTTGGTGTAAATGTTGTTGTACCAGAAGTTAAAGTTATCTTTTCTGGAGTTAATGATTTGCCATCATTTAAATTTTTGTAAGGTCCTCATTGACCAACAAAGGCATAAAGTTCATTATTTGTTTTTGGGCTAATAATGCTAACTGTTGATAATTTTGTTACAAAAATCCCTGTTGGAGTGAATTGTGAATGATAATAACTTAAATTAGAGTTTTTTGTATTATCAAAAACATTACCTTGTGCTTCGACTGTAATTTGATTATTAATATTATTATCTTTTATTGGATCAGCTGGGATTGGAACAATTGAATTGTGTGAAGTAGTGTTTAATCCTACTCCTAAACCAACCCCTAATCCAACTCCAATTACTACAAATGCAGTAGCATAAAGTTTTCAGTTTTTATATAATTGTTTTTTTGATTCTAAAAAATTTTTATTATTTGACATTTCTGTCTCCTTTCTTGTAATTTTTGAAAAAATAACGATACGATATCGTATTTTTATTTATAATACAATAAAATTGTATTATTTTTTTAATAAATGCTTAATTTAGACATTTTTTTTATTTGATTAAAGGTTTAATTTCTTGTTCTGTTAAGTTATTAGTTGTAATTGTGATTGTTCGTTGCTGATTTTTTAATTGAAAATTAATCTTAATTGTTTTTAATTTTGTAAAATCTCAAGTAATTTTTTCTGGTCATTCAATTATTGAAAAATTATTAACTGTTAGTTCAAAGTATTCTTGAAAGTCAGTATTTTTATTTAAGCGATAAGCATCAATATGAATTAGTTTTCAAGGATATTTTGTTTGATATTGATTTAAAATAATAAAACTTGGTGAACTAATAACTGTTTTTATTCCTAGTTCAACACCAATAAATTTTGTTAATTGTGTTTTACCGCTAGCTAAAGGTCCAGTCAGTAAGAGATAAAGATTTTCTTTGGCAATTTTACTAATTGCTTGAGCAATAGTTTTAGTATCTGCTAAAGTTTTTAATTGATAAATTTTTTCCATTTTTATTCTTTCTATTTTTCATTATCATTAAGAATATTTTCGATTTTTAATTTAGCATAAATTGCTAATGCAAGCGTGTCATTGCTTTTGTCTAAATCAAATTCATTAACAAAAACACCTCTAATTCCTTTTTCACCAATTGATCCATCACCTTTGCCATAATAAGTTTCTTGTAAATTTAATCCTAAATCACTTAAATCAATCGCAAATAAATGTCAAATTTTAATATTAGTTTTATTAGCATAGTAACTACCTAAATTATAAATTGTTGCTTTTTCATTATTTTTATCTTTAATATTAATTCCTGTTTCTTCAATTAATTCATCTTTAACAGTTGTTAAGATATCTTTTTTTAGTTCACATCCACCAGTTAAAGTTCCATAGCTTTGATGTAATCTGCCGTTTAATAATGGATTTGTTTCATGAATTAATAGAAATCAGTATTGATTATATTGATAAATAAAAGGCAGAATTGCTACTCCTTGGTCATTACATCAAGGTTCACTAACACCTTCCATATAGCCAGCTTTGATTAGTTTGACAAATTTTCCCATTTTATCTCCTAGAAAATAAAAATCTTTTTTAATTTAGTTGCTATTATTATAATATATTATTAGTTAAGATATAATAAAGAAAAGCATAATCAATAAGAAAAATAACCGAGAATAAGGAGTTAAAAACTAGTGATAGTAGCCATTAATCAATTATATGATAGTAAGTTTAAAACACTTCCAACAATTACCATTCAAGGATGAGTTAAGTCAAATCGTAATAGCAATAAAATTGGTTTTTTAGTTATTAATGATGGTAGTACTTTAAAATCTTTACAAGTAGTTTATCATTCTGATCATAGTTCATGAAAAAAAATAACAGAAATTACAACTGGTAGTGCTGTTAGTGTCACAGGAACTTTGGTAATGACTAAAAATGCACAACAACCATTTGAATTAAAATTAGAATCTTTAGATTTTCTTAGTTTAGCAGATAAAGATTATCCAATTCAAAAAAAGGCCCATGGCTCAGAATTTTTACGCGAGCAAGCACATTTAAGAGTGAGAACTGATACTTTTTTTGCCATTTTTAAAGTTCGTAATCAGATTGCTTTTGCGATTCATCAATTTTTTCAAGCGAAAGGATTTATTTATTTAAATAGTCCAATCATTACTGCTAATGATGCTGAAGGTGCTGGTGAAAATTTTACTGTAACAACGATTGCTAACAATCAATATCATAAAGATTTTTTTGGTAAAAAAGCTGCGTTAACTGTTAGTGGTCAGTTGAATGCTGAATCTTTTGCTCAAGGTTTTAAAAAAGTTTATACTTTTGGTCCAACTTTTCGTGCTGAAAATTCTAATACTACTCGTCATGCTGCTGAATTTTGAATGGTTGAACCTGAATTTGCTTTTGCTAGTTTGAATGATACGATTGATTTGGCAAAAAATATGGTTGCTTCAGTTGTTAGCAATGTTTTAACTTATTGTCATGATGAAATTGAGTTTTTTCAAACAAAATTACAACAAGAAAAATCAAACAAAGATAATAAAGAACAACACGACTTAATTACTATGTTAGAAAAATTAACCGTGCTTGATAACTATCAGGTAATTACTTATAGTGAAGTGATTAAATTGTTAGAAAAGGCAAAGAATAACGGTAAAGAATTTGTTTATAACGATATTAAATGAGGAATGGATTTACAATCTGAACATGAAAGATATCTTTGTGAAGAAGCATATCAAGGTCCAGTTTTTGTTATTAATTATCCACAAGCAATTAAAGCTTTTTATATGAAAGCAAACCCAATTGATATTAACCATCCTGAACAAAAAACTGTTGCTGCATTAGATTTATTAGTTCCGGGTATTGGTGAATTAATTGGTGGATCAGTTAGAGAAGATAATTATCAACAATTATTAGCTAATAAAGAACAATTTAAAATTGCCAGTGAAGACTTACAATGATATTTTGACTTAAGAAAATTTGGTTATGCTCCTAGTGCTGGTTTTGGTTTAGGAATGGAACGGTTAATTATGTTAATTACTGGTGTTAATAATATCCGTGATGTAATTCCATTTCCAAGAACGCCAGGGAATTTGATGTTTTAAAATTAATTATAAAAAATAAATAAAAATTTATTGTAATTTTATTTTTAGTGATATAATTTAAATGACAAAACAACAGGAATCTTTTCGGAAAGGTTTTTGTTGTTTTTCCATCTTATTGGAAAAAATAATAATAAAGTTGAGTTATTGTTATGAAAAGTTTTAAAATAGAGGAAACAAGTTTAATTAGTAAAATTATTGATAATACATTTAATAAATTAGTTATTATAGGAAAAAATGGATCAGGTAAAACTACTTTTAGTGAAAAAATAATAGCAAGTCTTGATATCAAAGGTATAAATCTTAGAAAGTTTAAAAGTCGTTCCTTTAGCTAGACAAGTATTTATTATTTTATTTTTATGTGGTGGTGTCTTAGCTATAATGGCATTCTCTGATATTGTTGCTAGTTTTTTTGGTGAATCAGTTGGGATGACTGGTCGAGCATTAGGTTTTGAAAAGTAAAAAAGCACAGAAAAAATCAACTAATACTAATGATTTTAATCCTTTAAATAAAGTTGCTTCAAAAGCAACAGCAATTGATAATTCTAGTTTTCGTAGTTGCTGCTACTGGTATGGCTGCTCGGAGTGGCATTGTTGGTTTATTAGGATTAGGTGTTGGTGCGATTGGTGCTACTGCAGGTCATATTGCTGCTGGATTAAGAAAATCTTGAAAGTCAGGTGAACGAGCAGGAATTAAAGGCAAAGCAAAATGTGTTGGTCGAATTCTAGGTAAAGCAATCGTTGCTCCCGATTGTTGCACCAACAAAAGCACTTGGTAGAGGATTAAAAAATACAATTATAATCACAAAAGAAACTGCTCAGGTTACTAAAGTTAGAAATCTAGATAATCACACAAAATATTAATAATAAAATTACAGCAAATAAATATAAAACAAGAAAAGTACCAAAGAAGCAAGTTAAAATTTTAAAGTCAATCAAAAAATCAAATCAATTTAGAAATAAACGAGTTACTCATTATGGTGAAGAATCTGAAAATGATGTATAATTTTATTAAATCTTAAAAGGAGGGCAAGAAAATGGGTTTATGAAATTTTTTAGGTGGTAATCAAATTGGTCCAGGTTATCCATGATATGAACGTGAATTAAGAAAATATAATGAATCACAAGAATTAAAATTAAAAAATATTTGTATAGGCATAATGCTTGATGGGATGCCAGGTGCTAAAAATCAATTAAATACATACGAACAAATTACTGGCGACTTTATTAAAGCAATTTCCTAATTGTCCTAAATTTTCTTGTGATGGTATTACTTGAGGTAATAGTAAGAGACATATTGATAATTGAACCCAAGTACAACAATGATTAAAATCAAAAGAAGCAAAGAAAAATCCAGATTCACAAAATAGTGAATATGTAAAACAATTAGAAGCCAAAAATAAAGAATTAGAAACAAGATTAGAAAAATTAGAACAACAAAATTCTTATGAAAAAGAGTAAATTGGAGTAATTATGAGTTATGTTTTACCACCTAAAACAAAAGAACAAGAAGAAATAATACAAAAATTAGAAAATAATAATTTAATTATTGAAGCAGTAGCAGGTAGTGGTAAAACTACTACTAGTTTATATATTGCTAAAAATTTTCAGAATTTAAAGATACTTTTGTTAACTTATAATTCCAAATTAAAAGCAGAAACAAGAAAAAAAGTATTTTCATTAGGAATAAAAAATCTTGAAGTTCATAGTTTTCATGCTTTTGGTTATAAATATTATAATGAAAAGAAATGTACTACTGATAGAGGAATTCACGAAATTATTAATCAGAAAACTAAACCTGCACTTGCTTTTAAGTTTGATTTAATTATTATTGATGAAGCACAAGACATAACACCTTTATATTATGAATTTATTTGCAAAATTATTGTTGATAATGGTTTAAGTGCAAGAATATGTTTATTAGGAGATAAAAATCAATCAATATACTCATTTAATAATGCTGATTCAAGATATCTTAGTTTAGCAGATCATTTTTTTAGTTTTAACGAAAGACCATGAAGTAAATGTACTTTGTCAGAAACTTTTAGAGTAAATGACAAAATAGTAGGTTTTATTAATAAAATTTTTTATCAAAAAGAATTTATGAAAGCTTTTAAAAAATCAAAGTTTTTACCAGTATATGTTATTGCAGATGTTTATGGTAGCAGTGATTTATATGAAAAAATTAAAAAAGAAATCACTAGTTGAGGAGTTGAGAATATTTTTATTTTGGCTGCTTCTTTAAAAAGTGCTAAAAGTCCGGTACGAATCTTTGCTAATCGTTTAGCAAACGAAGGAATACCAATTTTTGTTCCAACATCAGATGATGAAGATATTAGTGACAAAGATTTACAAGGCAAATTGGTTTTTTGTAGTTTTCATCAAGTAAAAGGATTAGAAAGGAAAGTAGTAATAGTTTTTGGTTTTGATAGTAGTTATTTTAAATTTTATGCTAAAGATCATAATCCTACTATTGCCCCTAATGTTTTGTATGTAGCAATAACTCGTGCTTCAGAAAGATTGATTTTAATTCATCATTATAAAAATAATTTTTTGCCTTTTTTAAAATCTGAAGATTTGCAAAATTATTGTCGAGTAATTAAATTTTTAAATTGACATCAAGAAGATGAGTTTGATAATTTAGATACTGAGGATTCAAATGAATATGAGAAAAAAGATATTAGTGTAACAGACCTAGTTAGACATGTTCCTCAGAATATTTTAAATCAATGTATGAATTTAATAAAATATGAAAAAATAAAAAGTGAATATGATTTTACTCCTGTAAAATTTAAAACTTATGTTAAAGAGAAAGGTTATGTAGAAAATGTTTCAACTATAACTGGAGTTGCAATTCCTTTATATTATGAATGAACTTCAAAAACAAATATTACTGAAATCAATATTATAAAAATCTTATTAAATCTTTTTACAGAAAGAAAAGATTTTGCTCAAGTTAATTATCCAGATTTATTTAGATATGAAAAAGATATTAAAAATCTAATTAAGGAAAATAAATTTAGTATTAGAAATTTACTATTTTTAGCTAATTTGGGTGTTTATATTGTTGATCGATTTAATTTTAAATTAAATCAAATTAGTGAAGAAAATTATAATTGAATCAATCAAGAAGATTTAAATAAAATGAATGAATTAATGAGTCATTATGTTTCAATTACTAGTTTATATGAACAAGAATATCACTTATCAGAACAAAAAGAATTGCATGACAAAATTTTATTAGGATTCATTGATTGTATTGATTTAGAAAAACAAACTCTTTGAGAATTTAAATGTGTTAATTTAATTAAAGATACGCATTTTTTACAACTAGCTATTTATATTTATTTATTTGAAGCAAAAAGAAAAAATCAATTACAATTGTTGGTTGCTAATGAAGCAAAAATATTTGATCAAAAATATATTAAAGTTGGAAACAAAATTGAATTTAATAAAAGAAATCAAATATATAATGGTGAAGTTCTTAAAGTAGAAAATTCAAAAATTACAATTAAAAACTTTGCTAAAGATAAAATTGAAAAAATTTCAAATAAAAATTTTATCAAAAATATTACTTATGAAAAAAGTTTTTCAGTAAATAAGCAACAATTAACAAACAACTTTACTTATTCATTATTAAATCTTAAGAAAAATGAATTATATAAATTAAATTGTGATTATGAAAATCTTAAAAAAATTGTTGACTTATTAATTTGAAATAAATATTTTGAATTTGGAAAAATGTCTGAGATTGAATTTATGAATCACAATAATCAAATTAAAGAAAAATATTTTAAAGAAAATATTATAGGGACTGAATAATTCAGTTCTTTTTATTTTAAAAAAGAAAGGAGGTAACAAATGATAACAGCTGCAAGTATCCTAGTTAGTGTTTCACTAGCTGGGATTTTATTTTGTTGATGAAAATTAATCAAAATCAGTTGCATAAAAAAAGTTAAGGGTGTTTTACCAATTAAAGAGAAAAAATGACGCAAGATGCTAATTTATATCATATTAGCTTGTGTCATTTTTATTATTTTGGGAATTATAGTATTTTTTGCTTGAGCAAAATAGAAAGGAAAACAAGATGATTAAATTTTTAAAAGTATTCTTATCAAGCATATTAACAATTAGTTTTCCTGTTGGTGGAACAAAGATTTTTGAAAATATAACTACTAAAGTTACTGAAAAAGATTCACCTTTTCATCCAGATATTACTTTCTCTAATAGTGGTAATTGAACAAGTAAAGAAAAGGATGATAAAAAAATCAAGAAAAAAATATTTATACTAATGAAATTAATCTCAATTGAAGAAATAATGCTAATTCTTGAGAACAATTCCAAAATTATTACAAAAAAATTACAATTTATGCAATAGGATATGCTAAAGGTAAAAAGGTTTCAGAAAAGAAAATTACCGATGTTAATATTTCAACTTCTGATATTGAAACACAAGATAATTGACATGATAATGCAACATTAAAATCTCAATCTAAATATAGTTTAGCATTCACTTCTTATAGTTCTTTTTGAGGTAGTTATGAAAAGGCAGGCGTTTATTATGATGTAATTCTTTCTGGTAATTTAATCAAATTAAGATTTTATTTATGAGTAAGTATTAATCAATATGGTTTAGGTAGCAGATTAGCAGAAAGTCATATTGATTATAAAGGTGGTGTTATTAGTTCATCATGAAGTTTTGATAATATCTATAATAATTTAGAACAAAGTTTATGAAATCAAATTAATTTAACATCAAATTATTCAGATTCTTTAGAAGATAAAAATAACATTACTGATCCAACAGGAAAAGGCAATGATGAAACTACTTTAATTAATAGTATTATTCCAAACATTTTGCAAGAAGACTATGGAATTTGATAACAATATATCCAACCAATTGCTTTTAGTGATAAAACTAAAAAAGCAAAAAATATGAACATTTTTTACACCAATTAATAATGTTCTTAATCCGTAAAATAAATAATACAACCGTTCAGTAAAATCAACTTGTTTTTTTTATATTTTTCTTTATACTTTAAGCAAATAGAGTAAGGGAGTTTAATTAAAATGAAAAAATTATTAATAAGCTTATCAACATTAATTCCAATTTTTAGTGCAACATCAATTTTAGCAACTGCTGAAAAAGTTAATAATTTATCAACCCAAAATTTTCAACAAATTCAAAAAAATATTGATTTAGTTTCTAACTCTGATGGTTTTTCAACAGCTGATGAAGATGATTATTATACTCTTGAAGGGCAAAATTATAATACCACTTATCGAGTTTTTATTAGCTCTAATAAAGACACAAGTTTACCTAATATTGAAAACTCAGTAACTTATGCTTTAGGGAAAAAATCTAAAGATACTTGATATGATTATCAAATAAAGGGTTTATCATTAAATATTACAACTTTAGCAGCAAATAAAGATGAGTTTTTAAAAAAATATCGAGCAGTTACTGTTAGTTTTTTATATATGAGTAATCTTTGAAATGATTTACATAAATGAAGATATCCAGGTGGTAAATTGTCACCTTATAATGTTGAAGCATATACTTTTAATTTAACTGCAGAAAATCATAAAGATACAGTTTATACTAATTCTGCTCCGACTCATAGTAACAATGAAAAAACGCATTTGATTATTGATCAAACTTGAGATGGTAATATTTTAAACATTAATTATTGACTTGGAACTTGATATCATTGAAAAGCAGGCAGTATTTATAATCATGGTGCTTTAGCACAATTTACTAATGATAAATATACCCTAATTGCTGTTCCTGCTTACGATCCTAATATTCAAAATGTTCATGTTGATCGAGCAGAGCGCTCTAATAAAATTAATTTACAATCAGCAAATAAAGTTACCGATTTTGATTTAGTTAATCAAGATTTGAAAACAAAGGCAGCTAGTGAAGCAATAGGCAATGCTTGGTTTAAAACAGCAACAATTTTTCTTGCTTCTTTTTATTGAATTTCTGGCAATAAAGGTTATGGAGTAACAATTAGATTTTTAGGTGATACAGCAATTAATTTTGCTTCATTTTTACTTTTAAATGGTGCTTTATTTGATAGAACTTTAACATTTGATAGATCTAATAATTTATTAAAAGCGGTTTATACTGATGATTTTGCTAATAAAATCATTACAGATTTAACATCATTTGATTTTAATGATAAAATTACATATCAAGATAGTAAAATTGTAGTACCATTTATTTATATTAATTAAAAAGGGGTAATAATGTTAAAACTTGAAAACATTCAAAAAAGATTTAAACAAAAAACAGTTTTAAAAGATGTTTCTCTTACTTTTGAACCTGGAAAAATTTATGGTTTGTTAGGTAATAATGGTGCTGGAAAAACAACCTTAGTAAAAATTATTTTTCAAGAATATAAATTTGATTCTGGAATAATTAAATATAATAATCAAACAATTAAGACAATTGATTATAAAGATTGATATTTTTTCTCTGAAAATAATGAGTTACCAAAAAATATTAAAGTAAGTTCTTATATTAATATTATTAGAAATATGACACTTTTATCAAAAACTGTTTTTAAAACTAGGATTAATGAAATTAATAAATTTATTGATGTTCAACCATGATTAAAAAATAAAATTGGTAGTTTATCAGCAGGACAACAAAAATTATTATCACTTTATGTTTGTTTATTATTAAAACCAAAAATAATCTTTTTTGATGAACCAACAGCTAATGTTGATTTTGCTAATAAAAAAATAATTTTGGAAGTAATAAAAAAATTAAAAAATCAAGAAACATTAATTGTTGTTATTACTCATTTAATTGAGGAAATTAAAACATTGTTAGATCATGTTATTATTGTTGATGAAGGATTAATCAAATATGATCAAGAGTTTTCTAATGAAAAAGAAAACTTAAAAGAAATATTTGAAAATAATGCGACAATATTAATTAATAATAAACAAGATGATTTGGAGACATATCTTAATGAAGACACTAAAGCTAAGGTTTA
>Ga0153928_1000002_pt1 | contig 163967 bp, 158 predicted proteins | sample TSNJ012MetaG_FD_106656 | JGI IMG/M metagenome (GOLD analysis project Ga0153928, IMG submission 106656) | Attine ant fungus gardens microbial communities from New Jersey, USA - TSNJ012 MetaG | ecosystem: Host-associated > Fungi > Mycelium > Unclassified | place: USA: New Jersey, Wharton State...
ATGTATTTTTAACTTTATTAAAATCATACTTTTGATAAGGATTGATATTTCAATAATGAGTTTTATCAGAAGTTAATATCGTTGCAGTTAAAGTTCCAACAATTGTTCCTGACAAAAGTAATGTTCCACCAATGATTAATCAATAATGTCCTCGTTTTTTCATTTCTTTAATTTCCTCCTATTTTTCATTCGTATAAATTTTAGAACCAATTGTTAGTTCTCAAGTACCATTTGGTAATACTTTTAAATATTGATTTAAACTATTTGGATCAGTTATTGAAAAGATAATTGCTTGATTTTTAACAACACTATATCTCTTATTAGCAGTATCACGGTATAAATAATAAAAATTCTCTTGATTATCGACTGTAAAATTATTAACAAATTTATAATTATAATCATGATCATATTCACTAATATCATATAAAAGATTAGGGTTTGGAGGTGTAGATTTAATTAATTCTCCATTGCGATATAAACCATCAATTTTTAATTGATAAATATTATTTTGATTATCATAGTCAAAGAAATAATTGTCGCTAATATCATATTTTTCAATAATTGGTTCTACTGCAGAAATGTCTTCATTAATTGCATATATTTTATTGTCGCTTTGAATATATATTTGAGAAGTAGTTTCTGAACTTCTAATTAAATTAATTTTAAATGGTGTTGAATTTATTAGTGATAAATCTACTTGAGTTAGTTCTTGCTTAGAATTCATAAGATATAGATTTCCAATGCCATCTTGCTCAGTGCTAATATCTGGTCGGACATATAAAGTTTGGGAATATTTATTAATAGCAGCAATTATTCCATATCCTTCAAAGGTATATGTCGATGCAAAATTATTATCAATATAATAGTCAATTTGAAAATGATTGTCATCAATTTTAGTTTCGATAACTCAAAAGTCATGTTTGCCATCTTGTGAAACTTTATAGTCTAAAATAGTAGTTGTTTCTTTGTAATAATCAAATTGATACTTATTGGTAGATAAATCTTGGTTATAAATCGCAATTGTTTTTTCATCAATTTGAGTCATTATATGAGGATTATTATTTTCATCATAATCAACAAATTCAATTGGGGTCATTGAAACATTAGCGAATGAATTTTTTTCTTTAGCATAGTTAATATTAATATTTCTTGGATTTAATTCATTTTTAATGTATCGTGAGTTATTATTTGCTTTGATTGTTAATGAAATATTAGTTGCTTCACTTAATGAATCACTATCATTTGAATAACCATCTAAAGTAATATCTAAGTCATCACTAGTAATATTTTCATTAATATTTTGATTATCTGTATCTGAACTATATTCTTTAATTATTGTTAAAATTGCTGCTTTCAGTTCTGCTAAATTATTTAATGTTGAATAACCAATTCTTGAAATTGCTTTATTAATAAAACTAGTAATTGTTGGGTCTTTTAAATCAATCCGATTGTCAATTACAAATAAGTTAAAATCTAATTTACCACCAAAATATTGAGTTGTCATTGTTTCATCTGCAACGACATTAACTTGGACATTAGTTGGATCTAAATATTGATTATCATCAATTATTTCTGCATCATTTTGAGTTAAATTAACAATTAGATAATTTTCTATTCCTGGAAAACTAGCTGCAATGCTAATTTGACTTAAAACATCAGTTTTTAATGTTTTTGCTTGAGTGGCAATACTTGGTCTAATAACGAATGTATCAATTTTTAACTTGTCTAAGTGAATAACTTTATCAACAATATTAATTGTTAAATTAGAATTGATATCTTTTAAATACTTACTATTTGTTGCATCAACAATTATTTGATAGTTTAGACTTGTTAGCTTTGATTGATTATTACTTAATATATTATTATTATCTTTGATTGTAAGATTGAAATCAGATTGAGTTGTTGCATCTAAAGTATATAGATTATTAATAATATCTCTAATGTTACTATATAATGTTTTACCATTATCAATTAAATTATCAGGATGGTAGTTATCAAAGATTTGATTACTTAAATTTGCAACAGTTTGTCTTTCATCGCTGGCAAAGATTGTTAGTTTTGCAGTACCGATAATGAAACCATTAGCAATATTTTGATTTTCAGCAGTAGCAGAAATGATATAACTGCTATTAATATCTAATACTTCATGATTATTTTCATCGGCATTTGTGTAAATTTTATCTTGATGTTGAATTATGATTTTTAAGAAATCACCTAAGTGATATCTTGAATCTTTAATAGTTAAGTAAATTGCCATTTCAAATTTTGTCAATAAATCAGCAATTGTATTTCTAGATGATAAATATCAATTATTTTCATCATAATTAATTTTACTAATATCAGTTCGATCATCGATTACTGATAAATTAAGTGTTAAGTTTCCTTGTAAGTACTTACTATCTTGTGAGGCAGTTAAAATAATATTATAGTTGTTAACCATATTGATGTTTATGACTGGATTTCCATTTTTAGTAGTAAAAGTAATTAAATAATCATTTTGTGTTACCGATTTAATGTTATATTTTAGAATTGATAAAATATTGAGAGCAACTTTTTCTTTAGTTATAGTTAAATAACTATAAGTTAAATCATCGTTAGTAAATAAATTATTACAATCTGATAAATTAACAATATCATCATTACCAGGTTGATAATTATCATGCTTGATATTTGAATTAATACCACAGGCAGTTACTAATAAAGGTATTGTTAATAAAGATAAAATTGCGGTTGATATTATAATTTTTCTTTTCATTTTTATTACTCTTTTCCGTGAAAACTGATTTATTATAAATTACTAAAATAACGATTTTTATACATTATATTTATTGAATGTTTTTGATAGCTATTTCATAGTAACTGACTTCGTCAGATAAAGATTAATAAAAAGATTATTAAGATTGAAAGAATTGGCAAAACTATTAATAAAATAATATCGGCAATTCTTTCAATCATAAATGCTTTAAAATACATTGGATAATAAAAATTTTCATTTATGATTTTTGCTTTTAAAAATTGAATATAAGATAAATCATTAATACTTCAATTTCCTAATAAAATTGGATTTGCAGTTGCGATTGATCCACTGATAAAGGCATCTAAAATTGTTAAGTAATTAGTATATGTATAATATTCATAATATTGTAGTCCTTGAAAATAAATCTGATTGCCTTCATTGTCAATTCAATTATATGTTTCATCACCACTGATTAAATAATTTAATTCAACTTTATATAAAGATTTATTTTTATAATCTGGTGCAATTAAATTGCTAATTGATTTACCATTACTTTTTCAACCACTATTATTAAACGAAAAATCAGTATATTTTTTGATTATATTAAATAACTGAATATTATAATCATTAATTATTGCTCATAAATCAATGTTGGAACTATAAATTGCTATTAATTTGTTATCTAATGTTTCTAATTCGTGATTCTTCTCTGCAACTGCTTGTTCTGAGTTGATTGCTAATTTATTAGCAATTAGTCCAGTTAAAATATTTTCAGCATTCTTATTAAAAACATTTGTTAGTTGTTCTAAAACAACTTCATTATAATCAGGATAATTTTGATTTAATTGATATTTTTCTTTAGCAACATACTTTTCTAAAGCTTGATTTCAATTTTTTTGATAAATTAAAGTTTGATTATATAACCCAAATGGTGTTAGTACTAGACCAATTACAGTAAAAAGGATTAGAAAAAACCCTAAGACAAAACTAAATAATCATTTTAACTGTCTAACTTTTTGATAATAGAAATTAATAAAATCATTCATTATAACCTTTTTCTTTAAGTTTTAAATTTACCCACTGTTAATTTAATTGTAGTCTGATTAAAACTTAAAATCAATGCTGGAATAGTTATTAATGAAAAAATATTTTAGGGAAAAAAATTTTATAAAAATTAGCATTTAATGATTGAAACTGCTAATTTTTTTTGATATCATATAACCAAGTTAGCAAATGGACTTAATAATTGCTAGAAAGAGGTTAAATACATGTTTAATTTTCAAGAACTTCCAAATTATAGCAACGATCCAAAAATTTTAGATAAGTTTGGTCGTAATTTAATTGCTGAAGCCAAGTCTGGTCGAATGGACCCAATTATTGGACGCGATGAAGACATTCGCAAAGTTGAAGAAATTTTATCAAGAAAAACAAAAAATAATCCAGTTTTAATTGGGTTACCTGGAGTTGGTAAAACAGCGATTATTGAAGGTTTAGCACAGCGAATTGTTCGTGGTGATGTTCCTAGTAATTTAAAAGATAAAATTATTTATGAAATTGATATGGGAGCTTTAATTGCTGGAGCCAAATTTCAAGGTGAATTTGAAGAAAGATTAAAGGCTGTGATTAATAAAGTTAAAGAATCTAAAGGTCAAATTATAATTTTTATTGATGAGTTACATTTAATTGTTGGTGCAGGCCGAACACAAGGAGCAATTGATGCTTCAAACTTGTTAAAACCAATGTTGGCTCGTGGCGAATTACATTGTATTGGTGCAACAACTTTAGATGAGTATCGTCAATATATTGAAAAAGATGCCGCATTAGAACGCCGTTTCCGTAAAATGATTATTAAAGAACCAACAGTCGAAGATACTTTGGCAATTTTACGAGGATTAAAAGAACGATTTGAAACTTATCACGGAGTAAAGATTCATGATAATGCTTTAAGATCTGCTGCTTATTTATCTGATAAATATATTACTGATCGCTTTTTACCTGATAAAGCTATTGATTTAGTTGATGAAGCGTGTGCAGGAATTAAAATTGCGATTGATTCATTACCAGCATCATTGGATGAGTTAAGAAGAAAAGTAATGCAATTGGAAATTGAAAAAGCTGCTTTAAACAAAGAACAAGATCAAACATCAGTTAATCGTTTACAAGAAGTAAATAAAGAATTAGCTGAAAAAAAGGTAACACTTGAAAATTTAGAAAACGAGTGAATGCAAGAAAAACAAGCAATTAATCATCTTAAAACTTTAAAAACAAAATTGGAACAAGCAAAAACTCAATTAGAACAATGTCAGTTAACTGGTGACTTTGGTAAAGCTGGAGAACTACAATATAGTATTATTCCAAAATTAGAAAAAGCTTTGAAAGACAATGAGAAGGTTACTAAAGCTGAAAGATTGTTAAAAGAAGATGTCACAAATGATGATATTGCTACTGTTGTTGCGAAATGAACTGGAATTCCTGTTACTCGTTTATTAACTAGTGAACGCGATAAATTATTAAATTTATCATTGATTTTAAGTAATCGTGTTAAGGGACAGCCAACGGCATTGAAATTAGTTAGTGATGCTTTAATTCGTTCACGCAGTGGCATTAAAGATCCTAATCGACCAATTGGTTCTTTTATTTTTATGGGTCCAACTGGGGTTGGAAAAACTGAAGTAGCAAAGACTTTAGCAGATGCATTATTTGATTCTGATAAAAATATTGTTCGTATGGATATGTCAGAATTTATGGAAAAGAGTGCTGTGAGCAAATTAGTTGGTTCACCTCCTGGTTATGTTGGTTTTGAATTAGGTGGTCAATTAACAGAAAAGGTTCGCCGTCAACCTTATAGTATTGTTTTATTTGATGAAATTGAAAAAGCTCATCCTGATGTCTTAAATATTTTATTACAAATATTAGATGATGGCAGATTAACTGATAGTCAAGGGCATTTAGTTGATTTTAGAAATACAATTATTATTATGACTTCCAATTTAGGTTCAGAGGCATTATTGGAAAATAAAGCAAGTAGTCAACAACAAGCTTTAAATATTTTAAAAACTCGTTTCCGTCCGGAATTTATTAATCGAGTTGATGAAGTTGTTATTTTTAATCCATTAAATCAAAATGTTATTCAAGAAATTATTCGTAAAGAATTAAATGATTTAGTAATGCGAGTTAATTCTGAAAAAGAATATCAAATTACTTATCAAGACGACATTGTGCAACAAATTTTAAAAGATGCTTATGATCAAGAATATGGTGCAAGACCAATTAAAAGATATATTCAACAAAATATTGAAACTTTATTAGCACAGGCAATTTTAAAAGATCAGATAGTTCCTGAAAAACGATTTGCGATTGCTCTTGATAGTAAAACTAATGATTTTATTTTATCAACGAAATTAAAATTAAATTAGCACTTGATAATAATGAGTGCTTAAAGTTATAATTAAATTACTAAAGTTTTATTAGATTGGAGGTGTTAAATTGTTAACAAAAAGACAAGAACAAATTCTAAAAATTATTGTTGAGCAATATATTAAAACAGGCGTCCCTGTTAGTAGTAAAGCAATTTTAACTAATGAAAATCTTAATTGCTCAAGTGCTACGATTCGTAATGAATGTGTTATGTTAGAAGAACAAGAATTATTAGAAAAAGCTCATAGCTCTAGTGGCCGAATTCCAGCAACAAAAGGTTATCGTTATTATGTTGATAAATTAATGTCTCAAAGCGAAGAAACTGATATTTTAATTTTGAAACAACGAATTGATCAAATTTTTAATAATCGTGATTTGGCAATTAGTGAAGTAATTAATCAAACTAGTACAATTTTAAGTGAAATGACAAAACTAATTAGTATTGTTATTGGACCAAATGTTAAAGAAGATACTTTAAAAAGAATTGAACTATTGCCACTTAGTGAAGAAAATATTTTGGCAATTATTATTACTAATAATGGTCATGTTGAAAATAAAATTTTTAATATTAAAGAAATTTCTTTAAATGACTTAACATTGGCAATTAATATTTTTAATAACCGATTAGTGGGAACAAAAATTAGTGAAATGAAGGAAAAAGTTTCATTATTGCAACCAATCTTAGCAAAACAAATTAAACAAGCAGAATATGTTATTCAAGGCTTTATTAATGCTTTACTTAATTTTTCAAAACCTTTGTCATCAACTCATGGTGTTCAATATATGTTAGAAAATCCTGAGTTTAATGATTTAAAAAAAGTAAAAACTTTAGTTAAATTTATTGAATCACAATCACCTTGAAGTTATTTTGATAAGTTAAACCAAGAACCAGTTCAAGTAAAAATTGGTGAAGAATTAGGTAAAAGTAATAAAGATATGGCAATGATTACAACAACTTTTAAAATTAATGATAATGATCAAGGCCAAATTGCTGTTGTTGGACCAAAACGATTAGAATATGAAAAAATTACAGAAATTCTTAATTGGATTAATGACACAATTAAAAATAAGTTTGGTTAGAAAATAATGAGGTGAAAGATAATGCCAGATAAAAAGGAAAAAAAAGTGCAAGAAAATATTTCTGAACAAGCAACAGAGCAAGAAACTAAAGTAGTTAAAGAAAAATCAATTGAGGAACTAACAAAAGAAAATCAAGACTTGTTAAATCAAGTTGCAGATTTACAAAAAACTTTAACTAAACTAAAAGATGAACAAAGAAAATTAATTTTAGCAACGAAAGTAAATACTTTAAAAGAGCAAGAACTTCGTAATGAAGACTTTAGAAAATATGCTAATCAAAAAGTGATTAAAGAAACAATTTTACCTTTATTATTAGAATTTGAGCGGGCATTAAAGTTCAAAACTGATAATAAGGATGTGCAAAACTTTTTAATTGGTTTTAAATATATTTTTGATAATTTTAAAAATAATTTAAAATCAGAAGGGTTAGTTGCAATTACTGAAACGATTGGTAATCAGTTTGATAGCACAAAAGCTAATGCAATTGAACAAATTGAAATTTTAGCAGAAACAAAAGAACAAAAAGATAACACAATTGCTGAAGTTTTATTAACTGGTTATCAATTAAATGATTGAGTTATTAGTCCAGTTCAAGTAAAAATTTATAAATTAAAAACTAATAACAAAGAAATAAAAGAAGAAAATAAATAAAAGAGGTGTAATGATGAAAGAAGTAATAATCGGAATTGATTTAGGAACAACAAACTCTTGTGTTGCCATTATGGAAGGTGACAAACCAAAAGTTATTGAAAATGAAAGTGGAGGAAGAACTACTCCTTCTGTTGTAACTTACAAAGGAAAAGAAATCTTAGTTGGTGAAGCAGCTAAAAGACAAGCTATTACTAACCCAGATCATACAATTATTTCTGTAAAAAGAGAAATTGGAACAAGTAAAAAGTTTCAAATTGAAAACAAAAATGTAACTCCAGAACAAGTTTCTGCTGAAGTATTACGATTTATTAAAAATTTTGTTGAATCAAAGTTAGGACAAAAAGTTAAAAAGGCAGTTATTACTGTTCCTGCTTACTTTAATGATCAACAAAGAAAAGCAACTAAAGATGCAGGAATTATTGCTGGATTAGAAGTTGAAAGAATTATTAATGAACCAACTGCTGCTGCAATTGCTTATGGTTTAGATAAAACTGATAAAGAACACAAAATCTTAGTATTTGACTTAGGTGGTGGTACTTTTGATGTTTCAATTTTAGAATTAGCAGATGGTACATTTGAAGTTTTATCAACTAATGGTGATAATCATCTTGGTGGTGATGACTTTGACCAAAAAATTATTGATCATTTAGTTAATAAATTTCAAAAATCAACAGGAATTAATTTAGCAAAAGATAAAATGGCTTTACAAAGATTGAAAGAAGCAGCAGAAAAAGCAAAAAAAGACTTATCAGGGTCTAATGAAACAACAATTTCATTACCATTTATTTCAATGGATGCTAATGGACCAGTTCACTTAGAAGAGAAATTAACTCGTGCTGAATTTGACCGTTTAACAGAAGACTTAGTAGCAAGAACAGTTGAACCAGTTCGTAAAGCTTTAGCAGATGCAAAATTAACTAAAGAAGGAATTGATGAAGTATTATTAGTTGGTGGATCAACAAGAATTCCAGCAGTCCAAAAAGTAATTAAAGATTTATTAGGAAAAGAACCAAACAAAACAGTTAATCCTGATGAAGTAGTTGCTTGTGGAGCAGCAATTCAAGGTGGAATTTTATCTGGTGATGTTAAAGACTTATTATTATTAGATGTAACACCATTATCTTTAGGAATTGAAACTTTAGGTGGTGTTATGACACCATTAATTAAAAGAAATACAACAATTCCAACTCACAAATCACAAGTATTTTCAACTGCTGAAGACAATCAACCTGCAGTAGATATTCATGTTTTACAAGGTGAAAGAGCTATGGCTAATGATAATCATAGTTTAGGAAGATTCCAATTATCAGGAATTGATCCAGCACCAAAAGGTGTACCACAAATTGAAGTTGGTTTTGATATTGATGCAAATGGAATTGTTTCAGTTACTGCAAAAGATTTAAAAACTAATAAAGAACAAAAAATTACAATTTCAGGAAATAGTAATTTAGACAAAGATCAAATTGACAAAATGGTGCAAGAAGCAGCAGCAAATCAAAGTGCAGATGAAAAACGTAAAGAAGAAGTTGATTTAACAAATCAAGCTCAAACTTATATTTATGACATTGACAAAATGTTAACAGAAACGCAAAAAGATGAAAATGCTCAAGCAGCACCTCAAATTGCTGAAATGCAAAAAATGCGTGATGATTTACAAAAATCATTAGAAGCAAAGAATTTTACTGAATTAAAAGCAAAATTGGAACAATTACAACAAGCATTTGCTGCAGCACAACAATTTATGCAACAACAAGGACAATCTGGAGTTCAATCAGAAGATAAGTCTGATGCAACTGATTTTCCAAAAAATTCTGATGATGTAATTGATGTTGAAGCAGAAAAGAAATAATATCTTAAAAGTAAAGTATTAAAATAAAGGAGAATAATCGATGGCAACAGCCCGCGGAAAAAAAGAAGATTATTATCAAGTTTTAGGTGTTAATAAAAATAGTAGTCAAGACGAAATTAAACGTGCTTTTCGTGCCCTTGCTAAACAAAAACATCCTGATATAACTAAAAATCCAGCTGATGGTGAAGAATTTAAGAAAATTTCTGAAGCATATGAAGTATTAAGTGATCCAGAAAAAAGAAAAATGTATGATAATTTTGGTCACGATGGTGTTAATGGTACAGCAGGTGGATTTAATGGCTTTAATTCGGGTGCTTATACTGATTTAGGTGATTTGTTTGGTGATTTATTCGGTGATTTGTTTGGTGGTGGCGGTCAAAGAAGACAGCATCAAAGTCAACCACGACATAATCGTAATGCACCTGGAGCAAACTATTTAAAAAATATTGTTATTAGTTTAGCTGATGCAGTTTTAGCAAAAAAACAAATAATTAATATTAATATTGAAGTTCCTTGTGATGCTTGTAATCACACGGGTGCAAAAACACCAAAAGATAATGTCACTTGTCAACAATGTCATGGCCAAGGTGTAGAAATTCGAACAGGAAATTCAATTTTTGGTGGTTCATTCCGGCAAGAAGTAATTTGTAATACTTGTCAAGGCATTGGTAAAGTTGTTTTAGATAAATGTTTAAAATGTAAAGGTAATGGCTTCTTTTTAGATAATCAAAAACTAGAATTTAATTTACCTCATTTAGTTCAAACTGGAGATAGTTTAAGAATTAAAGGTAAAGGTGGAGTTAGCAAGTATAATGGACCACAAGGTGATTTGATTATTAGAGTTACAGTTCAACAAGATAAATACTTTACTAGAAGAGGATATGATTTATTAATTGATGTTCCGGTTTCTTATCTTGATATTTTATTAGGAAATACAATTGTAATTCCGACAATTGAAGGATATGCAATTAAACAACAATTAAAACCTGGTGTTCAAAATGGTAGTCAAATTATTGTTTCACAACAAGGTTCTTATTATGGTAAAAACAGTCGTGGAAAATTAATTGCGACACTTAAAATTAAAATGCCAAATAAAATTGGTAAGAATGAACGCGAAAAATTATGAAGTATTAACAATGAAAATGGGTTTACACCAAATGATGAGTTTATTAAGAAGTTTAATAAAGATCAAAAATAATTTTAGAGAAAGAATAACAAAATGTTATTCTTTTTTTTAATTTTCTGATGATAAAGTAAGGTTAAAGGTTTATAATAATTTTGAAAATAAATAAAAATAAGGGAGATTAAAAATGACTAGAAAATTAAAGTTTATTACAATTTTAGCTGCAGGAACTAGTGTTACTGCTACTGGTTTAGGAGTAGGATTAGGTGTTGGTTTAAAAGATTCATCATCAACAAATGTTGAATGATATGAAAATGGTTCATTAATTAAAGAACAAAGCCATTTTAAAAAACAAAATTTAATTAAAATTATTGAAACAGTTTTTAAATATGATCAAAATAATCAAACTTGATTATATAAAAATCAAAAAACTATTCCTTTTGTTTATATTGATGATAGTGTTTATACAATAGTAACACCAAAAAAAATTATGGATAATACAGGAAAATCAATTTCTATGCCATCAGTAAAAAATAAAAATATTAAAATTATGTTTAGTCTTGTAACTGATGTACCAGAACCTCCTGCAACAGAACATACTTATACATTAAATATTGATAATAAACAAGTAAAAGAAACAAGCGAAGAAGATATAACTTATTTGGAATTATTTCAAAGAGTTGGTATTACTTATGATAGTGAAACTGATAATTGAATAAAGTCTGATAATGGTCAAATTACTTATTATAGTATTAGTAATGGCAAGAGTTTATTACCATCTCAAAGAAATGAAATTGCATCAAATGGTATATATTTGATTACTTCTCACTCTGAACAAGTTCATAATGCTACTATGATTATGATGGATGTAGAACAATTGCCGCAAACAACAATATGATATGGTGACGAAACCTATGAAGAACTTTTTAAAAATGCTATCTCATTTTTTGGTATTCATATTGTTGCAGAAGATGGAAAATGAGTTTCACATGACCAAGGAATAGATATGACATGAGCTATTAAATTCAATGATGAAGATAATGGTCCAGAAATATTAGCAACTAATAAAGATGGTAATGCTCAGAACGGAATTTATTATTTTGATATGGTGTTATAAACAATACTTATAATTAAAATTACTTATTTAACACTTGCCATAAAGTAAGATTAAGGTTTTATAATACTTTTATATATTAATAAAAATAAAAGGAGAATAAAATATGGAAATAGCAGTTGCAAGTTCAAAAGCAAATGAAATAATTGAATTAGTGAAAGTTCCAGATCTTAAGAAAATTAAAGATGATGAAGTTCTTGTAAAAACTTTATTTTGCAGTTTATGTCATAGTGACTTACATGTTGCTTTAGATTTTAAAGCAGAAAAAAACTATAAGATTAGTGTTGGTCATGAAACAGTTGCTCAAGTTGTTGAAGTTGGTAAAGATGTTACAAATGTTAAAGTTGGTGATGCTGTTGCCTTTCCTGCTGGTTTGCATAATGCTTGTGGTAAGTGTAAAAATTGTTTAAAAGGTGAAGAAGTATTTTGTGATAATGCTGAGTTTGTAATGTCAGAAACAAAATCAGGAACTATGCAAGATTATTCAATTGAAAAAGGATCATTTTGTACAGTAGTACCTAAAAATATTGACTTAGCAAAAGCTTGTGTTATTACTTGTGCTGGACTAACTGTTTATAAAGCTTTGAAAGTTGCGGATGTGCAAGAAAATGATTATCTAGCAATTTATGGTATTGGCGGTTTAGGTCAAGTTGCAATTGAATATGCTAAAAATGTTTTTAAAGCAAAAGTAATTGCCATTGGTTCAAATCTTGATAGTTTAAAAATTGCCAAAGATAAAGGTGCCGACTTTATTATTAATTGAAAATCAGAAAATGTTGATGAAAGAATCAAAGAAATTACTAATAATAAAGGATTTGATCAAGTTTTATTTACTTCATCATCAGCACAATTATTAGAAAATTCAATTAAAAATTTAGCTAAATTAGGTAAAATTACTGTTGTTGGTTTGGATCGTGCTGACTTTAATGTTAATATTGCTGACTTAGTTTTGAATGGTAAACAAATTTTAGGTTCATTAGTTGGAACAAGACAAGACTTAGTTGAAGCATTAGATGCCTTTGAAAAAGGTCTAGTTAATCCAGAAATTAATATTGAACCAATTGCTAAAGCACCAGAATACTTTAAATTAATGAATCAAGGAAAGTTATTTAAAAGAATTGTTTTTAAGTATGATAATTAGATAAAAAGATTAAATGCAAACTGAATTTGTTTGCATTTTTTATTTACAGACCTATTTTTTTATAATTTTGAGTGATAAAATAAATTATAAAAGTGGAGTTTAAAATTAAAAGGAGCAATAATGCACTTTAGTTCACCATGAATTTGAATTAAATTAGGTCTTACTGTTGGTTTTATGATTATTTTTGTTCCTTTATATAGTATTATGTTATGGCAATATTTTCATGATAAAGAAAAGTACAAGTCAAAACTAAAATATATGTATAACAGTATGTTTATATTAATATTTGGAATTGGCATGTTATGATTTATTTAAGAAGAATTTAGCCAGTATCGCACTTTTTTATTTAAAGTATTAAAATAAATTTAGAATAGTTTATTTAGCAAAAGGGGAAATAAAATGAAACAAATTTTAAGTGTTTTAAGTACTTTGACTTTAACAAGCAGTGCTGCATTGGTATTAACTAGTACTGTTGATAATCATATGCAACAAGTTAAAAATGATATTAACTGAAGTGATGTTAAAAAAAGTAATAGTGATTATTTTAAAAATTTAAGACAATCACAAGCAAAACAAAAAGTATTTTATACAACAAGTAATGGTGAAGTTGATATTAATCAAGTAATTGATTATGCAGAACAGAAATCAAACCAATATTTTGATCAGATGGTAGTACAAAATTTAGATTTAAATCAAATAATTAATTTTTTGTCACAAGAAAATAGTGATTTTAAAACAACATATGAAAATGCTCTAGCAGAACAAAGTCAAAAGAATCATCAAATTACTTTAGATTTTAAAGCAGCAAATTATTACACTGTTCAATCTTCAAATAGAGCTATTGCTGCAGATTTATCAAAAGGAATGGAATCTGTTAAAATTGCTGAACCAATCTTTAAAACAATATCTGCTGGTGCTGCAATTGCAGCTGCCGGATTTTGAGCAGCAGCATGATGATTTGGAATTACTATTCCTTGAGCTGTTGGATGTAGTATTTTAAGTGTTTCGGCAGGTTTAATTGCTGCTGCTCTTAATGAAGCAATATTATTTTTTGATCCAGCAATGAATCAAATTTTAAGAGAAATTGAATTAGAAGAAAATACTCGTAAACTTTATGAATTAGGAGCTAGACTTTATCAAATGTTATATGAAGTATTGATTGCTGGTCAAATATCAGTAACTTCAGAAATTTGAGCCTTTCCACCTGCTGCAATTGCAACTGCAGTTATTGGAGTAATTATTGATTGAGTAATGTTATATTGATAAAGTACTAATTTAATTAATTGAATAATTTTTTATATATTAAGCTTTAATTTTTTAAGGATAAACTATGATTATTGTTCGTCAATTTATTATTTTAATAATATTTGGTTTTACTTTTATTTGAGGTCCTTATTATTGTGCAAGAATTGCTTGAATTGATTATTCAAAAAATTGTCTTGAGTTTTTTTCTCAAGAAGTAGATTTTAAAAATATTCCTTTGTTGATTAAAGAACATAAATGAAAATATTTAAGTCCATTTATATTCTTTGTGTTTTTCTTTACTGGTTGTTATTATTTTATCTTTTATGCAACTTGAATTTTATCAATAAAAATGTTTGTTTATAATATTATTATTATGGTATTTTCTTATATTGGATTTTTTGCTTTGCTTTTCTTATATTGAAAAAAGATTAAAGCACTTTCTGTGCAAACAAAAACTAAAGCAGAAGCAATAATTAATTTTGATAAATATCAAAATGAAAATAAAGAAAAACAAATTAAAACTTTTAAAATCTTTAAAGACGGACAAATTAATATTAATAATAGTCGTTTTCAATTAAATCAAAGATTATATAAATGAAGAATTAAACGATTATTAAAACAAAAAATCAGTCAAGAAAAATATAATTTCAAATTATTAAAACTTTATATTAAGTATTTAAAGGTGTATGGTGTTTTTTTCAAAAGAATGAAATATTTTTTATTCTTTAATCAAAAAATCAGGTCTGATTTTTATAATTATTATCTTGTTCTTGAAAATAATTACAACGAATCTTTAGAAACTTTACCTAAAATTTTAATTAACAACTTTTTTGCTTTTGTTGCAATAGCAGAACAAGAAATAAACTTAGTTAAATAGAATAATATCTTGTTGTATTTGTTATTTAAAGTGCTAAAATTTTTTAATCAAGGTTATTATTAGGAACTATATTTGCTCGAATTGCTTGACAATTATTTATTACTGCCACTACTACGGGCAACTGCATTAAGTTGAGTTTTTCCAGCGGTTTTAGCTTTAATTCCAATTTTTTCTGTTCCAATGGAATGAATTAAATTATATAAGGAGTAATATGTCACAGATATCGCTTTTCTTTTTAGAATTTTTCATTTTTTTAGTTGCTATAGTTTCGATTCCAATATTTTTTTATGATATTGTGAAAACATTAATTGATAATATTAGTAATTGTTTTCTAATATTTGATCAAGAGAAAATTAAAGATATTGCTTTTTTTATTGAAGAAAAGGAATATAAATATTTATTAGGTTATTTTTGCTTTATCAATTTAAAATTGCTCTCAGAAATTTTCCATTTCAATTTCAACAAAAAAAATATCAGAAAAAAAATTTTAAATTAAATCAAAAATTTAATAATAAAAAAATTAGTCAAGAAAAGTATCAAATGAAATTGTTATTATTTTTTACTAAATATTTAAAAGTATACGCACGGTTTCTTATTTGAATGAAAAATGAAAATGAGAAAAAAAGTAAAAAAACTATTATTATAATTGAAGACCAAAAATATGAAGATGTAATAAATATTTTAAATAAAGTATTAATTAACAACTTCTTTGCTTTTGTTGAGCAAGCAAAAAAAGAATTTAAAAGCAATCAGAAAGTGGATTAATGCCACTTTTTATTTTTAAATTAAATAAATTATTTATTAAAAAAATAAAAATTAACTTTATTAAAGAAAATAAGTAAGTATAATAAAATTATTAAATTAATAGCGAATAATCGGAGGTATGGATTTTAATGTGAATTGAAAAATTTGATAATCCACAAAAAGAAGTTTTTCAAATTTTAAATGAAAAGCAAGTAATTAACCCTGAATATGTTAATTATGTCAAAAAAATTGATGATAAAGTTTTAATTGAGGCTTATCGTTTTATGACTTTATCAAGATTGCAAGAAAAAATGCAATTGGAAATGAATTACGAAAAAGATGCTAAAGGTAATGTTGTTTTAGTTAATGGTCAACCAAAAGTAAAAGCAAAGATAATTAATTTTTTAGCTTCATCTGGTCAAGAAGCAACTGAAGTAGGTTATGCAATTAATATTAGAAAGTCAATTGATTGATTAGTTCCCGCGTATCGTAATAATGCTGCTTGAATTACTGCTGGTTATCCAATGGAAAAAATTATTCAATATTGATTAGGAAATGAAGCAGGAAGTCAAATCCCTGAAGGAATTAATATTTTACCAGTCAATATTCCGATTGCTACTCAATATTCTCATGCAGCAGGACTTGCTTTAGCAGAAAAATATAAAAAAGGTAACGGAGTTATTTTCACAACAATTGGTGATGGTGGAACTAGTGAAGGTGAATTTTATGAAGCACTTAATTTTGCAGCAATTCAAAAATTACCAGTAGTATTTTTTGTTGAAAATAATCATTGATCATTAGATACGCCAACAAGTAAAGCGACAATGAGTCCAACGTTTGCCCAAAAAGCAAGTGCCGTTGGTATTCCTAATATTCGTGTTGATGGTAATGATTTTTTTGCTGTTTATCACGCAACTAATGTTGCAATTGAACGAGCAAAGAAAGGTCAAGGACCTTCTTTAATTGAAGCAATTACTTATCGTCAATATGCTCATTCAGCTTTTGATATTAAAAAAGATTATTTTACTGAAAAAGATTATGAAATTGAAAAAGCATGATTGAAAAAAGATCCAATTATTAGAATGAAAGATTATTTAGTAAAAAATAAATTATGAGATGAAAAAAAAGAACAAGCATTACACGATAATAATTTAAAAACTATTACTAATGCAATTGCTTGAGCGCAAAAACACGCTGCTGTTAGTATTGATGAGATTTTTGATTATACTTATGAGAAGTTACCACCAAATTTAGAAACACAAAAAAATCAAGCAAAAGAATTTTTTAATGAAACAGAAAAGGAAGTGAGTAATCTATGAAACGAAACAACACACAAGCAATTAGCTTAGCATTAGAATTAGCGATGAAAAAGCATAATAATGTTATTGTATATGGTGAAGATGTTGGTAATGTTGGTGGTGTTTTCCGTGCGACAAGAGGTTTACAAAAGAAATTTGGTGTTGAAAGATGTTTTGATGCTCCAATTGCTGAAGCAGTAATTGCTGGTAGTGCTGTTGGTGCTAGTATTAATGGTTTAAGACCAGTTATTGAAATGCAATTTTCAGGCTTTGCCTTTCTTGCTTTTAATCAGTTGTTAGCTCACGCAGCAAGAATGCGTAATCGTTCTCGTGGTCGTTATTATTGTCCATTAGTTGTGAGAATGCCTTCTTATGATTGAAATAATGGTGCCAATGGTGCTTTAGAACATCACTCTGAAGCAATTGAAGCTTTATTATGTCATATTCCTGGTTTAAAAGTTGTTATGACTTCAAAACCAAGTGATACTAAAAAATTATTATTAGCAGCGATTGAAGATAATGATCCAGTGATATTTTTAGAATGTTTAGGAACTTATTTTAATACTTATGTAAGTAATAAGTATCGTTATAATGTTCAAGAAGAAGTTAGTGATGATTATGAAGTAGCACAATTAGGTAAGGCAAAAGTGTTGAAATCATACGATGAAACCTCAGATCCTGATTTAACAATTGTTACTTATGGTTCAAAAGTTTATGATTGTGAATATGCTGTAAAGATGTTAGAAGCAAAGAACTTTAAAGTTGAGTTAATTGATTTACAAACTTTACATCCATGAGATCAAGAAACTGTTGTTGCTTCAGTTAAGAGAACTGGTCGCCTTCTAGTTGTTCAAGAAGCAGTAAAATCGTTCTCTATTGCTTCAGAAATTATTACTACAATTAATGAAAAATGTTTTGAGTATTTAAAATGTCCACCTGCTCGTGTTGCTGGTTATGACATTACTGTTCCTTTGTCTCAAGGAGAAAAGTGATTTATTGTTGATCCAGATAAAATTATTACTCAAGCAAAAACAATGTTGGAATATCCAATTTAATATAGAAAATGGGGAGAAAAATAACTATGACAGAATTTAAATTTGCTGGAATGGACGGAGTTGATGAAGTTACTCTTAGTTCACTTCATGTTAAAGTTGGTCAAGCCTTAAAAAAAGGTGATAATCTTTTTGATATTGAAGCTGACAAAGCTGCTGATACAATTACTTCACCGTATGATGGAATAATTTCCAAAATTAATTTTGCAGCAGGTGATGCAATTAAAACAGGAGATATTATTATTGAATTTTCTAATGATTCAGAAGTTCAAACTAAGCACCACTCTGAATTATTGAAAGTAGCAAAAGATGTAGTTACAAAACTGGACAAAAAAGTAGAAGTTCATCAAGAAGCAGGTGAAGTTTTAGCACAAAAATTTAATAAGATTGTTCTAGCATCACCAGTTGCAAGAAAAGTTGCTCGTGATTTGGGTATTGATATTGCAACAATTAGAGGAACGGGACCAAATGGTCGAGTTTTAAGAGTAAATATTGAAGATGCTCATCTTACTGCAAATAAACAAACAACAAATGTTAATCAAGCAGTAAATAAAGGCAATGTTACATCTGGTGCTGATGCCATCAATGTTGCAAAACTTGAAAGTTTTGGAGCAATTGATCATTTACCTTTATCACCAATTCGTAAAGCAATTGCTAATCATATGGCGGTTTCAAAATATACTGCTCCTCATGTTAGTTTAATGATTGATGTTGATGCAACTAATTTGATTAATTTACGAGCAATTTTAAAAGATGAAGCAATTAAACCAGAAAATGGGGCAATTAAATTAACATTTATGCCATTTTTTATTAAAGCTGTTGCTAAAGCTTTAAGCGAAGATCGTTTTAAATTTTTAAACTCAACGCTTAATTTAAAAGATAATGAACTGCTAATTAAGAAATACTATAACATTGGAATGGCTGCTGATACTGATAAAGGATTACTTGTTCCTGTTATTAAGAATGCTGATAAGTTATCAGTTCTTGAAATTGCGAAACAAGTTAATGATTTAGCACAAAAAGCTCGTACAGGTACTTTGAATGCTTCAGAAATGCAAGGTGGAACTTTTACAATTACTAACTTTGGTTCAGCAGGTTTAAAATATGGTACACCAATTATTAATTATCCTGAAGTTGCAATTTTAGGAATTGGTATTCTTGAAGCAAAAGCAGTGCTTATTAATGATAATATTGTTTTTCATAATTTTTTCCCATTTTCAATTTCAATTGATCATCGTGTTGTTGATGGCGCTCCAGCAGGAAACTTTATGCAAAGAATTAAATATTTATTAGAAAATCCTGCTTTACTATTATTATCATAAAGCTTTAATCATCAAAGGAGAATTTATTAATATGGGTAATTATAATTATGATTTAATCATCATTGGAGCAGGTCCTGGTGGTTATGTAACTGCTGAAAGAGCAGCAAAATTAGGTCTTAAAACAGCAATTGTTGAAAGAGGAATGTGAGGCGGAGTTTGTTTAAATATTGGTTGTATTCCAACAAAAACTTTACTGAAAAATGCCAAGATGTTTCATGCTTTAAAAGATAGTAATAAATATGGGATTAATTTAAATCAAGATGCAATCACAATTGATTGAAGTCAAGCACAAGCAAGAAAAGAAAAAGTAGTTAAACAATTAACTAATGGTGTGCAATTTTTAATGAAAACTAATAAAGTTGATTCATTAATTGGTACTGCTAGTGCAGTTGATCAACATACAATTAAAGTAACTGATAATGAAAATCATAGTAAAATTTATACAACAAAATATTTAATTATTGCTACTGGTAGTGAAGTTAAGATGTTTAATAATCCGAAAGGACCGAAGGGTTTAAGTAGTGAAGATTTAAAAACTAATAAAGCATTGTTAACTTCAACTGAAATTTTGTCTTTAAAAGAAATTCCAAAATCTTTAACAATTATTGGTGGCGGTGTCATTGGAATTGAATTTGCTTGTTTATTTAGTAGTTTAGGAACGAAAGTAACAATTATTGAGTATTTAGATCGCATTTTAGCATTATTAGATCATGATACTAGTACTGAATTAACAAAAATTTTAACGAATAATAATGTTGATATTATTACTGAACATAGTGTTACTAAATTAGAAAAAAATACTTTAACTTATGTTCATGCTAATGATAAAGAACAAAAAAATCTGAAGACAATTAAGAGTGATTATTTTCTTTTAAGTGCTGGAAGAATGCCAATTACTAAGGGATTTGAAAATTTAGGAGTTTTAATTAAACCTAATGGTGCTTTTGCTGTTAATAATAAATTAGAAGCATTAGATCAAAACCAGCAAGTAATTGAAAATATTTATGTTATTGGTGATGCTAATGGCGAAAAAATGTTAGCACATGTTGCTTCAAGTCAAGGGTTAACTGCTATTAATAATATTATGGTGAAAGAAAAACCAGGAATTTATCAAGTAAAAGTAGTTGATTATTCTCGTATGCCAAGTTGTGTTTATTCTTTTCCTGAAATTGCTAGTGTTGGATTAACGGAAACTGAAGCAAAAGCAAAATATCCTGATTGTTTAATAAAAAAAATACCATACAACATTAATGGTAAAGCTCTAGCAGATGGCGAAACAAATGGTTTTGTTAAATTAATTGTTAGCAAAAAGTATGGTGAAATTTTAGGTGCACATATTGTTAGTGCCACAGCAACTGATATGATTGGCGGAATTGTTGATCTTATGGAAAGTGAAGCAACAGTATTTGAATTAGCTGATGCTTGTTATCCCCATCCAACTTTTTCTGAGTTGATTATGGAAGCAGCCCAAAATGTTGCCTTACAAATTAATCGATAATTTCATTTTTACTTTTATATTGATGAAGAATAGTTCAATACTTATCTTCATCAATAATTTTTTTTAAAACTAAATCTTCATAAATTTGATGATGATTATGTCCTTGAAGAAAGTAAGTTTCATATGCAAAAAGATGCATTAATAACTTACTTTTTTTTTCATCAATTAAATTATTTTTTCAAATTTCATCATATAATTTAATATTATTTTCTGTTAGTACATTATTCATACTAATTTTCAGTTTCTTTGGTTGATTGAAAATTAATTGCTTAATTTTTGAATTAAGGAGCTTACTTTGTTGTGTAGTTTCAAAAATTTCTTCAAGTTGAAAAATGAAATTTATTAATTGAATTTCTTGAATTTCATTAAAAAAAATTTCATTTTCTTTTAGAATTAAGTTAAATAATGTAATTGGTTTTTGATTTTGTTCGATTAATACTTTTTTTTGTAAAATGTCAATTAGAGTTGTCACAGTTGGATTTAATTGATCTGAAAAAAGATAACTTAAATGATAATGAGTGGTATAAATTAATATTTGAAAATTCTCACTGAAGTTATTTGTTAGCTTAACTTTGTATTTTTGAAATGAGTCAAGAAAAATTTTAATAAAATCATTAATATTTTTAATTGTTGTTTGATTTGAATAATTAATAAATAATGATGTTAATTCTTTAAAATCATTAATTTTACAATAAAATAAATTACAATTTTTAAATTCTTGTAAAGCATTTTGATAATAAATCGGAAGTGAATTTAAATTTAGTTTTTGTTCTAAAAAAATAATTTTCGCTTGATTGTTTATGTTAATTGCATCTTGATAATCAAGAAATCAACTAATTCATTTAGTATATTTTTGTTTTTCTTGTAGTGAAAGACTTGAGTCAGTACAACATTTTAATAAAGTTTTTGCATTTTCAACAATTGTTTCGTCAACAGTTTTGTTAATATTCATAAATCTACCCCCTAAGTAAGAATTTGAATTATTAAATTTTCAAAAAATAAACATAAATATTTTTTATTTATTTAGATTGCAATTTGAAATAAAAATATCATTAGAAATTTTATAATATTATTACTTTTTATTAAAGTCTTTTTACATAAAAAGTGTTTTTATTCCATTATTTATTTAAAGACTGGTAATTATTTTTAATTAATTATTAGTAAGCAAAAACATCTTTTTATTAAACCAATTTATTAGTTAATGTTAAGTAAAATACCTTGACATTATGATTGTTTTTAGTTAATATTTTATTATATTCATTTTAACAATGTTAATGATGAAATATTATATTATTTAATATATGAGGAGGAACTATGGTTAAATTAAGATTGATACCAACAGGAAAATCAGTACAACCAAGTTTTCGAGTTGTTGCAATTGATGCTAGAACAAAACTAAACGGTAAGTATATTGATATTCTTGGATTTTATGATCCAATTAAAAAGATTGTAAAAATCAATGAAGAATTAACTTTAAAGTTTTTATTAACAGGAGCTCAACCTACTGATACTGTTCGAAGTCTTTTATCAAAACAAGGAATTCTTGAAAAGTTTAATAATCTAAAAATTGAGCAAAAAAAAGCAGCAAGTAAAACAGCAACAAAAAAACCAAGTAAAAAAAGTGCTACTAAAACTGAAGCAACTAAAAAAGTTTCAGCAAAACCAAAAGCAGTAGTTGCAACTACTAAATCAACAAAAGATACTAAAGCAGATAAACCAAAAACAACTGCAAAAGCCAAAACAAAATAAGTAAACCATAGGTGAGATATGTATACTAAAATTGTTGAAGAACTAATTGCCCCAATTTTATTAGAAGAAATAAATCAAATTGAAATTCGTCAACTTGATAAAACTGAAAATGAGATTGAAATAATAATTTTAGCACCAAAAAAATTCTTTAAACAATTAGTTGGTAAGAACGGTAAGATTATTCAAGCTTTAACAACATTAGTTAATCTTAAAGCAGAAATGAATGATCAAAAAGTTAAAATTACCATTAATGAATTGGATTAAATGCAATATTTAGAAATTGCTAAGATTATTAATACTCATGGTCTTTTAGGTGAAGTTAAGGTTTTATGTAATTATTATGGTCAAAATTTTACGAAATGAAAATCAAATCAAATAGTATATTTAAAAAATAATGATGACTATCAAGCTTTAACAATTAGTAAAGTAAGACAACATAAAAACTTTCTTTTATTAACTTTTGCAACTTATAATAAGATTGACTCAGTGTTATTTATGAAAAATAAATCATTAGTAATTATTGATGAAGAAAATTTGAGTGACCCTAATTTTTCATTTCAAAATCTTATTGGTTATCAAGCTATTAATAATGCAGATAAAAAAGTATTAGGTGAAATTGTGGCTTTAATTGATAATAATCATACTGGTTTATGACAAGTTCAAAATCAAGCAGGTAAAACTTTTTATGTGCCGAATAATCAGTTTTTTATTACTAAAGTTGATCAAACAAAAAAGATTGCTTATCTTAATTTAATTTCTGGAATGTTTAATTATGAGTAAAAAATTTACAATTTTAACTTTATTCCCAGAAGCATTTAATGATTTTGTTAATACTTCAATTATCAAAAAAGCAATTAAAGAAGAAAAAATTGTGATTGAACTTATTGATATTCGTGATTTCAGTACTGATAAAAATAAACAAGTTGATGATTATCCTTATGGTGGCGGACCTGGTATGGTTTTAAAGGCTTTGCCAGTAATTAAGGCAATTGAAAATGCTAAAAGCAAAACTCCAAATGCTAAAGTTATTTTATTAACACCACAAGGTCAATTATGAACTCAAGAACAAGCATTCAATTATGCTCAAGTTGATAACAATTATATTTTTATTTGTGGTCACTATGAGGGCATTGATGAACGAATTAATAAGTTTGTTGATCAAGAAATTTCAATTGGTAATTATGTTCTTACTGGTGGTGAAGTGCCAGTGATGATTTTAGTTGATAGTATTGCAAGATTAGTTAAAGGTGTTCTTAATAGTGAATCAATTACTAGTGAGTCACATACCGATAACTTATTAGATTATCCAACATATACTAGACCTGAAGTTGTCTATGATATGAAAGTACCAGAAGTACTACTTAGTGGTAATCATAAAGAAATTGCTTTATATCGTAAAAAACAAGCATTAATTAATACATATAAAAAAAGAATTGATTTGTTTAATCAACATCAATTAACAAAAGAAGAAGCAAAAATTATTGAAGAATATCTCGCTGAAACAAAGCAAGAAGACAAAGAAAGGAGAATTGAAAATGGAAAATCAAATTATGGCAAAAGTAAATCAAAGCCAACTAAATCTTAATATCCCAAAATTCCGTACTGGAGATACAGTTAAAATTACTTGAGTTATTAGTAATGAAAAAGAAAAAGAAAGAATACAAGTTTTTCAAGGAATTGTTATTAGTATCAAAGGTTCAACAATTAATAAAAATATTATTGTTAGAAAAGGAGTTAAGGGAAAAGGTGTAGAAAAGACATTTCCTTTACATTCACCATTAATTAAAAATATTGAAGTAGTTGCAACAGGACAAATAAGACAATCAAAACCTTTTTATTTACGTAATTTAGGAACAAAAGCGTTAAAGAAAAAGATTAAAGCTAATCTTAATACTAAGAATAGTTAAAAGTGATATAATAATTAGCACCGATTAAGGTGCTAATTACATTTATCAAAGGATAGATAGAAATGGAACAAGAAAAACAGTTACAATGATTCCCAGGCCATATGATGAAGGCTATGAGAGCAATTGAAACAAAATTACCAGTAATTGATGTTGTAGTAGAAGTATTGGACGCTAGAGCACCAATTGCTTGTCAAAGCAAAACATTAGAAAATTTAATTAAAAATAAAAAAAGAATTGTTGTTTTAAATAAAGCAGATTTGGCTGATCCAGTAGTTACTGAAAGTTGAGTTAAATATTTCCAAGCAAATAATATTAATGTTTTATTAACAGAATCATTAACAAAAAAGATTAAACCACAATTAATTGATGAAATTAATTTAGTTTATGGTGATAAAATTAAGCAACAAATTGCTAAAGGAATTAAAAATCCTCAAATTAGAGTTTTAATTTTAGGTTTACCAAATGTTGGTAAATCAACTATTATTAATAATTTATTACAAAGAAAAGTAGTAAAAGCAGCTGATTGTCCTGGTGTTACTCGTGGTCAACAATGAATTAGATTAAATCATATGATAGATTTATTAGATAGTCCTGGAATTTTAGCTCCAAAAATTGCTAATGATGATACAAAATTAGTTTTATCATTAATTAAATCATTACCAGCAAAACATTTATTTTTAGAAGAAATTGCTAGTTATCTTTTAAAATTTCTAATGATAAATTATCCTAATAATTTATTAAACTTTTATCAAATTCCTTTTGATAATAAAAATATTTCTAATGAAACTTTGTTAAACTACTATCAAAAATTAGCAGAAAAATATCATTTAAAGTTAATGGATGATCAATGTAATATTCATCGTGCAATGAATTTATTAATTCATGATTTACAAGTTGGTAAGTTAGGATTAATTTCCTTTGAAAAACCAAATTAATGCCATCTCAGTATAATTAGACACAAACATCAAAAATTTGTGTAAACTAAAACTGAGATGTTTTTTATTATCAAGAGTTTTTATAAATATTTCATTCGCTCGCCCGAAAATGCTATAATAATTTAAAAATGAAAGAGGTAAAAGGAAATGGCTGAAGATTTAACAAAAGAAGAAATACCTTTACCAGGAACAAAAGCAAGAACAACCAAAAAACAATATATAAAAAACTGAAAACTTTATGCTACTGCCTTGGGAATTGTCACAATTGGATTAAGTGTTGGATTAGGAGTAGGTTTAGGAACAATAGAGCATCATCAAAATGTTCTTGTTGCAAAGAAAAATTTAAGCGATCTTGGACTTAAGACGACAATTGATTTATCACCCGATACGACAATTTCAGATGTAAATCAATTAATTGATCAATTTTTACAAGATAATCAAGATGCTGCTAGTGATTTAAGAAATGGTAAAGATATTAAAATTAATTCATATGTTTTACCAGATTGAGGAAGTTCTGGTTGAGTTGAAATTAGTGGTACTGGAAAATACCAAGGAACATTAAGAATTAATTTCCCTGCTTGACAACAAATAGCTTTAACTACTCTTGATACTACTGCTATTAATGGTGTTATTGGGATGACACAAGATGATGCTTTTAATGCTTTTTTAGCAAATAATCAAAATATTAAAGATTTAGCAAAAAATGTTGATTTATTATTTATTGAACCAAGTTATACAATGTCAGGTTCATTAACGATTATTGCTAAGGCAAATGCTAAATATACCGGAAATATATCAATAACTATTGATAATATTAAAGGAACAGATTTGAGTACCCTTGATGATTCAATTATTTTAGGTATTGAAAATATGAAAGCAAGCGATGCATTGGCTGCTTTTATCAGTAATAATCAAAATCTAGATCTTTCTGATTTAGCAAAAAATGTTGATTTATCATTTATTCCACCAAAGTATGAAAGAACGGGTTTATTAACAATTAATGTTAACAAAACTGGTAAGTATTTTGGAACAATTGAATTAGTTATTAGTAGATGAGGACAAAAAAATATTGATGAATTAAATTTAAATACAGATAGTATTAATGGTTTTGAAAATATGTCAGAAGCTGATGCATGAAATGCTTTTATGGCAAATAATCAAGATCAAGATGCTAGTGATTTAAGAGCAAATGTTTCATTAACAATTACAGCACCAGGTTATACAAAAACTGGTTCGTTAACAATTGCTGCAACAGCAACTGGTAAATATAGTGGTAAAGTAATCATAGTAATTAATTCTCTTGGCCAAACAAATTTAAATACTCTTGACCTTAATCTTATGATTACAGATTCTGTTACAAATCAAGATGATGCCTTTGCTGCTTTTCTAGCAAATAATCAAACATCAAATTTAAGCGATTATGTTCAAGTTGGTTTATTCACTTTGCCAACTTATAATACGGCTGGTAAGTTAGTAATCATTGCTCGAACAGACATTGATAATAAGTATGTTGGTAGCGTTGGAGTAACTATTAATAAAATTCCACAGCAAAATTTAGTAGATTTAGATTTAGTTGTTTCATATAATTTTGACAAAGCAGTAAAACAAAGCGATATTTTTGATCAATTTATTAAACTTAATCAAGAAAAATATCCTGATTTGAAAGATAATGTTGAAATTGGTACTATTACTAAAAATAATAATGGTGGAACATTAGCAATTAAAGCTAAAACTAATGGTAAATATTATGGTAGTGTAATTTTCAATTTCACAGGGGAAATGATTAAAACCGATTTAAATGATCTTAATCTTGTAACTTCTTTAAATGATATCTTTATTGTTGAAGATAAGGCGTTTGAAGCATTTTTGGCAGCAAATTCAAACATTCCTGATTTAAGAAATAGTGTTGAAGTTACTAATTTCATTAATTCAAAATATAATAAAGATGGCTCATTAACAATTAGTGCTAAGCCTGATAGTGAATATCAAGGTTCAATTACAATTAGTTTAGGACAAATTGCTATTCCGCTTGATTTGAAAAAATTTGATGGTTATGATGCCGGTGATCTTGAAGTTACTGAAGATACTATAAGTGTAATTCAAGCTGCTATTGTTAATAAAATTGTTGATCTTGCTGGTCCATTGCCAGTTGATTCTGGAACGATAGCTAGTGCGATAAGTATTGAAATCAATCCTAGCCATACTAGTGCTTTAATTAAGCCACAAGGAATCATAGGTGGTATTGCTGTTCGCAATCAAGCAACAGTTTACTTTACAATCAAAATAAAATAGTAATTTTCTTATTTAAAAATTGAAAGGTGGAAATAAGTAAATGGCAAAAGATTTAACAAAAGAAGTGCTTCCAATCGAAGAATCAAAACAAGAACAAAAGAAACAATTATATAAAAACTGAAAACTTTATGCTACTACTTTGGGAGTTGTGACAATTGGTTTAAGTGTTGGTTTAGGAGTAGGATTAGGAACAACGGGACATCATCAAAATGTTGTTGTTACAAAGAAAAATTTAAGCGATCTTGGACTTAAGACAATAATTGATTTATCACCCGATACGACAATTTCAGATGTAAATGAATTAATTGATCAATTTTTACAAAATAATCAAGATGCTGCTAGTGATTTAAGAAATGGTAAAGATATTAAAATTAATTCATATGTTTTACCAGACTGAGGAAGTTCTGGTTGAGTTGAAATTAGTGGTACTGGAAAATACCAAGGAACATTAAGAATTAATTTCCCTGCTTGACAACAAGTAGATTTAAGTACTCTTAATGCCACTACAATTACTGGTAGTGAAAACATGCAAGAAACAGATGCTTTCAGTCTTTTCTTGGCAAACAACAAAGAAAACAATCTTACTGACCTAAAAGATAATGTTAATTTGTTGTTTACAGCGCCAGATTATAAAAATCTTGGTTCATTAGTAATAATGGCGAAACCGAATACTAGATATAGTGAAGCAATTAAAATTGCAGTTAGTATTTTAGAAAAAAAAGATATTAATCAATTAAATTTAAATACCGATAATATTAATGGTCTTGAAAATATGTCAAAAGAAACTGCCTTTGCTGCTTTTATGGCAAATAATCAAGATCAAGATGCTAGTGATTTAAGAGCAAATGTTAATTTAATGTTTACAGCGCCAGATTATAAAAATTTTGGTTCATTGATAATTACACCAACAGAATATGGTAAATATAGTGGCGATGAAATTGTCGTATCTATTAATCCGATTAGTGACCAAAAAGACTTATCAAGTTTAGATTTAGTTCTTAATTTTCCGAGTTCATTTCTTACTAAAGAAACTGCCTTTGCTGCTTTTTTAAAATTAAATCAAGACAAGTATCCTGATTTAAGCGATAATGTTACAATCGGTTCATTTAATATTGGTTATATGCAAGATAGTGTTTTAGAAATTAAAGGGATAACAGATGATAGCAAATATATTGGTACTGTTAAATTTATTTTTAATGGTTTAGGCTCAATTGCTCAAGTTGCTTTAGATACAATTATTGATAGTAACTTTACAATTGATAGCGCAGAAAATATGACAGCAGAAATGGCATTACAAGCTTTTTTAGATAGTACTAAGAAAGAACATCCTGATTTGAATAATAATATTGAAATTACTAATTTTACTGCTCCAACATATGATAATTCTGGTTTCTTAACAATTACTGCTCGAACAGATATTGATAATAAGTATACAGGAAGCATTACAGTAACTATTAATAAAATGTCACAACAACCATTATCAGAATTGAACTTAATTGATAACATTGAATTTGATGAACAATGACGAACAGAAAAAGATATTTTTGACCAATTTATTAAACTTAATGAAAATTTATATCCTGATTTAAGCGATAATATCACAATGGGAGCTTTTGATCGCGATAATGGAACATTAGAAATTCAAGCTAAGCCAGGGACAAAATATAGTGGCAGTGTTAATATTACTTTCACTGCGAATATTAAAACCAACTTAAATGAACTTGGTTTGCAAACCTCTTTAGTAAATTCAGAAGTTAATACGTTTTATGTTGATCAAACGATGGCGTTTGAAGCATTTTTGGCAGCAAATTCAAGTATTAATGATTTAAGAGATAATGTTGAAATTATTAATTTTGTTAATTCAGAATATAATGGCAAACATGGTTCTTTAACAATTGCTGCTAAAGCAGATAGTAAGTATGCAGGTGAAATTACAATTGATTTAGATGCAGTTACAACGCCACTTAATTTAGATTCATTTAATGGTTGAAATGTTGGCGAACTTGAAGTTGCTGATACTGATAGTGCAATTACAGATGCTATTATGAACAAAATTGATCAACTTATTAAACCAACAATTAGTGATGGTGGTGGGATTACTTTCATAAGATGGGCATTAAGTATTAGTGTTGATGCTAGTCATACTTCAATTACCCTTACTCCAGGTTGACTGTCAGTTGGTAAAATAATTGGTTCAGGAACAATTTATTTCACAGTTAAAGTTGCAAGTTAACAAATTAGAAATTAATAATTAGTAAAAGTGATATTTAAAAAAATATATCACTTTTTTATTTATATAAGATTGTTTAGATAATTCTTATAAGTTATTAAACATACGATATAAAGTATTAATAATTAAGAATTTCTTCATGTCTACTTTAAAGTAACATTTAAAAACAAAACCTAAGTTGTTTTTTCTATCAAGAATTTTTATAAATATTCTACTTTGCTTCATTTTTAAAAATGTTATAATACCTTAAAAGTAAAAGAGGTAAAAACAATGGCTAAAGATTTAACAAAAGAAAATTTACCTTTAGGAGCAAATAAAGAGAAAAAACAATTATATAAAAATTGAAAACTTTATGCTATTGCTTTAGGAATCGTTACAATCGGTTTAAGTGTTGGACTTGGAGTAGGTTTAGGAGCAGGGCAACATGATTCACTTGTTGCAAAGAAAGATTTAAACGAACTTGGTTTTAAGACAACAATTGCTTTAACACCTGGTACGACAATTTCAGATGTAAATCAATTATTTGATCATTTTTTACAAAATAATCAAGATGTTACTAGTGATTTAAAAAATGGTAAGAATATTAAAATTAGTTCACATGGATTACCAAGTTGAGGAAATTCTGGGTGAATTGAAATTACTGGTACTGGTAATTATAAAGGAACATTAACAATTAATTTTCCCACTTGAACCCAAATCGATTTAGATACTTTTGATGTAAGTGCGATTGAGGGTGTGATTGGCATGTCACAAGATGATGCCTTTAATGCTTTTTTAGCAAATAATCAAGATATTAAAGGTTGAGAAGAAAATCTTGATTTATCATTTGTTGCACCAAATTATGGTAAAGTTGGTTCTTTGTCCATTGCTGCTAAGTCGAATACTAAGTATACAGGAAATATTAAAGTAGTTATTAATGCAATTCAACAAAAAGCTTTAAATACTCTTAATCTTGATGTAAGTGCGATTGAGGGTGTGATTGGCATGTCACAAGATGATGCCTTTAATGCTTTTTTGGAAAAAAATAATGCTGTTACTGATTTGGCATCTAATGTTGATTTATCATTTGTTGCACCAAATGATGATAAAGTTGGTTCTTTGGCAATTATTGCTAAACCAAATACTAAATATACAGGAACGATTACAATAACTATTAGTAGGTTAGGACAAATAAAATTAGAAACATTAAATCTTAATACATCAGCAATTTCAGATGTTGAAAATATGACAGCAGATGATGCTTTTAATTTTTTTATAGCAAATAATGCTAATATTGAAAATATTTCTGATTTAAAGAATAATATTGCTTTAGCATTTATTGCACCAAAATATACAAGCACAGGTTTATTACTAATTGATGCTACAGTAGATGGTCAATATAGTGGAAATATTAAAATAACTATTAATGCAATTGAACAAAAAAAATTATTAGAGTTAGATAATCTTGTTACAAAATTACCATGAAATGGAATTTTTAAAAATCAAGATGATGCTTTTGATGCCTTTTTATCCTTAAATTTTGAATACCCTGACTTAAAAGATAATGTTACAACTGGTTTATTTTTACTAGGTTATGGTCTTGATAATGGTTCATTAGTAATTGATGCTACGGTTGATGGTAAATATAGTGGTAATGTCACATTTCATTTTAATGGATTGCCACAAACAAATTTAAGTCAACTTAATACAACAATTCAAGGTACAGAAACCATGACACAAGATGATGCAATGCAAGCATTTATCAATGAAAATCCAAATTATCTGTCTTTAGATACTAGTCTTGAAATTAATTCATTCACTGCTCCAACTCATGATAATTCAGGTTCATTAACTATTACTGCTAAGCCAAATACTGGTTATACTGGAAGTGTTACAGTAACTATTAATAAGATTGAACGAATAAGTTTAGAACAATTAGATTTTGTTGATTCATTTACTTTTCAAAGATGAATTACCGATCAAAATGATATTTTTGATCAATTTATCAAAATTAATGAAAATTTATATCCTGAATTAAGAAATAATGTTGAAATTGGTTCATTAACAGTACCAACTGCTGATAGTGTTGGTTCTTTAACAATTAATGCTAAAGCAGATGGTAAATATACTGGTAGTGTGATATTTACTTTTTCAGGACAAATCCAAACAAATTTAAATACTCTTAATACAAGTGCTATTAATGGCAATGAAAATATGACAGCAGATGATGCTTTTACTGCTTTTTTAGCAAATAATGCTATTACTGATTTGAAAGATAATGTTGATTTAAGATTTATAACTCCAACTGCTGATAGTGCTGGCTCTTTAGTAATTACTGCTAAGTCAAATACTAAGTATACTGGAACGATTACGATAACTATTAATAAATTATTTACTGCAAAAAATTTAAATCAGCTTGGACTTAATAAAAGATTAAATGATGTATATATCATCCAAGAAAAAGCATTTCAAGCATTTTTGAATGCGAATTCAAATATTAGTGATTTGAAAGATAATGTTGAAATTACTAGCTTTATTAATTCAAAATATGATCAATCAGGTTCACTAGTAATTACTGGTAAAGGTAATTATACTGGTAGTGTTACAATTGAATTAGGAAAAATTTCGCTGCCACTTGTTTTAGACCAATTTAATGGTTATGATGCTGGCAAGATTTCAGTTAATGGAACTAGTGATAGTGATATCAAAAATGCTATTGTTCAAACAATTGTTGATTTAGCAGCACCTCCTGTTGGAGCAGGGATAATAAACAGTTTTATAAATATTTCTTTAAATTCTAATCGTACTGCGGCAACAATTACATCAAGTTTTCTTGGTAGTTTAACTGGTCAAATAAAAGGTAAAGCAACAATTTACTTCACTGTTGCAAATTAATAAATTAAAATTTTATCATTAAAAAGTGATATAGAAACATTAATATATCACTTTTTTATTGCTAATATTTTTTATTTTAAATATTAAATGATTGCTTTTAATAATGTATAATTATAGTGCAAATAAGTCTTTAGAAGTTGGAGAATTAAGATTGTGACAGAATCAGAAACAAAAATAATTGAAGTTGAAAAAATTAATCAAGAAATCAAAAATCTCGAAGCATCTTTGAGAGATTTTGAGTATGAGCAAAAAAAATATTCATTTAAGAAAACTGATTTTCAAGAAAATCCAAGTAATTTATGATTAAGATTCTTTTTGGGGTTTTTTACTTGCTTTCTTTCTTTTCTTGGGTTTGTTAGTAAAGAAGAAGCTTTAATACATAAGGAAAAAAATAAAAACAATTTAGAATGAAATCAAGAACATAAGATTGATATTGATCAACAAAATGAAAAAATCTTAAAAGAAATTAAAGCATTTAATAAAAAAGTGCAATTAAAAATTAATCGCTTAAAAGGTAAGTTAAATCAAATGGAAAGTAGCGAGGAAAATGATACCAATAATACATAAGTTGGCAAAAGAACTGGAAAATGATCATGTTATGGCATCATATGTTATTGTAATTGCAGCTGGTGTCATGATAACAGGTCTTTTAATATGGTTAGTTGTTATGATGATAAAAAAAATCATAAGCATCCATCATAAGAAACAAAAAGCACTAACTAATAAAAAGCAGAAATCAGAGAAAACTAAAAATATAATCAAAAATTATAAAAAGATTGATTCCGATGGAACAAGTAATTTATCATTATAATTATGAATTAATTAATTATCCAAATTGTGATTTAATTGCTGGTTTTGATGAAGCAGGAAGAGGTGCTATTGCTGGGCCAATTGTTGTTGCTGCGGTAATTTTACCTTTAGGTTTTAAATCTAATTTAATTAAAGATTCAAAACAATTAACGGCTAAACAACGCGAACAAGCATATCAAATTGTGCTTGAAAATGCTTTAGATTATGCGATTACAATTATTGGTTTGGATGTAATTGAAAATATTAATCCAAAACAAGCTTCAGTTAAAGGAATGGAAATTGCTTTTGCTAATCTTAATTTACAACCAAATGTTTGTTTAATTGACTTTGAACAACCAAATTTTAATAATTTTCAAGGCATTACTGAGTCATTAGTTAAAGGTGATCAAAAATCACTTAATATTGCTGCTGCTTCAATTCTTGCTAAAGTTTTTCGTGATTGAATGATGAGTAATTATCATCAATTTTATCCTAATTATTGTTTTATAAATCATAAAGGTTATTACACGAAATTACATGCTGATAATTTAAAAAAATATGGTGTTTCTTTAATTCATCGTAAAACTTATCAGCCAGTTAAAGATATAATTAATCATAATAAATCATAGTAATCTATGATTTTTTTGTTACAATAATTAAGCAAAAGTTATAAAATTCCTTTGAAAATGGAAATTTTCATATTATACTTTATAAATGATAAAAAATATAAACTTAAAAAGAGGTTAATTAAATGAGTACAAAGTTAGTAATTATGGAGTCACCAACAAAATCTAAAACAGTTGCTAGTTATTTAGGTAAAGACTATTTGGTTTTATCATCTGATGGTCATATTAGAGATTTAGCAAATCGAGGTCAATATCGTTTAGGAATTAATTTTGATGATTATACACCAATTTACAAAACGCCAAGAAAGAAAATGCCTAAAATTAAAGAATTAAAAAGTGCTGCAAAAAAAGCAGATCATATTTATTTGGCAACTGACCATGATCGTGAAGGTGAAGCAATTGCTTATCATTTAGATACAGTCTTAGAAACAAACAATAGATCTTCTCGAGTAACTTTTAATGAAATTACTAAAGATGCAATTTTAACAGCAATAAAAAACGATCATCAATTAGATTTAAATTTAGTTAATAGTCAAAAAGCACGACAAATGCTTGATCAGATGATTGGTTTTCGTTTAAGTAATTTATTACAAAAGAAAATTGGTTCACGAAGTGCTGGTCGAGTACAATCAGTTGCTTTAAAATTAATTTCAATGCGAGAACGAGAAATTAATGATTTTCTTCCTGAAGAATATTGAATAATTACTAGTGATTATCAAAAGTTTATTTTAACATTAGATAAATATCGTAACGAAGCAATTAAAATTACTAATGAAAAACAAGCAAATGAAATCAAAAATGCTTTAAGTGATAAGTATAAAGTTATTAGTATTACTAAGCAAAATCGAAAACGAAATTCTTTAAATCCTTTAACAACAAGTACAATGTTGCAAGCAGCAACTAGATTAAATTTTAGTACTGGCAAAACAACTTTTGTTGCGCAACAATTATATGAAGGAATTGATATTAAAGGAAAATTACAAGGATTTATTAGTTATCCAAGAACTGATTCAATTCGTTTAAATGCAAATTTTGTTGAAGTAGCAAAAAAATTAATTGTTGATACTTATGGTCAAGAATATTTAGGTCAAGAAAAAAGTCAAACGAATAAAAAAAATGTTCAAGACGCTCACGAAGCAATTCGTCCAACTGATTTAGCAATGACACCAAAACTTGCTAGTCAATTTTTGAGTAAAGATCAATTAAAACTATATCAATTAATTTATAATCGTACTTTGTCATCATTGATGGCACCTGCGAAATTATGAACAACAACAATTTGATTTGATAATAATGAATATCAATTTAGATTATCTGGTCAGGAAATTGAATTTAAAGGATTTTTAATTATTGACGATAATAGTGTTGAAAAAGAAGAAGTAATTAATTTACCTAATTTGAAAGAAAACCAAGTAATTACTACTGATAAAATTAATTTACAACAAAACTTTACTAAACCAAAAGCTCGTTATAGTGAAGCAAGATTAATTAAAACTTTAGAAGATTTAGGAGTTGGAAGACCTTCAACTTATAGTCCAATTTTAAATACAATTCAAGTTCGTGGTTATGTTATTTTAGAAAACAAAGCTTTTAAACCAACTGAGAAGGGGTTATTAACTAATGACAAACTTCAAGAGTTTTTTTATGATATTATTAACGAGAACTATACATCACAAGTTGAAGAGGAATTAGATAGCATTGCTCAAGGTAAATTGGTAATGAACGAAGTTGTAAAAGATTTTTGATTAAAGTTTGAGCCAAGAGTTGAAGATGCTTTTGAAAATATGCAAGAAGCAAAGCCAGTACCAAAATTTTTAGATGAAATTTGTCCAAGATGTCAGGAACATTTATTAGTTGAAAGAGTTGGTCGTTATGGTAAATTTGTTGCTTGTTCTGGTTTTCCAAAGTGTACTTATATTAAAAAAGAAATTAAGGTTGTTAAACCTTGCCCAGTTTGTCAAACAGGAAATTTAGTTGTTAAATCAGCAAAAGGAAAAAGACAATTTCTTGGGTGTACTAATTATCCTGATTGTAAACACATTGAAAAATATCAAGAATCAGACGAAAAAAAAGCAATTAAAACAATGCAATTAGAAGATTAAGTTTTAGGTCGGTGAATTTTGTTGAAAGATTATATTTTATTAATTGATAAACCAGCTTATATGACATCACAAGATTGTTTAACAATTCTTAAACGCAAGTTAAAAGTTAAAAAAATTGGTCATACAGGAACATTAGATCCAATTGCTACGGGTTTAATGGTTGTTTTAGTTAATGAAGCAACAAAATTAAGTAATTTTATTTTAAATGCTAATAAAACTTATTTTGCAACAATGCAATTATTTATTCGTACTGATACGGATGATATTAGTGGTAAAGTATTAGAAACTAGAGCACCATTTGTCATTTCACAAGAAAGTTTAAATCGTGTTTTTAATTTTTATGATAATTCTGAATATGAACAAGTAGTACCACTTTATTCTGCAGTTAAAAAAGATGGCTTAAAACTTTATCAATATGCAAGACAAAATAAACCAGTTGAATTACCAAAACGACTTGTTACTATTAAACGATTAAGAATCGTTTCTGTTAAAGAAAATTTAATTCAATTTCAACTTACATGCTCTAAAGGTACTTATGTTCGTTCATTAATTAGAGATATTGCTCAAGATTTAAAAACAATTGGCACAATGGTAGCTTTAAGACGAGTAGAGCAAGGTGATTTTAGAATTCAAGATGCTATTTTATTAGATGACATTGTTGATGAAAAAAGTATTAAAAATAAAATGATTCCAATTGTTAAGGGATTGAAAAATTCTTTAAAAATTGTTACGATTAGTAATAAAAATATGATTACAAAAATTAAAAATGGTCAAGAAATTAACTTACCAGATCTTGAAATTAAAAAAGAAATCTTATTAGTTAATAATAATAAACAACCTTTGGCAATATATGCTAATAATAAGGGTACAACTTATATTAGTAAAAAAGGATTCAATATCGATGAGAGTGATAAAAACTAATAATTTAAGCAGTAAAGTTAATCAAGAAAATAAACCTTTAATTGCGATTTGAGGTTTTTTTGATGGCTGACATTTAGGTCATCAAGCGTTATTAACTAAAATGATTAAAATTGCAAAAGATAATCATTATCAAACACTGGTAATTAGTTTTGATGTAAAACCACAAAATATTTTATTGCAAAAAGAATTTCCAATTATTTTAAATAATCAAGATAAAATTGCTTTTTTAACAAATAAAAATATTAATTATTATTGTCAATTAACATTTAGTCAAGAATTAGCACAAACTTCTGCTGAAAATTTTATTAAATGATTATTAAATAATGATGTTAGAGCAGTTGTTGTTAATAAAGATGTTCACTTTGGTGCTAAAGGACAAGGTGATTTAAAAACTTTACAAGATTCACAATTACAAGTTTTTCTTAGCCAAGATGTCTATGATCAAAATCAACAAAAAATTTCTTCAAGTTATATTAAAGGATTGCTAGAAAAGAAAGAAATAGTACATGCTAATAGTTTATTAGCTACTAAATATACATTAACGGGTAAAGTTGTTGATGGCATTAAAGAAGCGCGAACTTTAGGCTTTCCAACAGCAAATTTAGAATTAACTAATAATTATGTTATTCCTGGTGTTGCTACTTATATTAGTAGAACTGAAGTTGATAATAAATGGTATCAATCAATGACAGTAGTTATTATTCGTAATAATAAACCTTTGGTTGAATCATATTTATTAGATTTTAAGCAAAATATTTATGGTAAAACAATTAAAACGCAATTTTTGAATTATTTACGAGATAATATTAATTTTTTTAGTAAAGAGGTTTTAATTGAGCAAATTAAAAGTGATTTAAAAAATACAATTGCTTATTTTAAAAAAACTAAAATTAGTTAACTTGTTTATTTAAGTTAGCTAATTTTATTTTTGCAATTGTTTGATAGGTTTTATTATTAGTTTTTTGATATAAATATTCTGCTCAATGATATCAAATTAAATTTTGATATTTAATTCAATTATTGATTATTTCTAATTCTGATTCAGATATTTTAAATAATTGATATCAATAATTAATATCTTCCGATTTAGTTAAAGTTTCTGAAACAAAAGAAGCAATATCAAATAGGCGATCATTTAAAGTAGCAAAGTCTCAATCAATTAAATATCATTTTTTATCTTGATAAACAAAATTATCAATTATTAAATCATTATGTGCCAAAACTATTTGTTGGGGCTGATAAATTTTTAATCATTGGATTAATTCATTTTTAATTGTTTGAAAATTATCTTTTGATTTAATTAAATTACAATACAAATTTAATTGTTTAATTGCATCTCATTGCTTAATATTATTTTTAATTTTTACTTGATGAAGTTGTTGCACTAGTTTTGCTAGTGTTTTTAAAGTTTCTTGATTAATTGTTTGTTTTGCTAAAGCAGATAGGTTTTGATAATAAGGCATTAGAATTCATAATTTGTCATCTGCAATTGTTGTTTCCAAAATTGGTAAAGTAAATTTTGCATTTTTAATTTCATTAATAACATTAATTTGATTTTTTCAATTAAGAAATGCTTTAGTAATTGGTTTCGAACGTTTGACAAAATATTTATTGTTTAAAATTAATAAATCATTAGTTAATCCTTGTGCTTTACTTGGTTGAAAATTATAAGGTAATGCAACTTGTTTAAATTTCATCAAAATCTCCTTTATTGTTTCTTAACTAATAAAATTATACAATTTATTTAGTAAAAGATAGAAAGTAGTTGATTATTAAATGCTAGAAAAAGGTTATATTCATATTTATAAAGGTGAAGGTAGAGGTAAAACTTCAATTTTAAATGGCATGGTAATTCGAGCTTTAGGTAATAATTTACGAGTTTATTATTTGCGATTTTTGAAAAATCGCCCTTCTGGTGAAATTGATTTTCTTGAAGCGACTGGTAAATTAGAAATAAAAAGTTTTTATCAATCTTCACAAAAATTTTTTTGAGAAATGAATAATGAAGAAAAAAATAATTTAAAAATTGAAACTCAACAAGGTTTACAATATTTAAAAAATTTAACACAACGCAGTGATGTTGATTTGATTGTTGTTGATGAAATTTTAGGTTGTATTCAAAATGGTTTAATTAAAGAACAAGACTTAATTGAAATTTTAGTAACAAGAAAAGCAACAATTGAAGTTGCACTTTCTGGTCGCTATCTTTCTCCTAGTTTAGAAGCGGTTGCAGATTTAGTTAGTGAAATTAATAATAAAAAGCATTATTTTGAAACAGGACAAATTGCTAGAAAAGGAATTGATTATTAATGGATAAAATACTTTGATTTGCTTCAAGTAATCGTAATAAGGTAATTGAAGTTGAAAAATTTTTTCAACCTTATGGTTATAAAATTAAAAGTTTATTAGATTTAGATGATAATTTAACAATTGTTGAAAGTGGCAAAACATATCAAGAAAATGCTTTGATTAAAGCACGAACTTTAGCAAATTATTTAAATCATGATGCGATTGTTATTGCTGATGATACGGGATTAGAAATTACTGCTTTAGATGATTTCCCAGGGATTTATTCAGAAAGATGAAGAGGCGATATGAATTTTCATCAAGCAATGGAAGTTATTTTACAAAAATTATCTGATAAAACTAATCGTCAAGCAAGAATGATTACTGTTGTTGCTTATATTGATAATAAAAAACGAATTACAAAAACTTTTACTGGTGTTCTTAATGGTGAAATTGCTAAAGAAATTACTAGCGATGAAAAAGGTTTTGGCTATGATGGATTTTTTTATTTACCAAAACAAAAAGTAACTTTGTATCAAATGTCGAAAACAGAAAAAAATCAAATTTCCCATCGGGCACAAGCATTAAAACAATTATTAGATTACTTAAATCATCAATAAAAAATCACCTTGTGGTGATTTTTTAGTTAGTATATGAAATTAAATTACTTAAAACGAATTCTTCAACTGCTGCAATTTGTTCAGATCTAGTACTACTTTTTCCAAGTCAGTTTTCACCAGCTGTAATTAGTTTGCCATTTTTAACAATGAAAACAATTGGTAAAGTTTCAAACATATCATTATCATCAGTATCTTTTTTCGGTTTAATTTCTACGACACTGCTTTTTCCTGATGAGGGGGTATGAAAATTTGAATCTTGTGCTTTAGCACGACTATAAACTCAATTGAAAATACCTTTTTGTCAGTTGATGCTTTTATCTGTTCAAAATGCATCAATTGGATCACTTGGTGCAGGATTGTGTGGTGATCCTTGATAGGCATTAAGAGTAATATTAGTTATTCCAGCAGCAGTTATTTCTGTTTGATATTGTTCAGTTCAATTTGTTCAACTATCTTTACTTGTTGTTGTATTAAGATAATCAAAAATATCATATAAAGCAACAGATTCTTCATTATCAGCTGAACCTAAAAAACCAAAAAAAGCACTTTGATATTTTTCAGTGTTTGCAACAGCAGTAGTGAAATTTTTGTAATAAGAATTATCTTGGCAAGCAACTACTTGTGCAGCTGTAATTGCTGTAATTGCTGTAATTGACATTAATTTCATTAATTTTCGCATTCTGATCATCCTTAATATTTTTTGTGTTTCCGCTTTTAAATATTATTAATTATATAATGTTTTTTTTTTTTTTGTAATAGTTCTTAATTATTTTTTTGTTAAACAAGAAAGCATTAATTTATTGAATTGTTTATGATATAATTAATTAACAAAAAGAAATTAGAATTAAAAGCAAAGGAATAAAAATTAAATAAATTATGGAACCCAGTTGGTATATTTATATAATCATTATTTTATTATTGACAGTTTGTAGTGGCTTTTCTTCGGCAGCTGAAACTGCCATTACTTCTTTAAATTTTGTTCGGATTAAATCGCTAGCTAAAGTAAAAAATAATAAGAAAAAGAAACGAGCAAGAATAGTTTTTAAATTAGTTAAAAACTATAATTCAATTTTAACAACAATTTTAATTTTTAATACAGTCGTTAACTTAGTAATTGGGACTTTGAGTACGATGTTATTTGTTAATGGTTTTAAATTAGGTAACATTGCTCCAATTATTGCAACAATTGTTTCAACTATTCTTGTGTTGATTTTTGGTGAAATTTTGCCAAAAAGTATTGCTAAACTTTATCCAGAAAAAATTGCTTTAAGACTTGCTTATTTACTTTATGGAGTGATGATTTTATTTTATCCTTTAACAATGGTTTTTAAATTATTGCAAGTGAAAAGTAAAACTCCAACAAGTTCAGAACAAGAATTAATTGAATTGATTTCAATTATTGAACGAGAAGGAGTATTAGAAAAAGGTGAACGAGATTTAATTGAATCAGCGATTAAATTTGATGAAAAATCAGTTTATCAGGCAATGCAACCAAAGCAACGAATTAGATATATTTATAATGATAGTCCTGCTACTGTTATTAAAGATATTTATTTAAAAGAAAAGTATAGTAGAATTCCTGTTTTAGATAGTAAAACAGAACAAGTAATTGGAATTTTAAATATTAAAGATTATATTGCTGAAATGTTAAAAAATCAAAAACCTGATTTGAATACTTTAATTTCTGAACCAATTTATTTATCAAGAAGAACAAAATTAAATCAAGCTTTAGAAATTTTACAAAGTGAAAGAACCCATATTGCAATTGTTTGTACTAATAAAGAAAAGAAAGATTTCAATGGCATTGTCACTATGGAAGATATTTTAGAAGAGTTGGTCGGCGAAATTTATGATGAAACTGATAAGATCGGTTTAGTACAAGAAGTTGGAACTTATAAGTTCTTAGTTGATGGCCGAACTAATTTAGATGTTTTATTTAAACGCTATTTAAAATCGTCACCACCTGCTGTAAAGCAAACTATGACAGTTGAAGAATGATATCGATTAAAGACAAAAAATAAAAATAAAGCAATTAAGAAAAATAGTCCGATGATTAAATATCGACATTATACTTTTCAAGTTGATAGGATTAGAAAATTAAAAAAGCAAAATCAACAAATAATTATTTTTAAAGTTGAAATTTTGACAAATAAGAAATTGAAAAATGAATGAGATTAAATTAATCTTTTAATCTCATTTTTTATTACATAATTATTAATATTATTAATTTAATAGTTTATAATTGCCAATCTTTATTTTTTAAAGTAAAATCATAATCATTTTATAATTAAAATATATTTTATTTATTAAATGCATATTAATTATTTATCAAGTTATTTTTATTATATACTTATAATATAAATAAAAGGAGTTCATTATGGAAAATAAAAATTTAAATTTAAATGATTTTGTTTTATTTTTATTAAAAACTAATGAAGATATTCAAGGAAGAATTAATATTTTACCAGAAGATAGAGAAGGTTTAAGTAATTTAAAAATTCAAAAGTTAATTTATTTTATTGAAGCGAGTTTTTTAGTTAGATTTAATAGAAAATTATTTTCTCAAAATTTTGAAGCTTGAGAATATGGTCCTGTTATTCCTTCTCTTTATCATATATTGAAAAAATTTGAAAGAAAACCAATTTTTTATGAAGAATTTAAAAAGAATGGTAATTATAAAAATATAACAACTTCTTTAAATAAAGAAGAATTGAGTTTTTTAGAAGAAACTTTTATAAGATTTAATAAATTTAGTTCATTTGAATTAGTAACTTTGTCACATATTTATGGACCTTGAAAAGAAGTAGCAAAAAATGAAGAAATAACAAAAGAAGCTATGAAGAATTTTTTTCATAACATCAATAATTAAAGATATTAATTTATAATGAATAATCTTTTTAATGATGGTAAAAAAACACAATTAGATAATTATTTATTGTTTCAATTTAGATTTATAAATAAAAGTAAAAAAGTTAGTGATGATTTTATTAATCATTTAAGAGAAGTTTCTATTCAAAATATTGGTCAAATGTTACAAGGTTCTAAACAACAAACTGGTTTTTCTACTATTGAAGTAGCAAATACAAACTTACCAAATCAACTCTCTGAAGATTTTATTAATTATATTTATCAAAAACATAATAATAAGTTAGATAAAAAAGTTAAAAAGTATGAGTATTTAAGAGTTGGCAAAGTTCAAAGACTTTATGGAAAAATGTATGATGGAATTTTTTATGCTCTCTGATATCAACATGATAAAAATAAGCAGTAATTTTTAAAAACTAATAATTAAATTATCAAAAAAAACATTATAACAAGAACAATTATTAATCATGTATTCAGATAATAGAGATAAATATAATTGAATTAAAAACAAAAAGTACACCATACTTAATTGAAATGGTGCACTTTATAAATTATTTTATAATAAATATTTATTCTATATTTGATGGAATTCATACAAATTTAATTTGTATGTTTTTTATTAATTAATAATTATTTTAAATTTAATAGTTCCATTAAATGATAACCAACTCCACCTTCATCATTAGTTTTCGTTGTAATATCATTAGCAATACTTTTAATATCAGCATGACCATTTTTCATTGCTACACCATAACCAACAGTTAGTAACATTTCTTTATCATTAACTTCATCACCATAAGCAATTACATCACGAATGTCAACATTATAATACTGTGCTAAAATTTTTGCTGTCATTCCTTTATCAATAAAACGACTTGAGATATCAAAAATTAAACTATTTTTCTTAATTGGTTTTCATGTTGTAACTTTGATTGAATTAGAGTATTTTTCTAAATCACGACGAATTTGATCTAAATTAGTATTCTTCTTAAATTCAATTAAAATGGCATTGGCATTACCTTTTCATTCACGAATTCATTTGGAAATTGTAAAAGTATCGTTAGCAATTGAATCAAGATGAAAATAAGTTTCAAAGAATTCATCATGTTTTAAACAAATAGCTTTATTGTAATATTCAATAATAGCATTATTAATATTTTTATAAAGATAATCTTCGTTAAGAATTTTTTGAATAATTGTTTCAGAAATTGGAAAAATTAATCTTTTAAATTTTTGAACAACTGGATCATGGATATGAGCACCATTAAAATTACATAATAATGTTTGTAAACCTAAATCTTGATAAAACTTTAATGAACCACGATGGGGTCTGCCAGTAACAATACATACAATGTGTCCAGCTTCTGTTGCTTTTTTTAATGCTTTAATTGTGACAGGATGCATTTCTTTACCATTGCTTTTTAAAGTTGTTCCATCTAAATCAACTAAAATTAGTCTTTTTTGATTAATATTACCATTATAAAGTTTACTCATTTTTTATACCTTCCTTTTAACTAACGATAATCAACACCAACTACTGCTTCAATTGCTTTAAGTTTTGCTGCAGCAATTTTTCTTGCATTATTAGCACCTTGTTCTAATAATTTTAATAATAGTGTTTTATCATTAATATATTTTTGATATTTTTTTTGAATTGGTATTAATAAATCTGCAACTGCTTTAGTTACTTCTTTTTTTAAAATACTATAATTTTGTTTTGAAAAATATTTTTCTGCTTGAGCAATTGTTTTATTTCTCAAACTACAATAAATTATTAATAAATTGCTAACCCCAGGTTTTCTTTCTGGCTCATATTTAATAATATTTTCTGAATCAGTAACTGCTTTACTAATTTTTTCAGTGATTGTTGCTAAATCATCTGATAAGAAAATCACATTTTTTTGATTTTCATCTGATTTAGACATTTTTTTCATTGGATCTTGTAAAGCCATAATCTTACTTGTATATTGGTTTTGATATGGAGTTGGGAATTTTTTAAAAATTTCAGTTTGATATTTAGCATTGATTCTTAAAGCTAATGTTCTTGTTAATTCTAAATGTTGAGTTTGATCTTTGCCAACAGGAACAAAATCAGGATCATATAATAAAATGTCAGCTGCCATTAAAGTTGGATAAACTAATAATCCCGTTGGAATACTAATAGTTTTATTTGGTGATTTGATTTTTTGACTTTTATCTTTAAATTGTGTCATTCTTTCTAATTCACCAAGATAACTATGACATAATAAAATATAACTTAATTGTGTATGTTCTAAAACATCACTTTGAACAAAAACATTTGCTGTTTTGGGATTAATGCCACAAGCAAAATATCATGCAGCAATTTCCAAAGTATTTTCTTGTAAAGATTTTTTTGTTGTTGGAGTTGTAAGAGCATGAAGATTGGCAATAAAAATAAATAATTCATGTTCATTTTGTAATTTAACAAAATTATTAATGGCTCCTAAGTAATTACCTAATGTTAATTTCCCTGTACTAGTAATACCAGAAAGGACACGGTTTTTCATTTATTGTCAACTCCTATAGTTTTTATATAAATAATTTTAACTTATTTATTAGGAAAATCAGTAATTTTCTCTTGAAAAATTAGTTAAAGTTGTCAATAAAGCATAAAAATTAAGTTAATTAAAAACTATTATATAATTTTTATGTATTTAATAAATATAAATGTTATAGCTAAGGATGAAATTAAAGAGGGGGGCAATAATTAGATTTTTTTGCTATTTAATTTTGTAATTTTATCTTAGAAAATAATAAAACTTTTTGAAAAAGTAGGGGTGTGAAAGAGCATGATAAAAATTTATGTTTCGCCGAGTTGCTTATCATCAAAGAAAGTAATTCAATTTTTTGATAAACATAAGATTCCTTATGTTAAACGAAACATTATTCAAAATCCATTAACTGAAAGTGAAATTAAATCATTATTACAATTTGTTCCAAATGGAATTAATGATATTGTTTCAAATCGAGCAAAGTTTATTAAAACTCATGCAATTAATATTGAAAATTTAAGAATGGAAGAAATTTATAATTTAATTAAAACTTCTCCAACAGTATTAAAACGACCAATAATTTTACAAGAAAATAAGAAAAGAATTCAAATTGGATACAATGAAGATGAAATTGAAATCTTTTTACGCGGTAATTTAGAAAATGAATTAGATGATTATTGTAAAATATTCTAATATAATTAATTTATATTAAAAAGAATAGGGTATTTACAAATGAACAATAATTATCAATTTGCCATTATAACAAGCAATTATCAGGAACCAAAAAAGTTTGGTTTGCTTTTAAAAGAAAAATTATTACAAAGAAAAGTAAAGGAAAATAACTTATCTCCTGATATTGTTTTTATTATTGGTGGTGATGGAACTTTTTTGAAAGCTGTTAATAAATATAATCAACAATTGAATAAAATTAAATTTGTGACTTTTAATCAAGGTAATATTGGTTTCTATCATAATTTTTCCGTTGATCAAATTGACCAAGTTCTTGAATCTTTAGCTAAAAAAGATCAGAATTTAATTATTAAAGAACTTGATTTATTAGAAGTTGTTATTAATAAAAAAGTTATTTATGGAATAAATGAGTTTCGTTTAGTTAATTTAAGTCAAACTTTAAGTTGCGATGTTTACATTAATGATCAATTTTTAGAATTTTTCCGTGGCAGTGGTCTTATTATTGCTACTAAAACTGGTGCTACTGGTTTAATGAAAACCGCAGGTGGCGCAATTATTTTTGCTCAAACAAAATTAATGCAATATCAAGAATTATTTCCTGTTAATAATAGTAGTTATCGAACAATTAATAGTCCAATTATCTTTGATCAAGAGCAGAGTATTACTTTAAAAATAAAAAGTATTGAAGAAGATCAAAAAGAAGCAAAAGAAAGACAAAGTAATACCCAGATAGTTGTTGATACTTTTAATTTTTATGATAAACTAATTAAAGAAATTAAGATTAAACTTTCTAATCAAACATTAAAAGTTTTTTCTTATAAAGAAAATATTGAAACGTTAACGAATAAAATTAATAAATATTTTATTAAATCGTAAGTTTAAAAAGGTGATAAATATGCCAGTTTGACAAATTATTTTATTAGCAATTGCTTTGCTTTTTGCTGTATTTAGTGTTTTTATGTGAATTTGAAATGTAACACGAGCAAAAAAATTACGAAATGAAACTTTTGTTGATCAACAAAAAGATTCTGAAAAAGTAAAAATTCCATTTAAAGTCGATAAATTTATTGATGCATTAGGTGGTATTAATAACATTTCTAATACTTCAGTTAAAAATACTAAACTTAAAATTGAAATTTTAAGTCATGATAAAGTTGATTTTAGTCAATTAAAAAAAATTAAGAATAATGGAATTCTTGTTCAAAGCGATAATATTACAATTGTTTTAGGAGACTATGCAAGTAATGTTAGTGTTATGATTAATGATTTAATTAATTTGAATAATAATCCTGTATCAACTGAGATTAAATAAGATTTAAAATAAGCAAAAATATTCATTATTAATAATCTTGTGTTATTATCATATTAGCACAAAGGTGTGTATCTTATATTTATGATTTCGCCCTTATATAGGCCTAGTTTACTGTTAATTCAGTAAACAATAGAAAAAAGACCAGTTATGGTCTTTTTATATTATTCGGTAAATAATTTGTTTAAATTATTTATTATTTCTAATTTTTTATTTTTATTTAAGTAAATTATTTTTTTTGTTACTAAATTTTGATAAGGAGCAATAATATCTTTTTGATTGATTGATTGAATATTTCCAACTTTAATTAGACTTGGTAGATTTAAATTAATTTCTAAATCAAATTGATATTTTTTTTCAATATGACTAGTTATTGGTAAAATAATTACATCTCCACCGTGTTTTCTTATGACAATTACTGGTCGTGTTTCCCTTTTTCTAAAGTTTTCCGTATATGGTACTCATGCCAAGTATATATTCCATTGTCTAATGTTTATTTTCATCACTGCCCCTAATTTAAAGTTTTAATCATTAAATATTTTAAAACTTTTTATTTTTAGAAGGGTGAGATATGCTTATTTAGTGATAATAGCCATAAATTCCCATTGTTAGGACAAAAGCATTTTCATAGCCTTGTTCTCGTAATGATTGTGCTGCTGCTGTTGAACGATGACCTGCATTGCAAATGGTAATAACAATTTTATCTTTTGTTGCAATAAATTTTTCTGGATTAGCAATTAATTCTCGGTAAGGAACATTAATAGCATTGGGAAGTCTTTTTAATAATTGAAACTCTTCACGATCACGAACATCAATAATTAAGGCTTTGTTTTTAATTTTTTCAAATTCTTTTTTATCAATTTCGTAATCATTTTTTGTTCTTGCCATATTTTAATCCTCTTTTTTTCTTTTTTCCTAATTTTACCAGTTTTTGTTTATGTTATAATTTAATATAAAGTATTTTTTAAATTTTTAAGGAGAGTAAAAAAATATAATGTCAGAAAATATTTTTAATTTTTCTTTTGCTAATGAAAAACTAGTAATTGAATTAGGAACAATGGCCAATTTATCAGCTTCGGCTGTAACAATTAGATATGGTGATACCGTTGTTTTGACAACAGTTAATTATAATAATACTGCTAGTTCTTATGACTTTTTTCCTTTAACAGTTGTTTTTCAAGAAAAATTATATTCAATTGGTAAAATTCCTGGTGGTTTTTTAAAACGAGAAGGTTTTCCAGGTGAATATGCAACTTTATGTGCCAGATTAATTGATCGATCAATTCGTCCTTTATTTCCTAAAGGGTTTTATTATGATGTTCAAGTCGTTAATAATATCTTAGCTTTAAGTGAAAATCATGATGTTCGTTTTGTTTGTGCTTTTGCTACTAGTTTAGCATTAGCATTAAGTGGTTTACCATTTCAAGGACCAACAGCGACAGTAGTTATTGGACGAATTAATGAGCAATGAATTATTAATCCAACAAAAGAACAACTAAACAATTCACAATTGGAATTAGTAGTTGGTGGTACTTGTGATGCTGTTAATATGATTGAAGCACAAGCTTTAGAAGTGTCAGAAACAGATTTATTAGCAGCCGTAGCATTAGCTCATAAAGAAATCAAAAAGTTAATTGAAATTCAAACAAAGTTAATTAAAGACTTTAAAAAGTCAGACCTTGACCTGCCTTTATCAATTACACCAGATGTAATTAATAACTTTTTACAACAATATCAACCAGCAATTAAAGAACTAACAGCAATTAAAGAAAAAAATAGTCGTAATCAACAATTTAAAATAATAATTGAACAAGCTAAAACTAATTTTTTTGAGCAAAATCTTACTGAAAGTTTAGACTTTCCTGAAGAAAAGATTATTAATTTTATTACTAATGGTTTAGAAAAATTATTAAAAATTGAAATGCGAACAATGATTTTAACAACAAACCAAAGAATTGATGGAAGAAATTTGACAGAAATTCGTCCTTTGTCAAATAAAATTGATTTATTGCCAATTGTTCATGGTAGTGCAATGTTTAATCGTGGTGAAACGCAAGTTTTATCAATTGTAACTTTAGGTGCTTTAGGTGAACAACAAATCATTGATGATTTAGGAAAAGATGATTATAAACGTTTTATGCATCATTATAATTTTCCACCATTTTCTGTTGGTGAAACTGGCAGAATTGGAAAACCATCAAGAAGAGAAATTGGACATGGTGCTTTAGGAGAAAAAGCATTATTGCAAATTATTCCTAGTGAACAAGATTTTCCTTATACAATTAGAATTGTTTCAGAAGTTTTAGCTTCAAATGGCTCAACATCACAAGCAGCAATTTGTGCTTCTAGTTTAGCTTTAATGGCAGCAGGAGTACCAATTAAATCAGCAATTGCTGGAATTGCTATGGGATTAATTAAAGAACAAGATCAATATGCAATTTTAACTGATATTCAAGGTTTAGAAGATCATTTAGGAGATATGGACTTTAAAGTTGCTGGAACTGATAAAGGAATTTGTGCTTTACAAATGGATATTAAAATTTCTGGACTTGATTTTAATATCTTAACTAAAGCTTTAAATCAAGCAAAAACAGCTAGAATGCAAGTTTTAGCAAGTATGAATCAAACAATTGCCAAACCAAAAGCTAATTTGGCTCCAAATGCGCCAAAAATTTTACAAAAGCAAGTACCAGTTGATAAAATTCGCGATATTATTGGTTCAGGTGGTAAAGTTATTAATAAAATAATTAGTGAATCAAATAATGTTAAAATTGATATTGAAGATGATGGAAAGATTGTAATTTATCATTATGACCAAGTAGCAATTAATAAAGCATGATCTTTAATTGAAGATATTATTGATTTAAAACCAGTGGTAGTTGGTGATCAATTTCAAGGTAAAGTTGTTAAAGTTTTAAACTTTGGTGCTTTTATTAATTTAAAAAATGGCACTGATGGTTTACTTCATGTTTCACAATTTGCTAATCACTTTAATAAAAAAAATATTACTTTAGCTGATTTTGTTAAAGTAAATGATGTTTTTAATGTTAAAGTTGCAAAAATTAATGAAAAAGATAAGATTGAATTAGAAATTATTAAATAGTTAAAAACTAGTAAAATTGAAAGGATATTAAAATTCAGATGAATAAAATAATAAATGGAGAAAATAATGGCAAAAATTAAATTTGTAGCATTAGGTGGTTTAGATGAACGGGGAAAAAATTTATATTTAATTGAAATTAATAATAATATTTTTATTTTTGATGTTGGCTTAAAATTTCCAGAACGAGAAATGTTAGGAGTTGATGTAATTATTCCTGATTTTTCTTACTTAAGAGAAAATCGTCAACGAATTAAAGCAATTTTTATTAGTAAACCTTCTGATGATAACTTTGGCGCTTTGCCTTATTTATTAAGAGATTTAACAAAAGATGGAAAAACTAAAATTGCAATTTATAGTAGTGATTTAACAAAATTTATGATTGAACAAAAATTAAAATATTTTCGTCTTATTAATAGTAATAATGTTCAATTTAAAGTTATTAATGTTAATGAACGAGTTTTTTTCAATGATATTAATGTTTTTGTTGATGCTTTTAATACCACAAGTTCAATTCCTGGTAGTTTAGGTTATGCAATTCACAGTCGTAACCATCCGTTAAAAGCAAATCAGGAAAATTATGCTGATGAAACAATTTTTTATTTAAGTGACTATATTCTTGTTGGAAATGAAAATAATGATTTCACAACAAAAATGGATCAAATTGCTAAAATTAGAGCAACTAATAAAGCAAATCAAGTTTTATTGTTGATTTCTGAAGCTCAAATGGCTTTAAGAAAAAATTTTACAGCACCAAATCATAAAATTCAAAACTTACTTGAACCAATAATTAAAGAAGCACCGGGTAGAATTATTTTAGCTTGTTATGATCAAGATTTATTTCGAATTAATGAAATTTTTCAAGCAATGTATGAAACAAGTTCAACAAGAAAAGTTGCTGTTCATGGGCGAACTTTAAGCGAAGTTTTACAAGCAATGGCATTGAATAATGATAAAACACAAACAAAAATAAATCTTAAAGGATTTAATGTTACTTTTAATCTTAACGATCCTGATAAAAATAAAATTAGAATTATTCCTTTACAAGCAGCAACAAAAAGCAAGGATAATGTCATTATTGTCACAGGTAGTGGTGAACGATTATTTGCCAAAATGAATAAAATTGCTACAAATAGTGATGATGAATTAAATTTATTGCCTGATGATACTGTTATTTTGGCAACACCACCAATTCCGGGAAATGAATTAGCACATGCTGGAGTTTTAGATGAATTGGCACGAACTGATGTTAAAGTAATTAGTATTTCTGAGAAGCAAGCTTGAAGTTTACAAGCATCTTATGAAGACATTAAGTTATTAACTAATATGTTAGAACCAAAATATTTCTTACCAGTTAAAGGTTTATATAAAGATTTAAATAGTGCTAGAAATGCTGCAATTGAAGCTGGAGTAATTCATAATAATGCTCTAATTCAAGATAATGGTGAGATTGTGACATTTAATAATGGCGTTTTATCTGATGTTAGTCATCATAATTCTAATCGTAATAAAGATAATCCAAATGTTGTTAATACTGGTGATATTTATGTTGATGGTATTGGTGTTGGTGATATTGGAGCAATTGTTATTGAAGAAAGACGAAGATTAATGAGTGATGGTGTTTTAATTACTGGTTTAACAATTGACCGAAAAACAAAACAAATTACTTCATTGATTGATGCACAAATGCGTGGTGTTGTTTATTTGGTAAATAATGAAGCAATGTTAAAAAATATTCAAAATATTATTATCAATATAGTCGAAAAAGCACAAAAGAGTAATAATTTTAGTACAATAGAAATAAAGAATCGAATCAAGATTGAGTTGCAAGACTTTATGAAAAAAGAGACTGGCAAGATTCCAATGATTTTACCAGTTATTAATGAGATTTAATCTTTAGGGTGAGTTATGAAAAAGTCGAAAAAGTTAGAACCAATTAAAATTAAAAAACTTAAAATTCGTGGTGATGAAATTGCGGTATTATTTTTTAGTTTATTGTTTCTAATTTTTTTATTTGTTAGTTTTTTCCGTTTATTTGCTGTTGGTAAATTATTTGATGATTTTATTTTCCTATTTTTATTTGGTTGAAGTAAGTATTTAGTTTACTTAATCTTGTTTGGTTTGACAATTCCAATTTGTTTTAATTATTATTTTAAGATTAGATTTTCATTTGTTTTTGCAATGATTTTTAGTTTAATTGCGGTTTCTTGACTTGTTAATAATATTAATTTAATTGCGATATCAAATCATAAAATTTGACTTAGTTTTCATTCTTATAATTTTACTAGTTTTAATAATTACTTTAATAATTGATGACAAAGTACTATTATTAAAAATTATCATGGGTTTTTTGGTCGACCAATTGCTTTTAATGATTGAACTAGTGTTAATAGTTTTTTTCCTATTTTTGCAGCGGGAGGAATTATTAGTAATTGTTTACTTGTAATTACTAGTTATGGAACTTTTATTACTAATTTAATTTTAAATTTCTTGTTACTTGTAATTAGTTTTTCATGATTATTTTTTAATAAACCTTGATTTTTCTTTACAACAATTTTATTCTTTTTTGTTAAACCATTAGTTAATTATTTCCAAAAACAAAAAGTTGAAAAAATTAGCCAAAAATCATTACCACAAGAGCGAGTAGCACAAAAGCCTAGTCCTAAAGTAACAAAAACTCAAGTACAAAAGACAACTGAAATTAAAGTTAAAGAAATTAAAGATGAGCCACCAATTAAAAGCTCCACTTCATCATCGAAAAAATCAGAAAATCAACAACTATTAATCCAAAATGTTTTAAAGGAAAGTGGTAATTTAACGCCATTTGGTCAAGTTCAAAAAGATGTCACACAAAAGGTTGAAATAACACCAGATGAAGTGGAATAAGAAATTTAATAAGAGTTAAAAACCTGATTAAACTAAAAAAATAATTAAAGCCTTCTAGGAATAACCTAGAAGGCTTTTAAATAGTTTCTTTGCTTTGATTAAGTATAATTATTTCTTTGTAAAAACGATAATTGCGATAATTTAGTGTCAAGATTGTTAAGAAAATAAAAAGTTTATTATTAGTTCCTTGATACTTTCAAATTGAAATCATTAGACTTAAATTAATAATAAAAACTATCGTTGCAATTAATAAAGATATTAACATTCAAAATATTTTTCCATTATGAATGGTATTATAAAGATTAGATAAGACAATAATAGCACCACAAAATAATCATAATAAAATATGAAATTTTCATTCTTTTAAAATAAGATAGGAACGATATTTTTTTTGATCAAGTTGATAAAAAGTTAAATAAAGGATTAAAAGTAAACCAGTAATAATGCGAAATGATTTTGGAATTTCTTGTTGCTTTTTTTGGTATTGAGCACATTTTCAATATAAAAGGGATAAAATTGAACTATAAAATAAGAACAAAATACTAAAAACTAAGCAAACGACACTGAGAGGATCAATTGCATTGGTAGTCATTTGAGTTATTACAATTAAAAGAAATACAATTCCAGCACCAATTCAAACTCGACTAGCAATTCTAACTTCTTTATATTGTTTATTAAAAGGTTTTTGAAATTTTTCTGTCACTTTTAATCGCTCCCTCATTTTACACTAGGAATAATTCGCATTATACCTAATTAGCATTCTTTTGCAGTATTACTATAAAATAATAATATAGCAGAACTTATTATTAAAAATCCCTGCAATAGTAAGAACAATAGCAGTACCAATTATTGTTGAAATACAATTGTTTTTTTGCTTTTTATTCGGTTATTTTGAGAAAATTATATAATATAATTATTAAAAGAATCAAAATTAATTGCTTGGTGAATAATGGAAAAAAAACAAATGTTGCTTGAACAAGTTAAGAATTTACCAAATGTTTCTGGTTGTTATTTGTATAAAGATAAAAATCAGCAATTAATTTATGTTGGAAAAGCAAAATCATTAAAAAAAAGAGTTAATAGTTATTTTACTAAAGTAGGCAATTTTAAAACAATGCAATTAGTAAATGACATTGCTGATATTGATTTTATTGCAACAAACAATGAAAAAGAAGCTTTGATTTTAGAACAAACTTTAATTAAAAAATATCATCCAAAATATAATATTTTGTTAGCTGATGATAAAAGATATCCTTATATTCAAATTACAAATGAAAAAGATCCACAATATCGTTATGTTCGTCGAGCAAGTAAAGATCAAGGGATTTATTACGGACCATTTCCTGATGGCACAGGAGCAAGGGAAGTTTTAAAATTATTAGAAAGAATTTTTCCATTGCGAAGATGTGCTGGTAATTTAGGTAAACCTTGTTTGTATTATCATTTAGGACAATGTTCGGGTGCTTGTTTTAAAGAAGTTCCTTGAAGTTATTATCAAAATCAAATTAATAAAATCAATCAATTTTTCAAAGGTAATGTTACTGATATTAAAAAACAATTACAAAATAGTATGAATATTAGTTCAGAAAACTTACAATATGAAGCAGCTAATCGGATTAAGATTTTATTAGAAAAGATTGATTTATTTTTATCACAACAAGTAGTTGAGTTCCAAGATTTTGGTGATCGTGATTTTATTAATTATTTAAAAGAAGATGATTTAATTAGTATTGTTACTTTATTTTATCGTAATGGTAAATTGCAAGCAAAAGATGAAAATGTTAGTGTTAATAATTTTTTGGATATTCAAGATTTTGTCCGAAATTATTGTACTCAACTTTATAATAAAAATACTTTACCAAAAGAAATTTACTTGCCTAAAGAAATAGAAATTGCTGATTTAAAATTATTATTTCCAACGGTTAAATTTTTACATCCAGTTAAAGGAAAAAAAGAAAATATTTTAAATATTGCTAAGACTAATGCTGTTTATGCTTGAAAAAATTATTTGGATAAAGCAAAGACTGCCGAAGTAAATATGATGAAAGTCTTAAGTCAATGATTAAAATTACCAGAAATTAATCATTTAGAAGTATTTGATGTTTCTAATTTATATAAAAATGCTAGTGTTGGCGCGATGATTGTTTATAAAGATGGTAAGCCAAGTTTTAATGATTATCGCCGATTCTTATTAAATCCAAAGTTAAATGATGATTTTCATCGTTTTGAGGAAATGATTTATCGCCGTTATTATAATTTATTAGTTAATAAGTTACCATTACCAGATTTGATTATTGTTGATGGTGGTAAACCACAAATTCAAGCAACTTTAAATCCTTTAAAATTATTGAATTTAGAAATTCCAATAATTGGCTTGGCAAAAAATAAAAAACATCAAACAGATCGTGTAATTAATAGTAACTTTCAAGTTGTTCATATTCCTAAAAATGATATTTGCTTTTTGTTTTTAGCAAACTTACAAGATCAAGTTCACAATTATGCGATTAAATATCATAAATTAAAACGAAGTCAATCAATGATTAATAGTTTTTTAGCAGCAATTCCAGGAATTGGTCCGAAATTACAAAAAGATATTTTAGTTAAGTTTCCTACTTTTAATGATTTACAAAATGCTAGTTTTGATGAATTGAAACAAGTTGTGAAATCAAAGACTGTTTTAAATAAGTTATGATCAGAACTTCATAGTTTTGAAAAATAAAAATCACTTTATTAGATAATAAAGTGATTTCTTTAATTTATTTTTTTAAATTTAATGCTTTAATGAATTCTTCATAAGTGTATTTTTCTAACTTTTGAGTTTTTAAATACTTTAAGTAAGTCTTTCTTGTTGCAACTATTTTTAATAAAGTTCTTTTGGCAGGTACATCTTTTTTTTGAACTTTTAGGTGTTCTGTTAATTCCAAAATTCTTTTTGTTAAATTAATAATTTGCACAGGTGTTGATCCTGTATCTTTATCATTTAAACGAAACTTTTTAATTAAACTTTCGTAATGTTTTTGATCCATAGTTTGTTCTCTCCTTGATGATAAAATTCGGCTTATTAAAGCGATTATTTGAGAGATAAATAATAACAATAATAAGTCACTAACAATATAATAATACTTGAAAATGAGAGAAAAAGCAAGAATTTATGAGTAAAGATAAAGTTAAAAGTTAAATTATATCTGGTTTAAAATGTGAGTTAATTAATTCTAACATGATAATTTTTATAGTTTTAAGTTCTTCATCGGAAGCAATTTTTACTTCATGAGCTTCTTCATTACCTAATTTTCTAATTTGATCTAATTTAGAATTTCATTTTTTGCCTAAAGTACCATCATTTTTAATAAATTCAACATAATAAACAAAGTTTTTATTTTTTTCTGTACAACCTAATTCAAAAGCAAAATGCATTAACATTTTTCTAGCAAGTAAAGTAGCAGCAGAGTTAAAATTTAGACTTAAAGTAAAAAAGTATTCTTTTAATAAATTATATAAAATTTCCTTATTATTTATTTTTAATAATTCTAAAATTTCAAGCTCATTAGAATTTAACTTAGAAATATTAAAATATGGGTTTCCATCTAGATTATTAACTGACATTTTATTACATCTAGCATTACTACAGATAAAAGCAACTTTGTCAATAATTTTTAAATAAGATTCTTGTTGAAGAGAAGTAGCATAAGAACTTGGGGAGCAGCCATTATGATTATTTCCTGTTATATCGCAATAACCGGAAAATAAATATTCGTTTATTATAAGTTGATTTGTGTCACAATTAGAACAAGTATAGTTACGATTTTTAATTACATTGTGTATACCTGAATTAAAATATTTAGTTTTAGATATGCAAGGGAACATAAATAAGTTCCTTTCTATTTATTAAACTAGTTTTATATTTTTTTATTATTAATAATAATTATTTTACTAATTCTTTTCAAAAAATTTAAAATAATTATTAATTTCTCTTTCAATTAATTTTTTATTATTAATCAAATCAATTGACATAATTATTTATTTTTATCATTATTTTGTGCATATTATATTATTTATTGTTAACTGATATGGCAAGCAAGTAATATATAATGTTTTGTTTGATTATCAAACTGGGTTTAAATTTAAAGAACTTACTTTGAATATGAATTGTAATTGTAAGTTCTTTTTATTATTATATAATAATTTTTTTACGTGGTAATTAAAATGGATTTAAATTCAAAAATTTTAATAAGATTTTTATATTTTTAAAAAATATTTTTCTTATTTTGAAAAAAACCTTATAATTATTATGAAAATAGGGTATAGAATGGATGAGATTTATGGAATACTGGTTGTATTTAGATGACAGTGGTAAATTTCTTAATAAAAGTGATAAACATGTGCTTTATGGCGGAGTTCTTTTTAATAATAAAAAGAAAAGAAATAATTTTATTAAGAATTTTAAAAATGCAAAAGATAAAATAACGAAGAAAGATGAAATTAAAGGAAATGATTTAGCTAAAAAATATGTTAATTATAAAAAAAGTCCATATAAAAAGGCAAATATAGAAAACTTAATCAATCAATATAATTTGGTTGATGCATTATGTTGTGTATGAACTTGTAAAGATGAGTTGAATGATTTAGATTTTGATGAAGAATATGCAAAATTAAAAATAAATGAAATGATAGCATTATTATTAGCAACCTTAATAAAAACACATAAAATATTATCTGAATCAACAATAAATATTTATATAGATAATAGTCATACAGAAAAGATTCTGGAAATAGATGACAAAATATTGTTAAATTATTTAAATAAGGATTATTCAATGAATGAAATAATTAAATTTTTACGATCTAAGAAAATATATGTTCGTAAAGTTTCACATTTAGATTCAAAAAAATCAGATTGTATACAAGCTGCTGATATAATTGTAAATTTTTCAAATAAATATTTAAATCAACACTCGCATTCTCAGAAATTATTAAATTTATTTGAAAATTTTGACTTTAAGATAAACGCTTGCAAATCTCCAAATGTTGTATATAATAATAATATATTAAATATTAAATGCTGTTGGTCAGAGTCTAGATGGTAAATACTTCTAGAAATTAAGTTGCTGGTGTGTTCTTCGAGAGCAGGTAAGCTGCCCAACTGAAAGAGACAGGTGTGAAATGCATTTCGCTAATTGTCTCTTTTTATTTTTCTTCAATTGTTGCTTCAAGCACTGAAATAGTTTCTTCTTTATTACCTTTTTTATGATTGCAATGAACATGAGTTGCTTGTAAATTATTAAGTTCGGTTTTTCCACCTTTTGAAAGTGGCAAGATATGATCGCGATTTCAGGCATAAGCACTATGTGGTTGATTGCTTTCATGGGCGGTATAAACAATTGTTTTATTACAAATACCACATAATTTATGGTTTGATTCGCAATCAGCTAAACCACATTTACAATCTTGTGCTTTATCTCAAACTTGTTTTGTTAAATCATCTAAATGCATATTTATTAGTCCCCTATTTTTTAAATCAATTTACTTTTATTATATAAATAATATGAGACTTATGTAAGAATTTTACTTTTGCAGATGTTAATTTAATTTTGCAATAAAAAAATCAATCATTTTACTGATTGATTTTATAGCTCAATATTTATTTTCTTTAAATCTTTTCTAAAGATTAGATAGTAGAATCCCATTAAGAAGATTGCTCCACCAATGAAGTTACCAAATAATGTTGGTAGTTGAACACTATAACCAAATTTTCCTCAATCACCAAATGTTGTATGATACCCTTTGAAGAGATTAAAGATTGGTAGTAATGTTCAAGGATAGCTATTAGCAACAACATGAGAAAATCCTGATAAAGCAAATGGGAAAATTAACATTGCCATTAATGCAAATTTAGCAATTGAACTTTTTGTCGCACAAGTAATATAAAGACTTCCAGCAACTAGAATATTACAAATAATCGCACTAAAGAAATTATTATATCAACTTGTCTCTAATTTATGCTCTGCTATTGAATAAGCATTACTTAAAAATGCTGGATCTTTTAAAAATCCTGCACCTCAAGTTAACAAACCAAATAAAGCGCCACCAATGAAATTACCCATTAAAACCACAAATAAATTAGCAAACATTCTGCGTCACTTAACATGTTTTTTAATTACAGGAATAAACATTAATGAATTGGATGTGAACATTTCTCCACCCATAAAAATAATCATTGTAATAGCAACTAAGAATACTAAACCAAAAATAACATTATACATTGCTTGTCCTTGCATATTTCTTGTTGCTCAAATTGAGGCAATATAAGCAATGCCAATAAATGCTCCCGCTACTATTCCTAATAAAAAGGTTTTAATTAATGGATTGTGTGCTTTGTGTACTGATGCTTTATAAACTTCAATAAAAGTATCTAATGGACTGCGAGTTTCTTCTGAAACTTTTTTATGCTCATTATTTGAATTAGGGTTTATGTCACTCATAATTTTTCTTTCCTTGTTAAATAATTATTTGAATAATATTAATAAATTATTAATAACTATAAAGAATAATAACATAAAAATTAATAATTGATTTCAGGTTTTTCAAAAAAAATTTTAATATTTAGTTGTTTTATTTTAAAAATTAGTTTTTATTAAACACCTTTTGTGTTATATATAATACAAACTTAAAAATGGGTCTTTTAAATGTTAATAAAAATAAGCAAATCTTTTGTATTTTTTTACTATTAAAGTATAATTAGGGTAGTAGTGGGAAAGTATGGGTAGAACATCAATGCTACTAGGTCAAGTTACAACATCAATTGATAATAAGAAACGGATGATTATTCCGGCCAAATTTCGCGGATATTTTCAAGATACTCAAAACCTTATTGTTTCTCGTGGTTTTGAAGATTGTTTAGTAGTTCGTAGTATTGAAGAATTTACTAGATGACAAGAAAAAATTTTGCACCAGTCGGAAGGATTAAAAGAAAGTAGAATTTTATCACGACAAATTTTTGCTAATTCTGAAGAAGTAACAATTGATAATAAAGGAAGAATTACAATTCCTTCAATGTTATTGGAAATTAGCAAAATTAGTAATAAAGTTGTTGTTATTGCTTTGGCAAATAAATTGGAAATTTGGTCAGAAACTGCTTGAAAAGATTTCAATGATGAAACGAAAGACCAGTTAGTACAAGCTGCTGCTACTTTAAAAGAGTTTTAAATTATGAAAAATTTAGTACATATTCCGGTTATGTTAGATGAAACAATTACTTTACTTAATGTTAAGCCAAGTGGTACTTATGTTGATTGTACTTTAGGTCGAGCAGGACATAGTAAAGCAATTTTGGAACGATTATTAACTGGCAAATTATATGCTTTTGATTTAGATCAAACAGCAATTAATGATAGTCAACGAATCTTAAATAAATATGATCGTGATTATTTATTAATTAAAAATAACTTTGCTAATCTAACGGAAGAATTAAGAGCAAGAAATATTACTAAAGTTGATGGAATTATTTATGATTTGGGAATTTCATCACCACAAGTTGATGATGAAGCCCGAGGATTTAGTTATAAAACTAATAGTAGATTAGATATGCGAATGGATCAAAATCAAAAGTTAACTGCTTGAGATATTGTTAATACTTATAGTTATCAAGATCTTAAGGATATTATTAAAACTTATGGTGAAGAGCCTTTTGCTGCTACGATTGCTAAGAATATTGTTAATTTTCGGAATAAGGAAGCAATTGATACTACGGAACAACTAACAAATATTATTAAAAATTCTTTACCAGCAAAGCAAAAAAATAAAAGTCATCACCCAGCAAAAAAAACTTATCAAGCAATTAGAATTGCTGTTAATGATGAATTAGGTAGTCTTAAAACATCATTAGTACAAGCTTTAAAATTATTAAAACCAAAAGGAAGAATTGTTGTGATTAGCTTTCACTCATTGGAAGATCGAATTGTTAAAAATGTTTTTCTAACAGTGGTTAAAGATCCGCAATATGAAGTATATGCAAAATTACCAATTGCTAGTAATTGAACTAGTAATTACAAGATTATTACTAAAAAACCAATTATTCCTACAGAGCAGGAAATTAGGGAAAATCCTCGCAGTCGAAGTGCTAAATTAAGAGTAATTGAAAGAGTTAGTTAAAAGAAAGGAAATAAAAATGTTTGATCAAGAACTATATGTTGTTTGTCAAATTGACGACTTTAATTTAAAAATTATGGTTAATAAGTATGTTGATAATCATATTCAAGTACTTTATAAAGAAATACTTAATACTGAACAATATGCTGAAAATGGTCTTGTGCTTGATCCAGAATTAACTGGTAAAACTTTAAGAACAATATTAAATAAAATTAACAAACTTTTAAAAATTAACATTACCAGAGTTGCTTTAAATTTACCATCTAATAATTTAAAGATTTATCAATCACGAGCAATGTTGGATTTTAAAGAAGTTAATCATGTTATTACTAATAGTGACATTAATCAAGTAATTGAAATGGCAAAAAATATTAGTATTGATCGAGATGAAGTTATTTGTTTAACAAAACCATATGATTTTAAAGTTGATAATAAAAATTTCCCTAACTCTTTTCCCTTAAATGCTCAAGGACAAATTATTTATCTTGAAAGTTTAATTTATACATTGCCAACAGCAATTTATAATTCTCAATTAGAAGTTTTAAAACAAGCAAAATGTGAGTTATTGTCTGCAACATTAGATCAGTTTGCGTTAGTTTTTAATTTTCATAATAATTTTAATAATTTGGTTTTAATTGATTGAGGCTGAAATAATACTAAAATTAGTGTTTTTTCTAATTCAGCATTATATGCGATTCATAATATTAAAATTGGTTTTAATCAAATTATTCAAGGTTTGATGGTAAAAATGCATTGTAGTTATAGTAAAGCATTGAAATACTTAACAAAAATTATTAATGTTAATAGTGATTATTTAGGTGATTTAATTGTTGATAAGTACTTTGATCAAGAAAGTAGAAGAATGGTTGTTTTAAGTAAAGCAGATTTACAAAATACTGTTCGTAATCAACTTGATGAAATTGTTGAACATATTGAAGGGTTTTTAACTGAAATTATTAATAATGATCCAAATATTGAAATTGCTTTTACAGGACAAACAATCAATTTACCTGGATTTAGTAGTTATATTAAAAACTTTGAGAAATTAAGTAAGGTTTCTTTTATTGCTAATATAATTCCAGGAATTGATAATTATGAATGAGCACCATTAATTGGTGCGACAAATTATCAACATAACTTGAATATTTTCAATAATGTTACTGTTTCATCAATTAGTAATACTGGCAAGGAAATAATAAATAAAACCCTTGCTCATGAAAAGAATGAAATTGATGCAAATCAACATCATTCACATTTAAATTTAAATTATCAGTATAATGATAATAGGTAATGTTAATTAATCAGAACAAAAAAAGACTTTAAAAGGAGACAAAAATGGAAATTGATACTACTGCACAATTTGAACAAGTTGCAATAATTAAAGTTATTGGCGTTGGGGGAGCCGGGAATAATGCTGTTAATCGTATGATTGAAGCAGGTGTTCAAGGTGTTGATTTTTATGTTGCAAATACTGATGCTCAAGTTTTAGCAGCATCAAAAGCAAAAAATCGCATTATTTTAGGTAAGGAATTATCGAAAGGTTTAGGTGCTGGAGCAAATCCAGAAATCGGACAACAAGCTGCAATTGAAAGTGAATCAGAAATTAAAAAAGCACTTGAAGGTGCTGATATGGTTTTTGTTGCTGCTGGTATGGGTGGTGGTACAGGAACTGGTGCTGCTCACATTATTGCACGAATTGCCAAAGAATCTGGTGCTTTAACAATTGCGATTATTACTAAACCTTTTAAATTTGAAGGTCGCCAAAGAAACTCTTATGCAGCAATGGGAATTGAAAAATTACGAAAACAAGTTGATGCCATTATTATTATTTCTAATGATAAATTACTCCATGTTATTGGTAATATTCCTTTAAAAGATTCTTTTAGAGAAGCAGATAATATTTTACGTCAAGGAGTACAAACAATTACTGATTTGATTGCTGTTCCAGCTTTAATTAATTTAGATTTTGCTGATGTTAGAACAATTTTACAAAATAAAGGCAGTGCTTTATTTGGAATTGGAATGGGCAAGGGAGAAAATAAAGCTAAGGAATCTGCTTTAAAAGCAATTTCTTCACCATTATTAGATGATGTAACAATTAAAGGAGCAAAAAATTTAATTTTAAATGTTACTGGTGGTACAACTATGACATTGATTGATGCTAATATTGCTGTTGATGTTGTTAGAGAAGCAGCAGGAAATGACGTTAATATTATTTTTGGTGTGGCAATTAATGAACATTTAAATGATTCAATGATTGTGACAGTAATTGCTACTGGTTTTGAAGACCATAAAAGACCAGCAGCAAGTAATTTTAATAATAAAGTTAATATTTTAGACTTTATTAATAATACACAACATTTAAATAATGCTGCTCCTGCTTCAGTTAAAAATGTTCAAGAAAAAAATTACCAAAAAGATATAACAGAATCATTATTGGAAAATGATGATTTACCAGCTTTTTTGAGAAAAAGAAGAGAGGTAGACTAAATGGGTTGATGAAAGAGTAAAAATCAAACAACTGATGATACTGCTTCTTTACCAGCAACTAATCTTTATGATAATAAAGATGCAGCAATGGAGTTAATTAAAGAATTTACTCCAAAAACTTATGAAGAAGTTGAATTAATTGCTAATGCTTTGGTAGCAAGAAAATCAGTTAAATTAAATTTACAAAATACAATCATTGGCGATCGTAGAAGAATTATTGATTTTCTTTGTGGTATTGCTTATGTTTTAGATTTAGATATTAAAAAAAATGGTGTTGATATTTATGAGTTTAAACTTAATAAATAGTTGTAAAGTTGTTTTTTAGAAACAACTTTTTTATTTGCTTAAATAAAATATTAAAATTATTGACCGAAACTGACTGTAAAGATATAATGTTAATTAGCATTATAAATGCTTAGGGAGGGAATTATGAAAAAATCGAGTTTTAAAGTGATGTTGGCAACAATTAGCTTGTTAGGAGTTGTGCCAGTATCAGTTAGTACTTTTACTAATCATTCAGTAGCACCAGCATCAGATAAAAATACTTTAACTAATCATCATTCAGTTATTGTTGCTGCTAAGACATTATTGAATAATGTAATTAAAGTAAGAGAAATTGAAGGTAAGGATGCTAGTGATGAAACTTCTTTATTAGCACAACTTCTTATTTTAAATCCTGATTTAAGAATTGCTGATGTTGAAGTGACAAGTTTTTATAAACCAACTGAAATTTCACCAGGAGCAGCAATGGTTGCTGCCAAAATTGGAAGTGATTATAGTGGAGTAGTAGGAATTACTATTACACCTGTACCAAAAATTGAATTAAGAAGTGTTATTACTGTTGCTCAAGTTAAAGGACAAGTTGCTCCTACTGAAGAAGCGCTACTTAGACAAATTGGATATTTGAATCCACGATTAACAGCTGAAGATGTTGAAGTAACAAACTTCACTAAAGCGACAGAAGTTAAAGAAGGAACAGCTGTTATTTCTGCTTTGGAAGGGACAAAATATACTGGTGAAGTTACTATCACTATTACAGTTTTACCAAAAATTAATTTAAATGATGTTATTGGTATTAGAGAAGTTGAAGGCGCAACTGCTAATGATGAAGATACTGTATTAAAAGAAGTTGCTAGATTAAATCTTGATTTAGATATTGATGATGTTGAAGTTGGTGACTTTAAAGCAGCATCACAATATGCATCAGGAGAATTTACAGTTATTGCTAAAGAAAATACTAAATATACTGGTGAAGTAACAATTGTTATTAATGCTTTACCAAAAACAGCGTTAAGTACTGTAATTACTGAAAGAACAATTGAAGGTTCAGTTGCTAATGATGAAAAAACTATTTTAGCTGAAATTGCTAGATTAAATCCTAGTTTAAATATTACAAATGTTGAAATTAGATACTTCAATAAAGCAACTAATATTACACCTGGTTCAGTGGTTATTTCTGCGACAACAAATAGTAAATATATTGGTCAAGTAGGAATTACTATTAATCCATTAATGAATTTTTTTTTTAACAAAGCAGTAGAAAATGATCAAGAAGCTGTTGATATAATTAATGCAACTAGATTTAGTAAATCAGTTAATTTAAATACGACAGTGAATCAATTAATTCCTACAATTGATACTAAATTTATTAAAGATCGTTTAGTAGCAACATCTAGTAATCTTATTAATGATAATTTATTTGTTGTAAATAAAATTTTTACTAACGAAGGTAATGAGTTAGCAGATTCTGATTTGATTGCTGCTAAAACATTATCATTAGTAGTTAATTATGATTATGGTTCAATTACAAATCAAGAAATGCAATTAATCCTTACAGTAAAACAAATTTCTATGACTACAGAACGTAGTAATCTATTAAGACAAATAAAAATTAAATTAGATAAAAATGAAGATGATAGTGAATGAAGTGATGCATGATTTAGTTATTTTAAGCAATTACAAATAGACATACGTTCATTCTCTTTTCAGTTTCCTGAAGAGGAATTAAATCAAAATGAAATATTACAAAATATTATTTATGACGAAGTTAAACTGGTAATGGAAGTAGATTTTAAATTTTGAAATATTGAAAAAGGTTATGATCCAAATTCAGTAGTTATTACTTATGATGATTTTAAAATTAATGAAGAAGATAAAGAATTTTCTGCAAAAGGTAGAATTGCTATGCAAATAGAAGCTTATGGTACTTATGTTAAACATTCTATTCGTTTTGATTATCAAAGTGAACTAAATTTTATTCCGGTTTAATTAACAATTTAAAATTATAAAAAAATATGGTCAATTTTATTTGACCATATTTTTATTTTGTTATCCTCAATTAATTTCACTTGGTTTTTTCGGATTAGGATTATGTTTGACACTAGTAATTGCTCCATTACGAACATTAATAACTGTATCAGCAACATATTGGAAATTTGGATTATGAGTAACCATAATTACTGAAGTTTTAAATTCTTTATTAACGTTTAATAAAATTTCTAAAACCTTACGACCCATTTCTTCGTCTAAAGCACCAGTTGGTTCATCACAAAATAAGATTTTTGGATTTTTTGCTAAAGCACGACCAATTGAAACTCTTTGTTGTTGACCACCAGATAATTGACTTGGAAATTTATTCATATGTTCGTCCATTTCAATTACTTTAAAGATTTCATCAATCCCTAATGCTTTATTTTTTTCTTTTGCTAAGTTTTCACCAACTTCAGCATTTTCTTTTGCTGTTAAATTAGTTAATAAATTATATTGTTGAAAAATAAAGCCAACATTATCTCGTCGGAATTTTGTTAAGTGGTTATCTTTTAATAAAGACAAATTATAACCTGAAACAAAAACATCACCTTGATTAGCTTTATCTAAGCCAGAAATAATATTTAACAATGTTGTTTTACCAGAACCACTAGGGCCTAAAATTACAACAAAGGTTTCTTTTTTAATTGCTAAATTAACACCTTTTAAAACTTCATATTCTAAGTCTCCAGTTAAGTAAGATTTTTTAACATCAAATAATTCAATAATGTTTTCTTCTGTATTGGGAATATTGTTATTAATTGAAACAATTTTTCCTGTTAAAATTGCTTGTGAGTGTGTTTTAGTAATTTTATTTAAGTTTTTTGCACTATTTTTAAATTCTTTTCGTACTTTTTTTTCATTTTCTTTGATTAAACTTTGATCAGTATTTTTTTTGTTTTTTTCAATTTTTGCCATATTTTTCCTCCTAATTAGTTTCATTTAAGATTGCTAATGGTTGAATTTTTTTTGTTGTTTGTCATTCAATTACAAATGTAATTGCATAAATTCCGACAACAATTAAACCAATAACAACTGGTAATCACCAAGCAAAGAATAATGGTAATACTCAACTTGTATTATATGCTAATAATTTAATAATTGAACTAATAATTGCTCAACCAACAGGGACACCGATAATTCAAGTTACAACAATGGTTGGCAAATACATCCCAATAACAATATTAGTAATCTTAGCATTACTATACCCTAATGTTTTCATTGTTGCAATAATTTTGCGATTTTCATAAATAACTAAGTTACTTGTTAATAAAATAATAAAGAATGAAATGACTAATGAAAAAATTATAAAGAATAATAAAATTGTATCAACTAATTGGGTAATTTGTTCTAGTAATTGTTTGTGAATATACAATGGTAGGATATTAACAGCAGTTCCATCACCATAAACAGAATAGGCTTTATTTGGATTATTTGCATCAACGCCACCATTCATTCCAAGCGCACTATAATCACCATATGCTTGCGAAATTGAGAATGTTTGAGTTGTATCAACTAATTCATTAGAATTTGAAAATTTAAAATTAAAAATTGGAAATTCATTATTAAAGATAGTTTTTAATGGATCATTATCGCTGATGTTTTCGTTAAAGTCATTATAGCTTGCATATTTTTTTAATTTATCAAACTTAACACTTGTACCATTGAAACTAACAGTATCTTTATATTGTCATTCTCGTTTAAAGATTTGGTATAATGCTTTTTTTGATTCATCATAATGTAATAATTCGTCAGCATTATCTTTTGAAATATACGCTGTTGGTTGGCCGTAGCCATTATAGATTCCTGCAACTTTAAATTTACGCATTTCTGTATCATGATTAATGACAACATTACCTTGATCAACTTCTTTTACCATTGGTGTTGCATCAACACCTAAATTTGGATAAGCACCAGAACTAGTACTAGGAATTTGGTCATATGTTGTATTTTGTGTAACAAGTGAAGCATTGTTTTCTCCGGCAAGAGGTTGATCGTTATCGCCAAGATTATTAATATTATCAAAATTAATTTTATCAACATCAATGTTAGTATATTGATTTGGATAATTTGGATCTTGATTTGTCATTAAAATATTACCATTTGGTGCCATTGAAAATGTTTGATTTTCTTTCAGTTTTAATTGTTTAGCAACGGTTTGATTAATAACAATGTTTTTTGTTCCATCGTCATTATTTTTTTCTAAAAGATTATTTAAACTCTTACCTTTGCTATTAGTTAATTGCATTAATGATTTTTTTTGTAATTCACTTTCATTTTGTAAACCATAAATTTTAATTGGATATTGTTTATTATTAAATAATTTATTAGGTGTACCAACAAAGTAAGTTCCTAATTCATCAGTTTCTTTAGCAAAGGGAACAACATTGAAACTAACATTAAATTTACTATTTTCATTTTCAAACGCTGTTGCTAAGTTTTGTTTTATAAAGTATGGTGTTTTAGTATATGTTCCTTGTGCTACAGCTTGTCCAACTCGGTTATAAAATAAACTATAAAATCAAATTAAAATTTTTCTAATTCATTGATTTTGCATTTCATCATTACTTGGATTAGGATGGGCAAATAAATCTTGTTCATTTGTAATATGTCATGGATATTGTCCATCACTTGTATCAAAGGCAAAATTGTTTAATTCTGCTTGAAAGTTTGCTGGATCAGTATTTCAACCACCAACACCATAGCCAGCAGTCTTAGCAAAAGTTATAAGTTTATCTTTATTAAGTAATTTTTCATTATCATTATCACGAACTGCCGGATTTAAGTCCATAGCAATTGTTGAACGATAATTAATATAAAAAGTTCTTGCATTTTGATAATTTTCTAAATTGTAAATATTACCAGAAGTTTCAGCAAGCGTATGAATTGGTACTGCTTCAGGTCAAGCAAGATTTAAAATGAAACCAATCAGGAATGGACTGCTAGTACTTGTATCTAAACTAGTAAGAAAATCTTTTGTAACCATTTTACCGTAAAAATAAGATAAACCATTCATAGATAGCATAGTTAAAGCACTAGCATCGTTTGGATTGGCATAAATTGGTGCGTAAGCCTCAGAATTAATGCTATTGTTAAATAATTCTTGGGCAAATTTTGAATCACTTCTATCGGGATAACTATAAGTATTACCATCAATTGTTGTTGCTTTATATTTTCAAGGATCAGTATTAGGATTATAAGTTTTATAAAAACTAAATGGTGAGTTATAAGTTGGATTAACATATTCTGTTAAAGTTTTATAATTCATGCCAGTATAAGTAACTTTTTGGTTGTCACTCATAATTTTTGGTCCAATGATTGCAGTTGTCATTAAGATTGTTCCTAAAAACATTGTTAAGAAGACTGCTGACATTTTACCAATTGAAGAAGTAAATAAAGCTAATCTAAATCTTGTAAAGAATTTAGCATTGGCACTACTTTTTTTAATGACTTTAGTAAATTTTGAATCTCGTGAGACTGAAATATTTTTAATTAAAGCAATTGGATTTTGAATTACTGTTAAAGCACTAATAACTCAAGCAATAATTGATAAAAATCCAAAAGTTAAAAGTAAACAATAAAGATAACCTAAGCCATTAAAGACAAATGTACCAAAGTTTAGGTTGAAATAATTAGCAAAAGTATTGACAACTAAAATTTGTAAACCTGTTGCCGGTAGGAAAACAAGAATTGTGCCAATAAAAGCAGCAATCATTGGATAAGCTAAGGATGTAATTAAAATTTTTCAATTAGAATAACCAACTGATTTTAAAATCCCAATTTGTGGTTTTGAATTATCAATATTTTTATAAGTAACTAAAATAACGGTAATGCCAGTAATAACTAAAACAATTAATAATAAAGCAATTAATAATGATTTAAAAGATTTAATTGTTTTTGGTAAGATTGCCGTACGACTATTAAAACGATAATTACTATCACCAAGACGATAGACTAAATTTGCTGTTGAATCAGTAGTATTAACATATCGGTCTTTAAAGAAGTTTGATATTTCAGAAATATTATTTTTCTTTTTCATTGTTGATTTACCAACATAATAAATTTCAGCATCACTGCTAGAACCAGCACTAATTAATTCTTTATTTTTATTATGAAATCATAATGAATTTCATTTTGTTGGATCTTTAATAATTGCTTGATCTGTTGGATTGTTTTCATCAAGTACCTTACCATTGTTATCAACTTTTAATCTACTATCAAAACCAAACTTAGTTGGATCAACATATAAAATTCCTTCTTTAGATTTATTTGGTAAGGGAGTTGTTTTGTCAATAATTGGGGTAATAAAGTCAGCCGATGTTCCAAAACCAACAATTTTTAATCAATTATAATTAGCATATTCGGGATTATTAATATCAAAGTTTGCCTCTACTTTTAAAGTATTACCTTTATTATCTGATTGAACTCTAATAATATCGCCAATTTTTAAATTGTTTTTATTAGCAAATTCTTTATTAACAACTGTTTGTTTTTCAGTTGGAACAATTTCATTAGCATTTTCACCAATATTAAAACCTTTGCTTATTACTAATTTATCAATTCGAGCATCTTTATTATAAGTAACTAACTTTAAAACTTTTGGATCATTGTTATTATTAAGTTGCAAAGTTCTAGCTTCAATTCGTTCTCAAATAAAACTATTATTAGGATTTTGAGCAATTTGATTTAAATATAATTGTTGATCTTCAACAATTGCTGCATTATCATCAGGATGAGTTGGATGTTCTGGTTGTTCCAAATTATTTGTTAATTTTGCTGTATTATAAGGATCTAAAATAAAGTCATGAATATTAGATTGTTTTTCAGAAATTAAAGCATCATATTGGCTATCAACTCGTACTAAACTAGTTTGCATTAACGAAAAAATTGTTGATGAAAGCAATACTAAAACTGCTAAACCAATCAATTGGATTTTATTACGAAATGCTTGCTTAGCAGCATTTTTGAATAACAATAAGCTATGACGATTTTTCTTAACTGTGTCTGATTTTGTTAATGTTTCAATATTTGTATTTACTTCATCTTCTTTTGTCAAATCAGTTATTGTTGTTTCATTTTCTTGTTCATTAAGATTTTCTTTTGTCTCTTTCATTATTTTTTCCTTTCTTAAAATTTTCAATAAATTAAGCTAAGGACTTTATTCAATTAAACTAATTTTTCAGCCATTAATAATAATTTTTTGTAATTTAGTAATATTTTTATTAGTATGATTAATGCAAGCGATAATAAATAAAATCAACTGTGTTTTAATTGTTTTTTTATTTTCATTAAAAGGATTATTTACTTCATCTTGATTGTTACTTCGATTAGTAAAGTCTCATAAATTAGTAACTCCTGGGGGTGATGTTTCTCAGATTGTTAAAGATTTTTTTACTTTATTTAGTTCTTGATTTTTTTTATTAACTAAAATTTTATAGGTTTCACTTATTAAGTGTTTAATTACTAGTAAGTTTTGTTTAAAAATTTTATAAACGAAAATAATAAAAATACTATAAATCATAGTAATACCAATAAAATTATTAATATTAGTAAATAATAAATTTTGTAATTTTCAGGAAATAATAATAAATTGACCAAAAATAATAATAATTAGAATCATAAAACTAAAATTTGAAATATTGTTTGTCATTTTATTTTTTTGATTTTTTTTAACTAAAAAAGTAAAACAAATTATAAATTGTAAAAATAAGATTAACGATAAGAATGGCACTAATTGACTTAAAAAGATGTTATTAATTTGTTTATTCAAAATAATAATTAAAACTTGAAAACTAATTAGTAAAATCTTTTCATAAACTAAATTTGTTTTATCTAAGTAATTTTTTTTTCAATGTTTTTTTTGATAATTAGTTATTAAAGTAAGATTAATTTTAACTACTAAAATTAAAAAAGAAAAAGGCAAAATTAATAGAAGCATTAATTCTGGTAAATTATTAATTTGGTTATTAAGATTGCTTATCATAATTTATCTTGCTTAACTTTCTTATTTATCTAATATATATTATAATGGTTTTTTTCTGTAATATTAAATTTTGTTATAAAATTAACACTATTAGTTGAATTTAGACTTTCCAATGTTTTAATATTTTTGCTTTTTTTATAATTACTATCTCAGTTTTAAAGGTTAATCCGTGATAAAATGAAATAAATTTATTAAATTCAATATTATAGGTGAGAATATTTATGGCATTTTTAAAAAGAATTGAAGCACATGGCTTTAAATCATTTGCTGATGATTTAAAAATTGAGTTCAATACTAATATTGTTGGCATTGTTGGACCGAATGGTTCTGGTAAGTCTAATATTAATGATGCAATTCGCTGAGTTCTTGGTGAACAATCTGTTAAATCATTAAGAGGTGAAAAAGCTGACGATATTATTTTTAATGGTGCACAAGGAAAGGCGCCATTAAATATGGCACAAGTAACATTAGTTTTTGATAATAGTAGTAAAATTTTTAACTCAGAGTTTAATGAAATTGCAATTACGAGAAAAGTTTATCGTAATAGTTCTGAAAATGAATATTATATTAATAAAAATCGTGTTCGTTTAAAAGATGTCCAAAATTTGGTAATTGATACTGGTTTAAGTAAAGGTTCATTAGCAATTATTAGTCAAGGTAATGTTTCAAAATTTGCCGATAGCAAACCAGAAGAACGACGAACTTTGTTTGAAGAAGCAGCAGGTGTAGCAAAATATAAGAAAAGAAAAGAAGAAAGTTTAAGAAAATTAGAACGAACTAATGAAAATTTAGTTAGAGTTGAAGATATTGTTAGTGAAATTTCAAGAAAAATTGAACCATTAGCTAAACAAGCAGAAAAAGCAAAAAATTATCTTGCGATTAGTAATACTTTAAAACAATATGAAATTACCCTTTTAGTAAAAGATGGTCAAATGTTTAAAAATCAGTTAAAAGTCTTAACTAATAATATTTTAAAAAATGAACAAATTGATCAATCATTAAAGTTAAAAATTAATAATCATCAAGAAAAAGTCAAATTTTTAAGAAATCGAAATTATGAATTAGAAAAAAATATTAATAGTGTTGAAATGAATTTAACTAATATTAATAATTTATTAAATATTTTGGAACAACAAAAAAAAGTTTTGCAAGATCAAGCAAAGCAAGCACAAGATAAAGCAAAAAATCTTTCCGAAATTAGTAAACTAAAAGCTAATATTCAAGATTTATTAAATATTATTAGTCATAAGAAAATAATTAAAGAACAAGAACAAGAAAATTTAAAACTATTAAATGATAAATTAGCTAATTTCATTTTACAAAGAGATGATGTTTCAATTTCCCGAAATGATTTATTTATAACTTTGGGTAAAGCACGAACTAGTTTAGATTTTTTTGTTTCGAATCAAGAGCGAGAAAGACAAAAAAACTTTGCTGTTGAAACAATTTTAGATAATCGTAATAGTTTATATGGTGTTATTGATACGATTGCTAATTTAATTGAAGTACCAGAATTATATCAACAAGCAATTGCTGTTATTTTTGGTAATAATTTAAAAAATATTGTTACTAAAACTGATAAAGATGCGACTAAAGCAGTTAATTTTTTAAAAGAAAATCGAGCAGGAATTGCGACATTCTTACCATTAAATACAATTCAAACCCGAACAATTAGTCAAGAAGATGTTATTATTGTTAATAGTCAATTAGGATTTATTGCTTTTGCTAATAATTTAGTTAAAACAAAAAGTAGTGAATATCAAAAAGCAATTGATTTTTTATTAGCAAGAACAATTGTTTGTGAAACTTTAGATAATGCTCGAGATATTTCTAAATTAATGGCTGCAAGATATCAATGTGTCACTTTAGATGGCCAATTGATTAAAGCAGGTGGAGCAATTGTTGGTGGCTTTCAAAGACAAAATAGCAATCTTAATTTATTAAGAAAAGATAATAATTTAGAAACAATCAGAACGGAAATTAAAGATTTAGAAGTAGAATTAGTCAATCTTAATGTTCAAAGTTCTAGTTTTGAGACAGAAATTAATTCTTTACAAGCACAAAAGGCAAAGACAGATTTAACGATTAGTAAATTAAATTCTGAAATTCTTGATTTAGAAAATCGTTCACAAGTATTGTCAACTGAATATCAAAGTTTAACTGGCAAAAAAATTGTTTTAGATGATAATCAAGAATTAAATGATATTTTTGCTCAATACCAAAAAAATAAATATCAACAAGAAAATTTTACTTTGCAATTACAAACCTTAAGACAAGAAAAACATCAAGGCTTAACCGAAATGCAAGGATTAGAAAATGAAGTTTATCAATTTACTCAAGAATATAATAATATAGTCGGTAATTTAAATAGTGATAAATTAGAAAAGGTTCAGTTAGAAAATAAACTTGAACAAATTTTAAAGCGTTTAGTTGACGCTTATCATTTAACTTTTGATCGTGCCCAAGAACTTTATCATAAACCATTGGATAATGAAGCAGAAGCACGAGAATTAGTATTCAAATTACGCAATGATTTAGAAGATTTAGGATTTGTTAATCTTAATGCGATTGAAGAATATGAAACTGAAAATGAACGCTATCAAAATTTAAAAGGTAAACATCAAGAATTAGCAGCAGCTGTTAAAGAATTGTTGCAAGCAATTGATGAAATGGACAAAATTATGGTAGAAAAGTTTGATGAAACGATTAAACAAATTAATCATGTCTTACCTGAAACTTTTCAAACTTTATTTGGTGGTGGAAATTGTCAATTAAAATATAGTCAACCTGATAATATTTTAACAACGGGAATTGAAGTTTTAGCTAATCCACCAGGTAAAAGAATTAGTAATTTAAATTTATTATCAGGTGGTGAAAAATCTTTAGTTGCTTTATCAGTTTTATTTGCAATTTTAAAAGTTAAACCTTTGCCATTAACAATTTTAGATGAAGTAGAAGCTCCTTTAGATCCAGCTAACTTAGAACGATTTGCTCGTTATGTTCGCAATTTTTCACAAACAACGCAATTTATTATTGTTACTCACCGACCAGGAACAATGGAAAATTGTGATGTTTTATATGGCACAACGATGGAAAATCAAGGAGTGACAAAAATGGTTAATATTAAATTATCAGATGCTAAAAAAACAATAATTTCAGATCTTCAACAATCTGAATCGATTACTGTTAGTTTAGATTAAATTATTTTCTTAAATTAATAAGTTAATAAGTTGAGGTAGATAAAATGACAAGAGTTGAAAAATACCAACAATTAAGAATTCAAATTATGAAAGAAATTCAAGAAAATGCTTTGATTTGAGAGCAAGAAAAAAAACTTGAACAATATAAAAATCAATTATTAAAATTGAATAAAGATTATTTTGCTCCTGTTATTAAAAAACTTAATGATAGTTTAAAGTTAATTAATTTGGATAGTATGCTTTTAAAAAATAATTATCAATATTTAACACCAAAAGATAAATATTTATTAATTAAACTTTTATCTGATTTAAATAATATTTTTGAATCATATCAACCAAAAACACAAGACTTTGCGATTGATAAAACTTTAGTTGATTATCCTTTAGAGTATGCAACTTTAATTGGTAGTATTAATCAAAAAATTGTTGAATTTGAAAAGAATTTAGAAAGTAAGATTAAAAATATTAATACTTTTGTTTATGCTTTAGAAAAAAAATATCAAAAAGACAATTTGTCACAAGATTTTGAAAAAAGTATTAAAGAAATTAAATTCAATAGTAATAAATTGCAAGATGATTTTCAGCAGTTGAAAATTAAAGGGAAAAATAATTATAAAGTTAGCTTTGTTTTCTTTGCAATAATTATTATTGTTTTAATTACGATTGTTGTATTATTATTGTTGATTGTAATGCTATAATAGTCAAGATTAGTATTAATAAATTAAAAAAGTATTGAAAGGAGATTGTAATGTTAAAGGCAGTTAATAAGAGATTTTTGTATGTTTTACTAGCAGCATTTATCTTAATGATTTTAGGTTTAATTTTTATTGGTGCAGGTCATTTGCGCTTTTCTACTAATGAGTTTCCATCAATGAATGGTTTTGATGCAAATCAAATTTTTGGAGTTAGTAGAGTTCTTTCTAGTGAAATCTTAAGAAATCTTTTAGATTCTAAAAGTGGTCTAGATTTGATTAGATGTGGCATTGTTTTTGCTGTTATTTTTACACCAATTCTTTTTGCAGTTGGATTTGCTGGATTTGGTTATGATTTTATGACACTTATTAAAAGTAAAAAGACTATTAAAAATGAACAAGAACAAGTAGAAATAATTTAAAAACAAAATAAAGCAAAAAAGGGAGATTAAAATGTTAAATAAAAATAATAAGAAATTTCTATACATTATGTTAGTTGCATTATTATTTATGGTTTTGGGATTGATTTTAATTGGTGTTGCTAAAATTCATGATAGTGATGAAATAACAGGAATAACTACAAGTGTCAATGGTTTTGATATGCTTCAAGATGGACATATTGGTTCATGACTTTCTAGTAAATATATCTGAGATACATTTAAAGAATTTAATCAACTTAGTGCTTTAATGACATTAAGAGCAGGTATTGCTTTTGCAGTTATTTTAACGCCAATTTTGGCAGCAGTCGGTATTATTGGTTTTCTATATTACTCTATGCCAATTAAAAATAAAGCAAATATTGAAAATAAACAAGAACAAATTGTAGTAAATCAAGAATAAAAATTCAAAATTATCAAAATAAAAAGTAAGCAAGAATGGAGTTTAGTATGAGTCAAAAAATAAATATTGCAATAGATGGTCCAGCAGCTTCAGGAAAAAGTGCTGCAGCACAACTATTAGCAAAAAAAATTGATTATATTTTTGTTGACACAGGAATTATTTATCGTAGTTTTACTTTATTTTGCTTACAAAATAATTTTAATATGAACGATACACAACTTTTAATTTCAGCTTTAAAAACTTTTGAAATTAAATGAGTTAACAATCATTTTTTATTTAATAATCAACCAATTAGTGATGAAATTTATAGTTCAAGTGTCACAAAAAGTGTGCCAATTATTGCTGTAATTCCTGAAGTTAGAGCATTATTTGTTGAAAAAATTCAAGATATTGTTAGTGCTAAAGGTTATATTGTTGTTGGCAGAGACATTACTAGTGTTGTTTTACCTGATGCTGAACTAAAAATCTTTTTAACTTCTTCGTTAGCAGCAAGAAGTGAAAGACGATGAAAACAATATCTTTCTGAAGGAGTTAATATTACTCAAAAAACGGTTTATCAAGATATGGAAAAACGAGATAATGGTGATAAAAGTCGCGATATTGGTCAGTTAACAATTGTTGAAGATGCAATCGTTTTTGATAATAGTAATTATGACTTATCAACTACTGTTGAAAAACTTTTTAAAACTTTTGTTGAATATGGAGAAAAAAGTTAATTATGAAAGATTTACCAAAAGTTGTTATTGTTGGTAAGCCTAATGTTGGTAAATCATCAATATTTAATCGGATTACACAAAAAAGAACAGCAATCATTAGTGATCAACCACAAACAACTCGTGATCGAATTTATGGTAATGTTTATTGATTAACAAAACAATTTGTTGTTGTTGATACAGGTGGAATTAGTAGTGCCAAAATTAATTTTCAAACAGAAATTAATCAACAAGTAAATGTTGCTTTAAATGAAGCAGATGTTGTTATTTTTGTTTGTTCTTATCAAGATGGTTTAACAGATGAAGATGAAGCAATTGCCAAATTATTATATAAAGTTAAAAAACCAATTATTTTAGTTGCTAATAAGTATGATAAAGTTGATAATAGTGATTTAGTTTCTGATTTTTTATCTTTAGGTTTTGATTGACCAATTTTAGTTTCTGCTAGTCATGGTATTGGTATTGGCGAATTATTAGATCAAGTTATTGTTAAATTAGGTGATAAAAAGGCTGTTGAAACAGCAAAAATTACTAGTTTAGCAGTTATTGGTCGTCCTAATGTTGGCAAATCAAGTTTAGTTAATGCAATTTTAGCAGAAGATCGGGTGATAGTTTCACCAATTGCTGGCACAACAACTGATGCGATTGATACTTATTTTCAATATAATAAGGAAAAGTATGCTTTAATTGATACAGCAGGAATTAGACGAAAAGGTAAAATTACTAATAATGTTGAAAAATACAGTGTTATTAGAACAACTGAAGCAATTAAAAGAAGTGATGTTATTCTTTTTTTATTAGATGCTAAAGAAGGTATTATTGAACAAGATTTAACTGTTGCAGGTTTAGCAAAAAATTTAGATAAACCAGTTATTATTGTTGTTAATAAGTGGGATTTAGTTGCTCATAGTGAAAAAGCAATGAAAGAATTTACTAAAAAAATCAAAGAAGAATTTAAATATTTAGACTATGCCTTGATTACTTATTTATCAGCCTTAAAAAAAACAAGAATTAATATTTTATTTAAAACAATTAAGGTTGTTTTAGAAAATATGGATTTAAGAATTAAGACTAGTGTTTTAAATGAAGTAATTACAAAAGCACAATTAATTAATCAAGCACCAAATTTTAATGGTGGTAGATTGAAAATTTATTATGCAACACAAGTTGAAACTAGTCCACCAACTTTTATTTTAATGGTTAATAATCGTGATTATTGTCATTTTTCATACCAAAGATTTTTAATTAATCAAATTCGACATAATTTTGATTTTCAAGGGGTACCAATTAAACTTATTCTTAAAAATCGCAAATCTTTATATAAAGATAGTGATTAGAATTAATTATTATCGTTGATTTTTATCAATAAATCGGTTTATTTTATTAATTAATGATAAAATTAAAGAACAAACTAAGTGTAAGTTTGGAACAATGTAAGATAGGAGAATTTTTCAATGACTAAAAAAGAATTAGTTAATCTTGTATCAAAAAATACTAATGTTTCAGTAAAGGAAACAAGTGAAGTGCTTGATAGTTTTTTTGATTTAATTGTAAAGAAAGTTTCAGAAGATAAAATTAATTTACCAATTGGTACATTTAAACTAGCAACACGAAAAGCACGAGTGGGTCGTAATCCTCAAAATGGTGAAGAAATCCAAATCCCAGCTTCTAAAAGTTTAAAATTTAGAGCTAGTAAAGCTGTTAAAGAAGAATTAAATAAATAATTTAGGATTTTAAAAATCTAATGGAATGGGTATAAATTAATTTAATTTATACTCATTTTTATTTTATAAAATGCTTTTCTTTCAGTATTATTAGTTTCAATAGTATAATTAATAATAATTTTCTCAATAAAGTTTTCTTTAAGTAGATGGAGTTGTTAATATGAATATGAAAAATATTAATCTTAAACAAGAAATTCTTGATAAAGAATTTACTGTTGAATATAAAGGTTACAATCCAACTGAAGTTGATCAATTTTTGGATTGATTGACAGTTTATTTTGATTTGTTAGAAAAAGAAATTAAAAAAATCAAAGAACAATTAGTGCTTGAACAAAATAATAATAAAAAAATTTTACAAGAGTATTCAAAATTGAAAGAAAGTTTTTCTTTATTAAAAGAGCAAAAGACAGCTTTGGAGGCAAAAGGTGTTGAAAATGTTGATATTATTACGAGATTAAGTAAGTTAGAAACTATTGTCAATGAAGACTAATTATGTTATAATATTACCCGTAAAGAATAAAAAATGAGCTAATCGCTGCAAATGCAAATTTGTAGAGGAAAGTCCACGCTCACACTTTCTGAAATGAAAGTAGTGGTTTGTGTTAAAGGAAAAAATAACTTTAAGTAACATTTGTTAACGGCTGATGAAAAACCTAAGTTTTAATTTTTATTAAAATATGGTTCTAATCTATAAAAGTGCCATAGAGACGAGTATTAAGGAAACTTAAGAAGTGGAACGTGGTAAACCCCGCAAGTGAGAAACCCAAATTTGGTAGGGGAGTTTGCTTTCTAGAATAACAATGGAAAGCAGAACTGAAGTAATTCAGTAGATAAATGATTAGCGCTTGTATTATTTTTAGTACAAGATACAGAACGTGGCTTATGATTTTTTTATTCTTTTTTTTATTTTCTTATAAATTTTTTTTATAATTAAATAAAAAAGGATCGTTTATGGATAAAATTATTGAATTGTTAAATACTTTAAATTATACAATTAGTAGTTGTGAGAGCATTACTGGAGGTTTGTTTAGTAAAACAATTACTGATATTCCAGGTGCTTCTAAAGTATTTAAAGGAGCAATTGTTTCTTATAATAATGAAATTAAAATTAAAGTTGTCAAAGTTAAGGCAAAGATTATTAAAAAATATGGTGTTGTTAGCGCTGAATGTGCTTTAGCAATGGCAAAAAATGTTAGAAAAATTTTTCAAACTGATATTGCAATTAGTTTTACTGGTAATGCTGGCCCTGATAATTTGGAAAATAAGCCATCTGGTTTAGTTTATTTAGCTATTTTTCTTTCAAAAAAGCAATTTTGAGTTGAAGAATTAAATTTTAAAGGTAATCGTGATCAAATTCGTAAAGCAGTTGTTAAAACAGCACAAGAATTATTAATAACAAATTTAATAAAAGTAACAAATGAATTAAAAAATAATTAAAAAAGGAATCACCAATTAAATTTCTTAATAAATTTATGAGGTGATTTTTTATGACAGAAAAAATAATAGAAAATTCTTTAGTAAAAACGATTAAAGAAGTTGAAAAATCTTTTGGCAAAGGTTCAATTATGCTTTTTAATGATAGTTCTTTTACTGAAGTAAAGGTTACTAGTTCAGGTAGTATTTTATTAAATCAAGCATTGGGTATTGGCGGTTTTCCTCAAGGAAGAATTATTGAAATTTATGGTCCTGAATCAACGGGGAAAACGTCTTTAGCATTATTAACTTTAGCACAGGGACAAAGAAATCAACAAAAAGTTGCATTTATTGATGCAGAACATGCTTTAGATGCACAATATTGTCAAAAATTAGGAATTAATTTAGATGAATTTTTATTATCGCAACCAGATTCTGGTGAACAAGCTTTAGAAATTTTAGAAATGCTTGTTAAATCAGCAACAATTAATCTTATTGTTGTTGATTCAGTTGCTGCATTAGTTCCTGAAGCAGAATTAAAAGGTGAAATTAATGATCAGTTAATGGGTGCTCAAGCAAGATTAATGTCAAAAGCTTTAAGAAGATTAGCACCAATTATCGCTAAAAGTGGTTGCACTGTCTTTTTTATTAATCAAATTAGACAAAAGATTGGCATTGTTTATGGTAATGCCGAAGTTACTCCTGGTGGCAAAGCCTTAAAATTTTACAGTTCAATTCGTTTGGAAGTAAGGAAAGGTGAGCAAATTGTCACTAATCAAGAAGTGATTGGTCATAAGATTAAAATTAAAGTTGTTAAAAATAAATTAGCTTCGCCTTATAAAGTTGCAATGATTGATTTTTATTTTAAAACTGGAATTTCAATTATTAGTGAAATTATTGATTTAGCAGTTGAACGGAAAATTATTAATAAATCGGGTGCTTGATATAGTTATGAAAGTCTTAATTTGGGTCAGGGTAAAGATAATGTCAAAGAATATTTGGAAAATCATTCTGATTTATTAGAGAAAATAAAAGAGAAAATAGAAATTCCATTAAAAAATAGTAATTTATGCTAAAATTAAATTGGTAATATCCATTTAAAATTTAAAAAAATAAACAAAAATTTTAATTTAAGAAAAAAATAAAAGTGCTGCTTTTCTAATTTAAAAAGTTAGAAAAGGAGTGATATGAATTTATGACAGTTAATTTTTCAAACTTATCACAATCAGGGTGACTAGTAGCTTTGATTGCTATTATAACACTTATTGTTGGTCTTACTATTGGCTTTTTCATTAGAAAATTCATTTGATTAAAAAAAGAAAAAAATAGTTTAAATGAAATAAAAAAGAATGAAGCTAAAGCAAAGAAATTAATTCAAAGTGCTAAAGCAGATGCTAGACTTGAAACTAATCGTTTAAAAAATGAAGCACAACAAGAAATTGATGCAAGAAAAAAACAAAATTCAGATTATGAAAATCTTTTAACAAACAGAGAAAAGAAATTATCAGAACGAGAAGATAATTTAGAGATAAGGTTCCAAGAATTATACCAAAGAAAAGAAGCACTTAATAATCTTAAATTAGAATATAAACAAAAAATTGATCAAGAAATTCTTGAGTTAGAAAAAATTGCAGGAATTACAAAAAAAGAAGCAAAAGAGCAATTAGTTGCTAAACTTGAAACTAATTTAAAATTAGATTTGAATAAAATTGTTAAAAACGCTGAATATAATGCCAAGATTAAAGCAAAAGAAATTGCTAATTCAATTGTTGCTGAAGCAATTGAAAGATATGCTTCTAATTTCATTGTTGATAAATCAATTTCCTATGTCAAACTTCCTAATGATGAAATGAAAGGTAGAATTATTGGCAAAGAAGGTAGAAATATTAAGTCGTTTGAACAAATTGCCGGTGTTGATATTATTATTGATGATACTCCTGAAACAATTCAAATTTCTTCTTTTAATCCAGTTAGACGTGAAATTGCTACTAGAGCATTAGAAGATTTAATTAAAGATGGTCGAATTCAACCAGTTAGAATTGAAGAAATATTAAAATTTCATGAACAAGAAATAACTGAAAACTTTAAAGTTGATGGTCAACAAGTTATTGATGATTTAAAAATTGTTGATATTCATCCAGAATTAGTTTCTTATTTAGGTCGTTTGAAATATCGTACTAGCTATGGTCAAAATGTTTTAGTTCATTCATTTGAAGTTGCTAAAATCTCAGGTTTAATGGCTGCTGAATTAGGTTTAGATATTCAATTAGCTAAAAGAGCAGGTTTATTACATGATATTGGTAAAGCAGCTGATTATGAATTAGAAGGTTCACATGTTTATAATGGTGTGCTTTTAGCAAAAAAATATCAAGAAAATGATATTGTTATTAATGCAATTCAATCACACCACGGTGATGTTGCAAAAGATAATATTTATTCAGCGATTGTTTCTGCTGCTGATACTTTATCAGCTGCTCGACCTGGTGCAAGAAATAATTCTTTAGAAGCATTTATTACCAGAATTAAAGAAATTGAAGATTTATGTACTGCAATTGCCGGTGTTGATAAAGCTTATGCTGTTCAAGCAGGAAGACAAATTAGAGTAATTGTTGATCCAAAAGTAATTAATGATTATGATGCTCATGTCTTAGCAAAAAATATTAAAGAAAAACTTGAAAAATTTATTACAATTCCTGGTGATATTCATATTACCGTTATTAGAGAATTGAGAGCAACTGAATTAATTAGTTAATTCAGTTTTTCTTTTGTTAATTTATTGTTTTTTTGTTGCTTAATTTGGTTGTATAAACTATTAATGGTATAATAATATGTGAATTTTATTCAGAGGTGACAAAATGAGTTTTGCTGATTTAATGGCAAAAAAGATGCAAAAAACTTTAGCAAAAAATATAAGTAAAAAAACTTTAACAGCAGAAAATATTGAAGATTTCTTAAAAGATTTAAGAATCATTCTTTTAGAATCTGATGTTAATTTTCAAGTTATTAAAAAATTAATTAATCAAATTCGTGAAAAAGCACTTGGTGAGTATATCAAAGAAGGTTTAGATCCGCAACAAATGTTAATTAAAATTATTCACGAAGAGTTTGTTGATATTATGGGAACTAAAAATGTTGATTTAACAGCATCTAATAAACCAACCGTACTTATGGTTGCTGGTTTACAAGGTTCTGGTAAGACAACAACAACAGCAAAATTAGCAAATTATCTAATTAAAAAGCAAAATAAAAAATGTTTATTAGTTGCTTGTGATATTTATCGTTTAGCAGCTGTTGATCAATTAAAAACTTTAGGAAAACAATTAAATATTGAAGTTTTTCATCAAGAAAATACGAAACCAGAAATTATTGTTGCTAATGCTAAAAGATATGCAGAAGCAAATGGATTTGATATTGTAATTGTTGATACTGCTGGTCGATTACATATTGATGAAGCATTAATGACAGAATTAGTGCAAATTCAAAAACAAGTTAATCCTGATGAGGTTTTATTAGTAATTGATGGTATGGCCGGACAAGATATGATTAATGTTGCTCAATCTTTTATTGACAAAATTAATGTTAAAGGTTTTATTTTAACAAAAATGGATGGATCTGCTAAAGGTGGAATTGCGCTTTCATTAAGTTATTTAACAAAATTACCAATTAAATTTTTAGGTAGTGGTGAAAAAGTTAATGACTTAGAAGTTTTTTATCCAAAAAGAATGGCTGATCGTATTCTTGGTATGGGTGATATTGAAACTTTATTGGAACAAGCGCAAGATAACTTTACTTCAAGAGATGTTGAAGCGACAATGAATCGAATGATGCTAGGGCAATTTGATTTAAATGACTTATTAAATCAAATGAAACAAGTACAAGGTATGGGTAAACTTGGTTCATTAGTAAAAATGATTCCTGGTCTTGGTACAAAAATTAGTGATAATAAGATTAATGATGCTGAATTAGATTTAAAGGTTGCTGAAATTATTATTAATTCAACAACAGTAAAGGAACGCGAAAAACCACAATTATTACGATACCCAACAAGAAAAGTAAGAGTTTTAAAAGGTTCTGGTCGAACTGAGAAAGAATTAAATAAATTATTAGGACAATACGAAAAAATTAAAAAAACCATGGATCGAATTGCTAACCAAGTTAAACAAGGACAAATGCCTGATTTGCCTGGTTTAAATCAATTATTAAAAAATCAAGAATAAAGATTAGAATGAGGACTTAAATGAATTTACCAAATGCCATTTCTTTAGTTAGAATTATTTTAGTTCCAGTAATAATTGTTTTGATGTTAATCAATTGAAGTCAAGCATTAGTAATTAATAATTATCATTTAACAATTGCTTGATTAATTGCTGGAGTACTTTTTATTGTTGCATCTTTATCTGATTTTTTAGATGGATATTTAGCAAGAAGGTTAAATAAAGTAACAACTTTTGGTAAATTTTTTGATGCAATTGCTGATAAGTTTTTAACTAGTGCTGTTTTAATTGTTATGAGTTATGTTGGTATTGTGCCAATTTGAATTACTTTAGTTTTAATCTTACGAGATTTTTTAATGGATGCTTTAAGACAAATTTTAGCGACTAAAAATGTTGTTTTAGCAGCAAATTGATATGGAAAATGAAAAACTGCTTTTCAAATGATTGGTTTAACAATTTTATTTTTTGTTAGTTATCAAAGTTTTAATGGTAATGCTTCTGGTATAGGTCGCTATGATCAGTATGGTTTAATTAATCAATTGCTTTTAATTCCAATGTATATTGCAACACTTTTAAGTCTTTATAGTGCGATTGTTTATCTTGCAATGAATTATAAATATTTAATAACAAAATCTTCTGTTACTAAAAAATAAGAAAATTATTGAGGTTATTTAATAATGAAAAGAAATCATAGGAAAAAAGAAAAAGATTATGTACCTTTTTGATGAGTTTTTATTATCTTGTTAATTGAATTTTTTTCAGGCGGTGGTTCGATTGACCAAGATGGGTATATTGATCGATATCGTGAGCAAAGAAGAACATGAAAAAAAGAAAAAAGATTAGCAAAGCAAGAAAGAAAATTTGCAAAAATAGCAAAGAAACAAAATAATCATGAGTAAAAAAAAGCAAATTTTAAACCAATGAGCAATTGTCACAGGTGCTTCAACCGGAATTGGTTATTGTTACTGTCAATTATTATTAGCAAAAGGTTATCATCTTTTAGGAGTATCAAGGAATGCTCAAGGGATTTTAAAGTTAAAAAAAACTTATCCTAATTTACAAATTAAAGCTTATGATTTAGATTTATCAGATGCAGAAAATGTTTATAAATTATATAATTTAACTAAAAAGTTAAATGTCACAATTGTTATTAATAATGCTGGTTATGGTGTTAGTGGTGAATTTAAAAATACTAATTTAACATCAGAATTAAATATGTTAAATTTAAATATTAATGCTTTACATATTTTGACAAAACTTTTTACTGAAAGATTTTTAAAATATAATTATGGTCGGATTATTAATATTGCTTCAATTGCTGCTTTTCAACCTGGACCACTTTTTTCTAGTTATTATGCTTCAAAAGCATATGTTTTAAATTTATCTGTTGCAGTTAATTATGAATTAAGAAGAGCAAAAAGCAAAGTTCGAGTAATTACAATTTGTCCAGGGCCATTAAAAACTAATTTTTGAAAGCGTTCGCATGGTGATAATTCAAAGGCATATCAATCAAAAATTCCAATGATGAAAGTTGATAAATTTGCTCAGAAATCATTGCGTAAAGCGTTAAAAGCAAAAAAGAAAAATTATATTTTAATTGGTTTATCAAATAAATTAGTTTTATTTATTTATAAATTAATTCCTAAAAATGTTGTTTTAAGTTTTATTTATAAATATCAAACTAATCGTAATAAATAAAAAATTAAATGATATAATAGTTTATAAAAAAATTAGCAAAGGAAAAAACATTATGATAAAGCCATTAACAAGAGTAGGTTCTATTTTAATATTAATCATTTTTTTACTTGAATCACTTTTAATTATTCCATTACTTTGAACAATTCCAGCATTTAATAGAATTTCTAAAATTTCAAATGGCATTGCAACAGAAGAAGATAAACTTTTTCTTGCAGTTCTGGGAATTATTTTTGGTTTCTTTTTAGGAATTGTTGGTGGAATTTTAATTTTAGTTGATTATGTAACAAACGATAAAATAATTGTTTCTTATCAAGAAAATAATCAATATGATAACAATGAACAAATTTAAATCTTTTAATAAAAATCTTGATTAGACTAATCAAGATTTTATTTTATTTTTATTAGAATTATCTATATAATATTTATATTAATCAAAAGATAATAAAGGAGCAAAATATGGATGCATTAATTTTAGAAACAACGAATTGTATGGATAAAATAATTCAAAATTATGAAAAAGAAATTAGTAAAATTAGAACAGGAAGGGCAAATCCTGATATTTTAGATCATGTTAAAATTAGTGCTTATGGAAATTTTGAACCATTAAAATCAGTTGCTCAAATTAAAGTTCCAGAAGCAAGACAATTATTAATTAAACCTTATGACCCTAATTCAATTAAAGTAATTGTTGAAGCTTTAAATCATTCTGGTTTAAATTTACAATTTACAGTTGAAAATAATAATGCGATTAGAATTACTTTTCCGGTTTTAACGGAAGATGTTAGAAAACGATTAGTACGAGACTTGGCAAAAATTACTGAAGAATTTCGTATTAAAATTCGTAATTGTCGTCGTGATGCGATTCAGAAATTGAAAACACAAAATTTGCCTGAAGATAATGAAAAAAAATCAGAACAATCAATTCAAAAATTAACTGATGAAAAAGTTAATTTAATTAATAATATTGATAAAGATAAAGTTGCTGATTTAATGCAAATATAATTTTTAAATTTGGAGTAAGTAATGGAAAAAATACGAAGTAAAAACAATACTAAAACAGATAAAAAAGCAAAACTGGCAAATCTAAAAAGTAGTTTAGGTAAAAGAAGTGTTACTGGTATTTTTTTAGCAATTGGTGCATTTGTTTGAATGTTTATTGGCGCTGTTTATTTGACAGATTTGTTTGGTAATCACCCAATCTGAGCTGCTTATACTTTTATGGCTCTTAATACAGTTTTATTAATGATGGGAATATATGAAATTGTTAATTTAAGAAAGAGTCTAGGGTGAAATCTTTGAATTAAAATTTTAGTATTTGTTATGGCATTTATTTTATTTTGAATGCCTTTAGGTAATGAAACATTTGGGCCTTATGTTTATAATTCGCATTGATTTCATTTTTGAGTTACTTTAATTGTTTGAATATTTTTTATTTTGCTTTTTGTTGTTATTAGATTTTCTGTTAAAGGATTTACTAATAATGATTTAGCTTTTGTTTTATTTTGAACTTTTTATTTAGTATTTGTTTTTAAAGGAATTAATTTTTTAATGTTATATCAAGATGGATTTCAACAATTAGGTTGACCAACTTTTGTTTATTTATGAATAATTGTTTTAAGTAATGATATTTTTGCTTATTTAGGTGGGTCATTATGGGGTAAACATTATATGGCACCAAGAATATCACCAAAGAAAACTTGAGAAGGTGCAATTAGTGGTTTTGCTTTTGGTGTTGTTTTAAGTATGACTGCTATTGCATTAATGTTAGAACTAGGTAATTTTAATCCTTTGCCAATTTATGAAGGAACAATTGGTAAAGCGCCAATCTATCTTGCTTATTTTGGATTATCTTGCTTTTTAAGTTTTTTAAGTCAAATTGGTGATTTAATGTTTTCATTATTAAAACGAAATCACAATGTTAAAGATTTTTCTAATATCTTTCCTGGGCATGGTGGGTTATTAGATCGTTTAGATGGTTTTTCATTAGTTGTTTTATTTACATTTATTTTGACAGTCTTAATATTTACTTAATTTTTAAAGAAGATTTTTATAACTATTACAATCAAAGATATTTTAATTTAAGGTAAAATGATTTTAAAGAAATAATTAAAAAGAAGGTTTAAGTATGATTTCAAAAGAATTAACAAATTTTTTTCAAGCGATTGATTTTCGAGAACATTGATCGTATTTTGCTAATAGTAAGTTTAAAGTGCAATATTCTCACAATAATCAACAGGGAATTATTAATTTATTAATTGCAAAATTTTTACCAGTTGAAGTTTTAAAAACTTTAGAAGAAAAAGTTGCCAAAGCAAATCCTAATTTAATTTTAAATTTTCAAGTTTTAGAAACCAAAATTGATTTTGAATTAATTAAGCAATATTTTGAGTATATTAAAGTTTATAAATTAAAATTACTTGCTGGAATTTTTGCTGATTTACCTTTTTCTGTTTTTACTTATAATGATAATGATTTAATTATTAGAGTTCGTACTATTACTGAAACAAAATTGATTGATAAAGAACTTTCAAAATTTCATTATTATTTTTCTCATTATGGTTTTAAAAATTTAAAAATTAAAGTTAATTCTGATGATTCAATTCCAGAATTTAGTAATTTAGAAAAAGAACGAGCTGAAGAATTAACAAAAGTAAAAGTTAGTCCTATTAGTAGTAATGCTAGTCCTAAAAAAAGTTATTCTCCTAGAAGTTATAATAAAGTTGATTTAACTAAAGCTACTGATACTCATAAAATTACTGAAATTGTTAATGATGAAGATGTTATTATTACAGGTACTGTTTTTAAAATTACAAAGTTTTTTACAAAAAATAAAAAGTGATTTTATAATTTTTTAATTACTGATTTTGAACAAGCACTTGCTGTTAAAGCATTTTTAAGTTCACCTAGGTTAGAAAATTTAGTTACAGAAATAAAAGTAAATGATACGATTAAAATTTCTGGTCAAGCACGATATGATAGTTTTACTAAAGAACAAATAGTATGGGTAAATGACTTAATGGTTGTACCAGCAATTTTGAAATTACCAATTGATGAAGCAAAAGAAAAACGAGTAGAATTTCATCTTCATACTAAAATGAGTGCAATGGATGGTGTTACTAGTGCCAGTGATTACATTAAAGCGGCTGAACAATGAGGTCATAAGGCAATTGCTTTTACTGACCATTTAAATTTACAAGCTTATCCAGAAATTGCTCTTGCAGCAAAAAAATATCCAAAACTTAAGGTAATTTATGGCGTAGAAATGGAATTAGTTCCTGAATTGCAACTAATTCAAAATGCAACTAAAGATCAAATTGATGATGTTGAATACTTAGTGTTTGACTTAGAAACAACAGGTCTTTCGGTTAATTTCCATGAAATTATTGAATTTGGATATGTTGTCATTAAAAATGGTGAAATAGTTGAACAAAATACAATTTTAATTAAACCAGAAACACTAGTTGGCAAACATATTGAAGAACTTACTAATATTACTAATGAAATGTTAATCGGAAAACCAAGTTTAAAAGAAGTGATTTTTGATATTAAAACAATTGTTGGTAACAGAGTTTTAGTTGCACACAATGCTAATTTTGATATTGGCTTTTTAAAGGTAGCGTTTCAAAAGTTTGATTTGCCAGTTTTAACTAATCCTGTAATTGATACATTACAATTATCACGAATTTTAAAACCAGGTTTAAAGTCTTATCGTTTAGGGAAAGTTTGTACTGTTTATAGTGTTAAATATGATGGCGAAACAGCGCACAGAGCTGACTATGATGCTAATGTTTTGGCACAAGTATTTTTAAAAATGCTCAAGAATATTAAAGAAGAAAAAAATATTTTCATGCTAGAAGCAATTAATCAATTAATCGATGAAAACATTACTAATAAAATTCGTGGTGAACATATTACTGTTTATGCTAAAAATCAAACTGGAATTAAAAATCTTTATCAATTAGTTTCAGAGTCGCATACAACTTATTTTTATAATAGTCCAAAAATTACTAAGGCTGCATTAGACAAGTATCGTGATTCGTTATTAATTGGTAGTGCTTGTGTTAATGGTGCAACTTTTGAACTTGCAATGAATAAGTCATTACCAGAGTTAATAGAAAAAATGAAATGATTTGATTTTATTGAAGTGCAACCACCAAGTGTTTATCAGCATTTAATAGTAAGAAATAATATTACTGAACAACAATTACATCAAACTATTAAAAAAATTATTGCTGCAGCAAAAGATTTAAAAAAATTAGTTATTGCTACTAGTGATGCTCATTATTTATATCGCTATCAAAAAGTATTTCGTAAAGTTATTATTAATAATAAAGCAATTGGTGGTGTAATGCATCCATTGTATGATTATAAAAAACAAGATTTAGAATATCCAGATCAGCACCTAAGAACAACTAATGAAATGATTAGTGAATTTAATTTTCTAAATGATGAAAAGTTAGTTGATGAAATTGTTGTAAAAAATCCTAATTTATTAGCAGAAAAATTTGAACAAGTTATAGCATTAAAATCTGGATTATTTACTCCAGAAATTGTTGATGTTGATAAAAAGTTACGAGAATTATGCTTTAACAAGGCATGAGAATTATATGGTAATCCATTACCAGAAGTAATTGAAGCGCGCTTAAAGCAAGAATTAGATGCCATTATTACTCATGGTTTTGCTGTTGTTTATTGAATTGCTCATAAGTTAGTTGCTAAATCATTAGCAGATGGTTATTTAGTTGGTTCTCGCGGTTCAGTTGGTTCTTCTTTAGTAGCAACTTTAGCTAATATTACCGAAGTTAATCCATTGAAACCACATTATTTATGTTTAAAATGTCATTATTGTGAATTTGTTATTGCTGGTGATATTAAATGTGGATATGATTTACCTGAAAAACTATGTCCTAATTGTCATATTGAATTACACCAAGATGGTCATGATATTCCATTTGAAACTTTCTTAGGTTTTGATGGCGATAAAGTACCAGATATTGATTTAAATTTTTCTGGTGAATATCAGTTGAAAGCTCATGATTTTACAAAAGAAATGTTTGGTGAAAATAATGTTTTTCGTGCTGGAACAATTTCTACAGTTGCACAGCGAACAGCTTATGGATTTACTAAGAATTTTATTGATCAAACAGGATTTAATGCCAGAAATGCCACAATTGATTGATTAAGTGAAGGTTGTGTTGGAATTAAAAGAACGACAGGACAACATCCAGGAGGAATTATTGTTGTTCCAAAAAAATATCAAATTACTGATTTTACACCAATTAATTATCCTGCTGATGATACTAATTCGACTTGAAAGACTACCCATTTTGATTTTGAAGCAATTCATGATAATCTTTTGAAATTAGATATTTTAGGTCATGTTGATCCAACAGCTTTAAAAATGCTCCATGATTTAACAAAGATTGATCCTAAAACTATTCCTAATAATGATGCTAAAGTTCTATCATTATTTTCAAATTTATCAGCTTTAGCAATTACTAGTGCTGACTTGAATGGTGAAACTACAGGAGCAATTGGCATTCCTGAGTTTGGTACTGGATTTGTTAGAAAAATGCTTTTAGCAACTAAACCAAATTCTTTTGCCCAGTTAGTACAAATTTCTGGATTATCACACGGAACTGATGTTTGATTAAACAATGCTGAAGAATTAATTGCAAAACAAGGATTAAGTTTAAAAGATGTAATTGGTTGTCGTGATGATATTATGACTTATTTAGTTGCTCAAAATTTACCATCTAAAATTGCATTTAGTATTATGGAAGATGTTCGTAAAGGTAAAGGATTAAAACCTGAGTATGAAAAATTAATGCAGCACCACCATGTTCCGCAATGATATATTGAATCTTGTAAAAAGATTAAATATATGTTTCCAAAAGCACATGCGACTGCTTATGTTTTAATGGCTTGAAGAGTTGCTTGATATAAGGTTTATTATCCACACGAATATTATGCTACTTACTTTACAACTAGATGTGATATTTTTGATATTACAGTAATGTCGCAAGGAAAAGCAGCAATGCTTGAAAAATTAAAAGATATTGATAAAAGATTAAAACAAGATGCGACAAAAAGATTAGTTACTCAAAAAGAAAAAGATTTAGTGCCAATGTTAGAAGTGGCTTTAGAAATGTATGCTCGTGGTATTAGTTTTAGTAATATTGATTTAGAAAATTCAGAAACTAAAACTTTTAAAGTTATTGAAAAAGATAATAAAAAATTTATTTTACCAGCCTTTATTGTTTTAGATGGTCTAGGTGAAGTTAATGCTCAGTCAATTATTGATGCAAGAAAAAACCAACAATTTAGATCATCAAATGATTTATTGGAACGAACAAATATTACTAAAACTAACTTTTCATTAATGGAAAAATTAGGGATTTTAAGTCATTTATCTGACTTAAAATCTTAAAATGTGATAAAATAATTAAGTTTATAATTTCTTATTAGGAGTAAAAAATAACAATGGTTTATAAATTTAGTAGAAGAACTACTTTTTATATTTATTTATCAGCATTAATTATGATGTTTATTTTTTTAATAGTTAATTTAGTAACAGCAATTATAATTCCTAATACTGTAGCTAAATCTTTAACTTATGGTGAAAGAATTTCTTATCATTATTCGCTTTTTACTACGCAAAGTAATTATTTAGTAATATTTTATTTTGCTTTTTACCTCTATACTTTGTATACTAATAAATCATCACCATCATTTGTCATTCGCTTGGCTGTAACAGTTTATATTTCAATTACGATGTTAATTTTTTGAATGGGTCTTATTACTCATGCATATAAACATGAAGATTATTCTGCTTACAATTGAGTTAGTACAATTATTTTGCATTTATTTATGCCAATTATTATGATTAGTAGTTTTATTGTAACTTCAGGCAAAGAACAGATTCTTATTAATAAGTGATATCGTAAATATTTATGATTAATTGCAATTTATCCGGCATTATATTCGGTTATTAATTTAGTTCGTGGTTTAATAAGACGCTTGGATGGTAAAACAGTTGGTTTATATCCTTATTTCTTTTTTGATGTTAATCAACGATATGGTTGATTAATTGTTTCATCAGCGATTATTGTTATTTTTGGTTTAGTTTTTAGTTTACAATATCTTTATATTTGAATTAATAATTTAAGATTTAAACATTCACAAACTAAAGAAACTCGATTAGAAGTTGATTATCAAAAAACTTTAATAAAGATTGATAAAAAAGTTAAAAGAAAACAAAAATAATTTTAATTAAGAAAAAAGTGATATATGAATTTCTCATATATCACTTTTTAATAAATTTAATTTTTTAATTTGTTGCCACTACTGTAATAGTAACATTTTTTATATCATGAACTTGAAAAAAATTTCTCTTGTTCGTTATTGTCAATTATACGAAGATTAGCCGATCCGATATTATTTACAGCTGATACTTGTTCCTTCACTATTTAATTGGTCTTGAGTTGGTGTATCAGATGAACTAACAATTGAAACTCGATTAATATTAAGTTTGCTTCAGTTAAAACATATTTAAATGTCACATTAATAACCAATAAATTTACTATTGATTCCTTCTTTAACAGGAATGGTTAATGTTTCATTTTGTAAATAATCAATTGTTTGAAAGTTAGATAGTTCAACTTGATCAGAAGTTAAATTATTTTACCAATAATATTTTATTTGTCTCTAAGAAGACATTTAAAAGCATCATCTGCTGTTATATTTTCAATCCCATTAATAGTACTTGTATTAAGAGTATTTAAATTTATTGGTGCTATTGATGTTGTTGGATTATGTTTTGTAGCTAATATTCCTACTCCAACACCTAATCCAATTACAATAATTCCTAAGGCACTAGCGTAAAGTTTTCACTTTTTAATAAAAAAGTGATATATGAATTTCTCATATATCACTATTAATTTTTGAATTTTGATTATAAGTAATTAAACTATTTGTTTAATGTGAAAGTAATATCTGCTGAACCAATAACAAAAATACTTGCTTTAGGTGAAGCAGCAATTGTTGCTCCTTGATGGGGATTGTTGCTATCAAGTGTAATAACAGTATATTGACTAAGCACTGGTTCAATCGTTGAACCAAGACTATCTCACATGTCTCCTAAAACATCTTTTGTAATTACAAGTACTTGTTTAAGAATTGCACTTTTAATTTCAGCATCACTTGAAGCAGAAGTTACTCCTTCTAAAGTAAAGATTTTGTTATCGTCATTAACAAGTGAACTAATGTCAACTGGCATTGTTAAACTAACTGTAATTTTTAGGTTTAATGAGTTTTCTTCGCTTAAATTATATGTATAGTTGATTTTAGCATCAAGTACTCGTAATTTGCCTAAATCACTATTTGTTAATTCATGATTGTCTTCACCAAGTGTAACTTTATTAAATTTAAATAAATTACCATTAAAGGCATTAGCAATTGCATTACTTTTTTTGTTTAAAGCATTTTTAATAAATTCACTATTAATTTGGTCAGTAACGCTTGTTGCTTTAGAACCTAAATCAGTTGAAACTTCGTATGATGTATTATTAATTGCGTCATTAATTGCTGTTTCATTAACATCTGTAAGTGTGATTGTTAAGTCAGTTGTACCAGCAATTTTTTCTTTACCACCATATTCATAATTAATTTTAGTAGTAATTGTTCCAGCTGTTGTTAAGTCACTATCTGCTAAGGCATGATTGTCTTCGCCAACAGTAATGCTAGAAAAACTAAATGAATTAGAATCAAATGAAGTTGCAATATTATTAGTATCAGTTAATTTTGCTTTAATAAATTCACCATTGATTTGGTTAGTAATATTTTCTGTTGTATCACCAACATAAGCTTCAACAGTGTATGATAATAAATCAATGGCTTCAACAATTTGTTGATCACTAGCATTAATTGTAATCATTAAGGTAATATTTTGATCTATAACTGAACCATAATTGTAGTTAACTTTAGTAGTAAGTGTTCCAGCTGTTGTTAAGTCACTATCTGCTAAGGCATGATTGTCTTCGCCGAAAGTAATGCTATTAAGTTGGAATGATTCAGAGTTAAAGGAATTTTGTATGTCTTCACTTAATGAACTTTTAATAAAACTAGCATTGATTTTTGCACTTACAGTTGTTGCTTCATCACCGGCAGTAACTGTTGTTAATGTATATTCAGTACTATTGATTGCATTAGTAATTTCTGCATCTGTAAGATTAACTTTGAATGTTAGAGTAGTTGATTGGTTAGCAATTGTGTCGTAACTATAATTGATTTTAGCGTTGATTGTTCCAGCTGTTGTTAAGTCACTATCTGCTAAGGCATGATTGTCTTCGCCGAAAGTAATGCTATTAAGTTGGAATGATTCAGATTTAAATGCGGTTGCATTGTTACCAGTTAATTTTGCTTTAATGAAATCAGCATTAATTTGATCAGTAATACTTTTTGCTGCTTCGTTGACAGTAACTGCTGAAACAGTATATGTTATATCATTAATTGCATTTACAACTTGTTGTTGTTCAGTAACTGCGATAGTAATTGTTAAAATTGTTGTTTGATTTTTAATTGAATCATAGTTGTAGTTAATTTTAGCGTTGATTGTTCCAGCTGTTGTTAAGTCACTATCTGCTAAGGCATGATTGTCTTCGCCGACAGTAATGCTATTAAGTTGGAATGATTCAGCTTTAAATGCGGTTGCATTGTTACCAGTTAATTTTGTTTTAATAAAGTCGCCAGTAATTTGTTCAGTAATACTTGCTGCTGTTGCTGGATTAGTAGTATTTGCTGTTAGTGTATATGCAGTTGTTGTATTGTTAATTGCATTAACGATTTGTTGTTCTGGACTTGTAGTGTTATGAGAACTATTTGAAACTCCTAATCCTACTCCTAAACCGACAGCTAAACCAACAGTGATAACTCCTAATGCCGTAGCATAAATTTTTCAATTTTTATATAATAACTTTTTTTCCTGTTTTTGCTCTTCTTCAATTGGAAGAATTTCTTTTGTTAGGTCTTTTGCCATTTTCTTACTCTCCTTTTTGTTTTTTACTTTTTAAGTATTATAGCATTTTTTACAAAAAATAGGATGGAATGATTTATTAAAATAACTTTGATAAATAAAATACATCTCATTTTCGTTACTACAAACTTTTTCTTTTTGCCTGTATTAACTAAGTGAGATGCATTTCTAATGAAATTTTTTATTTTTTATTCAATATAAGTTAATTTATCAGCAATGATTTCAGTATAATGAAAATCATTAGTTTTATTACTAAAAGTTTGAATTCGACCTTTAATCGCAATAATGATTCCTGATTTTAATAATTCTTTAATTTCTTGGCAATTGGCTAATCAAGTTTTAATCGTAATGTAATCAATTTCATATTCATTTTGGCGATTTTTAAATGGTCGTTCAACTGCCATAATAAATTTTGCCCATTTTGCTGGCATTTGTTCTTTTGTTGGGACAATTTCAGGTTCTGAAACTAAGCGACCAACAAGAATTACATTATTAATCATTTTCTTTTCCCTCCTTAGTTTAGATTATAGAAAAGAAAATTAATAAATAAGTAATATTATTGTCTTTATGTATAAAAATTAGAAAATAACAGCAATGGCAATAACATTAGTTTGATTATGTGATAATGATAAGCTAATTTGATAATCTTTAATTTTTACTGTTGGTTGGCCATATTTATTTTTAGTAATATTAATTTCACTAAAAACTAAATGCTCGAAAGGAAGAGCTTTAAAGATTGCTTCTTTCAATGCTCATCTACTAGCTAAAAATTGTTTTTTTCCAACTTCACTTTGTAAACGTTGTAATTGAATTGCTTCTTCTTCACTTAAGTATCGTTCAATTAATTTTGGTTTCAATTGCATTCGATTAATTTCAATAATGTCAATACCAACATTTTTCATTTAGTAATTCTCCTTAATTGTTTTTAAATCTGGGGAAATAATAATTTTTCTTGTGCTTTTATTATATAATAAAAATATCAAAGTGCGATAAGGAGTAAATGATAATGGTTTTTTATTTAGAAAAAGAAGAAAAAGCTAAAATAATTAATCATTATCTTCCTTATGAAGTTAATAATAAAAATGTTCATGTTGAAAAAGTTTATAAATATAATAATTTAACAATTAGTTTGTACCATAATAAAGTTTTATTTCAGGGGCCTTTAGAAGAAATTGTTCGTGAATATCGTGATTACTGATATATTTTTGATGAAAAAGAAAAATCTATTATTGGTAATGATGAAGTTGGAACTGGTGATTATTTTGGCCCAATTGTTATTACTAGTTGTTATTTAAGTTCAGCAATGTTGGAAAAATTACGATTATTGAATGTTAAAGATTCAAAAACATTGAATGATAAGACAATTTATCCTTTAGCTAATCAAATTATGAAAATTGTTACTTTTGAATCAGTTATTATTAATAATCGCAAGTATAATCAATGAATTGCTGAAGGTTATAATGCTAATGTCATAAAAGCTTGAGGTCATAATCAAGTTTTAGTAAAAATGTTACAACATAAAAATCAGTATAAAAAAATTGTTATTGATCAATTTGTTGATCGCAAGTTATACTATCAATATTTAGAAAATATGGCAGCAAATAAAAATAAGATTATTCAAGATAATGTTTTTTTTACGATTAAAGCAGAAAATAAATTTCTTGCTGTTGCTTGTAGTGCTATTATTAGTCGTTATTTATTTTTGGAAGAAATTAAAAAAATATCAATTGAGTTAGAAGTTCGGATTCCTTTAGGAGCAGGTGCTGAAGTTGATAAATTTTTTGTCCAACACCAAGATCTTTTTGATAAAGACATTAAGAAATTTTTACTTCGTCATACAAAATATCATTTTGCGAATACTAAGAAAATATTAAAAAAAATATAATTATTTTATAATAAGCATTTTTCACTATCTTTTTTTTAAAACCATTAAAATTAATATGTAAAAGATTTATTTTTTATTTCTATATTTGTGTGTTATATAGAAGTTAGGAAAAGAAAATTGAGGAGTGAAAATATATGAGTAATCCAATTAATGTTTTTTCAGAGATTGGTAAGTTAAAGTCAGTTTTAATTCATCGACCAGGACAAGAACTTGAAAATTTAACACCAGATTTATTAGAAAGATTACTATTTGATGAAATTCCATATCAAAAAGTTGCTGCTGAAGAACATGATGCTTTTAAAGCTCACTTGGAAGCAAATGGTGTTGAAGTTTTATATATTGAAGAATTAGTAGCAAAAACATTAGATGAAAATCCACAATGAAGAGATGATTTTATTAATCGCTTTATTAAAGAAGCAAAAATAAATAAAAAATATCGTGAGAAATATCGTACTTTTATTAGCAAGAAAAAGAATTTAGATATGGTTAAAACGATGATTGCTGGTACTAAAAAGTATGATTTAAAAATTAAAAATAGTAATGGTGATCCTTTTATTACTGAACCTTTGCCAAATATTCTTTTCCAAAGAGATCCATTTGCTAGTATTGGTAATGGAGCAACAATTCATAAAATGTGAGCTGAAACAAGAAATCGCGAAACCCTTTTTTGTGATTTTGTTTTAAGAGATAATAGTCGTTTTGCTAATCAAATAACATTTTATTATACTCGTAAAGACCGTCATAGTATTGAAGGTGGCGATATTATGGTTTTAAATAAAACAACTTTAGTTATTGGTCTTTCACAAAGAACAGAAATGAAAGCAATTAAGAAAGTAGCAAAGCGAATTTTTAACGATCCTAAAGCAACTTTTGAAAAAATTGCTATTCTTGATTTACCAAAAGCTCGTGCTTTTATGCATTTAGATACTGTTTTTACTAATATTGATTATGATAAATTTATTGTTCATCCATTAATTTTTGACTATATTGATCAATTCAAAATTTGAGAAATAACAAAAGATGATGGTAAAAAAAGAGTTAAAAAGAATTTACAAGTATATTTAGAAGAATTAGTTGGTAAGAAAGTAAAATTAATTAAATGTGGTGGTGATGATGAAATTGCTGCTGGAAGAGAACAATGAAATGATGGAACAAATGTTATTACCCTTGCTCCAGGTAAAGTAATTGCTTATGAACGAAATTATGTAACAATTGAATTATTAAAAAAAGCAGGAGTTAAAGTTTTAACAATTCCTTCTTCAGAATTATCTCGTGGTCGCGGTGGCCCAAGATGTATGTCAATGCCATTAATTAGAGAAGAACTTGAAAAATAACACAAAAGGAGCAAAGTAATGCCAGTAAATTTAAAAGGTAGAAATTTTTTAACATTATTAGATTTTACGCCAGAAGAAATTAATTATTTATTAGAACTATCAATGAGTTTAAAAAAAGCAAAAAAAGCAAAAACTGAAACACAAAGAATGCGTAATAAAAATGTTGTCTTGATTTTTGAAAAGACTTCAACAAGAACAAGATCAGCTTTTGAAGTTGGTGCTTTTGACCAAGGTGCTCATGTTACTTACATTAGTTCTAGTGGTTCACAAATTGGAGTTAAAGAAACAATTGCTGATACAGCAAGAGTTTTAGGAAGAATGTATGATGGCATTGAATTCCGTGGTTCAAAACATACTGATGTTGAAACATTGGCAAAATATGCTGGAGTACCAGTGTGAAATGGTTTAACTGATTCTTATCATCCAACACAAATTTTAGCTGACTTTTTAACAATTAAAGAACATGTTAATAATGATTTAAAGGGTGTTAAATTAGTATTTTTTGGTGATGCCAGAAATAATATGGGTAATTCTTTAATGATTGGTTCAGCCAAAATGGGATTACACTTTGTTGCTTGTGCTCCAAAAGCTCAATGACCTGATCCTAATTTAGTAAAGAAATGTCAAGAAATTGCTAAATCAACTGGAGCAAAAATTGAATTGAATGAAAAGCCATTGTTAGCAGCAAAAAATGCTGATGTTCTTTATACTGATGTTTGAGTATCAATGGGAGAACCTGAAAGTGTTTGAGCAGAAAGAATTAACTTATTAAGTCCTTATCAAGTAAATAAAAAGCTTATGGATCAAGCAAAATCTAAAGCAATTTTCTTACATTGTTTACCAGCTTATCATAATAAAGATACTAAGATTGGTAAAGAAATGGGTGATAAATTTAATCGTAACGACTTTGAAGTTACTGATCAAGTTTTTGAATCAAAACAATCAAAAGTTTTTGATCAAGCTGAAAATCGTTTACATACTATTAAAGCGGTAATGGTTGCAACAATCGGTGATTAATTAATAAATTACTAATGTGAAAGGTGTAGTATGACGGCGACAGAAGCTAAACAAACGGAAATCAAAAATCCAAAACAACCAAAAAAAAAGTCGTTTAAATTTAAAATGCTTTCGGCATTTTCAATTTTGTTGATTATTATTTTCATTTTGATTGTTGTTTCATGAATTTTAAATGGGATTGGAATTACAACAACTCATAAAAATATTGATGCTAATACTTCAGAGACAGTCAAAATTGGTGCTGCTGGAATTGTTGATTTATTTTGAGTTCCAATTCAAGGATTTATTAATAAATCCGATATTATTATTTTCATTTTAGCGCTTGGTGCGTTCATTAATGTTGTATTAGTTTCTAAATCATTAATTGGCTCAGCGCAAGTAATTACGAGAAAATTAAAAGGTAAGGAAATTTGAGCAATACCTTTTATTATGGTTTTCTTTTCAATTTTAGGTTCAACTGAAGGGTTAGCTGAAGAATCATTAGGATTTTATATGATTATGATTCCGTTAATGATTGCTGCTGGATTTGATAGTTTTACTGGATTAATGATAGTTTTACTTGGTGCAGGTGTTGGAGTAATGGGTTCAACTGTTAATCCATTTATTATTACTGTTGCTGTTAATGCGATTAATGGTTCTGGTTCTTTTGATATTAGTGCTGGTGATGGTATTGTTTGAAGATTAATTTGTTGATTAATCTTAACTACTGTTGTAATTGCTTTTGTTATGATTTATGCAATGAGAGTTAAAAAGAATAGTAGTGTTTCAGTTACTTTTGCTACTGCTGAAGCCGATAAAGAATATTTTTTACAAAGTGCTAATGAAGTTATTGTTATGGATTGAAGAAAGAAAACAACTTTAGCAATTTTTGGATTAACTTTACTTATTATGATTGTTTATTTAATTGGTTGAGATTCAATTTTAGGTACAACTAAATTTGAAAACGCTGGTGCCTGAATGAATAAACATATTCCTTGAATTACTGCTTTTATCCCTGGTTTTGGGGTTGGTGGTTTAGGAGATGTTGGTGGTTTCTTCTTACTTTCAGCAGTGATTTTAGGATTTATTAATTTTCGTAGTGAAGCTGATTTTATTAATAAGTTTTTAGCCGGTGCTGCTGATATTTTAAGTGTTTGTTTAGTTATTGCTACGGCTGCAGGAATTAGTGTTATTTTAGAAAAAACTTATATGCAAGATTTAATTGTTAATGGTTTATCAAAAGTAATTACTGGTTTAAATACAATTGGTTTAATGGTAATTTTACTCTTGCTATTCTTACCATTGTCATTCTTAATACCGTCATCAAGTGGTTTTGCTACGGCAATTTTCCCAATTTTGGGGCCAGTCTTAATGACAATGCCAAGTAGTGATGTTACTGGTTCAGGAGCAATTACAGCGTTTTCTTTTGCGACAGGAATTATTAATTTAGTCACTCCGACATCAGGAGTAGTTATGGGTGCTTTAGCAATTGCTCGTGTTAGTTATGATAAATTATTAAAAGGAGTTTGACCATTATTATTAATTTTAACTGGTCTTGCAGTTGTTTTAATCGTAGCAGGAAGTTTAATTGGTGGTTCAATTTTCTAATTAAGCAATCAAAAAATTTAAAATTATAGGAGAGAAAATATGGCAAAAGTTGTTGTGGCACTTGGTGGTAATGCTTTGGGAAATAATCCTGAAGAGCAAAAAGAAATTGTCAAAAAAACTGCTAAATACTTAGTTGATATTGTTGAACGAGGTAATACTTTAATTATCTGTCATGGGAATGGTCCACAAGTGGGAATGATTAATTTAGGTTTTAATATTGCTAATAAAAATGATAAAAGTATTTCCGTTATGCCTTTTCCTGAGTGTGGTAGCATGTCACAAGGTTATATTGCTTATCATTTACAACAAGCAATTCAATATCAATTACAACAAAGAAAAATTAAAAAGAATGTTGCTGGAATTGTGACACAAACATTAGTTAATATTCATGATACTGCTTTTTCTAATCCAAGCAAACCAGTTGGTCCATTTTATCAAGAAGATGAAGCGGAAGCTTTAGCAAAGAAATATAATTGAACAGTAAAAAATGATGCTAATCGTGGTTGAAGAAGAGTTATTGCTTCACCACAGCCAATTGATATTATTGAAAAAGATGTTATTGCTGATTTAGTTAATCATGGTTTTATTGTCATTGCTGCTGGTGGGGGTGGTATTCCTGTAATTAAAACTAATGCTGGTTATCAAGGAATTGATGCTGTGATTGATAAAGATTTTACTAGCGAAAAACTTGCTGAAATTCTTGATGCCGATCAATTAATTATTTTAACAGCTGTTGATAAAGTAATGATTAATTATGGTAAACCAGATCAAAAAGCATTAGATAAATTAAATAGTGCCGAAGTTGATCAATATATTTCTGAAAATCAATTTGCAGCAGGTAGTATGTTGCCAAAAGTTCAAGCAGCAAAAAAGTTTATTAGTAGTAAAAAAGGTCGTAAAGCAATCATTGCTAACTTAGAAAAAGCAGCTGATGCAATTGCTGGTAAGAGTGGAACAATTTTTGGTGATTAAAATTTAATTTTAAGTTATCAGTTATGATAAAAAGTTCTAGTTTTTTTAAAATCTAGAACTTTTTTACTTATAATAAATATATTAAGTTAATAAATAATTAATACGATAGACAATAAAAATGAAAAGGATTTTAAGGGGAAAAGTGACTGAGATTGAAAAGTTATTGTTGATGAATTACGATCAATGTACTAATTATCTTAAGACAAAATATGGCAATGTTCCAAAAGATTATTTTGTTAATGAAAGGTGTACTCAAAATTCAAGAGGAAATACGCGAACAAATGAAGGGTTGTATCTTCATCATATTGATGAAGATAAGGCAATTTTACTTTCTACTCCAGAGTGAGCAATAAAAAATCCATTTGATTATCAAAGAGCAGATCGATTAGTTTATTGTAATTTGTTAGAACATTTAGTTTTACATATTAAAATTTTTGAATTTCCTAATCCTGATAAAAATATTATTGATGATGTTGGAGTTGGGGGTATTTATGCTTTTATTGCTCCTGAATTAAATGATATTTATTCAGGAATTAAATATAAAAGACAATGAAAACAAAAGATAACAAATGTTGTTTTACCATTAAAAGATGATTATTTTAAATGCATTAAAAAATTGGTAGATCTTAATTTTCCATATCCTTTACTTACTTCTTTTAATGAAAGATTTGGTTTATGGAACAATGAAAAAAATCAATTATTATATGATGAGTTAAAACAAATTGGAGTTAAAAAATAAAATACTAGTTAAAGGAGAACAATAATTAAAATGTATATGATTGATTTAATTCAGAAAAAGAAGCAAGGCTTAGAGTTGACCGATTCAGAATTAACATTTTTAGTTCAAGGGATTACTAACGGGACAATTCCTGATTATCAAATTACTGCTTGAGCAATGGCAGTTTATTTTCAAGGAATGACTAAACGAGAATTAATTGCTTTTACTAAAGCAATGCTTAATTCTGGACAAACACTTGATTTAAAAGCAGTAAAAGGTTTTAAAGTTGATAAGCACTCAACAGGTGGTGTTGGTGATAAAACTAGTTTAGTTTTTGCGCCTGTTGCTGCGAGTTTAGGTTTAAAAGTATGTAAAATGTCAGGGAAAGGATTAGGAATTACTGGTGGCACAATTGATAAATTATTAGCAATTCCTAATTTTAAGACTGAATTATCAACAGCAGAATTTATTGCGACAATTAATAAAGTTGGTTTTAGTATTACAGGACAAACTGCTAATTTAGTTCCTGCTGATAAAAAACTTTATGCTTTGCGCGATGTTTCAGGGACAATTGATATTTTAGAGTTAATAGCAGCTAGTGTTATGAGTAAAAAAATTGCGCTTGGTACTGATTTAATTTTGTTAGATGTTAAATGTGGAACCGGTGCTTTTGCTCAAGATTTAGCAGCAGCAAGAAAACTAGCTAATTTAATGATTGATATTGGTCAAGGTTTTCACAAACAAGTTATTGTTGTTATTAGTGATATGAATCGACCTTTGGGTCGAGCAATTGGTAATGCTTTAGAATTAAAAGAAGTAGTTGCGAGTTTAGAAAATCAAGGTCCTGATGACTTAAAAGAATTAGTTGTTAACTTAACAGGTTTAGCATTAGCAGCAAGTAATAAAAAATTAACTTTAGCAGCAGCAAAAAATCAAGTAATTAAGACTTTTAACTCACCAAAACCTTTAAAACTTTTTTATGATTTTGTTGTTGCTCAAGGTGGTGATTTGAATTACATTAAAAATCTTAATAAGTTACCAGCAACAAAACATATTTTGTTAGTTAAAGCAAATAATGAAGGTTATTTAGATTTTAATAATATTTATTTTTTGGGTGAACTTTCAGTTTTATTAGGAGCAGGTCGAATCGTTAAAGATGATATTATTGATCCTTTGGCGGGAATTATCTTAAAACAAGTTCATGGTGATCAAGTTAAAAAAAATCAAGTTATTATGGAATTACATACTAATAAAGAAATTACTAGGGAAAAGGAATTTCAAGAATTAGCTTTAAAGACTTTTACTATTAAAGCAGAAAAACCAAAATTATCAAAATTAATTTTGGAAATAATAATGTAATTTAATAAAATCATTAGTATAATAATAATAAATTTTGCTTTAATAAGTATGAGGTGTTTTTTAGTGAAACGATATTTAAAGTTTTTATTATTATCAACATTGACAACAATGCCAATTGTTAGTGTTGTTGCTTGTTCATCTAGTGATTCAAGTAATTTTTCAGATCGTGATGTTTTAAATTCAGCTGAAGGTGTCGTAATGGCAAACCAAACCTTTAAGATGAATGCAGATTTAAGTTTAATTAATATTCCTAATGATGGAAGTAATTATAATGCTCTTAATGCTAGTGTCAGAACTATCATTAGTAATCATTATAGTGCTTTAATAAAATCTGGTAATTTAAGTTGACCTTATGAAACAGTTTCAGTCAATATTCGTAATGTTAAAACTACTTATGAACTTGATGATACAACTGGTGCAAATAAACCAGTAGAATCTGAAACGGCATTTTCTGCTAAATATGGAGCAGATGTTGAAGCAAAAATTGATTTAACAGCTGATTTATCATTTAAAAATTTGACTAGTTCTGTGCCAATTGTTGTTATCATTACTAATGATACAGCATCACCACAAACAAGAATTGATGCGATTGGAACTTATTTAACAACTTATTTAAATAGTCGAACAGAGTCTTTTGAATTTCAAACTTTATTTAAAAATAATTTATCAAGTGATGACAATGAAGCAAAGAATGTTTACGGTAAAATTGCTACTAGTTTAAAAGATGCTTTATTTAGTTCAGATGACCCAATAATTGATGTTGAAGGATTAGAGTTTACTGTTTTACCGATTACTGCAGGTCAAAATCAAACTATTTATAATTTAACTGATGTTTCAGAAATTACTGATCCAGATGATAGTACAGCAACAATTGGTGTCATTAATGGTACTTTACAAAATTTAACTTTGGAAATATCTGATAAAAATGCTTTTTCACATGATATTGCTTTAAGTAGTTTGACAAGTACAAGTCTTAAAATTAGACAAAGATTTAGTGATGCTACTAATCAAATTTCAGGGATTTTAAATCAAGGACCAGATGCTTTATGATTTATTAATAGTGATCTTCCAAATAGTACCTTGCCAAATCCTGGTGATACTTTAAGTACTTATGATGGTGATGCTAAAGCCTTTACTGCAAAAGTAGCACAAAAACTTTTTGATCTTATTAGTCAGGTTTATCCAAGTGCAACAATGGGTAGTGCTTGAACAGTAGATGCAATTACATTTCCTAATGCAAATTCAAGTCAATTTGTCCTTGAAACAGATCCAGATGATCCTAATAGTGATGGAACTAATAATGGTTATTTTACTATTAATGTTCAGTTTTCTTGTACCATTGGTAATGACAGTATTTTGTCATCAATTGGTGATTTAAGATTAAACCTTAAAACAACTACAACAACTTCAAATTAATAATTAATTAAAAATAAAAGTCATTATTGTTAATAATGACTTTTTTAAAATTTAAATTTCAAAATTGTCAGCTTTATTTATTATATAATTAGTAAGGAGAATCTAAATTATTTTCAGAAAAGGTAGTAACAAATGAAAGAATTAATGATTGATATTGAATCATTTCAAGGGCCAATTGATTTATTATTACATTTAATTAAAGAAAAACAATTAGATATTTTAAATTTAGATTTACAAGTTGTAACAGAACAATATCTTGCTTTTATTTTTCAAGATAAAAATCTTAATCTTGAAATTATTAGTGAATATTTACCAATTGCTTCATATTTATTAGAATTACAATCAAAGCAATTATTACCAGTTCCAAAAGATGATGAAATTGATAGTGATTATGAAGCAGAAATTAATCGCCAAAAATTAATTGCTCGGATTTTGGAGTATAAAAAATTTAAAGAGATAACTGGCTATTTTGTTAAGCAAGCTCAAGATCGACAAAAAATCTTTTTGAAAGATGCTAGTGATTTAGATCAATACTTTACTGATGAACAAAAAGTTCCAATTTTAGCAAAAAATAATATTAATCAATTAAGTCAAGCAATGCTAAATTTATGAAAGCAATTACAAGCAGAAAATAAATTATCAGTTAATTTAAATTTGAATTTAATTTCAACTGAAGACCGAGCTTTGGAAATCAAAAATATTCTTAAAAAACATAAAGGCGAATTTATTAAGTTAGAATCATTATTTTTAGTAGCGGAATTAAATTTACACTATTTTATTATTACCTTTATTGCTATTTTAGATTTAGCAAAACATCAATTTTTAATAATTGAACAAAAAGATAATTTTGGTTCAATTATGGTTAAGTATAAAGGTTAATTATCAAGTTCGTAAAAACTAAAGGAGAGAAAGAAATTAATGCAAGAAACCAAAGAACTTAAAAAAGAGAAGTTATCTGATTTACAATTAATGGCGATTATTCAAGGATTATTATTTATTGCTGGTAATGAAGGGTTGGATATTGATGCAATTGCTTTTTATTTAAGTTTAGTTAAGAAAAAAAATAAGGTTATCGCCTTAGTTGAACAATTACAAGTAAAATTAGATATTGATGCAACTTCAGGTTTAACAATTATTAAGTTAGGTAATTTATATAAATTAACAACTAAGCCAGAACATCATCAGTATTATCAAGTTTTAAAAGCTCAGCCAATTACGCGTTTATCACAAGCTGCTTTAGAAACTTTGGCAATTATTGCTTATAATCAGCCAGTAACAAAGACTAAAATTGAAGAAATTAGAGGTGTTAATTGCGATAGTATCATTAATAAATTAAAAAGTTTAAATTTTATTAATGAATCTGAAAGAAGTGAATTACCAGGAAGACCATATCTTTATGTTATTACTGATGAATTTATGGATCACTTTCAACTTGAATCTTTGGCACAATTACCTGAATTACCAAACTTTAATTTAGAGATTGAACAGGAGATTTATAATTACTCTGATGACAAAAAATAATCAAGGTCAAAGATTACAAAAGGTTATTGCTAATGCTGGTTATATTGCTCGTCGAAAAGCAGAATTGTTAATTACTTCTGGTAAGGTTAAAGTTAATGACCAAGTTGTGACAACACTAGGTACTAGAGTTTTACCAAATGATGTTATTAAAATTAATAATAAAATTTTAGAGTTTAATGATTATCTTTATTTCCTTTTTTATAAACCAGTTAATTGTTTAACTACTTTAAATGATCCAAGAAATCGCCCAACAATTATGCCATATTTTTCAAAAATTAAAGTTCGAATTTATCCCGTTGGTCGCTTAGATTTTGATACTTCTGGCTTATTATTAATGACTAATGATGGTGATTTTAGTAATCAAATTTTACATCCAAAATATAAAATTGATAAAGTATATCAAGTTACTTGTCAAGGATTATTAAGTCAGGAACAAATTAAGCAATTAACAAAAGGTGTTCAAATTGAAGCAACGATTATTACTGCACCTGCAAAAGTAAAAGTTATTAAAACTGATTTCGAAACTGAAACAACAATAATTAATTTAACAATTCATCAAGGTTATAAAAATCAAGTAAAAAGAATGTTAAAAGGTGTTGGCAGCAAGGTTTTAACATTAAAACGAATTGCAATTGGCAATCTTAATCTAACAGGTTTAAAACCAGGTGATTATCGTATTTTGACAACAAAAGAAAGACAAGATTTATTGTCTTTAGTATCACAATAAAGATTTAGTTTTTTTAAATCCTAAATTTACAATTATAATTAATTGAGGTGAATAATGGAATCTTATTTTGCGACAATTAAAAATAAAAAAGGACAATTAGTATTAGATCTTGATGATAGTAAACATATTATTAAAGTTCTACGACATCAAATTAATGATGAAATAATTGTCAATTTTCAAGCAGAAAAATATTTAACAAAAATTGTTGCCTTAATGCCTAATGTTATTTGCCAAATTATTGAACCATTAAAAGAAAATAATGAGTTACCAATTAAAGTAACTTTAGTAATGGCTTTGTTAAAAGAGCAAAAATTTGATTTAGTAATTCAAAAAGCTGTTGAATTAGGCGTTAATAAGATTGTGCCAATTCAATTAAAATATTGTGTTAGTATTGTTAATAATAAAATTACGCAAAAAGTTGCACGGTGACAAAAAATTGCTAAAGCAGCAGCAAAGCAAGCTAATCGTAATATCATTCCTGAAGTTACTTCAGTAGTTAAAAATATTGAAGATTTAAAACAATATCAAAGTGAAGTTAATTTTCTTGCTTATGAAAATGAAAATTTTCAAGATTGAACTCAAAACTTAACAAATATTAATAGTATTACGATTGTTGTTGGTCCAGAAGGTGGTATTAGCTCTGATGAATTAACTAGTTTTAAAACTTTAAATTTTACTAATATTAGTTTAGGTTTGACGATTTTACGAGCTGAAACAGCACCACTTTATTTTTTATCGGTTGTTAATTATCACTCATTATTAAAGAAATAAAAATTTAAGGAAGAATAAAAATGATTAATAATTTAAATCAATATATTGATCAAACAATATTAAAGGCAGATGCAAAAATTCAAGAAATTGAAACTTTAATTGCCGAAGCTAAAACTTATAAATTTAAAGCAGTTTGCATTAATCCATATTATGTTAAATACTGTGCTGAAAAATTAAAAAATACTAAGATTAAAATTTGTACCGTAATTGGTTTTCCTTTAGGTGCTAATGCAACAACAACAAAAGTTTTTGAAACTAAGATAGCAATTGCTAATGGTGCTAATGAAATTGATGTTGTTATTAATATTGGTGCTTTAAAAGATCAAGAAACTAATTATGTTTTACAAGAATTAGAAGCAATTCGGCAAGTTTGTTCTAAAGATATTATCTTAAAAGTTATTATTGAAACAGCATTATTAACAGAACAAGAAAAAATTACTGCTTGTAAGTTAGTGAGTGAAGCAAAAGCAGATTTCATTAAAACTTCAACTGGCTTTGTTGCCAATGGTGGAGCAACTGTTGCTGATGTTAAGTTATTGAAACAGCATATTGCCAAAAACATTGCTATTAAGGCTTCTGGTGGCATTAGAACTCAAGCACAAGCGTTAGCAATGATTGCTGCTGGAGCAACAAGAATTGGCACTTCAAATGGCATTAATATTGTTACTAATCAAGTAAAAAATAGTAATAGTTATTAAAAAAAGAACTTCCGATTTTGGAAGTTCTTTTAGTTCTTATTCATATCATTTTAAGTATTTTCAGGCGATATAATAAAGTAAAACACTAATTAAACTAACACCAATAAAAATACCAAAGAAAATTGCTAGTAAGATTGGTAAACTAACTTGCACAAATAAACCATTGTCAGAATTAGTAATTGAATTTAAGAAAAAGATTAAAATAAATAAAGGAATCGTAATTAAGAAAGTAACAATTAGTGAAGAAATGGTATGACCTGTTCTAGTTTTAATAAATACTGCCATAACTAAAGCAATGCTAGTAAATAAAACTAAAAAAGCAAGTGTTACTAAAATTACTAAAACCAATTGTCAAATGAAGATTGAATTGATAATTGCAGTTTTATGAAAAGCCAATAATAAAATTATTGCAACTAAAAAGATAAATATATTAGAAATTATCATTAAAATTAAATTAAATAGTGATGACATAATTAAGAAATTGATTTTTTTTATTCTTGTTAAACCAATTCTGCGAAAAATAATTGATTGTTTAAAATCTAATAGAATTGCTAAAAAACTTTGTAAGGCAAATGATGATGACTGAATTAATCATAAAATTAAAATTGTCATGATGCCATTTGCTTGGGAAAGAATACTTTTATAGTTAAGAGCAAGAATAAGAATAAAAAGTAATGGTAAAACAAACATTGAAACAATAACGGCTTTATTTCGTTTTAAAAAACTCATAAAGAAACCTAAAAGTGATCAGCTATTAATTTGATTTGCTTGATTATTCATCGTTAGAACCTTTTTCTTTTGATTTATTATCATTTTTTTTATTATTTTTATTTGCTTTATTTTTTGTTTTACTTAAATGTTTTTCTCATGCTTGTGCTCATTTTCCAGTATTTACTTTTTGTAATTTTTGTGTCACAACTGCTTTATCATACATGCCAATTTTGTAAGCTTTAAATTTTTCTTTGACAAATGTTTCAACACTATGATATTGCTTAATAATATCTTTTATTTCAAAAATCCCAATAATTTCACCATTTAACATAAAAATTAATTGTTGACAAAATTTTTCAATTTCATTCATATTATGTGAAACAATTAGTAATGATAAATCTTTTCGTTTTAATACTTCTTTTTCTAATAATTGATAAATTCTTTCTCGTGCTTCTAAATCTAGACCAGTTGCTAGTTCATCTAAAATTAATAAATCAGGTTGAATAATTAAAGCTAAGAGAATATTAATTTTTTGTTGTTGACCACCAGATAAATTGCTAATTGGTTTTTCAATAATTGTTTCAGCGTCAAGAAAATATAATAATTTTTGAATCTCGGCAACTGATGTTGTTAAACGATAAGTTTTTAAATAATAATTAACAATATCTCAAGCAGTCATTCCACGAGGATATTTTGCTTCTTGGATTTGCATGCCAATTTTTAAATTTTCTTTTAAAGTAATTTCACCACTAGTTGGTACTCTTAATTGAGCAATCATTTCACAAAGTGTTGTTTTACCAGAACCATTTGGTCCAACAATTGCAATGCGAGCATGATTAGGGATTGTTAAATTAAGATTTTTTATTACTAAATTATCTTTATATTTTTTAGTAACATTAGTAATTTTTACGACATCCGTTTGTAAACTCTTTTCCATTTTCGTTCCTTTCTTTTAAGGTAATTTTAACATTAATTATTTTTTTTATATAAATTAATTATCAATGTTTTAAAAACTATAAATTGCAATTACAAGTCCAGTTATATCTTTAAAAGAAACAAAAACATAATTTCAAGAGAAATTAAAAATATCATAAAATTAATTTATTTTTAATTTTCTCAAATTTTATCTTATTTAAATCAACTTCGCATGTAAAATAATTAGAAAGTTTATTTTATCTTTATTTTTGATGTTTGGAGAAGAATAAAAATGTTAGAAAATTTATCAAAAAACTTTAAAAGTAATGGTTTATCAAATAACAAAATATTAATTAGTGATAATAAAGTTTTTAAATATGTAAAACTAAATCGTAAAACCCAAAATATTCTTAATTGATTACAAACTAATAATAATCAATACTTACCAATTTTAACTATTACACGAGATTGACTTTGTTATGATGTGATTAATGGTTATACTTTTGTAAAAATTGGATTAACTAATACTAAACATCTAATTCAAATTTTAATAACAATTCAAAATATTCAAAAAATAAAATATAAAAGAAAATATATTGTTCATGGTGATCTAAGTCCTGTTAATGTTATTTTTGATCAAAATTTACATGTTAAAAAGATTATTGATTGAGATAATGTTAGTATTGGTTCAAAGTATCAAGACCCAGCATATGTTTTTTGACTATGAATCAATTTTGGTTCAGAAAAGAAAACATTACAACAAATAAAGTATGAAGCTAATATCTTTAAAAAGATAATGAATTATAATAATAATGATTTGAATAAAATTAAAAAGTGAATTTATAAAGTTATTAAAAAAGAAATGAAAAAGCATTATAATCAAATTAAAAATGACAAAATTTTATTAAATTGATATTTTGAATGCATCAGATGAGTCAAGCAGCAATGGAATATGCTATGAAATTAAAAAAATTTTGAAAAAACTACAATTAACTTTTTATTTTTACTGTCTATTTTATAGCTATCATCTCATGTTGCTAAAGAAACTAATTTTGATATTTTCAAAGAAAGAGAAGTACAAAATATTTTTAATGAAATAAATAAAAATGCCTCGTGAAATCTTTCGATATTTATCTTCCAAAAATCGATACGAAGCATTTATTTAAACTTTAAGGTAAGTGTTGCACTTATAACTTATAGTTTTTAAAACATTGATTAGGATAATTTTAACTTTTAAAATAAGAAGACTTATTGCTATTTTCCTTTCTTATTATGTAATAATTTTAATGTTAATAGAATAACAGCACAAGTTAAACTAATTGAATTAACAACAATTAGTGCTGGTTGCAATTCATTAAATCCAGTTGCAATTTGCATACTAGTTGCCACAATTCAAAAAATACAACTTGAAATATTAATCGTAATCATAATTGTTGATATGTCTTTGGCACTATTTGTTTTAATAACTTTCACAATTTGTGGAATTAAAATACTTGCTGTTAATAAACAACCAATGCCACTTAAAATATAAATTGCTATTTGCATATTAAATTAATCCTTTCTATCTTTCATGATCTCATAAATGTTTGATTGAGAAATATCATTTTGATTTTTTTTGCCTTTTCATTTTTTACAATCTTCACCATAATAATAAATATTATGAATTTTAATTGCTAGAATAATTGCTGCTCATAAAGCACAAGGGACATTAGCAGCAATAACAATTGAATCTTTTAAAATTGTAATTAAATCTTGATTACCATTAAAAACTAAATCTAAAATTCCTCAAATAAATCAGAGACTATTAGCTAAAGTATAAAAACTAAAAGTAAGCACTGATACACCATTAGTTTTTTTACTTTTAAGAGTTTTTAGTGATTGTGGTAAAAAAGCAATAATAGCAATGCCTGTACCAAAGAAACCAATTCCCATTACTAATCAAAAGAGACTTGAATTGATTTTTTCTTGATTATTTAAGATGCTATTAAATCACATTATTTATTTCCTCAATTTCTTGGTTTAATTCTAGTTCAATTTGATTAATTTGTTTTTTACTTTTATTAGCATATTCACCAAATTTACGAATATTTTGAACTTTAATGAAAATAATACAAGAAACACCAATCATAGTAACAGTATACGGAAGAATTATTGTAATACTTCAAATAATGATTTGACTTATTGCAGCATTTTCTGGATGCATAATTGGTAAAACAATCGAAAGAATTGCTAATAATAAAAATAAAAAATTAGCTAAATTATAAATAATATAAGCTTTTAAAGAAATTTCTTTAGTATTTTTTGTTTTAATAGTTTTAATTGTTTGAGGAATAAAAGCAATTACTCCAAAAAAACCTGCTAAATATCCAATAATTGCAATAAAAATTGTCATGATTTGTTTCCTTTATTATATTTTTCTTAATTATAATCATTCTTTATTTAAAAAAATTAATTTAATTAAAAAATTTTAAAAAATTTTTTTAAATGAATTTACAAACTCAAGCAATTTTACTAAATTGTTTTTTTATTTAATTTGAGATTAAATAATTATTGATAATTTTAATAATTAATGTACTTAAAATATAGTGTTAGGGTAATAAATTATACTCTGATTTTTTTTAAATAAAAGACTTGTTACAGTATTTTTTTAAAAGTAATATATTAAAAACATTCTATGAAATTTTTAGAAAGGAGAATGTCTGATGAAAAATGTTAATATGGTTTCTATTGATTTAGGAACAAAAAATTTGATTGTTAAAGTTAATGATCAAATTGTTTATGACCAACCTTCTATTATTGTTTTCGATAATGAAAGTGGTCAAGTATTTATTGGTGAAGAAGCATTAACTATGCGTGATAAAACACCAGTTAACAAACTTGTTAGAGAACCATTAGCAAACGGAGTAATTTCTGATGTTAATGCTTTGATTGCATTGTTAACAGAAATTTTTGTTAATATTGTTCAAGTTAATAACAAGAAAATTTGAAAACGAGGTAGTTTCTGAAAGAATTCAGTTGTTTTAGTAGCAGTTCCATCTAAAATTTATCGTTTAGATGAAGATGTATTAAGACAAGCATTACACGGAAAGCAACCTGCTAGAATTCCTAGTTTTAGTGAAAAGTTTAGAAGATACGAATACTTTAGTAAAGTTATGAATGCTGAAAAAATTGTTATTATGCCAGCTGTTAAGTTAGCAACAATTGGAGCTGGAGTTTCAATTTGAGATTCACAAGGCGCATTTTTACTTGATATTGGAGCTGGAACTTCTGACTGTTCAATCGTTGCTACTGGTGACATTATTGTTCAAGATTCAGTTAATGTGGCTGGTAATACAATTGATAGTGCAATTCAAAAGTATTTAGAAGATATGCATTATGTTTCAGTTACTAGAGAACAAGCAGAAAATATTAAAATTGAAGTTGGAATTAATATTGAAGGTCGTGATGACTTAAAAGAAATTGATAAACAAATTACTATTTATGGTAAAAGTTTAAAAACTGGTACTCCAACAAAAATTATTTTACAAAAGGCAGAAATTCAAAAAATTATTATTGAATCAATTGAACCAATTGTTGATCTTTGTAAATCAATTATTCTTCGTTCTGCAGCAAGTTTTGCTAAAGTTATTCAAGAAAATGGTTTAATTTTAACAGGTGGTACTTCTTTATTAAAGAACATTGATGTGTATTTAAGTCAAAGATTAAACCTTGAAAAAGTTATCATTGCTCCTGAACCAAAGCATTCTGTAATTAAAGGAACAGAGATTTACGAAATGTATAAAAATGATTTATATGATAAAGAATTTATTAGACCAAGTAGATAGGGAAGGAGAATTTTAAAAAATGACACAATTTAAAAAATGACAAATTAAAAAAAGCCGTACTTTTAATGATTCCATTGCAGGATATGAATGATTATGTATGGATGTTGGTACGGAAAATATGAAAGCTCGTTATGTTAATACTGGGTTAAGATTTGATGAACCTTCTTATATTGCTGAAGATTATGAAAAAAATCGTGTTTATTTTGGTGAAGAAGCTAAAGCTTTAGTTGATAAGACTAATGAAAATATTATTATTAAGCGACCAGTTCGTGATGGTAATATTGCCGATCCACAAGCTTTAGAAAGAATTCTTATTAGAATTTTTGATCATTTCAAAATTTCAAAAGCAACAAAGAAAAAGTTAATTGTAATTATGGCAACACCAAGTGATATTAATCCTGTACAAAGAGCAGCATTAGAAAGTATTGTAACAAAATTAGGAGCTAGTCGTGGTTTTGTTCAAGAAGAAGTAAAAATGTCAGCTTTAGGTGCCGGACAAGATATTTTTGGAACTTCAATTATGTCTGTTGACATGGGTGGAGGCTCAACTGATATTGCAGTAATTAGTAAAGATTCAATTTTACATTCAACTTCAAGTTATTGTGCCGGTGATTACTTAACAGAAAAAATCCGTGAACATATTCTTAGAACTAAAGCTGTTCATATTGGATTGAAAGAAACTGAAGAATTAAAGAAAGCAATTGCTTCTTTAGTTCCTGGACCAAATGAACAACCTTATCGTGTTAGTGGATTATTAATTCCTAAAGATAGTGCAAAATCAGGAGAAGTGTTAGCAATTTCTAAAACAATTTATGTTACACCAGAAGAAATTCGTGAAGTAATGCAACGTGAATTCCGTGAACATATTATTCCAGCAATTAGAAAAGTATTAAGAATTTCTACTGAAAAAGCACTTGGATCAGTTGCTGATTTGAAAAAATTAGGTAAAGGAATCACAATTTCAGGTGGTGGAGCTTACATCAGAGGAATTGATAAATTCATTCAAGATGAACTTTCAAAAGAATATCATTTAGAAGCTTATGACGAACACGGAAACATTGTTTCTGATGAAGTTTATGAAGGTGATGAATTTGAAGTTCGTTGTTCAGCAGAGCCATTATATGATGTAATTAATGGTTGTGTAAAATACCGTGATGAAATTTATCGTGAAATTTTAGAAGAAAAGAAATTTAATCTATTTAGAAAATCAAAAAGTAGTATTTATCGTTTAAGATAGTAATACTTTAAAACAAGAAACTCTTATTATAAACGATAAGAGTTTTTTTTATTTTAATTAGAAATTTTTTTCTTTGTCTGATGCTAAAAAGCAAATTATTATTTAAATTACTATATAATTAAAAATAGTTAAAAAACTGAAAAAAAGATAATGGGAGTTTTAAAAAAATATGAATATCATAGCTAGTTATAAAACAGATACTGGTACTTTTAGAAAAAATAATCAAGATTCTTTATTATTTTTAAAAAATAAAACTGGTCAAGTTTTAGCTGTTGTTTGCGATGGTTTAGGTGGTCATAGTTGTGGTGATATTGCGAGTTCAATGGCAGTGTCTTTATTAAAAGAATTTTTTAATGAAACAAAATGATTAAGATTACAAACTGATGAACAAGTACATCAATGATTAAATACCAGTGTTCTTAAAATTCAATCAGCTATGAATCAATATAGTCTTAATAATGAAGAAGCAAATGATATGGGTACAACAATGGTAATTACCTTAATTACTAATCGTAAAGCCTATTTAGTTAATATTGGTGATTCAAGAATATACTTATTTAATAATCAAGGTTTAAAACAATTAACTTCAGATCACAATATTTTAAATTTATATTTAAAAAATAACCCAAAACAAGTAGCAGATGTTGATGTTAATCAAACTTATTGAAAAGCATTAACAAGTGCCTTAGGACCAATTAAAAATTTAACAATTGATATTTTTGATTTATCATTTGAAACTCCATCTTATTTTTTATTAACAAGTGATGGTGTTCATGACTTTTTAGAAGAAACAGAAATTACTCACATTTTAGAAAAAAATAATAGTTTAAAAGCAAAAGTTAAAATGTTAATTAAACAAGCAATAAATAATGTTTCAACTGATAATTTATCGGCAATATTAATGTTAGTTAAAGATTAAGAATGAAATAATTACTTTTTAAGCAAAAATAAACTTGTTAATAAAATTTATATTAATATAAGTAGTATATTAGTAATATTTTAAAGAAGGTTTGATTTTTATGTTTAAAAGATTACAAAAAAAGCAAATAAAAAATTTAAAACGCAAATATCATAAGTTATTGAAACAAGGCAAAAAAATTTTTGCAACTTGAGATCAAAAAAGTAAACCACCAGATAAGTTAATTGTAATTCAAAAACAATTAAGGCAATTATATCAAGAAATTGAACAGCAAAAAATTGATGATGAATTACAATTTTTTGCTGAAAATCCCGAAGTTTATCAATTTTTACCTAGTGAATGAACATAATTGGTGCATTATGAAAACAAAAGAAATAACTAAAAAATTAAATAATCGTTATCAAATTGTTAATCAAATTGGCGCAGGTGGAATGGCAAAGGTTTATCAAGCGGAAGACTTATATTTAAATCGTAGTGTTGCAATTAAAATTATTAACCTAGACACTAATAAGATTGATGATTTGAATAAAGAACGCTTTTTACAAGAAATTAAAGCTGTATCACGAATTAGACATCCTAATGTTATTTTAGTTTATGATATTTTTATTGACCAAAAAAATTGATGTTTAGTATTGGAATTATTAAAAGGCAAAACTTTAAAAGAATATTTAAGTAATATTGGAGTTTTAAGTGTCAATGAAACATTAAATATTATGCAAAAGATTTTATTAGGTGTTAATGCTTGTCATCAAGTTGGAATTATTCATCGTGATTTAAAACCCGATAATATTTTATTAACTGATAATGGCGCAATTAAAGTTTTGGATTTTGGAATTGCCATGATTGATGGTAAGGAAGTTAAAAAACATGCTCATCAAGTTGTTGGAACAATGAAATATATTGCTCCAGAAGTTGTTAAATTTGAACCAGCAACAGTCCAAAGTGATATTTATTCTTTAGGAATTATTTTATATGAATTATTAACAGGTCGACCACCATTTTTTCATAAAAATCCTCAACTACTAGCGAACAAACATATTAAAGAACCAATGCCATTAATTCGTGATTATAATCAAAAAATTCCTCAAAGTTTAGAAAATGTTATTATTAAAGCTACTAGCAAAAATCCTAAAAATCGTTATCAAACCATTAATGAAATGGCACAAGATTTATTATCTTGTTTAAATTCTAATCGTCGAAGTGAAAAACCTTTAGCTAATAAACAAAAAGTAATAATTAAAAATAAAGGAATCAAAATTAATAATTTAAATTTCTTTTTACCTTTCTTTTTAAAAAAATGATTTTTAGTTTTCATAAGTTCATTAATTTTTTTAATTCTTATTGCTGCGATATTAATTATTGTGCTTTAATCATATTATAAAACTTTAAAGGAGTGATTTATGAAGTTAAAACAAGGTATTGTCATTGCTGTTGCTAATAATTATGCTGATGTTAAAGTTAATGATAAATTCTATCAAGCGCATATTAGACAAAAAATTAAGACGAATGGTGCTTTATTAGTTGGTGATCAAGTTGGTTTAACGATGATTGATGATAATCAAGCAGTTATTGAAAAAATTTTTCCAAGAACCAATGAATTGTATCGTCCAAGAATTACTAATATTAATCAAGTTGTTATTGTCAATGCTTTAACAAATCCAACTTTTAATACTTTGATTTTAAATAAATTATTAACATTGTTTAATTTTTATCAAATTGATGTTATTTTAGTATTTACTAAAACTGATTTAGTTAAAAAAACTGATTCAGTTTGAAAGAAAATTGAATATTATCAAGCATTAAAATATCCTTGTTATTTTGTTTCCAATAATAATCAAGTTGGGATTAAAGAATTAAGAACAATTTTTAAAAACAAATTTTCATTGTTAACAGGAGTTTCAGGTGTTGGTAAGAGTTCTTTGTTGAATAGTTTAGAACCAGGTTTGAATTTAACAACTAATGAAATTTCTCTTACTTTAAAACATGGTAAACATACAACAACAACAACGAAACTTTATTTCTTACTAGATGGAATTATTGCCGATAGTCCTGGGTTTATGGTTTTAAAATTACAAGGTTTAACAAAGTTTGATTTAGCATTAAATTTTCCTGTTATTAAAGAATATGTTAATAAGTGTAAGTTTAATAATTGTTTACATCAAAATGAACCTGGATGTGCCGTTATTAAAAATTTAAATGATAAATTAAATAAATATTTTTACCAAGATTATTGTAAAATCTTATTAGAATTTATTAATTTACATTAGTAATAAAAGATGAAAGGTAAAATATGGAAAAAGATACGACAATTGCTGTTAGTATTTTGACAGCTGATTTTTTAAATTTAAAAAATGAACTTGATCGAATTATTGCTGCTAAAATTCCTGCTTTGCATTTTGATGTTATGGATAATAATTTCGTTCCTAATTTATCTTTTGGCCCAAAAATTCTTGCTGATGTTAGTAATTATTTAAAAGATAAAGCAGTTATGATTGATTGTCATTTAATGATGCAATTAAAGCCAAAAGTTAAAGTTAAAGACTTTTTAAAACCTTTTATTATTTCAGGAGTTAATAGTATTACTTTACATTATGAAGCAATGAATAAAAAACAATTATTAGAGTTTATTAATTGAAAGAATGCTGGTTTTAAAAAAGGTTTAGCAATAAAACCAAAAACACCAATTAAAGTTCTTTTTTCTGATTTAGCAAATTTAGATTATGTTTTAATTATGAGTGTTGAACCAGGTTTTGGTAATCAAAAATTTATTACTGGCTCTTATCAAAAAATTAAAACTTTAAAACAATATTTAGTCACAAAAAATTTCAAAGCACCAATCATTGCTGTTGATGGTGGTATTAATGATAGTACTGCTGCTTTATGTATTGAAGCGGGTGCTGATTATTTAGTTTCAGGTAGTTATTTACTTAATAATCAAACATCAATTACTGAACAATTAGAAAAAATGTGAAAATAATGCATAAAAATTCGCAATTGGTTATTGTTTGTCGTGATATTTTAGTTGATTGAAAACAATTTTTTCAACCAGTTTATGTTGGTGTTGAATCAGGAACAATTGCTTTAATTAAAAATAAGTTACCAATTAATTTTGTTTGTGGTGATTTTGATAGTATTAATGACAAAGATTGACAATTAATTAATCAAGCACAAGAAAAAGCTAAGTTTAAGATTTTCAAAGTTAATCAAGCAAAAGATTATCTTGATAGTGAATTAGCAATTACGACAGCACTTGAATTAAAATTACCATTTCAACAAATTGTCATTATATCTAATGGTAATCGTTGAGATATGTTATTGGCACAAATTAATTTTTTACGAAAATATCAACAATACCAGCCAATTTTAATTGATCAAGAAAATTATCTTTTTACTTTAAAAGCAAAAAGTAAATTTATTTTTTCGAAAAATCTTTTGAAATATCATTATATTTCTTTTTTTTGTCTTAACAATCAAAAAGTTATTTATAACTTTACGGGTTGCAAATACTACTCAGGAACTGATATTATTATTAATAATCAAGATGTTTTAGCTATTAGTAATGAATTTGATTTAAAAATGAATCAACAGCCAACAATTGAAATTAAATCAGGTGATTGTATTGTTGTTTTATCAAAAAAATAATTGATTAATTTACAAATACTTTTAACAAAATCATATTAAGTAATAAGGAGCAAAGTTATGAGTCTTTTTGGTTTTTCAATTGATTTACATTCAGCAACAAAAGCACAATTAACTAATTATATTGAATTATTAGCAAAATATCAAAAACAATTAATTTTTACTAGTTTAGTTGGTTTTGCTAATAATCAAGAACTATGAGAAAAATTAGCTCAAGTAACACAATTAGCAAAAAAATATCAAATGTTTGTTTATGCGACAATTGATCAAAAGTTTTTAGAAAATTACAATTTAACTTATAAAAAAACAAAGGAATTAATTAATTTCTTTAAAAACAAAGGTTTAGCAGGAATTAAATGTGATCAGGCATTTGATTTAACAACCCAAACTAAATTAACTTATAATAACCAAGAATTTAAAATAATTATTAATGGCAGTCATAATTTAATTAATTTAGATAAATTAGTTTTAGAATACCGAATTAATAATAAGAATGTTATTAGTTGTTATAATTTTTATCAACAAAGATATACTGCAGCTAGTGTTGATCAGTATTTAATTAATCAATATGAAAGTCATATTAATAATATTCCTTTTGCTGGATTTGTTAGCGATAAACAAGGGTGTAGCCTTGAAATTCATCGTGATTGACCTTTAAGTGCTCAAATTCATCATCTAATTGCTTTAGGAACAGATGTTATTATTGTTAATCAATTTGTTTCCGAAACAGAATTAAAGTTAATTACTAATATTGCCCAAAAAAAAGTAACTTTAGCAGTAGATATAATTGAAGATATTTCTGAAGTAGAGCGGAAAATTTTGTTTGATGATAAAAATCATTTTGTTCGTCCTGATTTAGCACAAGATTTGTTTATTAGTCCTATTAGAAATGAAGTTGACAAGATTAAGGTTAGAGCAACAAACCAAGAATATTTTGAAGTTGGTGATGTTATCATTTGTAATGAAAACGCTCTTATTGATTGTGGTCAATTACAAATTGTTACAAAACGAATTAAGAATGATGGAATTAGAAATTTAGTTGCTAAAATTAAAGAACCTTATCGTTCTCATTTTCTTTCTGAATTAAAAGCAACAAGAAGTTTTAAGTTTATTGCATAAAAAATAATTGAAAGGCAAAAATGAAAAAATTTATTATTGAAAAAGATTTTTGAGATGTTTTTCCTGAAGCTAAAATTGGTGTTGTTATTTGTTATGACATCAATAACTCATTATTAAATCAAGAAAAGTATCAAAGTATGATTGATGAAGCACAGAAGCAAGCAAAGAAGTTTTTAACTAAAGAAAATTTTAGTGATAATGAAGTTATTAGAATTTGAAGAGATGCTTATCAAAAATTTAAAACTAAAAAGGGTGCTCGATCATCAATTGAAGCATTATTAAAAAGAGTAAATAATGATAATAAAATTAACTCTATTAATCTCAATATTAATTCAAATTGATGAAAACAAAGCAGTATGAATTGCTAAGAAATATATTCATCCACAATTATGTAGATTAACACCAGCTGAAAAATCAAAAGGTATTAAAATCGATGTTAATAATCATGATTATATTCTCAAGAGGCTATATACTTTAGGTCTTGTTGAAGATTATATGTATGAGATTATGACTAGCATTAAAGATGCCATTGGGAAATATGTTAAAACACAAGAAGTTTTAAGTGGTAAGACATTAACTTTACAAGTAGAAAAATATAGCGATCAATGTTATAAAAAATATCTTGCTGAAAAACAAAAAATCAATAAACCTAAAGCTAGTAATTCCATTCAATGTAATCAACGACAGCATTTAAATATCAAGAGATAGAGTTACTTTTAACCTAATATCTTTATGTGATTTATCACAAAGAAAATGTTTTACATTTTTCTATAGTAAGTATTGAAAACTGTTAGGTACTAAAAGTTTGCTGAAAGCAAACTGCTTGTTTTTCCATTGTGACAGAACCTCCCACCGCCCTTTTGATTGTGTAGCAGTTAAAGTTTTAAAAGGGTGACTTTAGGGATAGAAATGTGATCAATATTTTATAGCCCGAACAACAATTTTAAGGTATGTCAAATATGCTGGTACAAGAAATGCTGTAACTAATAAAACAATTATTCATGGATTTCGGTTACATCAAAGTAAATGGTATTGGCGTTGATACAACAAAAAGTTCAAGTAACCTTTATTTTGTTTTTAACAATGAGCAAAAAATGTTTGATTATATAAATCATTATAATCGTAAAGAAGTTTTAATAAAATTAAATTTGATGTACAATACTTTGCAAAAAGAACATAACAATAATCCTTGATTAATTGGATTTGAAAAGAAACATCTAAAAACACCTTGATTAGTTGAAACTGTTAAAACTTATAGTCCAATCTTATTCCAAGAATGAGGGATTGCTAGTATTGGGAAAGTTAAAGAAGAAACCCCCTAATGATGACTTGGAATTACATTTTAACATTAAAAACGAAGTCTATTAATTTAAAAGAAATTTTTGATTAAGATAAACTTAATCAATGAGCTAATAAAGTTATTAATGAAGAAGTTGTTTGGCAAAAATCACAATTAGGAAATAATTCTGGGATTATTAGTGCTGTTGTTCACTTGGATGAAAGAAATATTCATATTCATTTTTATTCATTTTCTTTATACTCAAAGTCAAAAATACAGCACACAAAGTTATTTGATAATAAAAGAGATTTAAGTAATCAACAAAAATCTTTTTGATAATGATCAAAAGACAATATTGATGAAACAATTGAGAAATATAAACCTAAAGCAAAAAACTGGTGTTAGTAACAAAAACTTTAAACAATGACACCAAGAACAAAGAGTTTTAATGAACTTGGAAACTTTAAAATTGCGAAATCAAAATCTTGTTAATAAAGGAATTTATGATAATTTGCAACAACAAAAGGAACAAGTTTTAAAATATCCTTGCTATGGATTTTACTCATGAAGAACGTATGTTACTACAGTCATTATTAAATACTTTAGATAACATTCAGCATTATCATTTCTTATTCTCTTTAGTTAAAGATAATCAGTAAAAAATTAACTATCAAGAACAAATTACTTTATGACAAAATAAGACCAAAGATTTGTAGTTATTAATTGCTCCTATAATTTTTAACATCCATTAGTTATTTTAATTTTGAAGTAGATAATTTAAAGTTTTTAGATATTTTTATTAATTTAAATTGCGTTAATTGTTGACTTATTTTTAAAAATATGTTAGATTCTATATATAAAAATATAAATATAAAATAGAATCTATTATATATTTTGAAAAAGGAGAAAATAATGAATTACCAAAAACCAACAAGTAAAACTTTGGGAACAATATTACATGAAAAAAAAGCTGGAATTATAGTTGTTAATGACAAATATCAAAGAAAAATAGTTTGAATCGAAAAAAGTATTAAAAGAGATTTAATTAGAAGTATTTTTTTAGATATGCCCATAGGAACAATTATTATTTGAAGTACATTTAAAGATGGTTTACCACAGGAACAGATTATTGATGGTCAACAAAGAATTAGTACGATAGAAAGTTTCATTAAAAATGAATTTGAACTAGATAATGAAACTCTATTAAGCATAGTAAAAAATAAGTTAATAGGAAATACAATAAGAGTGGCTGCTAACAGTGATTCTAAAGCTTCAAAACTTTTAGAATCTAAATTTAAAAAAGCATACTTTAAGGATTTACCTGATTTTTTGCAAAAAAGAATACTAGATTATACTTTAAATATTACTTTAGTATATAGTGAAGATGAACAATACATTAGAGATTATTTTAGAGTGTTACAAAATCAAGAAAAATTAAAAGCCGGAGAAATTTTGCATTCAATTCCAAATGTTTTTATTCATAATTATTTAGATAGTGGCGACATTACAAAGTTTTGTGAAGTTATTAATTTTAATGATATAAGAAGAGGGTTTGTTAAACATTTTACTGTTTTTACAGGTATAGTTCTTGATAAAACTAGAATAGGTCAACCTGATAAAGAAATTATTAAATTAACTAGTAAAATAAAATTAGAAGATTTAGAGAATAATGAAGAGTTTAATAATGTTATTCAAAAAATTAGATTGGATCTAAATAATTCAACATTAGAAAATATTAATAAAAATAATGATGGACTTTTGAATGTGTTGGGTTTTAAAATATTATTATTATCTTATTTATTCAATGATAATGATGATTTTTTAAATTTATCTTTAGATAATAAAGCGAAATTAATTAAAAAAATCACAACAGTTGCTGGATACTGAAATTCTAAAGATGCTAGTCAAAAAATACAAAAATTAGCAACAAAATTAGAAGAAATTAAAAGTCACGACAAAGACACCATGCTAGAGGCAGTAAAAGAATCCTGATTATTATCAAAAACAACTCATAACAAAACAGAAATTAAGAATAAGTTTGAAAAAATTAACTATTTAATAGACTTTTTAACACAAAATCCAAATTTTGATTTAAAAATAATTTAACTAATGAATGTTAAGAATTACAGGAGTTCAAAATGCATAGCGAGTTTTACCTAAATAATAAATTTATAAGTATTGAAGAAATTAATCAGTTATTTTCTGATGGAGAAAAGATTAAAGATTATTTATCAAAAAATAATTTAAAATGTGGCTATCATTTAGATTGTCAAGCAATATTAGTTTCTGCTATTTTGAGTAAAAATAATCTTGTTTATTTAAGGTCAAAAAGAAAAAGTGATCATTTAAATAATTGTCCTTTTCATGATTTAGCTAGACTAAAACAAAAATTAATTAAAAATCGAACTCTTAATTTTTTAATTAAAGGATTACCAAAAAGAACTGTAAATATAGATGAAGAAGAGTTTAATAAACTGATTGCTAGTAAATACACAGGACCTTACTTAAAACTAGCTGAATTATTTGATTTATTAAAAAATGATCCTGAATTAGGTTTTCTAAAAGAAACTAGTTTTATTAATCCTGATTATTGTAAAGAATGATATGAAAAAAGTCATAGTATAGAAAATAATGCTGTTCTTTTAACAGGTATATTAAATAGGAAATTTTATTCTTGCATTCTTGGAAAAAAATGCGAATCAAATTATGATTGTCAATTAAATCATGAACCAAAAGATTACAAAATTGAAATACTTGAAAAGGATATAGAATTTCATATATCAGTATCAAAGGAAATATATGACTTAATTAACTGTGGAAATAGCAGAAAGAGGTTATTTAATTCAGAAAATCTTAAAACATATCATGTTCTTGCTAAAATTAATGAAATGAAAAATTCTAATTTATCAAATAAAAGATTTTATACGAAGCATAGTAAAAAAGTTAATCATGTTGTAAAAAACAAAAAGTTTGTTGAGTTAATTGAAGAATAATTGTTTTTATAATATAATATCTTGTTTTAAAAAAACAAGATATTATAATTAATTTATGGTCTACATCTTTCACATTTATGTGATTGCTTAATGTATGTTAAACATAGTGAGATAGTATAAACTATCTCTTTTTTATTTTAGAAAGGAAAATAATATGAAAAAAAGAATATACAATCCAGGACGTTTGAATTATTAATTATATTGTATCTTATAAAACTAAAGAAAAATTTTTTTGCCCTTTTATTATTACAGATATTATTAATGGAACTGTTTATAGTATACCCTTAACATCTTATAATAATAATCGTTATCGGCCAGATTTAGGTGATAGTCTTATTTAAAACTAACTTTTTAGAAAAAGAATCAATTATCAAGTTATATCAAGTAACATATCTTAAAGAAAATTTTTTATACGAAAAATAGCACTGTTGAATTAGAAATTGTTAAAGATATTAATCAAAAGATAGATAGTAATACCAAACAATATTTAGCAATAAAAAATACTAATGCTATTTTTCGGGAATATGTTATTGAACGGCAAAACCAAAAAATTATTAGTTTACAACAAGAAATTACGCAAATAACAAATGAACTAGCAATAGTTAAAGCACAATTAATTTTAATTCAAAAAGATTGCGAACTATTATTTGAAACTGCTAATAACTTAATTAAAAACCTTGAGTTAAAACTTGAAAACTTACAGCAATAATTAACTTTGACCCAATAAATTTGAATAGCTAGAGGCTATTTTTTTATTTTAGAAATAATAATATTGGCATTAGTGCTGAAGGTGATATTTTTCATATTGTTAAGTGATTATTAGGTTATGGATCAAAAGCATTTCATTATCAAACTTTTAAAAATATGTTGTTATTACGAACTGCAGAAATTAATCAACTAGATATTATTAAATATTTAAAAAATGAATATCACTATGAAAAATCAAAAGAACAACGCTTTTATTGAAAAAGTTATTGAACTTTTAAAAAGCAACAATTATATGTCCCTCAAGGCAGTATTGTTAAGGCTGAAACTAAAAACTATTTTTCTTGATGGAATCATCGTTAGAAGATTAGGTAAATTAAATAAATTATTAAAGCAACTAATAAAGTTGATTTTTTGTTTTATTCAGAATAATTATTTTTTATGATTTTATTTTTGATTGATGTTATAATTTTAAAGAATTGAAAAGACGTTGCTTTTAATTAAATAAAGAAAAATAATATTTATTTAATTAAAACTTTAATCCGTAAAATAAATAATACAGCCAAAAGATAAAATTAACTTGTAAAAACCAATTTAAGTAAGTATAATTTACTAGATAAAAAAGAAATAGGAGCTGATATAAATGCCATCAGTCAAGTTAAAGCCACAAGCAACACCTGATAATGACAAAGATAAAGATAAGAAAAGCAACGAAGAAGCTTTTAATAAAGCGTTAAAGTCTTTTCAAAAAATCTCACAAGAAACAAAACGACAAGTAAAGAAGAAAGAATATTTTGTTTCAAAACGAGTTGAAATGCGTGCTAAGCGAAATTCAGCAAAAAAAACAAAGCGACGTAAGTAATTTGTAACAGCAAATTTGGTAATCATCATCAGTATTAATTTATTGGTGGTGATTTTTTTATATAATTAAATAATATTTTCTTGTTATAATTAAAATTAGAGATTATAGGAGTCAAAAAACTAATGAGTAATCAAGTAAACATTTTTAACGAACAAGGTTTTAATCTTGAAGATTTTCCAAAACTAGCACTAGGAATTTTGAATCAAACTTTAAAAGCTAGTAAAACAAAAGTTAAGAATGCTGAAGTAGCCGTAGTTTTTGTTGATGAAGCTCAAAGCTTACTTTTAAATCGAACTTATCGTAATAAAGATTACATTGCCGATGTTTTATCGTTTGCTAATCAAGATGAAGTTTCTGTTAAAAGTAAAGATATTAGTGATTTAGGTGATGTTTATGTTTGTTATCCAAAAGCAGAACATCAAGCAATTGAGTATCAACATAGTTTAAATCGTGAGTTATCATTTTTATTTTTACATGGTTTGTTACATAATTTGGGTTATGATCATGAAACCAAAGAAGAAGAAAAAGTTATGTTTCAATTACAAAAAACAGTTTTAACAACTTTAAAAATTTTTCGTAATTAAATTCAAAACTAGAAGATAGAAGGATTAAAAGGGATAAATATGAATTTTCAAGAATTATTAAATAAAGCAAAAAAATTACAAACTAATGCTTATGTTCCGTACTCAAATTTTCGTGTTGCTGCGATTGTTATTCTTAAAGATAAAAAAGAAGTTACAGGTGTTAATGTTGAAAATGCTTCGTTTCCAGCAACTATTTGTGCTGAAAGAACAGCATTAACACAAGTAATTACTTTAGGTTATCAAAAGGATGATATTGAAGCTTTGTTTTTAATTACTGATAGTAATAGTTTAGGTTCACCTTGTGGTATTTGTCGCCAATTTATGGCTGAAGTTATGCCGATGACAGCTAAAGTTTATATTAGTAATATTAATAGTAAAGATGAAAAAGATATCAAAATTGTTAAGGTACAAGATTTATTGCCGTTTGCTTTTATATCAGAGTCATTGAAAGGAAATAGTAAATAATATGAGTAATACTTTTAAGGCTGGATTTGTAAGTTTTATTGGTAAACCTAATGTTGGTAAATCAACTTTATTAAATACAATTTTAAAAGAAAAAGTTGCAATTGTTAGTCCAAAACCACAAACAACAAGAGAGCAACTACAAGGGATTTATACTGATGATAGTATGCAAATTATTTTTTTAGATACACCAGGAATTCATAAATATCATAATCAATTGGGACGAATTATGAATAAACAAGCTACGAGTGCTACTAGAGATACTGATGTTATTTGTTTACTAGCGCCGGCAAATGAAGCAATTTCGCCAAACGAAGAAAGAATTATTAAACTTTTAAAAGAACGAACAATGCCAATTTTTTTATTGTTAACTAAAGTTGATTTGGTTAATAAAGTTGAGCTTTTTAATAAAATAAATGAATGAAAAGATTTATTACCTTTTAAAGAAATTATTCCCATTTCAGCAATTAAAGAATTTAATTTAAATGTTTTATTAAAAAATATTTATCAATATTTACCGGAAGGTTCTAAGTTCTTTGATGTTGACATTAAAAGTAATAGTAGTGATCAACAAATTGCTAAAGAAGTAATTCGTGAAAAAATTATTTTTTTAACAAGACAAGAAATTCCTTATAGTGTGGCAGTTATGATTGAAGATATGATTTTTGATAGTGATTTATTAGAAATTTCAGCAGTAATTGTTGTCCAAAGAGAATCACAAAAAGCAATTTTAATTGGTAAAAAAGGTCAGATGATTAAAAGTATTGGGATTAGAGCTCGTGAAGAATTGGAACAAATTTTTAATATTAAAATTATGTTAAATCTTTTTGTTAAGGTAATTGATGAATGACCTAATAATCCGAAAAGTTTAAAAGAATTAGGGTATAGTTAATAATATTTATACTAAGTTTATGAAAAGGGGGCAAATTAGTTGACTTTGGAAATAATTGCAATTATTTTTTCAGTTTTGACACCTTTAGGATCTTTTTTAGGTTCATTTTTACTATTAAAAAAACAAGGAAGACAACAATTAAAGTTATCAATCATAAATAAGATTGAATCTGATTCGCCAGAAAAATTATTAGGTGTTCTTAAGAATAATAAGAAACTATGAAAAGAGATTTATCAGGAGTTAGAAAGTTGAGATAATAACGAAGATAGCTTAAATTAACAAGTGATACAGCAATAAGTTTGATAATGATATAATAAAAAAGAAAGTGAGATTTAAGATTATGAAGAAGAAAATTAATTCTGAAATATTAAATAATTTTATTAATCTGATTATTATAGATGTTGCGACAAAGTATCTTTTAAAGTTAAAAAAAGAAAAGAATAAGCCACCAAAATTAATTGAAAATTATTTAACTAAAGCAATATATTTACTTAATAAATATGAAACAATAAGTATTTCAAAAATGAAAAATACTATTAAAGATATCAATGAAAAGGAACAAAAAGAGTTTGCATTATTATTTACAACATATAAAGAATATGAATGGTTGTGTAAAGAATTAAATTTTGCATATTTAATAATGATTGACGAAGATTTACAAAATAAAACATTAAATTTACTTTATGATAATATTTATGAAATTAAGTTTTTATTTGATAATGAAAAAATAATTACTAAAGAACAAATTGATATTAATTCAGTTATTAAAAATTCTAACACAGAAAAAATTAATGAATTACATTATTATAAAAGTAGTCAATCAATTGGAACGAATGTTTAATTTGTAATATCTTTTATTAGATGTTTTTGTCTTTTTTATTTCTAATAATAACACCTATAATATATTGACAAATATAGTATATAATAATAAAATAACTTAGTTTTTTCAAAAAATGAGATAAAATATTTAATATACTCTTATGAATGACATAAATTTTAATTTGGAGGAATAAAGTGCAAGCAAAAACTGTTTTTTCTATGAAGGAAATTATTAATCATTTAAAAGAATTTGGTTTTGTGTTTCAAGGATCAGAAATATATGGTGGCTTAGCAAATACTTGAGATTATGGTCATTTAGGAGTAATTTTAAAGCATAAAATTAAGTTATTATGATGAAATCATTTTATTAAAAATAATCAGTTTAATATTGCTTTAGATAGTTCAATTTTATTAAATTCTAAAGTTTGACAAGCTTCTGGACATTTAGATAATTTTAATGACCCTTTGGTTGATTGTAAAAATTGTAAATTTCGTTTTCGTGCTGATACATTAATCCAACATTATTTCCCTGATCTTGATTGTGATGGTTGAAGTAATGAAAAATTAGATCAATTTATTGTTGAAAAAAAGATTAAATGTTTAAATTGTCAGCATTCTGATTTTACTAAAGTTAAACAATTTCGTTTAATGTTTGAAACTTATCAAGGTTCAGTTGAAAATCAAGGTAACAAGTTATATCTTCGACCTGAAACAGCACAAGGAATTTTTATTAATTTCAATAATATGAAGAAATTTTATAATAAAAAACTTCCTTTTGGGATTGGTCAAATTGGTAAAAGTTTTCGTAATGAAATTACACCTGGAAATTTTATTTTTCGTACTTATGAATTTGAACAAATGGAATTAGAATTCTTTTACAGTCCAACAGATAGTATTAATTGATTTAATTATTGATTAAAATCAATGCAAGATTTTATTAAAAAGTTAGGAATTTCTGAGCATAATTGTCAATTACATCAACATGATAAAGATAAATTGTCGCATTATTCTTTAGCGACAACTGATATTTTGTATAAATTTCCATTTGGTTGAAAAGAATTATCTGGTATTGCTAATCGTGGTAATTATGATTTAATGCAGCATGCCAAAGCAAGCAAAGCTAATTTTTTAGCGCAAGATAGTACGACAAATAAACTTGTTAATCCATTAGTAATTGAACCATCAATTGGTGTTGAAAGATTATTTTTTGCTATTATTTGTGATAGTTTGATTCAAGAAAAAGTTAAGGATAAGAGTAGAACTGTTTTAAAGTTAAATTCATTTTTGGCACCATATCATGTTGCGATTGCTTCATTGAATAAGAAGAAATTGGGTTCAAAAGCTCAAGCAGTATTTGCGTTATTACAACCAACTTTATTAGATGTAATTTTTGATCAAAAATCTGAAATTGGCAAAGTATATAATTATCATGACCAAATTGGAACATTATATTGTGTTACTGTTGATTATCAAACTTTAGAAGATGAAGCAGTAACAGTTAGAAATCGTGATGATATGGGTCAAGTTCGAGTGAAAATTACTGAATTAAAAAAGTATTTATATCAAAAATTGAATATTTCTTGTTAATAATAAATATAAGGAAGCGTGTCTATGGATCAAGACTTCAGTCAAAAAATTCAACAAATTAAAGAACAAGTTAATATCGTTGATATTGTTGGAGAATATTTAAAATTAACTCGTAAGGGTAATAATTTTTGAGCAATTTGTCCTTTTCATCAAGATTCTAACCCTTCTTTATCAGTGTCACAAGAAAAGCAAATTTATAAGTGTTTTTCTTGCAGCGAACAAGGAAATGTTTTTATTTTTTTACAAAAATACAAAAACATTGATTTTTTAAGTGCTGTTAGAGAAGTTGCAAAAATTGCTAAGATTGATTTAGAGAAATTACATTTAAATTTAACAGAATCACAAAAAATTAAACTTCATCCTTTTAAAATTTTAAATAATTTAGCATTAAATTTTTATCAATATCAAATGACAACTGATTTAGGAAAAGCAGCTTTTAATTATTTAAATGACCGAAAAGTTAGTGAAAAAAATATTAATGATTTTGCTCTTGGATTTGCACCAAGCAAAAATCAATTATTAGAATATTTACAATTACAAGGTTACCAAACTAATGAAATTATTGGTGCTGGTCTTGCTAAAATTACTGATAAAGATAAAGTTAAGGATATGTTTTTTAATCGCATTATTTTTCCGATTCTTGATTTAGATGGTGAATGTTTAGGTTTTAGTGCCAGAAGTTTTATTAAAAATCAAGATAATTTAGAAAAGGCAAATTTTAAGTATATTAATACTCCCGAAACAGAAATTTTTAAAAAAGGTCGAATTCTTTACAATTTGTATAAAGCTAAAAATAGTCTTAATCCGCATAATAAGAGCATTTATTTAGTTGAAGGTTATATGGATGTTATTAGTCTAAGCAGTCAAGAGATTAATAACTGTGTTGCTTTAATGGGTACTAATTTAACAAAAGAACATATTGCTACTTTAAAACAATTTACTAATGATATTATTATCTTTTTGGATGGTGATATTCCTGGTAAAGAAGCAGCAATTAAAATTGCAACTAATTTATTAGCACAAAATTTTAATGTTAAAGTAATTGATAATCAAACAAATCAAGATCCAGATGAATTGATTAAAAATAACCTTGAGCAGTTTAAAGCGATTATTAATACTACTTTACATCCACTTGATTTTGCCATTAATTTTTATCAAGCGAAATATGATTTTAAACAAGATAGTTATCAACTAAAGACATTTCTTAAGCAATTGCAAGATTTATGAAACGCAATTAAAGATCCAATTACAACTAAATTTTACTTGGAAAAGTTAAAAGTTCTTACTAATTTAACAGAAACGGAATTATTTTCTGTTCTTAAAGAATCACAACAAATTGTTGTTTCAATTGTTGTAAATCAAGTAAACTCAAAACAAAAGCAAAGTAAGCTTATCCCATTATCTTTAAAACAAAAATTTTTAGCATTACAAAAGCAATTATTCTTTTTTTCATTACTTGATTATCAGGTTTATCAAATTTTAGAAAAGGAAAAATTTATTTTTGATGACCAAAGATTAATGAATCTACACTTTTTGATTACAGAAAAATATCAAAGAGAAAAAATTCAACAAATTGATTTACAAGAACTTTTAAACTTATTAAAAGACAACGAACTTCTTCCTTTTTATCAAGAGATTATTAATCAACATCAAAATAAAAAATCTCAATTTACAGCATCAATTATTAAAGATGATATAAAAAATATTAAAAATTATCGGATTGAACTAAAAATTGCTAATTTAAGAAGTCAAATTACTAATACTAGCAACCCTGAAAAACAAATTGAATTACTACAGCAAATGTCAAATTTAAAGAAAAATTTAATAAAATAAAAAAATAACGAAGGAAATGATTTATGAGTCAAGATAAAAAGAAATTTAATTCAAAAGAAGATTTGAAGCACTTTTTAGCAGATGAAATGGCTGCTGGTAAAGAATTATCACAAGAAACAATTTTAACTGATTTACAAAACTTAAACTTAAATGATGAAGAAATTGAGGATTTTTTTGATTTTCTAGAATCAGAAGGTGCTATTTTCATTGATACAATTGATGAAGATGAAAAAGAAATTGAACTTGAAGAAGAAGATAATATTAATTTAGATGATATTACTGTTGATTTACAAGATTTAAATTTAAAAAATACTATGAGTATTTCTAATGATACAAGAAGAAAAGATGGAATTAAATCTTACTTTAATATTTTAGGAACTAGTCAAATTTTAACGCAAGAACAAGAAGTTGAATATGCGAAAATGCTAGAATCTGAAGATGAAGAAGAAAGAGATTTTGCTTTTAAGCAGTTATTTAATTCTAACTTAAAATTAGTTGTTTCAGTTGCTAGACGACATTTAAATCGTGGTTTAGCATTTGAAGATTTAATTCAAGAAGGTAATATTGGTTTAGGTAAAGCAATTTTAAAATTTAATTATCATAAAGGTTTTAAATTTTCTACTTATGCAACTTGATGAATTAGACAAGCAATTACTAGAGCGATTGCCGATCAAGGAAGAACAATTAGAATTCCTGTTCATATGGTTGAAAGAATTAATAAATTAACAAGAATTGAACGACAATTAAATCAAGAATTGGGACGAGAACCAACTCCAGAAGAAATTGCTGAAGCAATGGGTCAAAATATGAATGCTAATCGAATTTTAGAAATTAAAAAATTAGCATCTGATCCAGTTCCGTTGGAAAAACCAATTGGTGATGAAGATGATACTCATTTTGGTGATTTTATTAAAGATAAAAATATGTTATCACCTGATGAAGCTGCTGAACGTCATTGATTACGAGAACAACTTGACCAAGTATTTTTTGAAGTTTTAACTAGACGAGAAGAAAAAGTTATTAGAATGCGTTTTGGAATTTTACCAACAAAGTTACGAAGAATTGTTGAACTTTGCGAAGATGAAACAGAACAAAATGAATTAAAAGAAGTAATGAGCGAATTGCATTTACATTATGATACTAGTTTAGATAAACCAGAAGTGATTCGTAATAAAGTAATTTACAAACAAATTAGTAAATATGATACATTAAAAACTTTAGAAGAAGTTGGACGAGAATTCTCTGTTACCAGAGAAAGAATTAGACAGATTGAAGCAAAAGCAATTAGAAAATTAAAACATCCATCAAAATCAAAATTAATTAAAGAGTTTTATAAAGGTTAAAAATGAAACTTTTAGATTTGATTAAGAAAATTGAAAATACTTTTCCATTAAAAGATGCGTGTGATTGAGATTTTGTTGGTTGACAAATTAAAGCAACTAAACAAAATATTGAGATTGAACAAGTTTTAATTGCTTTAGATGTTACGAGTGATGTGATTGACATAGCAATAAAAACAAAGATTAAATTAATTATTTGTCATCATCCATTTATTTTTGCTAATAATCTTAATGATAAAACAGTGAGTCAAGTAAAAAAATCATTGTATCAAAAATTAATTAAAAATGAGATTAATGTTTATGTTTTACATACAAATTTTGATAAACATCTTAATGGTATGAATTGATTAATTGCAAAGGATTTAAAATTTAGTAATATTAAATATTTTGATCAAGAAAAATTAACTGTGATTGGTCAATATTCAGACTTGACTTTATTTGAAATAATTAAAAATCTTAAAAATTATTTTGGTTTTGATCAAGTTAAAGTTATTACTAATGATTTAAAAACTAAAATTAATAATGTCCTTTTATCTTCTGGTGCTGGTGGTAGTGTTATTGAAGCTATGCCAAATAATCAAAATATTGATCTTTTTATTACTGGTGAAATGAAGTGACATCAAGAATTAGAGGCACGAGATAAAAATATTAATGTTATTATTCTTGGTCATAATATGGAAGAAAAATTTGTTGATTTTATTAGTGAGTTTTTATTAAGTGATAATTTGATTAAGAAAAATCTAATAATTAACAAATATTTTTTTCCAAAAGCAAGCTTTGTTTAAGTATATTTGCAAGATAAGATGAGTGCAGCGTTAATAGAAATTTTAGTTATTAGTTGTTTCATCATTCTTATTATTAATATGAAAAATATCAAACCAAAAATTATTCTAAAGATAAATCCTTTTTAAAAGGATTTTTTTTATTTTTTAGTTAATTATTTAATAAGGAGTAATGAAAATGAAATTTAAAGATTGACAATCTGATAAAAAACCAAGAGAAAAAGCAGTGAAATATGGAATTGAGACTTTAAATAATGAAGAACTTTTAGCAATTCTTTTACGAACAGGTACCAAAGAAAAAGATGTTTTAACGTTATCAAAAGATATTATTACTTCTTATCAAGGAATTGAAAATTTTAGTAAAGTTAATTTTAATGATTTAATAAAAATTAAAGGAATTGGTAAAAGTAAAGCTTTAGAAATTGTTGCTTGTTTGGAGTTAGCAAAAAGAATTGAGTTAATTAATCAACAATTTCGGTATTTAAAGATTGTTTTCCCTGAAGATGTTTTTAATTTAGTTAAAAATTATTATGCTAACTTAAATCAAGAACATTTTTATTTATTATTATTGAATAATCAAAATAAACTAATTCATCAAAAGTTGTTATATAAAGGAACAAATGATAGTTTAAAAATTGATATTAAAGATATTTTATATTTAGCAATTACTTATCGAACTAATAAAATTATTTGTGTTCACAATCATCCTAGTGGTGATAGTGAACCATCTTTTGCTGATTTAAAAATTACTAGTAAAATTAAAGAACAATTAAAAAATTTTCAAATAACATTATTAGATCATATTATTATTGGATGAGAAAATTATTATAGTATTAACTTAAATAAGAAATACAACTTTTCTTTATAAAAAACATAATTTTTTTCTTTTTAATATTAAAATTGGAACTATTTTTTCCAAATTATATATACAATTATGTTATTTTTTATTATAATTTTACTAGAATGAGTAATCATTGAATAATGTAGAAGATTAAGTTATTAATAAAAATAAATATTATTAAAATAATCAAGATATAGAAAGAGATAATAAATATATAATGAAAATAAATGGCATCGGTGCTAGTAATGGTATTGCAGTAGGCAAAGTTTTACTATTAAAAGAAGCAAAAATTAAAATTAGTGATAATAAAATTGCTGAAAAAGATATTGCTTCAGAAATAAAAAGATTTGACAAAGCAATGCTAGAAACTAAAAATGATCTTAATGAATTAATTGTTAAAACACAAAAAAAGCTTGGCAGTGAACATGCTGAAATCTTTGAAGCTCATTTATCAATTTTAAAAGATCCAGAATTATCTAATCAAATTAAAGATTTAATTACTAATGAAAAATTTAATGTTGTTAAAGCAGTTGATGTTACTTGCAATAATTTTTATCAACTTTTTAGTGCTTTAGAAGATGAGTATTTACGAGAAAGAGCAGCTGATATTCTTGATATTAAAACAAAGATTATCAATCAACTTTTAGGAATTAAAGATAATGCTTTAAGTGATATTAAGCAAGAAGTAGTGATTGTTGCTAATGATTTAACACCATCACAAACAAGTCAATTAGATCCAAAATTTGTTAAAGGATTTTTATGTAATATTGGTGGTAGAACTTCACACTCTGCAATTATGGCCAGAAGTTTAGGAATTCCTGCTGTTGTTGGATTAAAAGATATTACAACTAAAGTTAAAGATAAAACAAATATTGCTTTAAATGGTAATTCCGGTGAAGTTGAATTTGATTTAGCTGATGAAAAAGTTACAGTTTGAAAAGAACAAGAAAAAAAATGAATTAATTTAAAAACTGAATTGCTTTCTTTTAAAGGAAAGAAAACTATTACTAAGGATGGTTATGAATTTAAATTAGAAGCTAATGTTGGTTCAGTAAGAGATTTGGATTCTGCTCTTGAAAATGATGCTCATGGAATTGGTTTATTTAGAACTGAATTTTTATATATGGAAAATGATAATTTTCCAACTGAAACAGAACAATTTACAGAATATAAAACTGTTTTAAAAACAATGTCAAAGTTTAAAGTTGTAATTAGAACTTTGGATATTGGTGGCGATAAGAAATTAACTTATTGAGATTTACCACACGAAATGAATCCTTTCTTAGGATACCGTGCAATTCGTTTGTGTTTAGATCAAAAAGATGTTTTTAAAACTCAAATTAGAGCATTATTACAAGCTTCAACTTCAGGAAATTTGGCAATTATGTTTCCAATGGTTGCTACTGTTGAAGAATTTAAAGAAGCAAAAGATTTTGTTTTAAAATGTAAGGCAGAATTAATTAAAGAAGGTAAAAAAGTTAGTGATAATATTTTAATTGGAATGATGATTGAAGTTCCTGCTTCAGCTGTTAATGCTGAAATCTTTGCAAAATATGCTGATTTCTTCTCAATTGGAACTAATGATTTAATTCAATATACATTAGCTGCTGACAGAATGTCAGAAAAGGTTTCTTATTTATATCAACCTTATCATCCAGCAGTTTTACGATTAATTAAAATGACAATTGATGGTGCTAAAGCACATGCTAAAAAAATTCCTGTTGGAATGTGTGGTGAAATGGCAGGAGATAAAATTGCGATACCATTATTAGTTGGTATGGGATTAGATGAGTTTTCAATGTCAGCATCAGATATTTTGGCAGCAAGAAAATTAATTAATAGTTTGAATAAAAAAGATATGGAATTATTAGTTGCTGAAGCATTGAAATGTGATAGTCACGATGAAGTTAAAGCATTGGTAACTAAAAAATTAGGTAATCTTTTAGATTAAATTTTACAATATTAAGTGCTATTATTGAAGTATTAAAGAATGTTTAAAAAATAAACTAAATTAAAGGAGAAAAAGTAAATGCTTTTTTTAAAAAAGAAACGAATTGAAGTATATGCGCCAATTTCAGGTGAAGTTATTAGTATTGAGAAAGTAGAAGATCCAGTATTTTCTAATAAAATGTTAGGTGATGGTTTTGCAATCATTCCTAAAAAAGGTAAGGAAACAAAAGAAGCAACATTTATTGCACCAATCTCAGGAGTTTTAACAACAATTTTAGATACAGGTCATGCTTATGGAATTACTGAAAAATCAACTAAAGTTGAATGTTTAATTCATATTGGTATGGATACAGTTGAATTAAATGGTAATGGTTTTAGTGCTAAAGTTCATAAGGAAGATAAAGTTGTTGCTAATGATACACCATTAGTAGCAGTTAATTTAGACACAATGAAAAAGAATAATAAAGATTTAACAACACCGGTAATCTTTACGAAAGAAACAATTGCTGAACAAGGTTATAAGATTAATATTTTAAAATTTGGCCAAGTTAAGGCAGGAGATGTTGTTGCTGAATTAGTAAAAGCCCCTGAACGAGCAGAAATTAGTTAATTTAGAAACTCTAATTTATTTAGTTATAAGTTAGAGTTTTTTAATTATTAAACATAAAAGTTATTTAATTTGATAAAATTATCCTAGATACTAAATTTAGTAATTGGGAGGATTTTAGATTAAAAAATGGGTTTTTGAAAAGATTACTGATGAGTAATATTAATAGTTACAGTAATATTGATGCTTTTCTTGTTTTTTTTATTGCGTTGATTTAAAGTTTATCATATTAGTTATAATTCAGAAAAAAAACGTCATTTTCCACAATGAAGTGATGTAGGGATTATTACCAGAGATAATTATTTACTGCATACTAACTATAATTTTGTTGAAGATAGTAACTCTATTGTGATTGGAATTCATAGTTTAAGATGTGCCAAAGAAGATTTTATTGCTGCAAAAGATTTTTTTGCCGAACAAAAAATTTCATTATTAGGTTTTGATCAACGAAATTGAGGTAAGAATAGTAAATGAAAATATCATAGTTTAGGAACAACTATTGCTGATTTGGAAGATATTGTTAGTGTTTTAAATGAAAAGTTCCCTAATCAAAAGATTTTTTTATTAGGTGAAGCATTAGGTTCAGCTTTTTGTGCTTTAGCGCTTAAACGCTTAGAAGATAAAATTGATGGTGTGATTTTAACTAATTTTATTACAAGTAAGAGGGTAATTAAAATGACACCTAATTTAATTTGTAGAAAAATAATTGGTTTTTTATTTAATAAACAATTAATTTTACCAATTGAATTTGATTTAAAAAAAATTTCTGATAATGAAATTTATATTGATTATTTTAATGAAAGAAATTATCGTCGTTCGAAACAACAAGGTGTTACTGTTGTTTATGGTTTACAAGGAGATAAAATTAGTAAAGCTGTACCAAAAAATATTAATCAATCTACTTGTCCGGCAATGATTATTCAAACAGGTAATGATATTTTTGCTGATTATGATAAAGTAAAAGTAAATGAAAAAAACTGACGTGATACAGTAACTTATCGTTTTTATGATCAAGGGAAACATGCGATTCTTAATGATTTACCAATTCAGACAATTTTACAAGATATTACTGCTTGAATTGTTAAAATTGAACAAGACACAGAAAATAAAAAATTAACAGAAAAAAACTTAAATATGGAACAAACAAAAACAATAACGGAATTAAATAAAAAGAATAAAGTTGATGAAACTGAATTTGAATAGTAAAAAAACTAGTAAATAACACTGGACAAGTAAAAAGTCTTATTAAAAGGAATAGTTTAGTCGATATTCGACTGGAATCATTCCTTTTAATTTTATTTGTGGTCTAAATTTATTATCGATGTTTATTTACCAGTTTTTTAATCTGCAATTACATATTTAATTTCAAATCTAAAATCTTTAAATCAATTAAAATTCATTCCCTCAACATTCAAATAATATATTTTTAATGCAATTTCACCGGTTGTTGTAATTGTTTCATTAGTAATATTAAAACTTGAATAGTTGATTTTAATTGTGTTTTCTCGATAACCTTTAGGAATATTTCAATTTTTTAATTCTGCCAATATGCTTGTTCTAAATTGATTAAATATTGTTTCTTGTATTTGAGAATTATCTTTTAATTGTTCATTAGTTAAAACATATGTAATTGAATTAACAGTTTCACTAAGTAATTCAAAATAATTTCTTCATGCTGGAATTCATCCATCATCATCATTATTTAGATATGCATTTCTTAATGTTTGTAATATTTGTTCTCGAATTCCTAACATTTCAATTGTAACATTTACTTGACCTGTATAGTCGCTGTTATCTGTTTTAGCATTAATTATTGCTGAACCAGTATTAGTTGTTGTTGCAAGAGTGTATGATGTAACTTCAAGATCACTTTCTATTAATCCAGAAGTTGAATTAACAGCTAAAAAGGCAGTGATTATTTGAACATTATTATTAACAGAATGAATTTTTGTAGTTTTAATTAAATCAGCTAAATTTATTTTTCCTATTATATTAATAATTACTGAGATACTTCCTGTGTATTTAGTACTATTTGTTTTTGCTTTAACAATTAATTTACCGGTTAAAGTATGGCTTGATGCTATAAATGAACTGATTTCAATATTGCTTTCTAAGTCAGGATATTTTTCTTTATTATTATTTATGAATACATTAAATGCATCATCTTGTATCATGTTTTCTTTGCCTGGAATGGCAGTTTGATTAAGAGTGTTTAAATTTATTGGTGTTATTGGAATTGTTGTATTTGGTGGTATTGTATTTCCATTATGATTTTTATTAATTCCATAGTAAATTCCTAATCCTGTACCTGTACCAATTAAAATAATTGCCAACATTATCATAAAAGTTTCACTTTTTGTATAGTTTTTTTTCTTACTTTTTTCTTTTGAATGAATTTCATTTTTTATATTTGCCATATTTTTTCCCCTTTGCAATTATTTTTATTAAAGGTGTTAATAATACAGCACGACATTATTTAATTTTTATGTAATTTTTTGAAAAGTCTCTTCTTATTTTTATTGTATCATTATTGAAAGTGAGGTAAAGTAATATTTTTGATTTTTTCGCTAAAAAAATGCACTTATAGTTAATTTATATGAAGTGCATTTAAAATTAGCATTTTAATTTATTATTTAATCCATCATTCCTGCTTGATATAAGTTTTTAAAGTGACCTTTTTGATCTTTTAATTCGTTGAAGGTTCCAATTTGAACGATGCCTTTATCTTTTTCTAAAACAAGAATTTGGTCAACATTTTTAATTGTTGATAAACGATGGGCGATAACAATACTTGTTCGGCCAATCATTAATTTATTAAATTGTGCTTGAATTTCTTTTTCAACAATATTATCTAAAGCACTAGTTGCTTCATCTAAAATTAATAGTTCTGGATTTTTTAAAAATACTCGAGCAATAGCAATTCTTTGTTTTTGGCCACCAGATAAGGTAATTCCTCTTTCTCCTAAAATTGTTTTATATTTGTGTGGTAGTTCTTGAATAAAATCATTTAGATTAGCTTTTTTTGCTGCTGCTTCAATATCTGGAAAAGTTACTCCTTTAACACTATAACTAATATTTTCAGTAAAATCACCATATAAAATTTGTGGATCTTGTTCAATATAACCAATATGGCCTAGATAAGTTTTTAAATTAAGATTTTTTAGGTTGTTGTTATTAATTAAGATTTCTCCAAGTTCAGGATCATAGTAACGTAATAGCAATTTGCTAATGGTACTTTTACCGACTCCTGTTGCGCCAACAATCGCATATTTTTTTCCTTTTTCGAAAGTATAAGAAAAGTTTTTTAAAATTCATGGTCCATCAGATTTATAACGAAAACTAACATCATTAAAGATAATATCACCTTTAATTGAGTCAATTTTAATTGCATGTTGAACTTCAGTAATTTTTGGTTCAGCATTAGTAATTTCATTAACACGAATAATGGCGGTTGAAGTCCGAGCTCAGTTACCAATAAATTGAATGCTTTGAATAATTGGAAAGATTAAAGTATTGACAGAGAGCATAAAGGAAATAATTATTTGTGGTTTAATAATTCCTTTACTGGCAAAAATTAAACCAGTTACTAATCCAACAGTATTAATTCCTGTTAGTAATGTTACTAATAAAGCACGAGTGAAACCATCAAAATTAATAGTTCTTTTGGCTGAATTGTAATATCTTTTGTGGCCATCAATTACACGTTTCATTTCATAATCTTTGGTTCCATTACTTTTAATTAATTGCATTGTTCCAATTCGATCAGTAACATCAGCATTAACTTCAGTATAAACTTTTCTTCATCGGTAGTTTAATAAACGAATGATTTGAACATTTAAAACAGCTAAAATTAAAATCACAATAATGATTCCTAAAACAATTAATGACATTTGTCAGTTAATTGAAAAAGTAACTATAATTCCCCCAATAAATGTCACAACTGAGCTTAAAAATGATAATGGGATTGCTTGCATATTATCACCAATAATTTCAGTATCACTAATTAGTTTTGTTAATGAATCACCAATTTTATTATCTTCGTAATATGACATATCAAGATCTAATAAATGTTTGATAACTTTATTACGATATTCAATTTCAATCTTAACACCAATAACACCACCAGCAACATTTCGTAAATACATTAAAATTCCTGATGCTACTTGTAAAGAAATTAAGATATAAGCTAATTGTAAAATTTTACTTTCAATAAATTCACCATCAATTAAATATTGATTAGTAATTTTTGGCATAACTACTGTCATTAAAGAAGAAAGGATTGTTGCTAAAATCGCAATTGTATAAAGTCAAGGATATTTTTTGAAATATTTAAAAATAGTTCGCAAGAAACCAGATTTTTTAACTTTAATTTCAGAATAGCCTTCTGTTAATTTTTCTCGTTTTTTCTTTTTAGGTCGTTGCTTTTTTTTACTCATATTATATAAATTCCTTTCACTATTTATTTTACTTGTTTTTTATGCCATGTTTGGTAAATTGAATTAAATTCTTCTGTTAAAGGAAGTTTTCTTGCTGCTAAACTTACTTTTAAAATTTCTAAATATTTGCTGAAAGCTAATGTTAAATTCTTTTGTGCTAACTTTCTTAATTCATTAACACCAGAATAATTTCTTTCAGGTGAAATTTTATCAGCTAAAAGAACAATTAATTCTAATTTAGTCATTTTTACTGCACCACTAGTATGATTAAAAATAGCACTAATAATTTCTTTATCTTGATATTTTAAATGATGTTGTAAATATAAAGCACCAGCATAACCATGATAAAGATTAAATGGCGCTGATAAACCTTTTGGATAATATTGTTTAAGATAATTAATTAATTTTTCTTTTGGTCATTGTTTAGCGATGTCGTGATAAGTTCCGGCAATTAAAGCTTTTTCTGGATTTTCATGGTGTTTAATTGCTAATTTTTTTGCAGTTTCGCCAACATTTAAACAATGTTGATAGCGCTCATTAGTAAGATGAAATTTTAATCGTTCTTTGTAATAGACTAAATTATCATTAATATAATTAATGACATCTTGATTTAAAAGATCAATATTTTCTCCAGTACGAATTTTAGAAGAACTAATATTATTAGGTAACTCAAGAGTTAAATTTTGACAATGATATTTTTCCATTAAACTAATACTTGGTTGAAAATTAGGACGATTAATAACAATAAATTTTACTAAAGTAATTAGTTGATGAATATCTTTTCATTTATTTAATGAAAGTAAATTATCAGAGCCAATAATAAAGGAAAATTCAGTATCTGGATACTTTTTCTGAAATGCTTTAATTGTATCAATTGTATAGTTAACTTTTTCTTTTGTTGTTAATTCATATTGATTTAATTTTAGTCAAGAAAAATCTTGAATTGCTAATTTAATCATAGCAATTCTTTGTTCTGTTGTGGCACTAATATTAGTTTTTAAAGGATTTAATTTTGTTGGTAAAATTCATACTTCGTCTAGTTTTAATTTTTTATAGGCTGCTTTAGCAATTTCAATATGTTGATTATGAATTGGATCAAATGTTCCACCAAGAATCCCAATTTTTTTCACTGATACTTTCTCCTTTAATCTTTAAGTTTTAATAAACTTTCTTTATTAAAATGTTTATTATGAATCATAGTAATTTCTTCTTTATATGGTGGTTTATTATTAATTCATGGTGTTTCTAAAATTTTAGTTTTTTTAATAAGTAATGGGTGATAAATGATTTTCATTAAAGCATCAAAACCAATTTTGCCAAGTCCTAAATTTTCATGGCGATCTTTATGGCTATTTAATCCGAATTTTGAATCGTTAATATGTAATGCTAAAATTTTATCAATTCCAATTAATTGGTCAAATTCTTTAATGATATTTTCTAAATTATTAACAATATCATATCCTGCATCATATAAATGACAAGTATCTCAGCAAACGCCAATTAATGATTTATTTTTAACGTTATTAATAATATATGCTAAATCTTGAAAGATACTACAAGTTTCAGAGCCTTTACCTGCCATTGTTTCTAAGGCAATTTTGACAGTTTGATTAGTAAAATAAGCAGCATCTAAGCCTTTAACAATTTGCTTTAAAGCAAGTGTTTTGTCAGCACCAACAGCACTTCCTGGGTGTAAAACTAAAGTACTAACACCAATTTCTTGACAGCGTTTTAATTCTTTTTGTAATAATTCAACGGAAAATTCGAAAGTACTTGGTTTAATAGTATTAGCTAAATTAATAATATAAGGGGCATGGACAATAATATTATTAATGTTAATTTTTGTTTTTGCTAATTCCTCGTGAAATTCTTTTAATAATAAATCTTTAATTGGTTTACGAACAGCATTTTGTGGTGCTCCTGTATAAATCATAAAAGCATTAGCTTGATAGTTAAGTGCTTCTTGTAAAGAACCAAGAAGATATTTTGGTGCTTTCATTGCCACATGACAACCAATAATCAGTTTATTATCCATTATTTTACTCCTATAATTTAATCTATATTTTCTTGTGTCTTGCTTTTTTTGCTTGTTGTTTTTTAGTGATTTTATCAATTTTTATCATTTTTGTTTTGAATTCTTTTTTATAACCTGGTTTTATGTTTTTATTTGTTTTTGTTGTTTTAAAACGATTAATTGTTTGAATTGCTAATTTGCTTTTAGCAATTTCTTTTGAATTATTAGCTAAACTAGTTTCTTTAACTAATTGATTGTTTTTAATTTTATAATACTCAATATTAATATTATACTTTTTAATTTCTTGAATTTGTTTTAAATCAGTATCATCATAAAATAAATAGGAAATTCCCGTTTGGTTGTTTCTTGCAGTTCTACCTGCTCGGTGTAAATAATAAGTTAAATCATAAGGTAATTGTCAAGAAATAATATGAGAGATACCAGGAATATCAATCCCTCTGGCACTAATATCAGTTGTGACAATATATTGATAATCAAGATTATTAATTCTTTTAAAAATTTGTTTCCGATTTCTTGGTGTTAAGTTACTATGTAATACGGCTGTTTTTTTATTATTGTCAATTAATAATTGACTAATTGTTGTGATTTGCTCTTTTTTATTAACAAAAATTAATACTAAGTAAGGATTAATTAAATTGACTAATTGTAATAATTGTTCCTTTCTTTTACTAATTGGGCAATTAATAAAAATATGTTCAATTTTTGGTGCATTATTTTTGTGATTTAGATTAACAATTTTTGGATTACTAAAATATTTTTTTAAAAATATTTCTAATTCTTGATTAATTGTTGCTGAGAATGCCAAACATTGAATTTTTTCATTACTTTTCTGCATTAGAAAATCTAAATCATTAATAAAACCGAGTTCAAATAACATATCACATTCATCTAAAACTAATATTTTTGCTGTTGTAATATTTAATCAACGCTCTTGATACAAAGTTTTTAATCGCGTAACTGTACCAATGACAATTTCTGGTTCGTTAGTAGTTGTTTTTTCTTTTGGTAATTCATTACCACCAACAAAACATGCTGCTTTGATTGCTTGATTTTTAATTAATGTTTTAGTAACAGTAAAAATTTGTTGTGCTAATTCTCTTGTTGGGACAATGATAACTGCTTGAACTTTTTTATTTGCTTCAATTTTATTTAAAATTGGAATTAAAAATGCATGAGTTTTCCCTGTGCCAGTTGCACTTGAAACAATTAAATTGTCACCACGAGCAATTAATGGCATTACTTTTGTTTGAACTTCAGTTGGGTTAAGAAAATTATTATTAATTAATGTTTTAGTAATTCAAGGTTTAAGATTAAAATTATTTCATGACATTTTTTCACCCGTTTCATTTAATATTTTATCTTAAATTTGCTAAAAGTTTTCTTTTTTTTATCTTATAATTATTCTTATAAAGTATTGAAACAAAAATATGGAGGGAAAGCGATGAGTTTCAAATTTAAATGCCCTAACTGTAACTATGTAATTACTGAAGCAGATTTTAATAAAAATGAACAAATTTTAAGTCACTTAAAAGAAAATTTTAAGGCTCATGAAAGTAATTATCTTAAAGAATTAGAAACAAAGTTAATTGCTCGGTACAAAATTGAAGAAGATAAAGCAATAAAATCAGCTTTAATTACCAAAGAAAATGAATTATTAAAATCAAATCAAAAAGAATTAGATAAATTGAATCAAGTTATAGCTAATCAAAAATTAGATTTAGAAAAAAAATTGTCACAACAAGCAAATCAATTGCATCAAGTAAAAAATGATGAAGTTTTTATTTTAAAACAAGAAATTGATAAATTAAAAAATGATCATGAAACGCAAAAGTTAGTATTAGAAAAATCTTTAGCAGCAAAAGAAAATGAAATCTTAAGAGCAAAGCAAAAGCAATTAGATGAATTAAATCAAATTATTGCTGATCAAAAAAATCAATTGAAAAATAGTGATCTTATTTTAAAGAAAACTTTAGCAGAATCTGAAAATCAGTTAAATCAGGCAAAGAATAATGAAATTTTTAATTTAAAACAAGAAATTAGTAAATTGAAACAAGAGCATGAAGCACAAAAAATAATGTTAGAAAAATCATTGGCAACAAAAGAAACTAATTTATTAAAGTCACATCATGAACAATTAAATCAATTGCATCAAATTATTGCTGATCAAAAAAATAAACTTGAAACTAATCGTTTAGAATTAGCAAATAGTTTGTCACAACAAGAACTTAAATTTACACAATTAAAAGATAGTGAAGCTTTAAAATTAAAAAACCAAATTCAAGAATTAGAAAAAGCAAATTTACAATTTAGAGTAATTCAAAATAAAATTAAAGGTGAAAATTTTGAACATGAAGTTGAAAAAGAATTAAGAAAAATTTTTGAACCTGATGATGTTATTTCTAAAATTACTGATCAGGATAAAAAAGCAGATTACTTACAGGAAGTAAGACAAGATAATACAATTATTGGCAAAATTGTTTATGAAGTTAAAAATGCCGAATGAAGTAATAATTGAGAAAAAAAATTAGTTGATGACATGGCAAAACAAGGTTCTAAGTATGGAATTTTAATTGCAACTAGTTTTAATAATAAATATGCAGGAATTCCTTTTAAACGCTCAGATTATAATCCAAATATTTACCTAACTGATAGTGAAAGTTTTTATTTTGTTGGTCAAATTTTAAGAACTTTAATTAAAATTGAATATCGTTTAGATAGTAATCGTGATAAGACTAATTATAGTGAAAAAATTAGTCAGTTTAATGAATGAAAAGAACTTGAATTACCAAAGTTAGATACAAGTCTTAATGATAGTTTACAAAAAATTGATGACTTAGCAGATTCAATTAGTCGAAGTGCTGAAAAAATTAAAAAAGAAAAAGCAAAAGTTTATAAAAATTGAATTAAAAACATTAAAGATTATTTAGACAATTTTATTTTTTAATTTTAAAAGAAGTAATTCTGTTAAAGAATTACTTTTTATCTAATTAAAGTTCAAAGTTGGTTAGACAATCCTTGTTAAACCAAAAGCATGCTTTTTTATGTTAGTATAAAAATAGATTATTTTTTAATTTTCTAAAAGAAAAGGTGTAATAGATGGATAAGTATGATGTAATAATTATTGGTGGCAGGAATTATTGGTATTGCAATTTGTGATGAATTAGCAAATCAAGGTTATAAAGTAGCAGTTTTGGAAAGAAATCCGAATCTTGCTGAAGAAACTACTGCTGGTAATTCTGGAATTATTCATGGTGGCTTTGATCCAGAACCTGGAAAAGTCAATGCTTTTTTAAATTTACAAGGAAGAAAATTATATGAAACAAAATGATTTAAAGAGTTGGATTTTCAATGAAAGAAAACTGATTCTTTAGTACTTGCTTTTAATCAAGAAGAAGATCAAGCAATCAAAAACCTTTATCTTCGTGGACTTAAAAATGGTTTATTAAAGTCAGAATTAAAAATTTTGAAACCAAAAGAATTATTAAATTTAGAACCAAATCTTAATCCAAAGATTACTTCAGGTTTATTATGTACTAGTTCTTATATTGTTGACCCAGTTATGTTAACATATAGTTTATGAGCACGAGCAAAAGCAAACAAAGCGCAGTTATTTTTAAATCATCAGGTTATTGCTATTAAGAAAATTGAGCAAGGATTTAGTGTGCAGGCATTAATAAATAATAAAGAAGTAACATTTTTTGCTAATCAAGTTATTAATGCTGCCGGCCATTATGCTGATCAAGTTGCGCAAATGATTGATGCTCAAAATTTCCATTTAAAAACAAGAAGAGGACAATATTGTATTCTTGAAAAAACTGAAGCAAAAATGATTAATAATCATGTTATTTTTTTGATTCCATCAAAAGTTGGTAAAGGTGTAATTGTTGCGCCAATGCCTGATGGTCACATTTTAGTTGGACCAACAGCTGAAGATAATGTTGCCAAAGAAGACACACGACTAGTTGATTTAAGTTTGATTCCAAAAATTCAAGCATTAGGTCAAAAGATTATTCCCAAATTAAATATCAACCGAATTAGTAAAATTCAAAGTGGTTCCAGACCAATTTCTCAAGAAACTGATGATTTTGTTATTGAATATGCTAATAATAATCAAAATTTTATTAATATTGCTGGGATTAAATCGCCAGGGTTAAGTTCAGCTCCAGCAATTGCTTTAAAAGTAGCAGATATGATTAAAAAATTAAATGAGGTGAAATAAATGCCAGAAGTAGCGCAAGTCATTGTTGGTGAATTAGTTGGAACATTTTTATTAATTTTATTAGGTAATGGCGTTGTCGCTAATGTTGCTTTAAGAAGAACCCTTGGTAATAATGGTGGTTGAGTTGCTGTTAGCTTTGGTTGAGGTTTTGCCGTTGGTATTGCCGCTTTATTAAGTGGTATTTCTGGGGCACACTTAAATCCCGCTGTAACAATTGGTTTATTAATTGCTAATAAACATGGTGCTTTTGTTGCTGGTAAATTTGTTTATGCACCACTTTACATTGTAATGCAATTTTTAGGAGCAATGTTAGGGCAATTACTTGTCTATTTAGCATATTTTAAACAATATCAAACCACGATTGAAAAGGATAAAATTTTAGCAACATTTTCAACAAAACCAGTTAATCGTAGTTATGGTTGAAATATTGTTACTGAAATTATTGCTACTTTTGTCTTAATGTTAATTGTCGCAGGAACGATGGTGATTAAGAACTTGATGAGTATACCATTTACTGGGTTTAATAATGTAACAACAGCAATTATTTTAGCAATTGGTGTCACAGTAATAGGTTTAGGGTTGGGTGGACCAACAGGTTTTGCGATTAATCCTGCTCGTGATTTAGGACCAAGAATTATTCATGCAATTTTACCAATTAAAAGTAAAGGTAGTTCAGATTGACAATATTCATGAGTTCCTTGCGTTGGACCAATTATTGGTGCTGGTCTTGCTGGTGGATTAGTTCGTCTACTTAACATTTTTTAATTAAAAAATTAGAATTTAAAAAACTAGGAGAAATAAAATATGGCTGATACTGAAAAATATATTATGGCTTTAGATGAAGGAACATCAAGTTGTCGTACTTTAATTATTGATAAAAAAGGCGCAATTAAAGGTCTTAATAAGATTGAAATTTTGCAACAATATCCCCAAGGTCAATCAGGTTGAGTGGAGCACGATCCAATTGAAATTTGAAATAGTCAACTAACAACAATGATTCAAGCTTTGAATAAAAGTAAGATTAATTCTAATCAAATTACGGCAATTGGTATTACTAATCAAAGAGAAACAACGGTAGTTTGAAATCGTGAAACAGGATTACCAGTTTATAATGCTATTGTTTGACAAGATCGACGCACAGCACAATATTGTGAAAGTTTAATTAAAAAAGGTTGAAAAGAAAAAATTCGTAAAAAAACTGGTTTATTACTTGATGCTTATTTTTCGGCAACTAAGATTAAATGAATTTTAGATAATGTTCCCGAAGCAAAACAATTAGCACAAGAAGGTAAATTAGCTTTTGGAACAATTGATTCATGATTAATTTATAAAATGACTGCAGGAATTAATACTGAAGAAGCTGTTCATGTGATTGATATTACTAATGCTTCAAGAACAATGTTATTTAATATTAATACTAATTCATGAGATCAAGAATTATTAACATTATTTGAAATTCCAGAAAGTATTTTACCAAAAGTAGTTCCAAGTTCGGGATTGATTGGAAAAACTTATCCTGGAATGTTATTTAAAAATGATGGAACTAGTATTCCAATTTGTTCAGCAATTGGTGACCAACATGCCGCTTTATTTGGTCAATTATGTTTAACTCCTGGTGAAATTAAAACGACTTATGGTACAGGTTGTTTTATTATGATGAATATTGGTAAAAAACCAATATTATCAGATAATAATTTACTAACAACAGTTGCTTATCAATTAGAAAATCAAGCACCAGTTTATGCTATTGAAGGTTCAGTTTTTATTGCTGGAGCAGCAATTCAATTTTTACGAGATTCATGACGAATGTTATATCGTTCTGATGAAAGTCTTTGATATGCTGATATTATTGATCCACATGATCAACAACGAGTTTATTTTGTTCCTGCTTTTGTTGGTTTAGGTGCTCCTTACTGAGACTCAACAGCCAGAGGAGCAATCTTTGGTTTAGAACGAGCAACGAAACGAGAACATATTGTAAAAGCAACATTGGAATCTTTAGCTTATCAAACTTATGATATTATTCGAGTTATGAAAGAAGATATTAAAAAATTAGTGAAAAAGAACTTTAAAATTAGAATGAAAGTTGATGGCGGAGCAAGTAATAATAGTTATGTGATGCAATTTCAAAGTGATATTAGTAATACAAGTTTAATTAAACCAAAAAATATTGAAACTACAGCAATGGGTGCAGCTTATCTTGCTGGTCTTGCAATTGGCTTTTGAAAAAATCTTGATGAAATTAAGAAGATTTATCAATTGGAAAAAGAATATCATCCAATTATGGAAGCAGCAAAAGCTAAAATTCTTTATAAAGGCTGACAAGAAGCAGTGAAGCGAACAAGAAATTGAACAACAGCAATTGAATAATAAAAAAACTAGTTCAATAACTAGTTTTTTTTATGATGTTTTTGCTTTTTTGGTTTCTTTCGTTTGCTAAATCAAGCATTAATTTTATGATGGTGTTGCTTTTTTGGTTTCTTTCACTTGGCAAATCAAGCATTAATTTTATTCTTTCGTTTGCTAAATCAAGCATTAATTTCTTCATTGAATGTCATTAAAGCTAAGCCGATTAAGATTAAAGCAGTCCATAATCAATAAAATCAAGGTAAATCAGCAGTGTTAATTCTTGGAATTAATAAGTTACCAAGAATTTGTAATACTGGTGTTCAAATTAGCATTGTTAATTGTGTTGCTAGAGCATAAGTACCTGATGATAATTGAATGGTTCTAAAGTAAATTAATCGCCCTAATCCCATAATAATCCCTGAAGCATAAATTAATAATGCTAGTCAATGATAAGAATCAAAAGTCGTTTTAAACATTGCTCAGCCACTATATCATGGTTGTTGATCAATAACAGTTGCGATTGGTAAAGCAATAATTAACATTGCTCAGAAGCTAATAAATGATTTAACACTGACAATTTCATAGTTTGTTAGTTTTATTTTATTACTATGGAGAAAGTAATCACTAATTAAACTTTCAAAAGCATAAATAAAGGCGCCAACAAAAGCAAGACAAACACCAACAATTGATTTTCAAGTAATATTTGGTGCAATAAAGAAATAATTTATTAGCATTCCAAACGTAAATAATGTTGTAATAATCAAAGAAACTAAACCAACATGATTGATTTTTTGTTTTAAAATAAAGTGACTTAAAATCATACAATAAATTGGAGCAGTATTTAAAATAATATTCCCAATTGTTCCATCATTTAAGAATAGTGAGGTAATCATTAATAATGCCATTGTAAATGGACCAGCAAGAACTCCAACTAAAGCAACAATTCACACTTGGAGGTTTTTTAATTTATTAAAAATATCAGCAATACTTAATGAAATTCCAACGAAAAGGGCATAAAAAAAAGGTGCAATTAAAGTAAAATTTAATCAGATAATTTCCTGTTTTTGAATTGCTTTTCATTTTTCAAAACCATTTCTAACTGATACAACAATAAAAGACATTAATTCTTGAATTGTGGCAATAAAGATTGGATAAAGAATTACTAACGGATTATCATCAAAGAAAAAAATGAATAAAGGTGCTAACGAGTAAAAGACAGCTGAACTTACTCCTAAGCCACCAGCAAGGACTAATTTACTTGTCTTTTTTTTAGTAGTTAAATCATGTTTTTTCGATTGTGATTTCTGCTTTGTTGGCATATTTTTTCCTTGGATTTTAGTTTTCTTTATTATTATCTCATTTTTCAATCCCTTGCGTGATTTTTGACTGAATTTGCTTTGCTAAATTAACTGAAGCAATTTGCATAAATTGTTGTGGTTCTAAAGGTTTATGAAAAACAACATGAATTGTTTTTCTTCCTTTAAATTTTTTGTCAAAAATTTGATAAGAGTTAATAATTGAAACGGGCAAGATTGGCACATATGCTTGATATGCTAATTTTAAAGCACCTGGCTTAAATTCTTGCATTATTTGAGCGTGACTTCTTGTTCCTTCTGGGAAAATTACCATTGTTCTTCCAGGGTTACGAATTAATTCTTTTGCTTCTTTAAAAACTTCAAGCGCATTTCGCGGGTCTTTACGATCAATAAATAGAACATCAATTAAGAAAATGAATCTTCTAGCAATGTGATTTTGTTTTAATTCTTCTTTTGCAATGAAACCTAAAGGAGCAAACTGACTGTAATCATTTAATGATAATAAAATTATAAAATCAAAATTAGATTGATGATTAGCTACTAGAACACAACCTTTATGTTTTGGTCAATTTTCAATATCATGACTAACAATTTTAACATTATAAAGTCAACGGATATATTTTGTTTTCTTTTTTAATCAAACATATCGTTTTGATTCAGGAACTATTGCTGGATCTTTTAAGACTTTCTTTGTCATTGAACCCATTTTTAAATAAATTAATAATAAATAAGGTCATGTTAATAATACTTTTCATCAATTCATACTTAAAACCCTTTATTCCTTTCGTTGATAAATATAAGCAATGAATTCTGGATAATCAGTTTTTTTAATTTCTTTAAATTTTGAAAAGTCAAGAATCGGAAATTTTAAATTTCCCGGAAATTTTTCTTGCTTTTCTTTAATAATAGAAACATATAAAAAATCGGCATCTTTGAAAGTTTGCTGGTAAATTTTAGCTCCACCAATTACTCATAATTCATTTTTGGGATTTTTATGATATTTTTTAATAATTTCAGATAAATTATTACTAATGATACAATTTTGATTAGCAAATTTTTGGTACTTGTCTGGTTCAGAAGTAATAATAATATTATAACGATTTTTTAATGGTTTTCCAATACTCAAAAAAGTTTTTGAACCCATCAATACGGTTTTATTAATTGTTAAAGTTTGAAAATAGTGCATTTCACTTTTAATATTTCACGGCATTTTATCATTATTAGCAATAATTCCTGATTTAGTCATTGCTCAAAGTAAGTAAATCATTTCTTTTATCACTCTAAACTGCTACAGGTGCTTTAATTGTTTCATCAGGATAATAGTCAACAATTTCAAAATCTTCAAACTTAAAATCAAAAAGATTTTTAATTTTAGGATTAATAATAATTTTTGGTAATGGTTTTGGTTTTCTTGTTAATTGAGTATTAATTTGTTCTAAATGATTTAAATAAATATGAGCATCTCCTAAAGTATGGACAAATTCTCCTACTTGATAACCAAGAACTTGGGCAATCATCATTGTTAACAAAGCATAAGAAGCAATATTAAATGGTACACCTAAGAATATGTCGCCACTTCTTTGATAAAGTTGACAAGATAATTTTTTATTTTCACTAACATAAAATTGAATTAAAGTATGACAAGGTGGTAATGCCATATTATTAATTTCTTGTGGATTTCATGCTGATAAAATATGTCTACGAGAAAAGGGGTTTGTTTTTAAATTAGTCATTAATTCTTGTAATTGATCAATGCCATTAAAATTTCTTCATTGTTTACCATAAACAGGACCTAAATCACCATATTTTAAAGCAAATTCATGATCATTACTAATGCGATAATTAAATTCTTTTAAAGTTTCTTGATGATAAGACTTTATTTTTGTATATTTTTTGTAAGGTCAAGCACTTCAAATATAAACTTTATTTTTTACTAGATATTCAATGTTAGTATCGCCAGAAATAAATCATAATAATTCATGAATAATTGCTGGTCAATGGATTTTTTTTGTTGTTAATAATGGAAAGCCTTGATTTAAATCAAAACGCATTTGATAACCAAATGAAGAAATTGTTCCTGTATTAGTACGATCTTGTTTTTTTTGACCATTTTTTAAAACATAACGACATAATTCTAAATATTGTTCCATATTGTTATTACTCCATTTCTTAATATTCATTTGCTTTTAAATTATTATACTAGTTTTTTTGTTTTGCTTTTTAAAAGTACTTATTAATAAAAAAATTATTACCATTTAAACTAGTAATAATTAATCGGAATTTTTATTAATAAAAGTATTAATAACTCTTAAATATAAGTTGAAATTCTTCCCTTTATTATTCATTAAAATTTGACTAAATTTTTCAATAATCATTAATTTATAAGTGAAAAAATCTTCGGGTGAAAAGTAAAACTTTAGATTTCAATTAGTATCTGATTTACGAATTAAGGTTTGTTTTGTTTCTAAAGTAATTAAATAAAATAACATAAAATAATAGCCTAATTGATAATCAGGATTTTTTAAGGTTTCAAATAATCTGCCACTAATGTGAGTTAAAGCAAGTAGCCTAGTTTTAGTTGTTTGAGCAATTTTATCATTTTTTAATAAAAAATCTAAATCAGAATTAAGGTTATTTGCATCTTTAATTTGACTTTCTTGGTATCACTTATTAATATCAGAATTTAATAAAGCATGAGTTTGTAAAGTTTTTTGAATTTCATCATATTTTTTATAAGATAATTTTTGATATTCAAAAATTGGCATAAACCCAGCAAGAAAAAAAATAAAATCAATAATATTTGCATAATAACCATCTAATTGATAATCATTTAAATATCCATCGAGACTAATAAAATGGTAAAAAACACTAGTTTCATTAAGGTTAGAAGTAAAACTATAAAGTTTCTTTTTCTTTTTATAATCAATTGATTTACTTGCATTTTTAATTGCGTGTTTTATTTCTTTATTGGTATGAAGATTTATTAATGAATTAAGTAATCGTCGCTCAGGAATCATAATTTCTCCGGTTTTTAATAATATTATAATAAAAATTATTAATTTTTATGATTTATTAATTTTGTCTAATACACCATTAATATATTTATAAACATTTTTATCACAATATTGTTTAGCAAGAATAATCGCTTCATTAATAATAATTGCTTTATCAGTTTTAGTATAAAGAATTTCATATGCTGCTAAAATTAGAATTGCTCTTTCGGTTGGTTTTAAACTATTAAAAGTTCAATTAGTTTTCAAATATTTTTCAATTTCTTTAATTAAATCTGATTGATATCAAATAATATCTTTTACTACGGTAATTTGACTTTGATTTTCTTCACTTGCAATTGTGGCTAAAAATTTTTCAAAATCTTTTTGATTATTTTGCTCTAAAAAATATTGATAAAGGATTTCGATAATGATAATTCTTTTTTGATGTTGTGACACATTTTGTTTAGTTTTTTCCATATTTTAATCCTTTAGTTTTAGGCACGAGATTTATAAGTGCCATCAATAGTATTAATAATGATTTTATCATTATTGTTAATAAATAATGGTACTTGTACTGTATAACCTGTTTCTAATGTTGCTGGTTTTGTTGTATTTGTAGCACTATTACCTTTAACACCTGGTTCAGTATAAGTTACTGTTAAAATAACACTTGCTTTTAACTCAATACCAATTACTTTTTCTTCATATACTTTTAACTTAATACTTTCACCTTCAAGTAAAAAGTTTTTTTCTCATACTAAAGCTTTTTCAGGAATAATAATTTGATCAAAAGTTTCTTCATCCATAAAGATGAAATCTTGATTATCACGATAAAGATATTGTGCTTTTCTTGTTTCAATAATTGCAGGATAAACAATATCACCACCTGTAAAAGTAATTGTTTTGATTGTTCCTGTGTTTAAATTTCTCACTTTAGCTTTAACATGAGCTTGTCCACGACCTGACTTGCTGTGATTTGCTTCAAGTACTAGAAAAATTTCTTTTTCATATAAAAATGTCATTCCTGATCTTAAATCATTTACATTAATCATTATTTACCTCAATTTATTTTTTTAAAACATTAACTTCTCGTGGTGATTTAGTTAGAATTTCATAGCCAGTTTCAGTAACTAAAATGTCATCTTCAATTCTAACACCACCAATATTAGGAAGATAAATTCCTGGTTCAACAGTAATAACCATACCTGGTTTTAAAATTGTTGGTTGGTTTTTTGTTACTCATGGTGCTTCATGAATTTCAATTCCTAAGCCATGACCTGTACCATGTGTGAAGTATTCACCATAACCTTTTTTGCTAATATAATCACGACAAATGTTATCAATTGTACTAATATTAATTCCTGGTTTAACAGCTTTAATGCCATTCATTTGAGCCTCTTTAACAATTTGATGAATTTCAAGTAATTTTTTATCAATTTGTCCTAAAGCAAAAGTTCTTGTCATATCGGAACAAAAACCTTGATAAATACATCCAAAGTCACAAGTAATAATTTCATTGTTATTAATAATTTTATCACTTGCTTTACCATGTGGCATTGAACTTCTAATTCCTGAAGCAACAATTGTATCAAATGATTGTTTTGTTGCTCCGTTTTTGTTAAAAGAATTTAAGATAATTGCTTCAATATCTTTTTCTTTCATTCCTGGTTTAATATGTTTTAAAACATCTTGATAAGCTAAATCACCAATTTCACAAGCTTTTTTAATCCGATTAATTTCATCTTGATCTTTAATCATTCGTAGTTCTTTTAAATCCAATGGTACTAAAGTAGTTTTTGATAATTGTTCTTCTCATTCTTGCAATTGGCCAACAGTAACAAAATCTGCTTCAAAACCAACTTTTTTGATATTAGTGTCTTCAAAAAGATTGGCTAACGATTGGTAAATATTAGTAAAGTTTTCAACAATGACATTTTCGGCATCGATTTTTGCTTCAGTAATATAACGACCATCAACAAATAATTTAGCAAAATTTTTAGTAACTATTAGATATCCTAAAGATGAAATAAAATTACTATATCAAAAACGATTTTCAAAACTATATAATAAAATTGCATCTAGTTTATTTTTAATTAAAATTTCTTTAATTTTGTTTATTTTATCCATAATTTTACCTTGTTTCTAATGTTTCTTATAAATATTCTATAATAAAAAAAGAAAAAAAATAAATTTGACTTATTTTTTTTCTTTATGTAAAGTATGAGAATTACATCTAGCACAATATTTTTTAGTAGCTAATTTTTCTAATTGTTTTTTCTTATTTCTATCTGCAATATAATTTTCTTCTTTACATTGATCACAACGTAAAGTTACACCATCACGCATTAATAATTCCTCCTATATAATTTACCAATAAAGTAAACATACTATAATATTATGCCATAAATTAATAATAAGAGCAATGGTTATTTTGATTATTAACTAGTGATTTTTTTAACATCAACTGGTTTTTCTTGTGGTGGTTTACCGGCATTACCACCTTGCATACTACGAGTTGGAATAGCAATCATGAATAACTTTGGATCAATATTGGAAATTTTCCATTTAAAAAAGTTATATTCTAGTAATGACATTGTTGTCATCATCATGTTATATTCATTTCCTGAATATAAACCTTTAACACTTCAAGTATTACCACCTCGTAAGTAATTGTTTGAATAAATGTATTTGCGAATGTCTTCAATTTCAGTTGAAATAATAAAGACAGTCATCATCATGAATTTTGGATAAACTCGATTCATTACTAAAGAACCAATATAAATGTAAACAATTGTCGCAAAGAAAAACTGGTCGCCAAAATAATTATCAATAAAGTTTCTATTATGGAGGACAGTTCCATCAAGAAACACGGCAATAACAACAATAATGATATTAGTATTTTTAATAATATTAGCAACTGAATATTTTCTTTTCATAGAAATATAAGTACTAATAAAGTCCATACCACCACTAGAACCGCCACTTTTAAAGAGTAATCCTAAACCAGCACCATTAATTAAACCACCTAAAATAGCAAAGATAAAAGTTTTACTTAAATCAGTATCTCCAAGATTAAGATTTCTAAAAATTTGATAATCTTTTAAATATGGTGTTAGCGAAAATAAAGATAATAAACCAATATTTAGTCCCATATATACAATTGTGTATATTGAAAAGCGTCATCCCACTTTAAAAATTCCTCAAATAATAATTGGAATGTTCATAGCAAAAAAGATTGGGTAGTAGTATAAAGCTCGCATTTCATCAAAATATGATGAGTTAGCAGTTTCATACTTTAAGAATATTACTTTAGTAAGCAGTTGGGCAAAAGCAGATAGACCGTTAGTATATAATTTAGCAGGATTAATGAAATAGTAAAATGAAACTGATGTTAACAAAGAACCAATTAAAATTCATCATAAATTTTTGCTTGTTTCTTTTCAACTAAAATTTTTGAATGAACTATAAAATTCTTTTTTAAAATCTGAATCTTTAAAATTAAAAGCTTCAAGCAATAAAGATTTTTTTCGATGTCGGGCACGCTTTTCTTGTGCTTTTTTCGTTTTTTTTGCTAGTTTAGCTTGTTTTTTAGCTTCTTTTATTTGTAATTTTGCTGCTTTTTTAGCGGTTTTATCATTTTTTTTAGTTGATGATTTCTTTTTGCCATCAGTTTTCTTCATTGTTATCCTCAAAATTTAGTATTTTACTTTTGTTTTCTTATTTAATTATACAAATTTAATATAAAAATCTTCGGTATTTGCTTTTGATTGACCTAAATTGACGATAAGTTGTAACTTCAATAAGTCATTATTAATTTTGTCATTAGTATTTTGAATTTGAATGCTTGGATTTAAAGCGCCAGGTCAGTCTAGTTGTTTTTTAATTGCTTGGTAAGTTTCAGTTATTACTTCTTGCTTAACATTTGATCAATCAATATTATTTGCTGGTTTAGTAATATTTTTACTTGATAAATTAATTTCAATTGGATTTGTTTGATCTCATTTTTTTTTACTAAACTTATCAATTCATTCCTTAAGTTTTTTATCACTTTCGCTAGTACCAACTTTAATATAAAAAACTGTTTTGATTCTTTGTTTTGCCTCAAAGGATTTATCTTGTTTAGCAGTGCCAACTAAATAACTAATGTTAATTTGAAATCTTTGAGTATCAGATTGAACTTTTCAAGTTAAATCAGTACCTGATTTATTTTCACCATTAGTAATTTTAAAGTCATAACATTGTTGATTAATTGGAGTATTTTCATTAAATCAAGAAATATTATTATTGAAGATTTTTTCAGCAATTGATTTTGCTAACACTTGAGATTGTTCTTGTGTTAAAGTTTTAGTTTCAATTGTTGCTTCAGTTGATTCATTTTTTAGAAAGTCTGTAATATTATAGCTAGTATTGCCATTTTGAATTATATTTAGAGTATGATCTAAATTTTGCTGATTACAAGCTGTAACTGAAAGTGGTATTATTGTGGCGGTTGATAAAGTAAATAATAATTTCAATAATTTTTGCATTGACTCACCCTTTCTATTAAAAAAGTATTTTTCAATTTAGGTAAAATGTTTTTTAATCATTGTATCATTAGGGGGGGGGCAAGGCAATAACTTGTTTAAAATTAAATTAAAAAAAATAGCGGCATGATTTAAATGCCGCTTAAGTAATAATTTATAAAATTATTTATTCCTTGAAAGATAGATTAAAATTAATGTATTGATTTTTTACTGTGCCATAATTGAAATTAATTTGAAAGGTAATAGTTTCACCTATTCTTGAATGATTAGCAAGATAATCATCAGTTAATGGTGTATGATTATCATCTTTAAGACAAAATTTGATGAATTGATATTTCTCAACATCAGCAAACATTAAAATTGGATAAGAACTTTGATATTTTTTAAGCTGTCCCTTAATATATCAAAGTGGATCTTTATCTGGATTATTTGGATTGTCTTGTCCATGAAGAACTGAATTAATAAAATGTTCTAAAGTTTCATTAACTGATTTTATAGCATCAAAAGTTATATCAGAATTTATAATTTCATCAACTATATCTTGATCTGTTGGTATTATACCATTAATAGTTATTGTAAGAGTTCCAGTATATTTATTTATACCATTAATTACTAATGAACCATCTCAATCATAATTTGGTGGGCTAAATGAACCGATTATAACATTGGATTTTAACTCAGGATATTGTTCATTGTTAGCATTTAAAAATGCTTCTAATGCTGTTCGCCCTGTATTATCATTTATCATTGCGCTAGTTCCAGTAATTTCTTCTATAAGGTTAAGTTCACTTAGGTTTGTTTGTGTAATTGCGTTGATAGATATTGTGATGCTTCCAGTGTATTTGCTGTTTGCTTTGGCAGTGATTGTTAGTGATCCGTTGTTGTTGCCATAGCCTG